>Ga0070726_10000317_pt1 | contig 65308 bp, 52 predicted proteins | sample tdAd471_FD_67275 | JGI IMG/M metagenome (GOLD analysis project Ga0070726, IMG submission 67275) | Marine sediment microbial communities from the Atlantic coast under amendment with organic carbon and nitrate - tdAd47.1 | ecosystem: Environmental > Aquatic > Marine > Coastal > Sediment | place...
GAGCGGACGCCGAACTCGGGGAGATAGACTCCCGGCTCGATCGAGAAGCACGTCCCCGCCACCAGCGGCCGATCGTCGTGCGTCTCGAAATTATCTAGGTTCGCGCCGTTCCCGTGGATCTCGTATCCGATCGAGTGCCCCAACCGGTGGACGAACCGCTCTCCCCAGCCCGCTTGGTCGAGATACTGGCGTGCCGCGTCGTCCGCCTCGAATCCCTTGGGATTCCGTTCCGCCTTCACGGCATCGTTGATAAACGCCAATGCGTGGTCGCGTGCGCCCGTTACGGCTTCAAAGACCTGTTGGACCTTATCGGTCGGCTGAGCGCTGCAGCAGCCGGTCCAGGTGATGTCGTAGTAGACGGCGTCCCGTTCGGCGAGCTTGCCCCAGAGGTCAATGAGCACGAAATCGTCCGCCTTGATCGGGCTGTTGCGTTCCTCGTCGGGATGGTAGTGGGGGTCGCCGGAGTTCTCGTTGACCGCGACCGTCGGACCGCTGGCGGGCGCCAAGCCCTTCTCCTGGAATCGCGCTCGGATAAACTCTGCGATCTCAAGCTCGAAGACTTCACCGGCTGATCGGATCCGCGCTCCGATCAATTCGAAGGCTTCGTCGAGAATCGAGTCGACGCGACGTCCGGCTTCCTGGTGCATCTCAAACTGGGCGTCGGTCCAGCGAGCCTCAAAGTGCTGCACTAGAGCGGCCGAGCTGACGACCTCTTTGCCCAGGCTGCGGACCAGGTCGATCGTGCCGCCGTCGACCAGCGACACGTAGGGGATCATGCAATTCGGCGAATACTGCATGGCGATCTTCTCGGCGCCGGAGAGGATGGACGCCAACTCCTCACGTTGCTCCCGCCAACTAGAATAGTGCCGCTTGGTCCCGGCCAATGAATCGAGGTTGTGCGGTTCGATCCTGCTGGCCAGGCCGACCGGTTCGCCCTCAGCCGGGACCCAGTAGTACCAGCGGCGCGACACGCTTGCCGGCATCTCCCAGTCGAGTACCCGGTAGGCGATCGGGTCGCGACCGTGGTGGTCGTAGAGCAGCCATCCGTCCGCCCCGGCTTCCCGCAATTGCTCCTGGATCGCTTCGATTCTCTTGTTCATTTGCTTCTCTCTGCTTCCTCGTACGCCTCAGCGAGGCGCGCGCTCGCTGCCGCGCTGCTCAGCGGCGTTTCGAACGTCTTGGTTCTAGATGACGCGCCGGATACCAACTCAACCTCCGTTCGCCCCACTCGCAACAATTTGGCCAACAGTCTTCGCGCCGCCTCGTTGGCCTTGCCGTCAACCGGGGGCGCCTGGACCGCAAGCTTCCAGTCGTCGCCCCATCGCCCAACCAGACGGTCTTTGGACGCGCCAGGCTGCACTCGGATCGCTAATCTTCCCACGTCTCGCTCGCCGCTCTCAAAACTTGAACAAAATGTACATATATTGTCGATATTTGAGAAATTGAAAACATGTGGCCGAATCGTCTTGGGATGGTCTTGCTCGCCGCCTGCCTCAGTTTGAACGCCCAGGATACAGCGGGCGTCGGTTCCATCGCCGGGATCATCGTAGATGCGGCGGGAACGCCGCTCGGGAACGTCGGCGTCTGCCTGGCGGGAGAAGACCGGTGCGACGCCACCGACGTCGCCGGAGCGTTCGCCTTTCGCGACCTGCGCGTGGGATTCTACTCGCTCGAGCTGACGCCTCCAGGACGCTCCCCTTACCTGGGAGCGACGGTGGAGGTGCGCGCCGGGTTGACCGACAGCGTTGAGATTGCGTTGCCTACAGTGGAGGCCGCTGCGGAGACGGTGACCGTCGTCGCTTCCGTGTTCATTCCGCCCGAGGAGGTGAAGACTTCCGGGGTGCTCGTCTCCCGCCGGGAGGTCTACCGCACCGCTGGCGCGCTGCAAGACGTTTCGCGCTACGTGCAGACTCTACCCGGCGTGGCGGGCGGCTCTGCGGACTTCCGCAACGACATTATCGTTCGCGGCGGCAGTCCGCTGGAGAATCTCTTCATCGTCGACAACATTGAGATTCCAAACATCAACAACTTCGCCAACTTCGCCTCGGCCGGGGGAACCGCCAGCCTCGTCGACGTGCAGTTGATTGAGGACGCGACCTTCCTCACGGGAGGCTATCCCGCTCCGTTCGTGAATCGATTGTCGAGCGTATTGCAGATCGCTCAGCGCGAGGGCGCCCGCGACGGTTTCCGCGGACGCGCTACGGTGGCGTTCGCCGGCGCAGGCGCTGTGCTGGAAGGCCCGATCAACCGGGGCAAGGGCTCGTGGATCGTTTCCGCACGGCGCTCCTACCTGGATGCCTTCACCGATGACATCGGCATCGGCGGGATACCGCGTTTCTGGTCGTTCACCTCCAAGGCCGTGTACGACCTGTCTCCCAGGGACCGCATTTGGGCGGTCAACATCACCGGCCTCGACGACATCCGACTCGGTCTGACCGAAGAGCGAGACTTCACCGAAGACGTCAGCGAACTCGATATCAACTACAACGGTTGGCGCAGCGTGACCGGCTTGAACTGGCAGCGCCTGTTCGGTTCCAAGGGCGTCGGTCTGCTCGGCATCTCGCATTCAGAAGCCAGTGTCGAGTCTCAAGTCAAAGATCTCGTCCGCAACGGAGTCCCCTCTCCGGACATTCCCGTCGACGACATCATTGCCGCCGGACCGGTGGTGTTCCGAGAGGACTCGCAAGAAGGCGAGACCACCATCAAGTACGACCTCACGATCTACTCGGACTCGATGGGGAAGATCCAAGCAGGCGCAAACCAAAAGATCTTTCGACTCGACTACAACGTCGCCTCGCCGCTCGGTTACGACGGTCCGTTCACCGTCGCCCCGGACATCAACCCCATCGACTTGAGCGAGCAGTTCTACGCCTATCAGTCGAGTGCCTACCTGCAGACCTCCAAGAATCTAACGAACCGCTTGAACGTGACGCTAGGCGGTCGTTTCGACTACTACGAGGCGCTGAGTGAGACTCGATTCAGCCCGCGCGCCGGAGTCAGTTATCGGATCACCGACCAGCTCTCTTGGCGCGCCTCCTTCGGCAGCTACTTCCAGCAACCGTTCTTCCTGTTCTACGCCGCCTTCCCGGAGAATCGAGATCTGGTCCCGAGCCGAGCGGATCACTACGTCACGGGCTTCTCGTACACTCCGAACTCTAAGCTGCGCATGACCGCCGAAGTCTATCGCAAGAACTACAAGGACTACCCGGTCTCCACACAGTTCCCGTCACTTTCCTTCGCAAACATCGGCGACACGTTCGACGTGCGCGACATTCTGTTCCCGATGACCGGTGCGGGGCGCGGGCGCTCGCAGGGCGTCGAACTGTTCGTCGAGAAGAAGTTCACCAACAAGTGGTTTGGTCAAGCGAATCTCTCATTCTCACAGGCCCGCCACGCCGGGCTGGACGAGATCCGTCGACCCGGCGCGTTCGACTATCCGGCGATCCTAAATATCGTCGGAGGCTACCGGCTCAATCCGAAGTGGGAGTTCGGCGTACGCTCCTCCTACCTGCGAGGTCGTCCTTTCACACCGTTCAATCAGGAGCTCTCAACCGAGCAACGCCGCGGCGTCTTCGATCTCAAACAGGTCAATCAGCTGCGCGCCCCTGACTTCTACCGCCTGGACATTCGCGTCGATCGCACTTTCACCGTCCGAGACAAGCCGCTGATCCTGTTCGTCGGGATCCAGAACGTGACAGGCCGCAACAACTTCGGCGGAATCAATTGGGACAGGCGACTCAATCAGCAGGACTTTCAAGACTCGCTGAAAACGGTGCCGATCATCGGGCTGGACTGGAGTTTCTAATCGCCCAGCTCTCGCTGGGTTCTCTTCGGCAGCTTGTCGAAGATCAGATCGTAGGACTTCCGCAACAGCTCGGTGAGTTCCTTCGGCGAAAGATCGTGGTCCGACTCGATCGCCACCCACTGGGCGCGCGCCAGGTACGGCGCCGGCCTGCACCCGGGACGCTCAGTCAATTCGGCGAAGTCCTCCGGCGAACACTTGATAGACAACCAGGTCTCCCGCGTCTCCAAAGCGCAAATGGCGAACATTTTTTCCGCGACGCAAAAGGTCAAATTGCTCTCCCATTTCACGTCCTCGGTGACGTGGGGGAACCCTAAACAGCGCTCGCGTATCCAGTCGATGGTCATGAGAGCTCGAACTGCCTCAGTCGGGAAACGGGCGCGTTTGGAGCGCCTCCAGGAATGCGGGATTCTCCCGGCGCAGTTTGAGAGAGCGCCTCTTGGCCGCCGACGCCGCCTTGAGGTTCTTCTGCCTGAAATAGATCTGCGACAGCAGCAAGTGCGGCTGCGGATGCCGCGGTTCGATCTCGATCGTCTTCTCCAGTTCGGCGACGGCGTCGTCGAGGCGATTGAGGCCGAGCAGTGCGCGGCCAAGGCGTACCCGCGCCGGAATGTACTCCGGCAGAACCTCAATCGCTTTCCGCAGCGGGGCCAGCGCCTCCTCATAGCGCCCTTGGTTGACGAGCCAGTCTCCCCAATAGAACTGCGGCTCTTCATATTTCGGGTCGAGCGCTGCGGCTTTCTGGATCTGAGGCAGCGCCTCGTCGAATCGGCCGTCTTTGAGCAGACTCCAGCCGTACTCGAAAACGGCTCGCGGCGACTCGGGGAACCGCTTGGCTGCGTCCTCGGAGGCGACCAGGGCCGCGGCCAAGTCGTCCGCCTTGCGGTGAGCGGTGAGTTGCATGAGGCGCAGGTCGAGGTTGTTGGGGTCGAGGGCGACCGCTTCGGTCGCCAATGCGGCGGCCTCCAGGTGGAAACGTCCGGCCGTGTACTCGACGATCATCGCCTGCATCAGCTTGATGTGCGTGGGCCGCAACGCGAGCGCCTTGCGCCAGGCGCGGACGGCTCCTTCCGGTTGGCCCTGCTTCGATCGAGCGAGGCCCAGCAGATAGTGCGCATTGAAGTCGTCTGGAGCTTTCGCGGCGGCTTGCTCAAGGAAGGGCTCCGCCTCCGGGAACCGCTTGAGGTTAACGTTCAAGAAGCCGAGATTGAATAGGGCGGGGAAGTAGTCCGCGTCCTGTTCGAGCGCCGCCTTCCACAGCCCCTCGGCTTGCTGCAGTTGGCCGCCCTGCGCGAGTTGCTGCGCTTGGTCAGAAAGTTCCGCCGCTGTCTGCGCCCCGGCCGTTCCGGCAAGCGCCAGGAGCGCAGCGATTCCCGCGACCCTCATCGCGCTGCCGCCACCTCGCCTGATCCTTCCACCAACAGCACATCGCGATCGGCCGCGGACGCCGGGAAGCTTTCCGTCTTGCCGCTCGGCCAAACGACGGTAAAGCCGTCGACTCGTTCGGAGTCGCCGAGGCCAAAGTGCGCTCGCAGGTCGCTGTGGGAGATATAGCTGTCTTGGCTCATGATCGCTCGGGTCTGCGTCACGGCGCCGGTCTTGACGCGAACCACGGCTCCAATGGCATCCCGGTTCGAGGTGCGCCCCTCCAGCTTCACGCGGATCCAGTGGCGGTCGCCGGCCAGGTCGTTGCGAAACAGCGACGGCGCCTCGCCCATGTTCAGCACGACCGCGTCCATGTCGCCGTCGTTGTCAAAGTCCCCGAACGCCGCGCCTCGGCTCGAACGCTTCTGTGCGATGGCTGGTCCCGCCAGGTCGCTGACGTCCTCGAACTTCCCCCCGCCCAGGTTGCGATAGATCACCGCCGCCTGCCGGTAGTCCTCGGCGATCTTGACGTCCGGATCGTCGAGCTCCGGATAGACGTGACCGTTGACTTGGAACACGTCTTGTAGCCCGTCGTTGTCCAAGTCGACCAGTCCGACGCCCCAACCCACAAACTGCGGGTTCGCGGCGAGACCGGCGCGCACGACCACATCTTCGAAAATGCCGTCGCCGAGGTTGTGATAAACGTTCGGGTAGTCGCCTGCAAAGTTGGTCTTGATCACGTCCAGCAAGCCGTCCCGATCGTAGTCGCCGACTGCGATTCCCATCCCGCCCTGCTCGTGGCCGTGCTCGTTGAAGGCGAGGCCAGTCTCGGTGGCGAAGTCGGTGAAGAAACCTTCGCCGTCGTTGACGTAGAACAAGTTCGGCGTGGAGTCGCAGGCCACGTAGACGTCCACGGCGCCGTCGGCGTTGTAGTCCGCCGCCGCCGCGGTAAAGGCGTAGTATCCGCCGATGACGTCGGCCACGCCGGCTTCTTCGGTCACGTCCTTGAATCCTGCTTGGCCGTCGTTGCGAAACAGCGTCGCTCCGCCGTAGGGCAAGCCGCGGGGGCCGCAGAAGACCGGCATGCCCTTCCATTGGCAGGTCGAGGAAGATCCGGCCTTGGGCGTCTTGGATGGATCGAACTGCTGGTACTGAGTGGTCAGCAGATCGAGGTCTCCGTCGCGGTCGTAGTCGACGAAGGTGCACCCACTGGTCCACTCTTTGGCGCCGCCCGCCGCCTTGAGTCGCGTCGCCGCGTCCTCGAAACGCCCGTCGCCCAGGTTGCGATAGAGCGAGTTCGGTCCCCAGTAGGCGACGTAGAGGTCGGTGGCGCCGTCGTTGTCGTAGTCGCCCGCGCAGACGCCTGCGCCCCAGCCCTGGCGCCCCACGCCCGCCTTGGCGGTCACGTCGGCGAAGTTTCCGTCCGGCTCATTCCGGTAGAGCCGGCTCACGGCGCTCTCAGGCGCCTTGCCGAACTGCGAGCCGTTGACCGTGAAGACGTCGAGCCGGCCGTCGTCGTTGAAGTCGATAAACGCGATTCCCGCCCCGTTCACCTCCATGATGTAGCTCTTCGAATTCGGGTCGCCGTAGGTCAGGTTTGCGCGCAAACCCGCTTGGCCCGCGATGTCCACGAACTTGGCCCCAAAGGGGGTTCCGGAGCGCTTCACCCTAGCGACAGGAGCCGCGTTGTGCGTCGCGGCTCCTTGTCCGAAGAGGTTTGTCGAGAAGAGGATTACGGCGAGCGCAACCGGCGTCGCCGCCCCCTGGAAGAACTGTGCAATCAAGCGGCTCATGCTACCAAAACCATTCTCACGATAACCGTAGCCGCGGCGTCGAGCGGGCTGTGGACGAAAAAACGTCCGAAAACTGTCGGAATGAAGGTTGACATGGGTTCTGACCGAACGGTAACCTCGGTCAGCGCATAGTCATGTTAGCGTTAACAGGGAACCGAGCCAGGTTCGTAAGGGTTACCAGGCTCGGCAGACGTGTGTTGAGGAAAGGAGCGCAAGAAAAAGTGATGAATCTACCGACTCGACGAGCAAGTCTCGTACTCGGTGTGGCGGCCTTGATGCTGCTGCTCCCGAGTTTTGCAGCGGCCCAAACGGCCGCCACACTCGTTGGCGACGTTGGCGACCAGACCGGCGCCGCGATTCCGGGCGCCGCTATCACCGTGACCAATGAAGGCACGGGGATCGCCCGCGAGACCGCATCCAACGAATCCGGCCAGTATCGGGTGGCCCAACTGAATCCGGGTGTCTACACGATTCAAGTTTCCACGGACGGCTTCAAGACGCAGGTTCAAACCGGCGTCGTACTTGAGGTTGCCGCGGTTCTTGAGGTCGACTTCTCTCTGGAACTAGGCGCCGTCACGGAGACCGTCGAAGTTACCGGCGCCGCGCCGATCATGCAGACCGAGGAAGCCTCGGTCGCCGGCGTCGTAAACGAGCAGGAACTCCAACGGCTCCCCGTGAACCAGCGCAACTACACGCGTCTGATTCTCCTGATGCCGGGTACCAGCTCGCGTCGACGCAGCCAATCGCGCGGCGTCAACGAGTCGGGCACGCAGCTCTACTCCGTCAACGGCGGTCGTCCGCAGGACAACAACTACACGTTGGACGGTATCGACTCCAATATGCAGATGATGAACTCGCCGGGTATCTCCCCGCCGATGGACGCCATCCAGGAGTTCAAGGTCGCCACCAACACGAGTTCGGATTTTGCCCGTTCCGCCGGCGCCAACGTCAACATGGTGCTCAAGTCCGGCACCTCCGAGTTGCACGGTACCGTTTACGAGTTCCTTCGTAACGACGCCTTTGACGCGAACGAGTTCTTCGCCAACCGCAATGGCCTCGGCAAGACCCCGTTCCGCCTGAACCAGTTCGGCGCCTCCGTCGGCGGACCGGTTCCCTTCTGGAAGCAGAAGATGTTCTGGTTCGTATCGTGGGAGAGCTTCCGCCGTCGTCGCGGCAGCACGCAGTTGGCCAGCATGCCCCCTGCCGACTTCCGCAACGGCGATTTCTCGCAGATCGCCGCCGACACGACGATCACCGATCCGTTCGACAACGACAACCCGTTCCCGAACAACATCATCCCCGGTGCTCGCATCAACCAGGCGATTCCGACGGCGCTGTCGCTCGTCAATCCGCTGCCCACGCGCTCCGGATTGGTCCAAAATTTGGCCGGCAACCGCAGTCAAGCCAACGATCGTGACCAGTTGCACTGGCGTTGGGACTACAACATTGACTCGAACGATACGGTCTTCTTCCGGTACAGCTATCAGAATGCCGACCGGCTGAACCCGAACTCGAATCCTTTCTACAACGGAGACAGCCAGTTCGACGTCACTAACTACGGTGGTACCTGGAACCACATCTTTGGTTCCACCACGGTCCTCCAGGTGACCTTCGGTACCAATCAGCCGAACAACCCCAATCTGACGACTCAAGATCAGACCACGCGTACCGACTTCCTGGATCGCACCGGAATGCAGATGTACCAGCGCGACGTGTTCGGCAACCCGCTAGTCGGCATCAGCTTTGGCGCCTATGGCATCAACAGCGGCGGCGGCAGTGTGACCGGCGACGAGGTCTACCAGACCTCCGGCAGCATTTCCACGATCAAGGGCAAGCACTCGATCAAGGTGGGCGGCCAGTATCACCGTCGTCGGTTCTACACGAATACGTCGAACCCGATGAACGGCAACGCCGACTTCAGCGGCCAACTGACCAACTTCCCCATGGCGGACGCTCTCTTGGGCTTCCCGGCGGAGATCCGTCGCGGCCAAGGGAACACTTTGACCAACGGTATCGGTCACTTCATCTTGGGCCATGTGCAGGACGATTGGCGTGCAACCAACAAGTTGACCGTCAACTTCGGCTTGAACTACCAGTTGGGAACGCGCCCCTATGACACGACCGATCGTCTTGGCAACCTGTGGGTGCGCCGCGACGAGCAGACGGGCGAAATCTTCGGCCAACTGCTTTGGGCGAACACCAACCCGCAACCGGCGCCTCCGGGCGGACGCGTTGGGGCCGGAATACCCTTCGAGACCGGTCTTCCCGCCAACACGGGCGGCTGGGGCCGCGCTCTTGTCGGTACCGACAAGAACGACTGGGCGCCTCGTCTGGGCATCGCCTACAAGCTGAATGACAAGACCGTCATCCGTACGGGCTTCGGCGTCTTCTACAACTCGACGTTCGTCCAAGAGTTGCAGGATCTGCGTAAGTTCTGGCCGTTCACGGTCCAGCAGGTGTTCAGCCCGAACCGCGGCGGCGTCCTCGATCTGGCCATCACCGATGCTGGACCTCCGTTCTCGTCGACCGCCGCCATCGGCGGCTGGCCGCAACAGCCCAACAACCGTTCGCCGTACTCGATGCAATGGAACTTCTTCATTCAGCGTCAGGTCACGGACGACATTACGTTAGACGTCGGATACGTCGGTTCCGGCAGCCGCAAGCAGATCGGCTACTCGCCGTTCAACAACGCTGTCACGCCGGGCGCCGGCTCTGTCCAGGACCGTCGTCTGCTTCCTGATTTTGGCGATTTGGACGGTGGTTCCAATGCGTACAACGGCAATTACCAGTCCATGCAGATTAAGGTCATCAAGCGCTTCTCCGCCGGTTCGCAGTTCAATATGAACTACACCTGGCAGAAGGCGTTGGACGGCCAGTCCTCGCTCGCCGAGGTCAAAGTGCAGGACCCGTTCAACCGTCGTGCTGACTACTCCCGCTCTAGCTGGGACGTGCCGCACGTCTTCAACTTTGCCTACGTCTACGAGCTGCCTTTCGGCCGCAACCGACAGTTTGGCGGCGACTGGAGCAAGGCCATGGATCTCGTGGCCGGCGGTTGGGCGATTGAGGGCATCACCCGCTTGGAAGCCGGACCTCCCATCAACGTTCAGACTCGTCGTGACATCTCCAACACGGGCCGTCACCGTCAACGTCCGAACCTGATTGGAAATCCCAACAACGGACCGAAGACTCCGGACGAGTGGTTCAACACCAGCGCGTTTGAAGACGCGGCTCCGTTTACCTTCGGCAACGCCGGGGCGTACATTACGAATGCTGACGGCGTAGTCTCCTTCGACATCGCTGTTCGTAAGGAGTTCGCGATCAACGAGCGTCATCGCTTGGAGTTCCGCGGAGAGTTCTTCAACCTTCCGAACCACACCAACTTCGGATTGCCTCAAGAACGCATGGACCGCGGCGACTACGGTCGCATCGGCGGCCAGAGCACGAACCCGCGTCAGATCCAATTCGGTCTGCGCTACCGGTTCTAACCTTTCAGCCTTGATCAACTACCCCTGATCAACCCCTGACCCCGTCGACGGACCTGTTCCGTCGGCGGGGTTTTTCTTTTTTCCCCTCCGCGGCCCGCGTACAATGGGCCCGATGCTCTCCACGCGCCGCGCCTTCCTTGCTTCGTCCCTCGTCGCTGTTCCTTTCGTCTCGGCGGCCGACTCCAAGACTCAGCTCGGCGTCGATTCCTATACTCTACGTGCCTTCAACTGGAAAGCCTTTGAGATGCTCGACTACGCCGCGAGCATGCAGCTGGGCGTCGTGCAGTTCTCCGAGTGGCCGCACATCGGCTCCTACGAGCAAGTTCAGGACGAGTCTTACGTCAAGCGCGTCCGCGAACACGCCGACAAGCTGGGCGTCGCTATTGAGATGGGCACTTGGGGCGTTTGTCCCACCAACCCTCGCTCCCAGCGCAACTTCGATCGCTACGGTCCTCCCGCCGAGCAACTTCGTTTCTCTCTCGGCCTAGCCAAGATCCTCGGCGCCAAGTCCGTCCGCTGCGTCATGGGTTCGGGGCACCTGCGCCGCGAGGACGGTCCTGTGGAGAAGCACATGGACGCCATGCTCGGCCTCTTTCGGGAGGTCAGAGACGACGCGCTTGAGGCAGGCGTCAAGATCGCACCCGAGAACCACAAGGACATGCGTGCAACCGAGATGCGCGCCATGATCGAAGAAGCCGGGACTGACGCATTCGGCGCGATTGTCGACACCGGCAATCCCATGGAGGTCCTGGAAGACCCCATGGAGACGGTGGAGGTGCTGGCTCCCGTAGCGGTGGGCTCGCACTTCCGCGATTCGGTCTTGTGGAAGCATCCGCGCGGCGCGGCCTTCCAGTGGACAGCGATCGGCGACGGCTCGGTGCGCATGGGCGAGGTCGTCCGTCGCTTCGTCCAACTGCGTCCGGATCTACCCGTCATCCTGGAGATCATCACCGGCCGCCCGCCCGCCGTGCTGGCCTATCACGACGTCGAGTTCATGAAGGCCTTCCCGAATCTGTCCGGCGCCGATTTGGCGCGATTTGATCGGCTCGCTCGTCGAGGGCATCCTCTGATGACAGGCATGATGATCCCCAACGCCGCGCCCGATGATGCCGCTTATCAGGAGGCGGTTAAGCAACAGCAGCGTGTCGATTTTGAGCGCAGCATCCAGTTCCTGCGCGACACAGTGGGCTTGTAGCGTCGGGCAGGGGAGTTCTTTCCCGCTTGAGGGGCAGGCTGTAGTTTCTACGCGGCCCGTAGTTGCTCGGCCGAGTTCCCCTAGTTGCGCAGTTTCAAGAAGTTAGCTCTTAGTCTCGCGTTTGGCGCCGTCCTTGCATCTCTTTCCGGCAAGAGAGTACAAGACGATGCTGAACTTCACGACTCCCATCAAGCCAAGTAGAGCGACCCTCGCCATCGCGGCGGCGGCCCTACTGACCTTCTCGGGGTTCGGCTGCGGCAGTGTAGCCACCGCCGACAACGGCGCCGAGGCGACCGCGGAGGAGAACCGCAGTTGGTCCTTGCTGCCGTTCGCCGACTCGGCGGCGAAGCGCACGCTGTTCGTGGTGCCGGCCGGGCATGAGATCGCTGTACGGACGGCCCACACCATCTCCACCCGGACCACTCAGGCCGGAGAAGCGTTCGCCGGCACGCTGGCCGAGGACGTCGTCGTACGCGGCCAGACGGTCATACCGGCGGGCTCCCGGGTGACTGGAAGAGTCGTCTTTTCTGAGCGGAGCGGCCGAGTGAAGGGCGTCGCCCGAATGGGCGTGCAACTGGCCGAACTCCAACTGGCGGACGGCTCGAACGTTCAAGTCTCTACCAGTTCCCATGTCGTCGAGGCCAAGAAGACCTACGGCAAGGATGCCCAGAAAGTAGGTGTCGGAGCCGGCGTCGGAGCGCTCATCGGCGCAGTAGCCGGCGGCGGATCTGGAGCCGCCAAGGGCGCGGGAGTGGGAGCCGGAGCCGGTACGGGCGCCGTGCTGGCCACACGCGGCGACGCTGCCGAGATCCGAGCCGAGTCGCTGCTGCGCTTCCAACTAGAGCAGGATGTCGAAGCCCAACTCTAACCTTCGCGGCCTAGGCCGTCCCACAACAGTCGACCGGAGTTCCCAATCGGGGGCTCCGGCTTCCTCTATTTCCGGAGCGCCCCTCGAACACAGCGAGTCGCGTCCGGCCGGTCTTGATCCAGCGCCCCAGGATGATCTTCGCGCCCCGGAGAACTCCCCCATGCTGAGCACCTATCCAACCACTCCTTTCCCCTCCGTCAGAGACGGCCTCGATACCGACCCCGGTCTCCAAACCCGGCAAGTCCTGGCGCATATCGCAGACAAATGGGCCGTCCTGATTCTCTGCCGGCTGTCGACGGCTCAAGTCCGTCGCTTCAGCGAACTTCGGCGCTCCATCGACGGCGTCTCTCAGAAGATGCTCGCCAAGACCTTGCGCAACCTGGAGCGCGACGGCCTGGTCCGGCGCCGTCTCTACGCAGGCGTACCGCCGCGGGTCGACTACTCGCTCACCGACCTCGGAGCATCCCTGGTGGGCCCTGCAGACGGTTTCCGCCGCTGGGCTGAGGATCACCTCGAGCACGTGCACAACGCGCAGCAGTCCTACGACGCACGCAAAGCCGACTAGCTCGTCTTCCCGGGCTCGCCGTGCGGTCTGCTAGCCTCAGGCCGTCATGATGGAACGACTCGCCGAAGGGCGCACCGACCTCGTCTTTGAGCTGCTCGCCGCGGGCGCATCCGCCAAATCGACGGATGCCCAGGGCGTCTCGCTCATTCAATGGTGCGCCTACTACGGCGACGTCAGCGCCATCCGCCATCTGTTGGCCAACGGCGAAACGTTGGCTTCTCTCGGCGTCGATCTCGGTCTCACCGGGGCCTGCTTTCACGGCCATTGGCGTCTGTGTCAATTTCTCCTGGAGCAAGGTGCGGACGCCGACTTCACAGACGCACGCAGCGGCGAAACCGCGCTCCACGCGGCGCTCTGCAAGCCTGGTCAACCCATTTTCGACCTCGTGGTGGAACTCTTGCTTCGGGCCGGTGCAGACCCCAATCGAGCTGCTGAGTCAGGCGTTGAGACTGGCGGATTCATGCGCGACTGCCGTACCAAGGGCGAGACGCCGCTCCATCGCGCGGCCGCATTTGGAAGCGAACACTGCATCCAACTGCTGCTCGACGCGGGAGCCCGAGTCGATGTCCGCGACGCTGCCGGCGACTCGCCTCTAACCTGGGCCAGTTGGCATCACCGTCCGTCGCACATCCTGGCGAAACTCTGCTTTGGGCCGCACCGCATCCATCCCGCGGCCGTTCAGGACGCCGCCGAGGATCGCGCTGCAGGCTGGCGAGGGATGGAGAAGAGTCTCGCGGGCAAGCCTCTTCCGGACGCTGACTAGTAGACGATTCGGCCCTCGATAATCGTCATCGTCGGTTCGATCGCACGAATCTCTTCCACCGGTACCGTCAGGTAATCGCGGTCAATCACGACCATGTCCGCCAGCTTGCCCACCTCGATCGATCCCCGGTCCTCTTCAGCGAACTGCATCCGAGCCGCCCAGGTGGTGTGCATGCGCAGCGCCTCTTCGCGCGTGACCGCTTCCTCGGGATAGAGCGGCTCGGCGTCCGCCCGTTCGCGGGTAATCGCCATCCACATCTGGAAAAACGGGTTGTACGGATTGACGGCGCCGTTCTTATCGAACCCGATCATGTGGTCGCTCCCGCCCGCCACCAGCACTCCCGCGTCGATGTAGCTGCGGACCGGGATGAACCAACGCATGCCCTCGTGCCCCATCACCTTTTCGAGCGCCGCGGCGTCGTGATAGAGCCACGGCAACTGCACGTCCGCGCCTACGCCCAGCTTGGCGGCCTGAGCGATCGCCTCTTGGCTCTGAAAGCTGGCGTGCATGAGGTGATGACGGTCTTTCTCGATCGGACGGTCGGAGTCGAGCTCGCCCATCACGCGCAAGAACGCATCCACCGCGCCGCCGCCCTGCACGTGGGAGGTTAGTTGCCATCCGCGCTCGCGCGCCTTTCTGAAAATCGCCAACAGCTTCTCCGGCCCGACGAACAGCATGCCCCGATCGTCCGGGTTGGTCATGCCGTAGAGCTGCTCGCCGAAAGGCCCGTAGGGGCGCCGCTGATAGGCGTTGCCGATGGTCATGCCTCCGTCGGAGGTCACCTTATAAGCGCCGAAGCTCAGCCATTGGTCGCCGGCCCCCGTCCGGGCGTCACGCTCCTTGAGGTCCTGGAGGATGCGCGCGAAGTCTCGATGCGCACCCGGTCGCCAAGTCATCACCACCCGCAGCGGCAGCTTGCCTGCCTCGTGTAGTTTCTCATAGAGCGCGATCTGTTCGTCATTAACGGCTCGATCGCCGACGGCCGTGAGCCCCGCTGCGGCGTACCGCTTGAGCATCTTCTCCAGCGCATCCAGCTTTTCCTCATGCGTAAACGACGCCGAAGGCGCGTCATCGAGTCCTTTGAGGAGGCCTCGGGCATTCTTGAGGATTCCGTTGGGCAGGCCCGCGTCGTCATGCACGATCTCTCCGTTGGGAGGGTCGGGCGTCGTCCGTGTGATCCCGGCCTGCTCCAGCGCGTAGGAATTCACCACCACCGTGTAGCTCGCGTCAAAGAGCACTGGGTGTTTCTTGGTCGCGTCCAATACCTCGCGCGTCGGCATCCGCTTCTCCGCTAGACGAGTCGGAAACGTCCGCGGCACGATGATCCAGTCGCCCTTAGGCGTCTTTTTCGCCCGCTTCTTGATGTAGCTCTGCACCGCCTCGAACGAATCCAACGGCGGCAGCGCCTCTCTGTACTCGCTCAGACCGGCTGAGAGCGCGTGGACATGCGAGTCGATCAGCCCTGGAAGGACGGTCTTGCCCTCCAGGTCCAGCCGCGGCGTATCCGACCCGGCGTAGCGCTCCAGCAAGTCCGCGCTCTTGCCGACGGCGACGATGCGTCCGTCTTCGACGGCAGCCGCTTCGTGGATCGTCATCGCGGCGTCCGCGGTCACGATCTTGGCGTTGTGCACCAGGAGGTCCTGGGCCCCCGCGAACGAGCAGAATAAGACCAGAGCAGGGAAGAGACGTCTCAAGGTATCGCCATTGTAGTCCGAATCTTGGCCGCAAATCCGCCTTGGGATCTTGTTCGCGAGGTGGGACGATTGGTATACTAATGTCTACTAATTCGATAGGGATTAGGGCGTTTGCTTTCGCCGCGCTCCAATGAGCACCGCTCAACAACCGATGTTTTCGTGGCCGGCGCGCGACGCTTCCGCAGAGGAAGTCTTGCGTTGGGGCGTCTCGGAATTCGGTGATCGCCTCGCAATCACCACCAGTTTTCAGGCGACCGGCATGGTCATCCTCGACATGGCCGCCTGCATCACCGGCGGCGATGTCCAGGTTTTTACGCTCGATACCGGCCGCCTGCATGAGCAGACCTATGAACTGATTGAGCGCGTGCGCCGTCGGTACGGGATTGTGGTGGAGATGGTTACGCCGGACCACCGCGAGCTCTCCAGCATGCTCCGTCTCCACGGACCGATGCTCTTCAAAGACGCCGCGTCCAAGCGCAAGCTGTGCTGCGAAATCCGAAAAGTGCGTCCGCTTGAGCGCAAGCTCGCGTCCCTCGACGCCTGGGTCACCGGGCTCCGGCGCTCCCAGGGAGGGGGCCGAAATGAGGTAGATACCGTATCGCTCGATGAAGAGCATGGAGGTATCATGAAGCTTGCGCCCTTGGCGCATTGGACTGAGAAGCGCGTCTGGGATTACATTCGACGCAACGATGTCCCCGTCCATCCGCTCTACAGCAAAGGCTATCCGTCCATCGGCTGCGAGCCTTGCACCCGGGCTGTAAAACCTGGGGAGCCGCCCCGCGCGGGCCGCTGGTGGTGGGAAGGGGATGACGACAAAGAGTGCGGCATTCATGTTTCGCCTTCGGGCGAGGTGCGCCGTGACTTCGACGTGCTGCTCGAAGAGGTTTTGCCTACGCCGCCGAGGCCTGTGGATTTCGAGTCCAAGGCTTAGCGCGCGGGCGGCAGTTTAGAGATAGGGAAACAACGAAAATCATGGAACACAAAGGATTCACGCTCTGGTTCACGGGGCTTTCAGGCTCGGGCAAATCGACCGTCGGCACGATCATTGAGAAGCGTCTGCGAGACGCCGGAGCCAAGGTTGAGGTGCTCGACGGCGACGTCGTCCGAACCAACCTCTCCAAGGGCCTCGGCTTCTCCAAAGAAGATCGCGACACCAACATTCGCCGTATCGGCTTCGTTTGCAACCTGCTCTCGCGCAACGGCGTCATCGCCATCTCCGCCGCAATCTCGCCCTACCAGGCGATTCGCGATGAGATTCGCGCGCAGCACGACAATTTCTTCGAGGTCTACGCCGACTGTGAACTCGACAAACTGGTTGAGCGCGACGTGAAGGGCCTCTACAAGAAGGCCATCTCCGGCGAGATCAAGAACTTCACCGGCATCTCCGATCCCTACGAGGCTCCCGAGACCCCGGAAGCGGTCTTCAACTCGGGCGAAGAAACGCCGGAAGAGAGCGCGGACAAGGTTTGGGCTAAGCTCGTTGAAGCGGGCTTGATCACAGCCTAGCCGGCCGACTCTGCTTCTGTGGAGGTCGGCCGCCTCGAATCATGGTCGACCTCCACTCTCACACCACCCGTTCCGACGGGACGTTGGAACCCGAACGGCTCGTCCAACTCGCTTGCGCCAACGGCTTGAGCACTCTGGCGATTACAGACCACGACACGGTCGCTGGCTACGACGACGCCCGCGAGCCGGCCGCCAAGTCCGGCCTGGATTTGCTTTGCGGCGTTGAACTCGGCGCCAAATTCGACGGTCGCACCATCCATGTTCTCGGCTATTTCCTGGACGCGCCCGCCGACCCGACCTTCCGCTCTCACCTGGATCGCATGGCCGCCACCCGCCGCGACCGCAACCGACGCCTCGCGCAAAAGCTCCAGGAATTCGGCGTCGACATTCGCCTGGAAGAGGCGGAGGCTCTCGGTTCAGGCCAAACCGGCCGTCCCCACTTCGCTCGTTTGCTCGTCAAGAAGGGCTACGCATCGGATTTCCGCGACGCCTTCAACTCGTGGTTGGACGAGAAGGCCAAGGCGTTCGTCCCGCGTGATGAAGCCACCCTGGCCGATCTGTGTGAATGGATGCGAGCCTCCGGCGGCATCCCGGTCTGGGCTCACCCTGGTCGCCACATCAAAGCCTCACCCAAGTCCGCCGCGGAACTCTTCGCGCAGATCCGCGACGCCGGCGTACCCGCGATCGAGTGCTTTCATCGCGACCACAATATTCACGAAGCCGAATCCTACGCCGCTGACGCTCGCAAGTTAGGCATGGGCGTCACCGGCGGCAGCGACTTCCACGCCCCCGGGACAGAGCATGTCCCGCTCGGCGGCCTCCAGCTGCCGGATTCGTTGCTCGAAGAATTCCGAGCCTGGGCGACTCGCTAAAGGCGCTAGCCGCCGGGCTCTTGGCTTCGAGCGGTTGCCTCCGAGAGCAGCCGATAACTTGTGCTCCGCCCCCCCGCCTCCCCGCGCACCAGCAACCGCTGCTCGACCAGGTCCGCAATGTCCCGCAGCGCTGAGTCTTGCGAACACTTCGCGATCTTCGCCCATTTCGACGTCGTCAGCTTTCCCTCGAACCCGTCCAGCAGCCGGTTTAGCATCGCGCGCTGTCTCTCGTTGAGCGACGCTGTTGAGGCCGACTCCCAGAATCGAGCCTTCCGTAACACCGAGGAGAGCGTGTCTTCGGCGCCCTCAAGCGCCCGGTCCATACAGCCAAGAAACCAGCCCATCCACTCCGTGACGTTCAGAGTTCCCTTCTGCGTGCGCTCCAAGACCTCGTAGTACGCCGACCGCTCCCGCCGGATCTGTGCCGACATGCTGTAGAACCGGTCCCGGCTCTGCTCCGAACGCGCCAACAGCAGATCCGCCAGCGCTCGGGCGACTCTGCCGTTGCCGTCATCCAATGGATGGATCGTCACGAACCACAGGTGCGCCAGTGAAGCTGTCAGAACCGCGTCCTCCTCGGACGGAGCGTTGATCCATGAGAGGAACCTCGACATTTCCGCCCCAAGCCGCGGCGCCTCCGGAGCCTCGTAGTGGACTCGTTCCCCCCCGATGGGACCCGAGACGACCTGCATCGGGCCGGTTTGATCGTCCCTCCATGCGCCTGTCCGAATTCGCCGAATACCGCTACGTCCGGTGGGAAAGAGCGCCGCGTGCCAGCCGAAGATCCGCTGCCCAGTTAAAGGCTCGTCATACCGGCCCGTGGCGTCCAGCATCAGCTCTACGACGCCTTCCACTCTGCGGTCGGTAGGCGGAAGCCCCCCCTCCTCGATTCCGAGTCGACGGCTGATCGAAGACCGGACCTGCTCCGCATCGAGAATTTCACCTTCAATCTCGCTAGTCTTCACCACGTCCTCGGTGAGCGTTTGCAAGACGGCTCGTTGTCTGAAATCGAAGCCGAGCGACTCCATTCGCCCGAGCAGCCTTCCCTGCCGATGCCTCACCGCCGCAAGCGGATCGATCAGGCTCGCCCGATCCCAGGTGAATCGAGGCCATTCCGGTAGCTCATGGATATACGGCGAATCATGCATCGGAGAAGGCTGTGCCGTGATTATAGCGCCTATTCGCCGCACATTGTGCGGTGAATAAGGTTCGTATTCTCCGCACAGCATCTCAGCGAACCGCTTAGGCCCCTTGCTAGACTGACCTCCGACCATGAAGCACCTCCCGCTCCTTGCCCTGATTGCACTCACCGCCTCCGCCGCCGTCACTCCGGTCCCCTCCACCGTCGAGCCCCAGAAACTTCCCGACGCCAAGCCCCGCAACGTCGTCTTCATCCTCTCCGACGACCATCGCTATGACGCCATGAGCTTCATGGGCCATCAGTTCGCCAAGACGCCGCACATGGACGCCATGGCCGCCGCGGGAGTCCATCTGAAGAACGCCTTCGTCACGACCTCGCTCTGCTCCCCCTCCCGAGCGTCGATCCTCACCGGCCTCTACACCTTCCGCCACCGCGTCATCGACAACAACCGCCTCGTCCCCAAAGGGACCCTGTTCTTCCCGCAGTACTTGCAGAAGGCCGGATACTCGACTGCCTATATCGGAAAATGGCACATGGGGGGAGACACGGACGCCCCACGCCCTGGTTTCGACCGTTGGGTCAGCTTCCGAGGCCAAGGCAATTACCTGCCCCCCACGCCCGACTACACGCTGAACGTCGACGGCAAGCGGGTCAAGCAGAAGGGCTACATCACCGACGAACTGACCGACTATGCCGTCGACTGGCTCGACAAGCAGAAACCGGCTGAGAAGCCGTTCTTCATGTATCTGTCGCACAAGGCGGTCCACGCCAACTTCACGCCCGCCGAACGTCACGCGGGCCAACTGACCGATACCCCGTTCAAGCGCCCCGAGACCGAGAAGGTCACCGCTCTCGACAACGCGACCAAGCCGCGTTGGGTTCGCGACCAGCGTAACTCCTGGCACGGCGTCGATTTTCCCTATCACTCTGAACTCAACATCGAGGAGTACTACAAGAAGTACTCCGAGGCGCTGATGGGCGTCGACGACTCCATCGGCCGCGTGATGGCCAAGCTCGAGGAGATGGGCGTAGCCGACGAGACCCTGGTCATCTACATGGGCGACAACGGCTTCATGTTCGGCGAGCACGGCCTGATCGACAAGCGCGTCGCCTATGAAACCTCGATCCGCGTGCCGATGCTCATGCGTTGCCCCGATCTGTTCAAGGGCGGGACGGTCGTCGACGAGGTCGTCGCCAACATCGACATCGGCCCTACCGTCATGGAAGCGATGGGGCTTGAGAAACCCGCCCACATGGACGGTCAGAGTTTCCTCGCCCTCGGCGAAGGCAAGAAGATCCCTTGGCGCGACTACTTCCTCTACGTCTACTACTGGGAAAAGAACTTCCCGCAGTCGCCGACGGTCTTCTCACTGCGCGGCGACCGCTACAAGTACATCACCTACTACGGCCTCTGGGACGCGGACGAGCTTTACGACTTGAAAGAGGATCCCAACGAATCGAATAACCTCTGGGGCGACCCGGCTCATGCCGAGCGGATCAACGAGATGGAGGAGAAGCTCTACTCGATGATGGACGAGCTCGGCGGCTTGGAGATCCCCCTCAATCCACCCAGGGGCAACTCGCAGAACATCCGTCTCCGTGGTCGCGGCGGCAAGGAAGCCGCCGACTTCCCGGACGTGATGGTGGTTCCCGTGCCCGCCAACAGCAACGCGCAATAGCGCGTGTCGAACCCGGCATAATGGAGGGCTCCTCCTGATGCCGAATTACCGCATGCCCGGCGAATGGGCCCCGCGCGCCGCCACCTGGCTCGCCTGGCCTCACAACGCCCGGGACTGGCCCGGCAAGCTCTCCGCCGTTCACTGGGTCTACGTGGAGATCGTCCGTCATCTCTCGCGGCGCGAGCGCGTCGAGATTCTGCTCCAGGACGACGCGCTCGCCCGTCGCGTGCGCCGTTGGCTCTCCGACGCCGGCGTCGACCTCTCGCGCGTCGGCCTCCACCGCTTCTCGACCGATCGCTCCTGGACCCGCGACTCAGGGCCTACCTTCGTCCAGTCGCCCACCGAGACCGCCGCCGTCTGCTGGCGCTTCAACGCCTGGGCCAAGTACTCCAATTGGAAGTCGGACGTACTCGTGGGGCGTGCCATCGCAGAACTGGCGGGCTGCCGCGTCGTCGTGCCACGTCACAACGGCCGCACAGTCGTCATGGAAGGCGGCGCCGTCGACGCCGACGGGGCGGGGCGCCTGCTCGCTACCGAAGAGTGTCTCCTCTCCGATACACAGGTCCGCAACCCTGGCTTCACTCGCGAGGACTACGAGCACCTCTTTGACGAATACCTGGGCGTTGAGGAGACGGTCTGGCTGGGTCGCGGCATCGCCGGCGACGACACGCACGGCCACGTCGACGACTGTGCCCGCTTCATCGCGCCCGGCCGTGTGATCGCGGCCGTCGAGCCCGACTCGCGCGACGAAAACCACAAGCCCTTACGGGACAATTTGCGACGGCTGCGCGAGGCGGATCTCGACGTGATCGAAATCCCCATGCCACGGCCGCTCTTTTTCCGGGGAAACCGATTGCCGGCGTCCTACGCGAATTTCTACGTCGGCGCGGACAGTGTTCTCGTGCCGACGTTCAATGATCCCAACGATCGCTTCGCGCTCGAAGCGATCGCCGCCGCGTTTCCTAGCCACGAGGCGGTCGGAATCCACGCGGTGGATCTGGTCTGGGGCTACGGGACATTGCACTGCTCCACGCAGCCCCAGCCCGGCGGCGTCGCCTGCGCCGAGTGAGGCCTAGTCCTTCAGGATGAAGGTGATCTTCAGGTTCACCTTGTACTCAACGATCTTGCCGTCTTTGACGCTGACGGACTTGTCCTTGACCCAAGCCGAGGTGACATTAGCCAAGGTCTTCGAGGCGCGAGCCACGCCGTTCTCCACGGCGTCTTGGAACCCCTTCTCGGAGGTCGCAATGACCTCGGTTACACGTGCTACAGACATATTGCTGACTCCTATATTGTTGGTTAATCCCTTTTCGGGACCCTGAATTTAGCACGAAATACCCCTATCCAGGTAGCTCCTCAGGCGGCTCCGGAAAGCTCCGGATCGGCGAATAGCGCTTATAGGATTCCCAGATGTCGCCGTCCCCGACCACGCGGGGATCGCCCGTTTCGCGCAGATACGCTTCGAGCTTCCCACGCAGTTCGACCAGCGTTTCGCTGTGGGCGGGGTCGCCCGCCAGGTTCTCCAGACAGCCCGGATCCGTTCGGATATCGAACAATTCCTCCGCCGGTCGCTTGCCGACCGCCATCTTGAAGTAGCGCTCAAGCTCAGGATTGTTGCGGTTCTCGATCAGGAATGTCAGCGAAGGACTGGCGTCGATGTCGTGATACCCGCCGTGCTCGGGCCCCATCTCTCCCGGCTCGTCGAACTTCGTCGGGTCTCCCGCCGGCCAGCGGTCGGGTTGGAAGTTTCGGATATACAGAAAGTCGTGCGTCCGCATCCCCCGCTGCGGATAGGTCCAGTTTTGGTAGCGGGACGATGAGTGCCTCTCTCTTGCGAAGAACACCGCGTCTCGCTGAGGTTCCAGAACGCCTGAGCCGTCCGACTCCAGCAGCGGCAGGATGCTGGTCCCCGAAGGCATATGTGGTCCGGGATGCTCGACGTCCGCCGCGTCCAGAATCGTCGCCGTCAAATCGACAAACCCCACCAAGTCCTCGACCTCCCTGCCCGCCGGAACGCGGTCACCCCAGCGGATCGCCAGCGGCATGTGGACTCCGAACTCATAGGCGTTCGCCTTCGCCCGCGGAAAGGCCATCCCGTTGTCCGAGGTCACGATGACGAGTGTGTTGTCGAGTTCACCGGCCTTCTCAATCGCGTCCAGAATACGGCCCAGGTGGGTATCAAAATGCTCGATCTCCACGGCGTAGTCCAGAATGTCGGAGCGGATCTCCTCGCGGTCCGGCAAGAAGGGCGGGGGATCGGCATCCTCCAACTTCTTCCCGTTCTTGAGTCCGCATCCGGCCTCAAATACGCGGTGTGGCTCGCTGGCCCCGTACCAGAAGCAAAACGGCTTGCCCTCGGGCCGCTGCTCAAGAAACTGATCGAAATTGGCCGCATAGTCGGTCTTGCGAATGCCTTCGCACGGGGGCTCGGCCGTCAGTTCGTTGAACTCCGGACCCGCCGGGTTCCGAGGCCGCGATTCATCCCAGTTCCCCGGCCCCCACGGCTTGCCGGTGTAGCCGACCCAATACCCGGCCTGTTCCAGCAGATCGGGATAGACCGGAAACTTAGCCGGGAACGAACTCGCATGTGTGCCGGCGTTTTCAATTTGCCACGTATGACGCCCTGTCAAGAACGCCGCTCGGCAGGGACTGCACCCAGGGGAAGCGCCAAACGCGTTGTGGAAAAGGACCCCTTCCTGGGCTACGCGATCGAAGTTCGGCGTCTGCGTGGCGGCGTACCCGTACGCGGAGGCGTGAGGATAGCTCTGGTCGTCGGAGATACAGAACAGGATGTTCGGCCCGTGCGATTCAACACCTGGCCCCTCCGATTCGCATCCCCAGGCGGCGAGCAGTCCGGCTCCCGCCGTCGTGCGCAAGAAATCTCTACGAGTCGAGTTCGTCATCGAACGAGATTATACGCTTCGGCCGGTTCTTGCGTCCTAATTCAAGAACACTAGGAACACATCGCCCCGCGACTCCGTACCACCATGAGAAGTCCTTCATCGCCCGTGACTCCAGTCATCCAAACCGAATCCCTCGGCAAGACCTACACACGACGTTTTTCCAGCCGCACGGTACAAGCCGTTCGTTCTGTATCCATCGACGTCCAGCCCGGCGCCGCCTACGGCCTCTTGGGGCCTAACGGAGCCGGAAAGACCACGTTTCTGAAGATGCTGCTCAGCGCCGTCCGCCCCACCCGCGGACGCGCTCTGCTCTTTGGACAAGATGCGCTCGACCCGTCTTCGCGCTGCCGAGTCGGCTATCTGCCCGAGAATCATCGCTTTCCCACCTACAACACCGGTCGCCAGATGCTCGATTTCTACGCGGCCCTCTCCGGGCAACCCGCCGCCGAGCGCAAGCAACGGACCGGCGAACTTCTTGAGAAGGTCGGCCTCGCCGACCGCGCCGACGACCGGATCGGCAAATATTCCAAGGGGATGCTCCAGCGTCTCGGCCTCGCCCAGGCCCTCATGCACCGCCCCGAACTGCTGTTCCTCGACGAACCCGGCGACGGCGTCGACCCGGTCGGACGCCGCCAGATTCGCGACCTACTGCACGAGCAGCGCGCCGAGGGCGTCACCATTTTTTTGAATTCGCACCTGCTCGCTGAGGTCGAACTCTTTTGCGATCACGCCGCCATTCTGCGCCAGGGGGAAGTGGCTCTCGAGGGACGCGTCGCCGATCTCACGGGAACCGGCGGGTACCATTTGGCCGCCGCCGGTGTCCAAGAGAGTGTGCGCACCCGGCTTGCATCGAACGTGGCTGACGCGGCCGCCCAGAACGGATCGCTGCACTTCCGCTTTCCCGATCTCGACCAAGCCAACCAAGCCATCGATCTGCTTCGCGAATCCGGCGCCCAAGTCGAATTGCTGGAGCGCAGCCGGTCCACGCTGGAGGACGTCTTCATCAGTACTGTCCAAGAGACCAGCGAGGGGGCCCGGTCATGACCCTCGCCGCACTCATTGCCGACACCTTCCGCGAGTCCCTCGCCCGCAAAATCTTCCTCGGCTTTTGGGCCTGTTCGACCATCCTGCTCCTGCTGCTGACGACCGTGCTCAACATCGATCTTGTTGAGGGCGGGCTCGCCAGCATTCGCCTCTTCGGGCAGGACGTGGATCGCGGCGCCCAACTGCCCGTCGAGAACATCGTCGACCTCGTCCTCGGCGGCATCGCCGCGCTGCTGTTCTCCGCAGGATTATTCCTGGCAATCTTCGCCGCCGCCGGGTTGATCCCGACCATCTTCGAGCCCGGCCGCATCGAGCTGCTACTCTCCAAACCGCTCTCCCGGACACGCATCCTGCTCGGGAAGTATCTCGGCGCACTCACCGTCGTCGGACTCAATATCGCCTATCTGGTTGGCGGCGCCTGGCTCATCCTCGGCTTCAAGACCGGCATCTGGAAACCGGCTTTCCTGTACACCGGCGCCCTTTCGATCTTTACCTTCGCCGTCTTGCTCTCGATCGTCACCTTCTTCTCGGTCGCCTCGCGCAGCTCCGTGCTCTCCAGCATGGCCGCCTACGTGGTCACGCTGGTCGCCGTCGTCGCCGCCCAGCATGAGCACATGACTCCGATGTTGAATTCCGAGACGCCTCGCCAAGCGCTGCGTCTCACCTACTGGGTCTTGCCTAAGATCTTTGAACTCGGCGACTGGTCGCGCACGCTGATGGAAGGCAAGGCCATTGAATCGTTCATGCCCCTGTGGAGTTCGGCCTTGTTCGCTTGCGCCGCGCTCCTCCTGGCCGCCCGCCTATTTGAATCCAAGGACTACTAGCCCGCTGATCAAGGAGCCGTTTATGTCTTACTTCGCACGTTCCAAACATGGTTTCGCAGTCTTCGCCCTCGGCGCCGTCTTAGCCGCCTGCGCCAGCTCGCCCGAGGTCCAGGCAGCCGCCGTCGACGCGAGTATCTATCGCCTCCTCCCCGCCGACTCGGTGGCGGTCTTCGGAGTCGATCTGGGGGCGGCTAAGGCCTCCCCCTTCTACGAGCGCTTGACCGCCGGCGTTCCGGTCGACGGCCTGGAGGACTGGATCGCTGAGACCGGCTTCGATCCTCGTCAGGATCTCGACAGCATCGTCGGGGCTTTCTATCTCGCGGGTGATGACACGGAGGGGGTGATCGTCACCCGTGGCCGCTTCGACACTATCCTGCGCAGCCCTCGACTGGACGAGACGATGGAATCTTCAGGCTCCCACCGCGGCGTCACGATCTATCAGAGAAGGATGTCTGACGGCGAGGTCCGCGACGGTTCCAACTCCCTCGCGTTTCTCACCGACAACCTAGCCGTGTTCGGGGAGCGGGCTCGCGTCGTCAACGCTGTTGAGCGTCATGCGGCCGGCGGACCTAGCCTCGCCGACAACGCCGAGCTCAGCGGACGCGCCACCGACGCCCAATCGAGCGGTCAATTCTGGATGGTCGCCTCCGATTCCGGGAAGATGCTGCAGTCGTTCCCCTCCGGAGGCGACCAGCGCCAAGCCCGCATCCTTGAGATCTTTGCCACGATGAGTCGCATGTCGCTCACCGCCGACGTCGTGCATGGCTTCGAACTCTCGTTCTCCGGCTCCTGCGACACCCCTGAGAACGCTCGCACCCTAGCCGAAGCCGCCCGGGGAATGCTCGCGCTGGCGCGCATCAGCCTCCCGGTGGAAGAGCAGGACATGCTTCAGCTCCTGGATCGGGTGACTGTTCAGGACATGGGGCAAATCTTCGAGGCCCAAGTCGCCCTCGATTCGCTCCAGGTCGAAGATTTGCTCGACCACATGGACTCGCGCCAAACAGCAGGCAACTAGTCGGCCCACGCGATCCCAAATAGAAAACGGGGACGGCCCGAAGGACCGTCCCCGTGAAACTTGTTGCTCCGTGTGAGAGCGAGCTTACTTGCGGCGAACCTGTTTCTGCTGACCGACGCGAACCTTATTCAGCGTCGCTTTCTGGTCCGACCACGCCTTCCAGTCGAACCGCTTGGAGGCGTCGGCCAAATAGGCGTCCAGATCGGCGCCCTTCGGCAGGACCGCGACGACCGTTGCCGTCTCACCCGTCTCCGGATGCTCAATCTGATAGCTGCGCGTGTTTGCGATTCCCATAACCTTCTCAATCTAACACAAGAACTCGAGCCCCCCTAGCTCGGTGCTTGCGGATTCACGACCGTTACGGAGGCGAGTTCCGCCTGCGATACCCCTAGCTCCCAGCATTCGTCGCAGAGCATTGTCTTCGGACAGGTCTCCAGCCAACATCCGACCGTTCCGAACTGGTGGAAGAACAGCCGGGCGACGTGGTCGCTGACTCGTCCTTTCAGCAGCATAAGGTCGCCTTCTCCGAGTTCGCGCTTCAGAAAATCGGCAGCCTCGCGAAGCGTGCCGAATGCGAAGACACACTGGGGGTCCATGCCTGCTTCCACGGCTCGCCGTATTCCGTAGTTCGCTTTCGATCCGATCATGACCAGTGCGTCGCACACCGGCGCCGCCGCGTCCGCAACATACTTGCGACGCTTCTGGGTGGACAGATCCGTGTCTGAGATATCGCTGATGACCAACATCCGTCGACGTGCCTGCGCCTCTCCAAGAGTCGCGAGCGCTGCGTCCGTCACGTCGATCGACGCCTGGTAGTCATCTCGCAGCACGACAGCGGAGTTGGGCAGCTGTACCGGTTGCATCCGCCCTCGGAAGGGTTCGACGCTGCGGATTCCCTCTTGCGCTTGCTCCATGCTGAGGCCCGCGCAGCGTGCCACCGCTAGCGCCGCCAGGGCTGACGGAAGCCAATGCCGTCCCACCAGTTGCGTGCTGATCTCGGCGCTTCCGCCGTCCGCGTGCGCCCGAAAGCACAGCCGCCCCGGCCAGGCGGCCTGTACCTGGTCCGCCCAAAGCTCAAAGTCGGGCGACGACCCGAATCGCTCCATCTTGACTTGCGCCCCGTCGGCCATCCCGGCGACTCGCTCGTCGTCGGCGTACAAGAGCCCGACGCCGTTGGGTGCGAGATGGTCGAATAGCTTCGCCTTTTCCGCGGCGCATTCTTCCAGCGTGCTGTAGGCGTCGGTGTGCGTCCTCCGCACCGCCAGCATGACCGCGATGTCCGGACGCACGAGTTTCGACTGAGGGCCGATTGTTCCGACCTTTCCGCCCGATACCTCCAGCACGGCGAAGCGGTGCCACGGGCGGACGCGGAGAACGTTGAGTGCTACGAGGAAGCCTGCGTTCTGATTGGCGATTGAAGTGTAAGTGCGGCCTTGCTGCGCTAGGACGGAGGCAACCATCTCCTTGCCCGTAGTCTTCCCGACGCTGCCCGCGACCACAACGAAGGTGGTGCCGCGCAACATTCTCCGCCAGACCCTAGCAACCGCCACTAGGACACCCTCAAACGGCTGCAGTATCCACCGACCCAGCGCTTGGCGCAGCCACATGCTCTGTCGACTACTCAGCAATCGCGGGCTCCTGTAGTCGCAAGATGTCTCGGTCGAACATGGACTGCCCAATTCTACCGTCGCTGCGGACCTGGAGTGCTTCAACCAGGGCCCGCGGACAGCTTGAAGCCCAAAAAACGCTACCCTAGCCCCGTGACCTCTGACCAGCAACATGCGGAACTCGAGCGCCGCAACCAAGCCGCCCAATCCGGCGGCGGCCCCGAGCGCGTCGCCCGCCAACATGATGCCGGAAAGCTCTCCGCCCGCGAGCGTGTCGAACTCCTCCTCGACGCTGACTCCTTTGAAGAGATCGACCGTCTCGTCGTCCACGACTGCAACGACTTCGGCATGGACCAGCAGCGTATTCCCGGCGACGGGTTCGTCACGGGACACGGCCTCGTCGACGGGCGTCGAGTCTTCGTCTTCTCTCACGACTTCACGGTCTTCGGCGGCTCGCTCTCACACGCTAACGCGGAGAAGATCTGCAAGATCATGGACCTCGCCGTCAAGACCGGCGCCCCGGTTATCGGTCTCAACGATTCCGGCGGCGCTCGCATCCAGGAGGGCGTCGCTTCGCTGGCCGGCTACGCGGACATCTTCCTGCGCAACACGCTCGCCTCCGGCGTCGTCCCCCAGATCTCCGCCGTTATGGGCCCTTGTGCAGGCGGGGCCGTCTACTCGCCCGCGATCACCGACTTCGTCTTCATGGTGGAAGAGACGAGCTACATGTTCGTCACCGGTCCCGACGTCATCAAGACCGTCACCCACGAGGACGTCACCAAGGAGGAACTCGGCGGCGCCGCCACCCACAACCAGAAGAGCGGCGTCGCGCACTTTGAGGCGACGGATGACGCCGAGTGCTTGCGCATGATCCGCGAGCTGCTCTCGTTCCTACCCTCCAACAATCTCGACGACGCCCCCCTCGTCCCCACGGAAGACCCCGCCGACCGCGATGCTCCATCCCTCGACACGCTCGTCCCCGAAGAGTCGAACAAGCCCTACGACATCAAGCAGGCGATTGAAGGCGTCGTCGACGACGGCTACTTCTTCGAGGTGCAAGAGCGCTACGCCCCGAACATCGTCGTCGGTTTCGGCCGCTTCGACGGCAAGACCACCGGCGTCGTCGCCAACCAACCCGCCGTCTTGGCCGGATGTTTAGACATCGACGCCTCACTGAAGGCCGCACGTTTCGTCCGCTTCTGCGACGCCTTCAACATTCCCATCGTCACCTTTGAAGACGTGCCCGGCTTCCTCCCCGGAACCGAGCAGGAGTTCGGCGGCATCATCAAGCACGGCGCCAAACTGCTTTACGCCTACGCCGAAGCGACCGTACCCAAGGTCACCGTCATCACCCGAAAAGCCTACGGCGGCGCCTACTGCGTGATGGGCTCGAAGCACCTACGCACCGACGTCAACTTCGCCTGGCCTTCAGCCGAGATCGCCGTCATGGGCCCGGAGGGTGCGGTCAACATCCTCCACCGGCGCGATCTGGCAACCCACGACGAGGCGTTCCGGCAAGCCAAGACCGACGAGTTTCGCGATCGCTTTGCGAATCCCTATGTGGCGGCCGAGCGGGGGTGGATCGACGAAGTCATCCCGCCGCGCCAGACACGCAAGAAGATCATCCGGGCCCTGCGGATGCTGGAAAACAAGACGGACGTCATGCCGCGTAAGAAGCACGGCAATATCCCGCTCTAGGCGGATACGCAAGGGGTGCGGGCGGGGCAGCCCGTGCGCGTGAACGCCCTAGTGACTGTGTTCGCTCTGACTTTCTCCATGCCCAAGACCGGGGAATCGGTCGGACGCGAACTCAGCATGGCAGGTCACGCAACTCCTGATCATCTCCGAGAAATAGAATCCTTGCAGCTCGCTGTCTTCCGCCTCTGCGGCATGGGCGAGCTTGCCGGCTGTCGTATGAAACCGCTGATCGAGCGCCACAAACGCCGCGGGTACAGCCTCCATCAGATCCTTCTTGTCTTGGTCGGTAAGCGACTGCTTCAAGATGAAGCTGTCATGGACCGAAACGGCAAGCTTCATCGCCGTACGGTGGTCGCCGCTGGCGATGGCGAGGGCCAAGTCAGCCGTCGCTTGGGAAATCTGTTGCATCTCGTCGGCAAGAAGGGTCTTCAGTCTTGGCGTTAGCTTCGGCCCCACGGGTTCGCCGCCGTATGCGGTCGACTGAATCCCAATCAACGCGAGCATCGTAAGGCCGGCAATGCATTTCATCGTGGTGTCCCCTCTCCCTATCCTAAGATGAACCTCATCCTGCGGGAACGTACGCCGACAAGCGCGCCGCCGGAAATTCGATCCAGCCTATGCGATCACCGTGATGGCCCCGCGCGAGGCGCCAACATCCTCCGCCGGCGTGAGCCAACAACCCACGACGAGACGTTTCGCTAACCCCATGTCGCGCCGAACGGGGCTGGATCGACGAAGTCATCCCGCCGCGCAAGACACGCAAGAAGATCATCCGCGCGCTACGAATTCCGGAGAACAAGGCGGATGTCATGCCGCTCAAGGAATACGGCAATATCCCGCTCTAGACTGATGGCCCTGGCCGGAGGACTGCTGGCGATGCGGGCTGGGAGGTCTACTCGAAAGCGTAGAGGTGAGCCGCGGTCCTCACATAGAGGACGCCGTCGGCTGCGGCTGGAGTCGCCTTGATCTCCTCTCCCAAATCGTTTCGTGCGAGAACTTCAAGCTGATCCCCCGACTTGAAGACGACGATGACGCCCTCTCCTGACGCAACGTAGATGTTTCCACCGATCACGATCGGCGAGGAGTAGTAGGTCCCGGTCGCTCCCAGTCGCTTCCTATATGCCAATTCGCCTCTCTCAGCGTTCATGCAGCTTACGATGCCGCCGTTCTTCACCATATAAACTCGATTGTCGAAGACAACCGGAGAGCCTGTTTCAGGCACGGCTTTAGTCTCCTGCCATGCGACATGACTGTCGCTGACATTTCCCTGGCCGCCGGGTTCGATCGCCGTTAGGCCATGCTCCCGTAGGCGTCCGAACGATTGCAGTCGAGCCCATTCCTCGGCATTCAGGCTGCCGTCTTTGTTTGTGTCCCGACTCCTTGCCGGCCAGCGGGCCTGCCAGGCCAAGTCCCCATTTCGAATGTTACGAGCTTCCGGTCTCTGTGAGAGGTGGAGATCCTCAGGGAGCTCTGCGAGTTCAATCAGGCCGTTGCCGTTGGCGTCGTATCTCTTCAGTGCCGTCGCGAAGTCCACCATGTTGCCGATCAGATCCGGCTCGCCCCAATTATTGAAGGCCGGCACGTAGAGCAGCTCCTTGGTCGCGACCGGAGTGCCTCCAGCTTTCGTGTTCATCTTGACCCACCACATGCGCTCGCCGGTTTCCAAATCGAGTGCGACCGTTTCGCCAGGACGGTGGACGATGAGCTGACCATTCCACAGGATCGGCGTGGCATGTCCTCCTCCTCCGCTCGAAGTGGGATGCTCGCGCCGCCAAACTAACTTGCCGGACGAAGCGTCTAGGGCGACGATGGAAGCCCTGCGTCTTTCGTCGCGATTGAGGATCACTCGATTGCCGATAATGACCGGCGAGACCCCGCTGCCTTCGCGCATCCGAGCCATCGGCATTGGGTAGTCCCACGCGACGTTGCCTTCGTGGTCGAACGCCGTCAGGCCATGGGAGCCAAAGTAGACGTAGACCCGCTCGGCGTCGACTGCGGGCGTGGCGGTAGCAGGGCTCGCCGAAGGGTGATGGCGTTCGATCTCCTCTGACGGCACCGCCTTTCGCCAGAGGATCGAGCCGCTCAGGCGGTCGACGGCCACGACTCGGAGTTCTCCAGAATCGTCGTCGTACTCACTCAGGAAAATCCTGTCCCCCCAGATGGCTGGAGACCCTTCTCCAGTCGACACTGCGAGCGTCCACAGAGACTCTTCCGGGCCGAATCGGATCGGCGCAGAGGCGCTCGAAGCAATCCCGGAAGCATTCGCCCCGCGAAACTGCGACCAACTGGAGCCGACATCCGCGCCGCCTAGCGACGACGCAAGAGCGCAGAAAAGTAGCGAACAGAACAGTGGTTTCGGCAAGACAATTCCCTACCGCTCAATCCAGAACTGAGTTCCAAGATGGACGGCACGGCAAGGTTACCAGAGGCTGGAGCTATAACGTTCAAGAACGCCATCCTGCCTCCGCTCCTCGCCAAATTCGAGCGCCCCGCTACCGCGGCCGCCGCGTCGCCTGACGACCGACCATCCGCCAACCAGAATCATCTCTCAAGAACACGTGCAGCACATCCAACGGCACGTGCTCCGTATCTCCGTCCACTAGATTCTTGAAGTCGATCTTCGCCTTCACCAAGGCCGTGTCGCCGTAGACGCGGACCGTCGGATCTGTAATCCGAATCGCCTGTGCGGTTGAACCCGGCAACTTGCCCAAGGCCTCGGCCTTCGTCTCATTGAGGGCGTTTGAGTGGCTGTAGCTCACGTCGGGGTGTAACACCGCGTCCAGCGCTGTAAGATCCTTCTCCAGCATCGCCCGACGCCAGAGTTCCAACGCATCCAATACTTCAAGAGAAGGGGAAGACATAGTGAGCCCAGCGTACCGTAACGTATCGCCAGGCAGCCGCAGGTCACGAACGCGCAATGAGGCGCCGGAGACTCTTTAAGGGCGTGCTCTAAGGAGCCACTCTTGGTCCGAACCTAGCCGTACAGCTCAGACATCTCGCCTGTGCTGTCCGAAAACCCTTCCGTCGCCACTTCCAGCCGATCCAGAACCGTCGTAAACAGATTCGACAGCGGCGTCTCTTCACCGAACTTCAGATAGCGTCCCTGATTGATCCCCATGGCTTGCCCTCCGGCCAGAATCAACGGGTAGTTCGAGTTGTTGTGGGTCTGGCTGTTGCTGCTGCCGTAGAACGCCATCGTGTGGTCCAGCAGCGTTCCGTCGCCCTCCGGCGTCGTGCGCAGTCGTTCGAGAAACGCCCCGAACTGGCTCGCCATGTGCCGATCCCACTTGCCCAGGTTTTCCACGCCCCCCGGCTTGGTCCAGTCATGAGCCAAGCTGTGCAGCGTTCCGGCGAATCCCAACAACTGCGGGAACTTGCCCGCCCTTGATGAAAAGTCGCCCATGCTCCCAATCTGATACGTCGCCACGCGCGTGGAATCCGTGCGGAACGACAAGTAGATCAACTCGTACATCGTCCGCATCAGGTCCTTCGGTGCTTCATCGTCGGAGTCTAGGTGGAGCCTCTCGCGATCCGCATCCGTCAACTCGGGTCGCGGCGTATCAATCCAAGCTTGCGAGCGCTGTACCCGCTGCTCGACCTGCCGCACCGACTCCAAATACTCGTCCAGCTTCGCCTGGTCCTGCGCGCCAAGATCCCTCCGTACGTCCTTGGAGTGCGCCAAGATCCGGTCCAGCATGCTCGCCGAACTGCTCAGTCTCCGACGCTCTTCGGCCAGGTCGTCATCGCTCGTCCCGAACAAGCGGTTGAAAATCGTGCGTGGCGAGTTGATCGACGGAATCGGATGCCCGTTCTCGCTAAACGACATCGTGCTCGCCCGCGTAGGTTCGCCCACGCCCCCGTCCGACGACAGGATCAACGACGGGTAACGAGTCTTATGCCCAATCGCCGCGGCCGCCACCTGATCGACTGAGACCGTGTTCCTCAAGAACTTCCCTGCGAGCTTGCTGCCCGTCAGGAACGTGTCTCCGGTATCGTGCGCGCCCATCTTGCGGCACTGCGGATGGGAGAGTCCTTGCAGGATCGTGATCTCGTCACGCAGCGGCTCTAGAACGTCCAAGCTCTTGTTGAAGCGATAGTCCCGCTCGCCGCCGTCGGGGAACCAACGCCACTGCGCGTCATCAGAGTCTCCCGCGGGTAGACTCACGCCGTACGGAAAGTAGAACGAGCAGAACCGCCGTGGAAACTCCTTCGCCTCCGAACCTTCCATGCAATCAAGAAACGGCAGCGCCAGCGCGACTCCGGCTCCGCGCAAAACGGTGCGGCGATCCATGCGTCGTTTCTTCATAGCCGTTGGTCCTTACTTTGTGCGAAATAGGTCGCTCTTGACAACCTCTACCAGCAGACTCCGCAGCCTCATGTCGTCTTCTAGGAACCCGTCAGTTAAGCGATCGACTTCCGGTTCGTCCGTGAATTCCAACGAACGGCCCAGCGAGTACGCCAGCATCTTCGTCACAATCGTCCGCGCGAAGTCTTCGCGCCGCGTCCCCAGCAGATACGCCCGCAAATCGTCCACGCTCTCAATCGCCGTTCCGTCCGGGAGCGTCTCACGCGTATCTACGGGTAGATACTCAAATTCCGGCGGGGGAGGTGGAGCATCCTTGTCCTCCTTCTCGGCGTCCGTCTTTTCCTCAGCCGCCCTCGGCTTCATCTTCTTGATCTGGCCACGCCACTGCCCGATTGCATCAAAGTGCTCGAACGCTACGCCCCACGGGTCAATATTCGCGTGGCACGATGCACAGCTCGGTTCTTGGCGGTGCGTACGCAGTTGCTCGCGCACGGACAGGTGCGCGAACTCCGGGCTGTCAGCATCCAACTCCGGCACGTTGGCCGGCGGCGGAGGCGGCGGGTCGTCCAGCAATCGCTTCCGCACCCAAACCGCACGCTTGATCGGGTGCGAGTCCTCGCCCGTCGAATTCCCCATCAGCAGCGAGGCCTGCGTCAACAGCCCGCCGCGCGGCGACTCCTTCTCCACGGCAATCCGGCGAAACTTGGAGCCCAAGATTCCTTTCACCCCGTAATGCCGCGCCATCGTCTCGTTCAACATCAGGAAGTCGGAGTCGATCAGGTTCCTCGCACTCAAGTCCTCCTGCACCAGCTCGCGAAGGAAGCGTTGCGTCTCCTCGCGCATCTGCGTCTTCAGATGCTGATTGAAGTGCGGATAGTAGTCCTCGCTAATCGCTACCCGGTCCATCGCCTCCAGGTACAGCCAGGCCCCAAAAAACTCGTCGACAAACCGTTCCGCACGGCCGTCCGCCGCCATCCGCTCGGCTTCCGCGCCAAGCACCTCCGGATTCGTCAATCGGCCGTCTTCCGCCAGGGTGAACAGCCGCTCGTCCGGCATTGTGCTCCACAGCAGATAGGACAGCCGCGATGCCAACTCCCACGAGTTCAACGGCCGCCTCTGTTCGCTCTCCGGCTCCATCAAATAGAGGAACTCCGGGCTGATCAAGACCATCGCCAAGGTCTCGCGCATCCGGTCCTCAAACTCCGGAAACGCTTCTTCTTCCGCTTGGAAAAACTCCAAATAGTGCGCAACTTCACTCGCTTCCGGCGGACGCCGCCACGCCCGCGTCATGAACCGCGTCAAGACCTCGCGCGCATAGGCCGTCGGGTCCGTTTCGTGCAACTCCGACTCGAATAAGATCCTTCGATGCCTCTTCGGCGGCCAAGTCTCATACACCGGACCGTCCAGCGTCACCCGGTCGACCCGCACCTTCGGATAGTCCGGCTCGTCTTCGTAGTACCGTTCCTTCTTGCCGTCTTCCTTCTCACGCGTTTGGAGCTCCGGACGCGGCGTCCCGTCGTCATAGGTATTCGTCACGCGGATGACCAGTCCGGGATACTTGCTCTGCCCGCGCACCGGCTGGGGAAAATTCTCCATGAATCCGCGGAATTCGAACGTCTGCGGCTCCTCCGAGGTCAACTCCACCGTTCCGAGCGTGCGAAACAGAATCTCCGTGTCGGGTCGGTAACCCACGGATACGTTCATCACCGGCGGCCCCTTGCCGGGCTTCAACTCCGCCGCGGCCGTCACCCGCGCCACAAACCCGCCCTCTTCCGGATACGCCGGCTCCATATGCCCCAGAAACGCCTCCGTCCGCCCCAAGACGTTCTTCGCCGGACGTTCCTCGCGAAGCAACCAATTGTCCAGGTTGCTTTCAGTAAACGTGAAACGAAAGCTCACCACCGGCGGCGGCCCGCTCACGATCACCCGCTTCAACCCCTCCCGCGCAGCCTCCAAGTAGGAGTCCAGTTGGACGGCGGTCATGCGCAGCGACGACCCGTTGTTCCGGAACCCGTCTCGAGACAGACTCTCCGGCGGAATGTTCCGCACGTAATCCATCTCATAGCCCAGCAAGTCCGTCATGGTGTGCTGGTACTCCGTGCGGTTCAGCCGCCGCAGCACCGTCCGCCCATCCGTACTCCTGCGCTCCGCTCGAGCCTTCTCGACTGCGGTCCTCAGTACCTCGATCGCCTGCTCTTTCTGCTCGGGTTCCGGCTGCGGCAGCCCCTCCGGCGGCATCTCGCCCCGACGCAGTTTGTTCAGGACGTTGTTCCAAGTCCCCGCGTCCCGACGGTTTTCAATCAGGTCCGCCGACAAGTTGTCCACCCGCAGATTGGCGGCCTGCAGTTCCGGCCCGTGGCACGAGTAGCAATAGACCTTGAGCAGAGGCCTGACCTGCTCTCGGAAATCCGCACCCCGCGCAGGGGAAACGGACAGCAGGCAGAGGAGCCCCAAGAAACCCGCTGAAAATGGACGCTTTGCCCTCACCTTGACGGGGACCATCATACCGGACGATCCGATCGCTCTGATCAATACAGCCGCCCAGCTAGCGCCTTGATCTGGGTCAACCTCACTGATATGGTGGGACTCCCCTAGAACAGAACCATGACGGAAGTTGCGATTGTCGTGATAGGCCGCGACGAAGGGGCTCGCCTTGACCGCTCGCTTCGCTCCGTACTAGCGTGCGGAGACCATAGAATCCGGGAACGACTCTACGCTGACTGTGGCTCGACGGATGGGAGTCGGGAGACGGCGAGATCGCATGGATTCCGCGTGCTGACCGTCGATGCCGATCGGCCCAACGCGGGCATGGCTCGTCAGGTCGGGTGGAAGGCGTCTCGTTCTCCTCTGATCTTCTTCCTCGATGGCGACAGCGTCCTTGATCCCGATTTTCTCTCCACGGCCATTCCCCGGATGGATGACCCGACGGTTGGTCTAGTCTTCGGATGGACCCGCGAATTGAGGCCGCAGCGAAACATTTTCCATCACATATTTGATCTGCATTGGTGGAGGCCCCCTCCGGGACCCGCCGAAGCCAGCGGCGGATGCTCGCTCACGAAGCGTGAAGTCCTCGAAGCCTCCGGCGGCTACGATGCGCGTCTGGCTGCAGGCGAGGACGTGGAACTATGCGCCCGGATTCGTGCCGACGGCTATCAAGTCTTGTGTCTGGACGCCTTGATGATCCTTCACGATATCGACATAGAAAACTGGAATCAGTACCTCTTGCGCATGGCCCGTTCCGGGTTCGCAGATTCCAGGGTGGCGCTGCTTTGCGGCGCCGATCTCTCGAAGTCCAGACGTCGAATATGGAAGACGCGAATCCGGTTGCTGGCCCTTGCCGCGTCCGTTGTGGCCATGGCCGCCGATCAGTGGCTGCTTGGAGTCCTTGTCGCGGTGGCCCCGGTCTGGCGTGAGGCGCTGACGGCTCATCATCGGGGAACTCGCTGGTACTCAGGCTTCCTGTATGCCGGGCACCTCTACGCCTCGGCGGCCGCATTCATATGGGGACAGATACTGTTCCGCCGCCTCGGGCCGGCCTCCCCCGCTCCTTCGTTCGACTACAAGAGCCTCCCGCGGCGACCAGTCCAGTCTCAACGTTCTTTGCGTCTCGCCCCGCGGGGCTCCCAGCGCGCCGCCCAGCCGAAGCGCGCGGTCTAAACAGCCGGTGGTTTCCCGGCTACAATGGCCCATGCTCTTCCCGCTGGTCGCTGCCTCCGCCAAGAGATTGAACCGCGGATGCTCATGGCCTCTCAGGCGCGCCATCCTTGCCCTAGTCGGCCTTGTGCTGTTCCACTTCGCGCCCCCCTTGCTCGCCGCCGAGCCTCCGGATCTCGACTACGAGTCGATGGCCCGCATCGCCGTCGAGAAACTCGAACTCAGTGAGGGCGAGCGCGTCCTGCTTCGTTTTGATCCCGACTATTTCGAGGAACTGCCTCCGCTCTTCAGGCGGTTCATCCGTGAAGCTGGCGCAATCGACGTCGCCGCGATCGAATACAAGCTGATCCTCCCTTCCGACGACGCCGTAGACTCGGACGCCGAACAGGCCGCCTTCGCGGAACTTCTCGAATCGGCCGACGTCTATATCTGGCTTCCGGTCCGCGAGCAGATACGCACGACTACCCAGGCTGAACGACGCGCCCTGGCGGCCTGGCTCGATGAGGGCGGAGCCCATCGGCAGATCCATTTCCATTGGTCGCAAGGGAGCGTCTTGGCGGACGGACTCGCGGGCGAGCACTCGCAGCCGCTCGACCGCATGTACGCCGACGCGCTTGAAGTTGACTATCAAGCGATGGCTGAAGCGCAAGACCGCGCCATTCGCGTCCTCAAGTCCGGTACGGTCCGCGTTCAAACTCCAGCCGGAACCGATATCCGATTTCGCGTCGGCGACCGCCCCTTCAACAAGCAAGACGGCGATGCCTCGGCGCGACGCATGGACTCGGCCCGGATTCGAATCGATCGCGAGATCGAGCTCCCCGCCGGCGTCTTGCGCGTGGCTCCGCTTGAAGAATCCGTCCAAGGGACTCTCGTCGTCCCCAAGGCTCGCATGCAGGGCAAGACGGTCGCCAACATCCGTCTGATTATCAAGAACGGCAAAGTTACGAGTCTCTCCGCCGACCAGAACCAGGACGCCCTAGAAGCCGAGTTGGCCTCAGGCGGCGACGCGGCCAGAAGCTTCCGCGAATTCGGCCTAGGTTTCCACCCCAAGCTGGTCCGCATTCCCGGCAACGAGATCCTGCCCTACTTCGGTTACGGCGCCGGAGTCGTCCGCATGAGCCTCGGCGATAACGAGGAACTCGGCGGCGCCGTCCGCGGTCCCTACCGCCGCTGGCTTTTCTTCCCGGACGCGACGGTCGAGATCGGAGACGTCGTTCTGGTCCGTGACGGAGTGCTGCGTTAGAGGTGCGATCCGGTTCCGCGAAACCCTCCACCACATGCCCGCGTCTATGGCCCTCAGATAGGAGGAGCCGTGATGTCCAACGCCCGTTTCGCTCTGATCGCGCTGGCCCTGCCGCTGTTCGCCGCCGGGTCGTCCGAGAAGATTCGGATCTTCGTTACCGAGAGTGGAGCCGTGAGTGCCTCAGGGGAGGCGGAGGTTGGTCAGGCGAAGGGGTTCCTCGCGGTCGACGGCGGCGTGAGCCGGATGAATACCGAGGTCATGCGCGTCTTCCTGGAGGAGTGCCCGGGTAGAGTCGTGGTTACCGGCAATCGTGACAAGGCGGACTATGTGGTGCGTATCGATTCGGAGGGGCTGAATCCGACGACGCCCTTCCTCAAGAGCAACAAGGTTGCGGTGTTCGACAGCAACGAGGACCTAATCCACAGCAGCGCTCACCGACTGCGGAAGAACGCTGTGAGGAAGACGTGCGCGGTTTTGGAATCGCGACCGTAGCACGCTGGAGCGTTTGCCGTTTCGGTTCGCCCCGTTAAAGCGACCTCCAGCTCTCGGCCAAATAGAATCGCAGTAGCGCCGGTTCCATCAAACGGTTCGCCTGCTCATGCTCGGACTCGAATGCCCCCTTGCCGAAGACTCTCGCGGACTGAAATATCTCCGGCGTCAGATAGCGCAACTCGGACGGCTCCACGGTAAACGCTTCCAACGCGCTTGCTGCTGCCGCAAGGTCGCCGCTCCGCCTCTCGGGTTCCCAAGCCAGCATCCAGCCCCAATCGCCGAAACTCGGCACGTTGGCATGGTAAGGGAGCGTGGCAAAGCCTGCCGCCTCCAACGTCCTTTGGATGCACAGGAAGGACTCTTTCGCGTGATAGGGCGAGGTAGCTTGGATGGCCATGACCGCGCCCGGCGCCAGACGTCCGCGCAGTTTGAGGTAGAACTCGACGCTGTAGAGCTTGGTCAGCTCGATCGTGCTCGGGTCGGGCAAGTCGATGATGACCACGTTCTGCTCCGCCGGAAGGCGCTCCGCCATGCGGTCGGCGTCCACCGCGTAGACCGTCACGCGGGCCGCTTCCTCCACGCCCTGATCAGTCCTTTCGAATACGGGCGTTTCTAGGTCGGTGGGCTCTACAAATGTGAACGCGGACGTCTCTACGCGCGCGTCTCGCAGGGCGCCGCCGTTGAGTTCGTTGAGGACGGGATGGGACTTGGCGAGTTCGATCATCTCCTCGTCGATGTCGACCAGCACCGCCTCTCGAAGATCCGGATGCTTGAGAACTTCCCGCAGCCCTAGACCGTCGCCGCCGCCCAGGATCAGCACTCGTTTCGGGTCTTCGGCCAAGCTCATGGCCGGGTGGACGAGCAACTCGTGATAGATGTGTTCATCCATGCTCGAGAACTGCAGGTTGCCGTTGAGATACAGGCGATAGTCCTGCGGATCGACCGACGCCGTCATCACGATGTGCTGATACTTCGTCGTGCTGGAGACCACGATCGGCCGGTCGTAGAATCGCTGCTCAAACAGTCGGCTCCAGTCCTGGTTGTTCACATAGCCGAACGTCAACGCGGCGGCTGTCAGAGCGACGACGCCGAACGACAACCCCTTCCGCGCTACCGCCCCCGTCATCGTGAAGTAAAGGTACGTCGCCGCCGCCACCAGGAAGTTCAGCCCCGCCGCAAGGAAGCTCGTCTCCGTCAGCGGGTAGTAGCGAAGCAACACGAACGCCCACACCAACGCGCCGACAAACGCGCCCACATAGTCCGTCGAAAACACCGTCGCAATGTTCGACTTCAAGTGCGGCACAAACTGCCGATTGATCCGCAGCACCAGCGGGATTTCCAGCCCAATCAGAAAGCCGATCGCGGTGACGAAGAAGTACTGCACCAACGCGAAGTGCGTCTCCATCGTGGCGTACGCCCCGTATACCGCGATTGGCGCAAACCCTCCCAGCAAGGCCAGCGCGGCCTCCACGGCCAGGAATTTCTCAATCAGATGCTCGTCGCTCAGTCTGTGCTGCCACCAACCGGCGATCCCCATCATCAGCATCATCAGCGAAATCGTCACCGAAAACTGTTCGATGCTGTTGCCTAGGATGTAGCTGGCGACCGTGCCGAGGATGCACTCAAAGACAAAGCCCGCCGCGCCCGTAAAGAACATCGACAAGGCCAACAGAATCGTGGCCGTGCGCGGGTGGATGGGGCGCGTCTTCATCCTCGAAAGGCTAGTCTATCCTCAATGGGCCTACGTTCACCGACGCGGACGTCGACGCGGCGAGACGTGCTGAAGACGACGGCCGCCGCCGCGGCTCTGGCGGCCGCGCCCGCGTGCCTCAAGAACCCTCCGCGACCGGTCGCGGGAGGCTTCGCGGATACCGGTTCGCGAGCCGGCCACGGCATTCGCGATGGAGCCGCCGCATCCGCAACCGAGGAGCGCCTTCAAACGCCCTTGGTCATCGTCGGCGGCGGGATAGCCGGGCTTTCCGCGGCGTGGCGCCTGAAGAAGCTCGGGTTCGAGGACTTCGTCGTGCTCGAGCTGGAGGATCGCGCAGGCGGCAATTCTCGGTGGGGCGAGCACGAGGGGCGGCGCTACCCGTGGGGCGCTCACTACGTCCCGCTCCCCGATCAGCGCATCCCTCTCGTCGCCGAGTTGTTTGAGGATCTGGGCGTCTTGAGCCAAGGCCGCTGGGATCCCGCGCATCTCGCACAGGAGCCCCTCCACCGGCTCTTCAAGGACGGACATTGGATCGAGGGGCTCGAGCCTGGCCTGGAAGCGTCCCAGACGGACCGCGACCAGTTCGACCGATTCTGGGACCGCATCGACTTCTATCGTCAGGGCGGGGAATTCACCATCCCCATCCGCCGGCCCGATCAGACCGCCGTTCTCGACCAAGGCTCCATGAAGTCCTGGCTGGTTGCCGAGGGATTCTTCTCGCCTTGGCTGCACTGGTACGTCGACTACGGCTGCCGCGACGACTACGGCGCCTCCTATGAGCAGACATCGGCTTGGGCCGGCATCCACTACTTCGCCGCCCGACCGGAGAATGACATCGGCGTGCTGACCTGGCCCGAGGGCAACGGCTGGATCGTGCAGCGCCTGCTGGAGCAGGTCGGAGACTTTGTCCGGACCTCCTCTCCGGTGCGGAAAATCGAAAGGAATTCAGGGAGTGTTGAGGTGTCGGCGGGGACGACCTTGTACGAGGCGGACGCGGTGGTCTTTGCCGCGCCGCTCTTCCTGGCTCCCTACGTGATGCCGGAGATTGCGGCGGAGATGCCTTCCTTAGCGAGATTCACTTATTCGCCTTGGGTCGTGGCGAACCTCGTTTTGGAGGACCCGCATGCGGGAGAGGGCGTCGTTCCGGCGTGGGAGAACATCCTCTACGATTCGCCGGGGCTGGGCTACGTCGGTGCGGCGAACGGTGGTTCCGGGGACCACACGGTGTGGACCTACTATCGGGCGCTGAGCGGCGCCGAACCTCGTCCCGCCCGCAAGGGGCTGATGGAACTGTCCTGGGACGAGTGTTCGGCGTTGCCGCTAGCCGATCTTGAAGCCGCGCACCCGGAGCTGCGGGAGCATCTGGTGCGCATGGACGTCATGCGTTATGGACACGCTATGATCCGGCCGCTCCCTGGGCTGATCAGCAGCGATGAACGACAAGCCGTCGAGGACTTCGCGGGCCCCGTGCAGTTCGCCGCCTCCGACGTGAGTGGCATCTCGATTTTCGAGGAAGCTCAGTATCGCGGCGTCCGGGCCGCCGAACGCTGCCTCAGGCAACTGGGCTACAAAGACTTGGAGTACGCCTAGACCGCCACCAGCGATCCGATCATGATCGCCAGTGCCACTTGCAGGCTCACTGTGACGGCGCATGCAGCGATATTCTTGTCGCGCTCCACTTCGATCTTCAGCGTTGTGTTCGGCAAGAACACTCTGTCGATGAGCTTCTGGAATGGAATCAACAGCGCCATGCCGACGCCTGCGCTCACGCCGAAGCCGTAGATTCCTTCGCTCCAAGTCGTGAACGGGCCGGCAATCGCGAAGCACAAGATGATGCCGAGCGTGATCAAGGTCCCGCCCAACATCAACCCGGCTGCGGCGTTTCCTTCCCGAATCTGCTCGACCATCTTGAACGGCGTGGTCATTTCATAAAGCACGGCGAATAGGATCATCGCGGCCTGTCCCATCGCGAAGAAGCCGAGGGCGGTCTCCCAACCCCCGCCGTCGCCATGGAAGGAGCCGTACGCGATCAGGCCGGTCGCCACGAAGATGCCGAACTCCGCGAGTCCGACCGCCTCGTTGCGGTTCTTGATCTCCACCGTGTTCTTGATGGAACGCAGAATGATCTGGTCTGCGATGATCTCGGCCACAAACAGAAAGACCAGCAGCAGGCCACAGTAGCCTGCGAGTTCCAGCATGTCTTGCAGCACCGCGTCCATACCGGCCGAGAAGCGCACGACGCCGCCCGAGACGACCCCTGCGAGTCCGAAGCCGAAGCCGATGCTGAGACCTCCGCGCCGGAGCGCCACCGCCAGATTGCTGGCCTCCTCAATCTGGTAGTCCGCCGTCTGCTCTTCCGGCTTCCCGCCCTCGGACTGCAGAGCGGAGCTAAATCGGGCGTCTCGAATCTTCTTCGCGATCACCAAGATGATCAGCACGAAGAGCGTGTCTACGGCGCCCTGGAGCAGAGTTTCTAGTACAAGCATGATCGACGTCCCTTCGAAGCTACTTCCCACTGCCGCCAAAACCGCCGCCTCGCGAAGCCGGGCCCGCGCCGCGTACCGAACTCGCCGGACGACTAAAGCCGCCGGAGCGCCCAAATTGTGACCCGCTCAAAGTCGAGGATTGCGTGCGGCTGCTGCGCGTGCCGTAGGACCTCGATGAGCCCGAACCCCCGTAGTAGGGGCGCGATCCGTAGTACCCGGTCCGCCACGTGTTCCACTCGTTGCGCTGGTACATCCACGGGCTGCCGAAGAGCGAGCGGTAGAAAAGATAGGGCGCGATCCAAGTCCAAACAGAACCGCCGCCTCGGTTCTCCCAGCGTCCGTAACGCGGATCGCCGACGTAAGCCATCCCAGGCGGCGCCGCTTGCGTCAGTTTGTCCGCCTCAAAGACGCCGTAAGGCTTCGCCTCGACGTCCATCCCCAGATTGTCGATATTGGCGAAGAAGAAAGCTTCGTCTACGGGAACCCAGTCCGTTTCGCTGAGTTCGCCGTTCTCGACGACATGGTACTTGTGAAAGTAATCGGCCTTGGCTTGTTGCAGCCAGAGTTCGGCTTCGTCGTCGTCGCTCGGCCAGCTCTCCTCGGGATCTATTTTGAGCGCATCCCAGCGCGTACTGTCGACGCCCCCGAGTAAGGTCGTGTCGTTGCCGAAAAAACCTCTCTTGTAGGTCGCTAACGAGCCGGGGATCGAGTCGAAGTGTTCGAACGACGCGACATCGACCTTACGGTTGTAGTCGTGGTCATGCAATGACGGGTAGTCGACCCCGTTGTCCCAGCTCTGGCGGCGGATCATCAGAGTGTAGTCCGCCTTCATGTCGATGAGCGTCTTGGCGTAGCTGCGACTCAACTCGCTGATGAGGGCTTCGGTCGCGGTCGTGCCTTTTGCGATTTCCGCTCTACTTGTATGGATGTAGGCGACTTGGTGCGCAAAGACTGCGTAGTCTGGATCCCCGTTTGAGGTATGGGCCCTGTACTGGGTCTCCAGTTTGGCCAGAGCCTCTCGAGATCCCACGAGCCGGGCCTGTAACGGAGTCAGGAGTCGGTCGATCGGCTCCTTCTGTTCTGGGAACTCGCGCTTAACCGCCGACGCGCGTGAGTCCAGTTGCTTGAGCCTTACGCCAATCTCCTCAACCGACCTGCGCGCATCAGCCCTGTAGGACTCGGCGCCCGCCTTGGCTTTCTCCAGCGCCGTTCGTCTGGCTTGCCAAAAGTCGATGGCTTGGCGAGTCCCTCCCGCCAATTCTTCGCTTTGGGTGAGGGTCTCCCAGATCACATACTCTTGGCCGCTGTCGTCGGCGTCCAAGATGGGCTGAACCGTTCCGGTCAACAGCTTCTCCGCCTGCGCGATCTTGCCGCTCGCGGCATCCAACTGCGCTTCCCATCCCTCGCTCTCGTTCGCCGAACGGAAGCCTTTGGAATCGTCCGAAGCGAGGTAGGCCTTCAATTCGCTTTTCGACGTTTCGATCTCCCGCTTGCGTTGCTCCAGCTGATCGGTGACGCGCTGCACATCGTCGATCGTTTGCTGACTGACGCCGCATCCAATCGAGAGAGCCGTGACCGCTACGATGCCCATCCACAACGGCGTCTTCATCGTGATCCGACCTCCACAAGTTCTTCTGCAGCGTCGAGGCGCCCGGCCGCAAACGGAGCCAGCAACGTCTCGCTGAAGACGGCAGCCTGTTCGCCCGGGTAGACGTGGACCGACTCGATCCGCAGGTCCTTCTCGCCCGCCGATACGCGCAGCAGCGTCTCCGGAGTCTCCATCGTCTTCTGCGGGAACTGGAACGCGAGTCCAATCGACCCCAATTCGTTCGCCGATGCGAGCGATTCACGAAATCGAGCGATCTGACTCCGAGTTCCTTCGAGCGGCCTCACGTCCAGCCGGAACTGATAGTCCACGCCCGGCGTCGGCCTCGCCTTCACCGAAGCATTGCTCCACACGTCGACCAACTGATCAGCGTAGAGATCGACGGCCTCCACATGGCAGGCCAACACTTCGGTGATCGTCTCAGAGCCGCGTCGAATCTGCACCGCGTGGCTGGCGCCGATGATCGACGCATCCACTTCGAATTCGCCCATTCGGCCGTGCGCACGTCTCAGAACCGGGAAGGCTTCAAGCTCCAAGGCCCCTCGGAACAAGTGCAGCCTCAGGTCCCGAGAGTGCTCGTCCTTGTACTCGACGCCAGCGTATTCCACGTTTCCGTCTTTCACTTAGGCCGCACCCGTTACGAGTGTTTCGATCGAGCGCGGATCTAGTTTCTCACTTAACGCAATGGAATGCTCGTATCCGTCGTCGTCGTCGCCCCATTCCTCTACCGAGACGTAGGCGTTCTCGCCGCTCTCGGCAAATTGATACTGATGGAACGGCGTGCCCTCGCCCGTGCCGTCGCGGAAGAACGTGACCGCGGAATCCTCGTGGTAGTGGAATGTGCGGCCCTGTGTGCGAGTGTCCCCGGACTCCTTCTCCGAAATCTCCCAGAGCTTCTCCTTCGACTCCAGCCCGGCCTCCTCAAAGGTGAGCTTCTTGCGAGTGACGAAGACGGACACGTCGTCCTCTTTCTCCCACTCCAGATAGGTGGTCTCGCCGTTGTTTAGACAGAACAGAACCAGTTCCAGCCAGCGAAAGCCTTCGCGCTCATAGGCGTTGACGGACTCGCAGCGGTAGGATTTACCCTCGAATCGAATGTAGCCGCCTGGAGCGACGTCCTCAATCGAGTTCTCGAAGCGTTTCTCTTCAGGCGTCGGCGTCGGCATCTTGCGGATGGCCGCAAACTGCTCGTCGTAGCGCCGGCGCTGGTCTGGCTGGAGCAAGGATTCCATTTAGGCGCCTTCTCCTTTTGTCTGTTCCGGCTCCGCAGCCGTCGCTTCGATGACGCCGGTCACGCCGCCGGGGATCTCCGCCGCGGGAAGCTCGCCGGCCGCTTGCAGAGCTTCCACCTTGGGCTCCAGCGCCGCCGACATCTTGGTCAGTTCCGCGATTCCGGCGCGAGCTTTTTCGGTACCCGCACTCCGGATCTGCTCCATTTCGTCCATCGCGCCGATCAAGCTGTTGTAGGCGTTCTTCACGCTGTCCAGCGCGATCACCGGATTGTTCTGCATCTCGCCGATCTCGCGCGTCTGTGCTCCGATGGCCGCCGCGTTAGCCTCCAGCATGGCCGCCGTCGAGTCCTGCACGCTCTTCACCGCTCCGGCGATCTTCTTTTGATTCATGAGAGCGGCCTGGATGGCTAGACCCACGGTCAGCAGGCTTTGCGTCACCATCACCGTCCGATCGACTTGCTCGCCCAGCGTGTCGTTGTTTTGGATTGTCATGTCGATGGAGGCGAAGAACTGTAGGTTCACCTGCTCCATCGTGCGGAGGTCCTGCACTCGCATGGCGACGCGGTGCATCATCGCCTGCAATTTCTGTCGCTCGCCGGGATCCGTTGCCGTTGCCAGACGCTCGTCGATCTTGCTCCAGAGCAGCTCGCCCATGTAGGCGGATTTCTGAACTCCGAGCTGCGCTTCTTGGACCTGTTCGTAGAGTTGCTCCAGTTCGGCATTGTCCTCAATCAGCCGATCCTTGCCGTGCCGCAGCCCGTTCATGATCCCGTCGATCTGGGTCTGGACCGACTCGTACTTCACGGCAATACGTTTGAGCACTTTGCCGATCCCCGGCGTGCGGCCGAGCAGCTTGGAGAACCCGCTGGCCTGTCCCAGAACCTGCGGGTTGATCTCGTCCATCGTGTGGCGCAGTTCAACCAGGTTCTTCGGGATCTCGCCGCCCTCGCCGTCGATGTCCTTGAGCAACGTGCCCACGCGCGTCTTCAGCAGGCTGATCTCTTTGGAGGCCTTTTGCTGATCCTTCACGCCGAGTGCGCTCAGTCGACGCCCCAGTTTGCGATCTTCCGGGTTGGATGAGACCTCCAGCGCTAGTTCGCCTGCGCGTTGTTCGATCTCGGTCGCGGCTTCTTCGGACACGCCGCGCGGCCGGGTCGGAACGAGTGCGGCCGGAGCGGGGGCGGGCGCCGCCTCGGGCTGTTGCGCAGGTTGTGGAGTTTGAGGATCACTCATAGTCTTTTGCCTTCTCTCGGATGCAGTCGTTAGGCGTCCTGGACGAAGCGCGCTCGCAGGAACGCCGCCTTTGCCTTGAAGTCGCCCATCTTATCGCCGCGAACCAGTTCGGCGACGTTGTCGACCTCGGCCTCGACGCCGCTCAAGCTCTTGAGCAACTCGGCCCGACGGTCGTCTCTGTCGCCGCGACCCAACGCCATGTACGGCCGCAGCACCTTCTGTAGGTACTCCTTGGCCATCTGATTGATCGTCCAGGTCAACTCGTGCGCCGGGTATCGCTGGTTGATATCCGGCAGCAGGCCGCGCAGCTTGTCGATGATGCCCTCCACCCGGCCCAGGACCTCGTCGCCCAGGCCTTCTTCGCGAATCTGAATATTGAGCGTTACCAGACCGTCCAGTAGCGCAATCATCTCGCGCCGCGGGTCCGGCTTGGCGGGGGCCTCCGGCTTGTTCTGCGAGTCCAGGTAGCGATAGACGCCGATCGTGACCAACGACGCCACCACGGCGCTGACCGCCGCAATCACCACGAGCGGGAACAGAAAGTAGACGCCGGCCCCGGCGACAAGTCCGATCGCGAGCGCCGCGATCCATCGTTTTGGAGACATTTTCATTGCTTACGGTATGAGTGGAGAAGACGCTTTCGCTTCGCTAAACAAGTCTAGTCCCATTCCACTACTTGCTACGTATGCGGACCTAGAGTTCGTCCCAAGAAATTCGATCGTTCTCAACGCGCCCCATCGCCACGTAGAAGAGGCTTGCTCCGCCCACAACCTGCGTGTCGAAATCGGGATTGATGTTGAGGTTCGTCATGCCGTCCGCGCCGGCGGTCGCGATCACGGTGATGTTCATCGAGCGTTTGAGGCCCTGTTGGAGCGCACCGAATGTCCAATTCCGCCCGTTCTCGGGAAGCTCCATGCGGAATACCGTGTCGTTAGAGGCGTGACTCAGCAACGCCCGGATGACGGCGGTCGTACCCCGATCCTGCACGGCGTGAACCATCAGTTGTGTGGAAAGCGAGCGCACGCACTCAATCTGAGGATCGATTCGGCGCAGGTGAACTTCGCTGGCTTCCCTCGTCACTCGAGCGACATAGTGCGCGGATCGATTGACGCTGCGCGCGCCCAAGACGGCGACCAACGTGTCGTTGTCGTCCGCGCAATGGACAAGAATGCGAGCCGCATCCGCCACACAAGCGCGTTGGAGCACGTCGTCGGAGGAGAGATCGCCGCGAACGTATTTCACGCGATCGGGCATCGGATTCTCCTCGAGCTCGTCGCTGCACAGCACGATGGCGCGGCCCTGCTCGCTTTGATCTTCCAGCAGTTCCTCGACCACGTTCTCGGTTTCGCCCTTGCAGTAACCGAGGATTACCAGATGTTCTTGCTCGTTGAGTTGGGTCAAGCCGCGCATCCTCCTCTTGCCGAAATCGACCATCTCTTCGGCGATCTTTCCAACCGTGAGCGCGATCAAGCCCACGCCCAGCAGCATGATAATCACGGCGCAAGCCCGACCGCCCGGACTCGCAGGCGAGATGTCGCCGTAGCCGACGGTCGTGGCGGTCACGATAAACCACCAGGTGTAGTCCGCCAACGTCCCCAGCGGACTGTCCGGCCCCTCGAAGTAGGGCATCGCGACGGCCCCACCCAGATAGAGCAAGGTCAACGCAATGACGATGCCGGGCCAACTCGCGCCGGTGACCAGACGCAATATCGCCTCGCGCAGCAGCCGGAATCTTCGCCTCATTGCTTTCAAACGACGTTTCGCGGGACCGACCTCTGAGGCTGGAATTACGCGCGGAGTCAATTCTACTCTGTTGTCGCGCGTCGTGCGAGAACCTGCGGCTGTTGTCGACAGAGTCTTTCTATCGACGGCCCGCGCCGCAGCGTCCAGTGGTACACGAAGTTCTCGCGGGACTTGACTGGCGTCAGCCAGTCGCTCACCGGTGAATCGGGGAGTTTGTGTGGTTCGGAGAGGGAGAACTACCAGGGTGTTGAAGAACTGTCGTGGCGGCGCCAAGAGGGTCACGGCAGCGCCGGGAGCGTTGGCTGGTAGGAGCAGCGAGCGAGGCGATACCGGTTATCGCGACGAGTCACTGACAACCCTGACGACCTCCCGCCGGCCCATGGCGTGCGCCCCAAAACTCAAGTTGGCGGCCGATTGATCGATCCGCGAACGGTAGTCGAGCAAGGTCGGCGCAACGGCGACGGTCCTACGGACGAGCACGGTCGTAAGAACCCGGACCGGACGGATCAAGGGGCCATCCTAGCGCAGGATGGGGCCGACGACCGGACGTTGCGCGACCGTCCGGAGCGCGTCTTCATTAATTTCGACGCCGAGGCCTGGAGCGTCGGGAACGCGGTATGCGGCGCCCGTGAGTGCGAGCGGTTCGCGTAGAAACTGGTTGGCGACGGTGAAGACGTTGGGGTTGTATTCGGCCAACGGGCAGGAAGGCGCGGCGGCGGCGAAGTGGAGGGCCGCGGCGATTTGGGGCCCGTGCGCGATGGAGATGTGCGGGACGGTCTTGAGGTCGTTCTGCGAGGCATGGCGGCCCCACTCGCAGGCTTCGGTGAGTCCGCAACGGCCTAGATCGGGCTGGAGCCAAGCGACGAGACCTCGTTCAATAAAGGGGCGGAGTTCATGGCGAGTCCGGTAGCTCTCGCCGAGGGCGAGTGGGGTCTGGATTTCGGCTGCGAGTGCGGCGTGGTCGTGGACGAGTTCCGGCGGGAGCGGGGCTTCAAGCCATAGGACGTTACGTTCATCGAGCTTGCGGCCGAAGCGCATGGCGGTCGATTGGTCGAGGCGCCAAAGGGCGTCGACGGCGATGCGGGCCGCCGCGCCGAGGTGGTCTTGTAGACGGTCGATGAGGTCGAATAGGTCTTCCTCGGTGCGATCAAAAAACAGCTTGAAGGTGCGGAAACCTTGGGTCCAGGCCTCGGCGGCTTGTTCGACGCGCTTGGCGTTGTCGTCCCCGGTGAGGCCGGAGAGGTAGGCCGTGATCTGCTGTCGAGGGTCGTCGCATAGGAGTCGGCAGACGGGTTTACGGGCGACCTTTCCGGCCAGGTCCCAGAGGGCCATGTCGACGGCGGCAACGGAGTCGAGCATGAAGCCGCCGGTCTGACCTCGTACCCGCATGGCGGAGTACATCTGCTTCCAGAGTTCGCGGACGCGTTCGGGCGAGCCGTCAAACGGTTCGTTCTCAATGGCAGGGCGGAGGAGCTGGTCGACGATCAAACAGGCGACATCCGGGGCGAGCGGGGCTTGGGCTTCGCCCCAACCGACGAGGCCGGACTGAAGCGTGATTTTTACGAGAGCGGCTTCGAAGTGGATCGAGTAGAGAGCAGGGTAGGCTTCGGACCAGCGGTAGTCGAAGGGGCTTTCGCGGAGGCCGGTGGGGGAGCCGGCGCCGCCTGTGATCCTTTGCGCGTCGCGGGGGATCCGGACGGAGAAAGCCTCGATGGATTGGATTTGGTCGGACACGAGTCGAGTGATTGGCTTGTGGGTCTGGGAGGCTCACTGCACGCCGTGGGCGTGCAGTGAGGAGTCATTGTTTGGGCCAGACTAAGTTGCGCAGGGTCTCGAGCTCCTGGAGCCCGTGGGCGTCCAGGGTCTTGGTCGGTTCGCGGACTCGGGCGGACTGAATGACGCCGCGTTCGACGAGGTTGTGCTTGATGGCGGAGACGCCCAGGCCGGGTTGCAGCTCGAAGCGCATGAGGGGGACGGCTCTGCGGAAGACGGACCAGGCTTCAGCTTCGTCGCCCGTTTCGAGGGCGTTCCAAATGGCGACGTAGAGTTCGGTCATGTCGCTTGCGGGCATGGTTCCCCGGGCTCCGCGCTGGACCTCTTCAATCAGGAACTGGCCGTTGAGGCCGCCAAAGGCGATGAGTGAATCACCCGCCGCTTCGAGGGTCTTGGTGACTTTGGGTGCGGTCGGCGGGGCTTCCACTTTGGCGTAGCGAACGTGCTCGATCTCTTTGGCCATCGACGCCAGCAGGGCGGGCGGCAAGGGGACTTGGGAGAGCAGCGGCGCGTCTTGGATCATGATCGGGATCGAGACGGCGTCGGAAATGGCCGAGAAGAATCGGCGGACGCCGTCGCCGTCCGGGCGCAGGTAGTATGGCGGCAGGACCATCAGTCCGTCGGCGCCTTGGGACTCTGCTTGGAGGCAGGCGGCGACGGCGACTTCCGTTCCGGTGGCGCCGACGCCGACGATGACGGGGACTCGTTGGTCGACGTGCTTCACGACGGCTTCGAGTAGGTCGCGCTTTTCATCGGGAAGCAGAGCGTAGCCTTCGCCGGCGTTGCCGAAGGCCCCGAGGCCGTGGGCGCCTTGGGCGAGCAGGTGGTCGACGAGGCGGAGTTGACTGGGGACGTCGATCCGGCCGTCGTCGGTAAAGGGCGTGGCGAGGATGGGGTAGACGCCTTGGAAGGTTTTGTCAGGCATGGAGTTATTCGGTCTTGCGGGGCCCAAGGGCGGACTGGATGTCGCCGATGAGCGAGGCTTTAGAGCGGCCGATGTGGCGGGAGAGTTGATCGGCTAGCTCGTCAGCCGAGCGGGCTCGGAGGGCCGCGACGATCGAGCGGTGCTCGGCTTGTTCGCGCTCGACTCGGGCGCCCCAGTCTTTGCTGGAGAGATGGACCCGGGCGATCTTCAAGTGGGCGTTCAGTTGTGCGTACATCTCGCAGAGTTTCTCGTTGCCTGAAAGCTCAACTATTCGGCGATGAAACTCGGAGTTGAGCCGATCGTGGCCTTCCGGGTCGACGCGGTCGCCGGTTGTAAGCGAGTCCATCTCCTCGACCAGAAGATCGAGTTCGCTGAGGTCGGCTTCGCTGGCGTTGACGACGGCGCTCTCGGCGGCGAGACGTTCGAGGGCGCGGCGAATGTCAAAAGTCTCCGCGATGTCGCGCTCTTCGGCCTGAGCGACGAAGGTGCCGGAACGGGGACGGACGTCGACCAGTCCCTCGTCGTGGAGACGGCCGACGGCTTGGCGAACCGGCATCTGGCTGACGTCGAAGCGGCGGGCGAGGTCGGGGATGGAGAGGCGCTCGCCGGGTTGAAACGTGCGCTCGAGGATGGCCTCGCGGATCTGGTCGTAGACGTCGTCAGAGATGCGGCGACGCGCGATACGAGTGAGTGCGGGAGGCGCTTCCTTGTACTTCGGAATCGACATGGTAATGCTGCCTAGGCCGCCTCAGGGGACGCCGGGCGGCGGATGCCTCCTTTGATGAGCGCGTGGATGATCACCAGCGCGATGGGGTGAAGGAAGGCCATCACCAAGAAGATGGTCGCATAGGAGTGGTGCTCGACCACGATGCCGGTGATGCGGGTGAATATGATGCCGCCGAGCGAACTGCCCAAGCCGACGAGACCAGCGACCGAGCCGACGATGGATGTCGGATAGAGGTCGTTGGTGAAGGTCATGAGGTTGGTCTTCCAGGCCATGTGGGCGCAGGTGACTACGCAGATCACTGCGATCGCGACCGCGGAGGAGTCCGTACGCGTAATCAGCAGGCCGACGGGCATGAGCAGCGCCGCGGGCGCCATGATCCACTTGCGGGCCTTGGCCGGGGCCATGCCCCGAGCAACGAGACGACCGGAGGCCCAGCCGCCGAAGATCGAACCGAGGTCGGCGGTCAGGTAGGGCATCCAGGCGACGAGGCCAATCTCGGCCATGGTGAAACCGCGCTCGTCGCTCAAGTATTTGGGCAGCCAGAAGAGATAGAACCACCAGACGGGGTCGGCGACGACGCGCGCGAGGAAGAGGGCCCAGGTTTGGCGGAAGCCTAGGAGTTCGACCCAGCGAACTTTTTCTTGGGGTGCGGGCTGTTCGGCTACGGGGGCTTCGATCAGATCCCGCTCTTGCTGGGTGACGCGGGCGTGTTGGGCGGGGATCCAGTACCAGCGCAGCCAAAAGAACATCCAAACCAGACCGAGCGAACCGGTGACGACGAAGGCCGCCCGCCAGCCCCACAAGCTGAATATCCAGACGATGACGGGTGGAGCCAAAATGGCGCCGGTCGCTGCGGCGGCGTTTACGAGGCCGTTGGCGAACCCGCGCTCCTTCGGCGGAAACCACTCTGAAATGGCTTTTTCAGCGGCGAGAAAGTTGCCGGATTCGCCTATGCCCAGCAAGGCGCGGAAGACGCCGAGACCGAACGCGCCCTGGGCGAGTGCGTGGGCGGCATTGGCGACCGACCACCAGGTCATCGACGTTGCCAGCGCAATGCGCGTGCCCCAACGGTCAATAATCAAACCCCAAACGATGTACATCGAGGCGTAACAGACGAGGAAGGCCTGGACGACATTCGAATACTCGATGTCGGACAGTCCGAGTTCCCTGGTGATTTCAGGGGCGAGGACTGAAAGCGTTTGGCGATCGATGTAGTTGATGACGGTCGCAAAAAACAGCAACGCGGCGATGCGCCAGCGAACGTTGGGAATTCTCGAGCTCACCGGTTGGCCTCCGCCGACGCGACGACTTGGGCCAGCCACTGACGCGCCTCGCGACGCAAAGGAATGTCGCGCAACGTCCAGGCGGCGTTGTGATTGCGAAAGGGTACGGCGCGCAAGGCGAAGGGAGCTTGGACTTCGGTTTGGGCGAGGTAGTCGCGGGTCTCGTTGATGGAACGCTCGTGGGTGATGAACGAGGGACGGCCGCGTAGGCGCTTGAGACGGGCGAGGGCGTCGGAGCGACCTGAGCCCGGGTAGTTCCACTCGCGGACGCCGTCGTAGTGGCTATAGGGCATGAAGCCGGCCCAGAGGTCGGCGATCTCGTCGTCATGCAAACCGATGTAGTTCACCGCGATCGCACCGCGAGAGAAACCGGCGAGGACTACTGCAGACGGGTCGCCGCCAAACTCGTCGACGACGCGGCGGACTGCGCGTTTGGCATAGCGGACGGTCGCTTCGACGTCGCCCCACCACCAGGTTTGGTTGCTCTTGGTTTCCGAGTCCACGAACGGCAGCGCGAGCCAAATGAATCCGGCGCCGCCGGAGAGTCCGTAGCCCATCACGCAGCCTTCGACCTCGCCGCTCGAGAGGTCGCCGTAGTCGTTCGAGTAGGGGCCGTTGCCGGGGTACTCGACGAGGACGGGAAAGCGCTTGCCGGGCTCCCAATCGCGCGGCAGGTAGAGGGTGTGGTGAACCGCAGTCCCAGCGTACTCCGGGGCGGTCTGCACGACGCGCTTGCCGGGCGCCGGATTGCCGCCTGAGACGGGAGGGACGACGAGATCCCGCGGAACGGTACGGATATCGGGAAGCTCGCTCGTAGGCCTTGCGCAAGCCAAAGGCGCCAGGAAGCAGGCGGCGACGAAGAGCTTCAGTCCTTTCACGCGACCCGCAACTCCTTGAGACGCGTTTCGTCGAAGTCGACGCCGATGCCGGGACCCTCGGGGACGCGCGCCTCGCCGGGAGACCACTCGAGCGGCTCACGCAGCAAGTTGTTGCCGAACGGACGTTCAAGAAGTGTGCCGCCTTCCATAATCACGGCGTTGGGCGTGTGGGCGGCCAGGTGGGTGGAAGCGGCCAGGTAGAGCGCGGTGCCCGTGCTGACGTGGGGCGACCAAAGGATGCCGTGTACGTCGGCGAGGATTGCGATCTTGCGGCACTCAGTGATTCCGCCGGAGCGGCAGACGTCAGGGTTAATCATGTCAACGGCGCGGGCGGCGAAGAGGTCGCGAAATTGGAAACGATTGGAGACTTCTTCCCCGGCGCATATGGGCGTCTTCAGGTTCGCCTTGAGTTCGGAGTAGCCGGCGAGGTCTTCCGGGAGCAAGGCGTCCTCCCACCAGCCGATATTGGGAAGCCGGTCGAGCTGGTCGCCGACCGCGCGCGCTTCATGGATTTTGTAGCCGCCGAGTGAATCCAGCAAGAGCTGACCATCGGAGCCGATCGCCTCGGAAGCTGCGTGCACGCGCTCGAGGTTGCGAGTGCCGACTCCCTTGCTCAGCCCCATCTTGACCGCTGAAAAGCCGCGATCGAGGGCCGCGCGGGCGTTGCGCTGGAGGTCGTCGAGCGTCTTGCCGTCGAGCCCGGCGTAGGTCGGCAGCGAGTCGCGATACTTGCCGCCTAAAATGCGATAGAGCGGCTGCTCCATGTATTTAGCGAGGAGGTCCCAGAGGGCCAAGTCGACGCCCGCAATCGCCTCCGTGTAGAAACCGGTAGCGTAGCCGCGTAGGCGCTGGCTTGAGTAGAGCTTTTCCCAGAGCGGCTCGACTTGGCGCGCGTCTTGGCCGACGAGTATCGGCGCCAACAGATCGGTGACTACGCTCTGGTGGACGCGGGGTGCGGCGGGCGCATGGCTCTCGCCCCAACCGACTAGGCCCTGCTTGGTCGTGATCTTGACCAAGGTCGCTTGAGTGGCCCCCCGGAAACGGGAAGGAGACGCGTGGTCGAGGCGATTCCACAGGCCGGTTCCGCCCGTCGTGCGCCCGATTTCAGGCATCTCCAAGAAGTAGTCGGGAGGTTGCTCGCTGACCGGCGTGCGGATGACGATCGGCTCGACCTTCGTGATCTCGAGAGAACCGTTTCCGGCGGCGTGGAGGCGATCGAGGAAGGGAAGTGCGGCCAGGCCTAGCGCATCCACGAAGAAGCGGCGGCGGTTGGACCGGGAGGACATCTATTGAGCGTCCTTGACGCAGCGGAAGCCGAGGTTCGGCGTGCGCTGGTTGGGGCGGACCCAATTGCGGAAAAAGACGGTGATTCGGGCCGGGCCCGAGGACCAGGAACCGCCGCGGATGATGCGGTATTGACCCTCGTCGGGACCCTGCGGGTTCTCCGGCGGGCTGCGCTCGTAGTAGGTGCGATGGAACCAGTCCGAGCACCATTCCGCGACCCCGCCCGACATGTCGTGCAGCCCGAAGTCATTGGGCGGATACTTGCCGACCGGGCCCGGACCGGCGGGAGTCGAGTAGCGAGCGCGTTGGGGAGAGGCTTTCTCGTCGCCCCACGGGTAGGTCGCGCCTTCGAGACCGCCACGGGCGGCCCGTTCCCACTCGGCCTCGGTCGGCAGGCGTTTCCCTTGCCAGCCGCAATAGGCCTTAGCGTCGCTCCAGTCGACGTTGTAGATCGGTTGCTTCGCTTGCGCGGCGGGCATCTTTCCGTCGATCCAGTGGTAGGGCGTGCGGTGCCCGACGGCCTCCACAAAACGAGAGTAGTCGGCGTGAGTGACCTCGTTGCGGTCCATATAGAACGAGTCGAGCATCACCTCGTGCACCGGGCGGTCGTCGCGTAGGATCAGCGGCCGCATGCCGGTCGTGTCGTCGTCCGTCGTTTGCGAACGGCCCATCTCAAAGGCCCCGGCAGGAATAAGCGCCATCTCTTCCGGGGTTCCGTCGGCTTCCCCAAGGGCCGTTTCCGCCGTTTGCGAATAAGCGATGTTGGGCGCGATCGTTGAGGTCGCGCAAATCAGTAGGGCCAAGATCTTCATTACGCGAATAACTCGGCGATCTCGTCGTCGATGCACATCTCGGTGGCGCCCAGCGGATCGACGTAGCGATAGACGCGTTTGGAAGGCGTGTTCGTGATCTCCTTTTTCCAATCAATGCCGAGTGCGGAGTAGACCGAAGCCACGATGTTCTCGGTCTTCGGCTGCATGCCGTATTTCCAGCCCGTTTCCACGGCGTTCTCGCCACGCGCGTCGGTGCGGCCGATAACTTGGCCGCCCCTCACGCCGCCGCCCGCGAAGAGGCCGATATAGGTCTGGTTGTAGTGATGGCGACCGGCCACGAGGTTGAGCTTTCCCGGGACGCGGCCGAACTCGGTCGGCACGGCGATGATCGTTTCGTCGAGCAACGTCTTCTTGGGATCGCGCGGAGAAGGCGTGGCCGCAAGATCAGTCAGCAAGTTCGCGAGCGCGGCGTCTAGGGCGTTGCAGTGCTTGTAGTGATTGGACCCGGCCTCATGCGTCCAAATGCGTTTGTGGTGATCCCAGCCGCCGTGCTTGATGTGGATGTAGCGCGTACCGGCATCGGCTTGGACGAGGTTGCGGGCTAGCAGACAGCCCAAGCCCACGTTGTTGTCCCCGTAGCGCGCCTTCTCATCGTCGGAGAGCGTGAGGGCTTCGGGCCAACGGGAATCGCCCAAGACGCGGTAGGCCTCTTGTTGAAAAGAGCGAAAGCCTTTCATGGAGGGGCCGCGTCGGCCTTGCTCCCGGGCGACGGCTTTCTCAAGATCGGCGAGCAATCGGTAGCGTTCTTCAAGTAGCTCGAGCGCTTCGCCCTTCGCCGCGACGCTGCCCGCGCCGTTGGACGCGTCAATATCGAGACCGGAAAAACGGGGGTGCATAAAGCCCGAAGGGAGGGCCACGTTGCCGAGATTGCAGGAGACGTAGGTAGGGAACGTATCCGTTTCCCTGCGTTGCGACTCGAGTTCGGCCGAGACGATGGTGCCGACCGGCGGGATCTCTGAGACCTGTGCCGGATTCAAAGGACGACCGGCGCGAGTATAGTACTCGCCGCGGAAGTGGACGACCTCGTGGCTTGTGAAGGTCCGTACGACGGCGACCTTGTCCATCTGCGCCGAGAGCTGCGGGAAGAGCCGGTAGGGAAGATAGAATCCGTTGCTGATCTCGCGAACATCGAAATCAGGCTGAGTGCCTTCGTCCTCTTTGAAATCGAATGTATCGACGTGGCTGATCGCCCCCGCGGCCTCGACGATGATCGCGAAACGCGCCGTCTCGCGCGGGTTGGCATGTCCAGCCGCCCGTAGCTTGGGCGGCCAGAGCCCTTCGCCGACAATCCCGCCCAGCAGGCTCGCGGCGCCGAGTCGGAGCGTATCGCGACGTGTGGGAAGAATGTTTCGTACGGTGCGCATGGTCCTACTCCCTAATCAGCCTAGTAGTTGAACAGGAACTCCGGCTTGTTGACGAGCGCCCACTGAAGGTTCTCGAGGCCCTGGGCCCGGTCTCGGACTAAGGCGCTCAGAGCAACGTCCATCTCGGCGGCGAGCGGTCGCCGAGAGAGAGTGGTCAAGTAGAGTTTCTCCACGAAGCCGCGGTTGAGGGCGCGTTGGAGTTCGGCGGGCGTGGGCTCGTCGCCGGACGCCGACCGCCAGGCCTCAGCCGCGACGATGCGGTCCTTCTCGATCTCGGCAAGCATCTTTGCCACGCGTCCGGCGCCCTCCGACTGCACTCGATCCAGAACCGTTTGCGAATTCATCATCAGCATCGCCTGGAGAGAGGATGCGGGCGTTCGCGAGGGCATTTCATCGCGGCTCTGCTGGCCGAATACGCGCAGGAACTCGGCGACCTGAGCGGGGACGTAGGCCGGGTCGATCAGATCACGCGCCATCTGCGCCCGGTAGACGCCTTTGGCGTAGTCGCCCGGAACGGCGGTGGCGGTGACCAGCGCGTCATGCAGCTGGATTGGGCTCAGCATTTTGACGTAGCGCCGTGCGAAGTAGCTGCCGTATTCGGGCTTCCACTCGCCGTCGAAAGTCGAGGAGAGCTGATACGCGCTGGAGCGTGTGATGGTGCGAATTAGGTGCTTGAAGCTGAAGTCGCTTTTCTGAAAGTCGCGGGCCAACTCGTCCAGCAGGTAGGGGTGCGTGGGCTGCACGGTCCAGCCTTCGGGCAGGTCGGCGTCGGGGTAGTAGCGCAGTAGATCGAAATCCTCGATGGGTTCGACGATGCCCACGCCCATCAACTCCGCCCAGATCCGGTTGGTCGTGGCGCGCGAAAACTGGATGTGTCCGGTGAGTATCCGAGCCAGTTCGTCGCGGGCGTTGACGCCGGGGCGGGCCGGCTCGTCGTCGAGAATGAACTTCGGAGCATTCGATCCGCCCGAACGGGGCACGCGCACGATGCTGTCGCCTTCGGTGGGGTAGCCCTCCTCGACCACGTCGTCGACGGTGTACTCGGTGTTCGCCTGGAAGCCGTTCTCCCAGTTCATGATCATCCGCGTCTTGCCGAAGAAGGCTGCTTGGCGGAAGAAGTCTTCGCGCTTGCGGCTGGTGAGGTAGAGGTTGACCTGCTCGAGGTGGTTGGCGCCGTCATGGCAGGAGATGCAGCCGAGGTTGATCCCCAGCAGGACCTTGCCGTAGGTGACCGTAAACTCGTCGATGGCGTCGGCGCGGTTGACTAGATCGTGGGCGTCCGGCTCGTCAGGATCGTCTTTGGCCTTGACGAAATCGCGGGCGAAGTAGAGGCCGCCGGGGACCGAGTGACTACTCTTGCCGCCTTGCGACAGTAGGTCCGCGACCACGTCCGCGTAAGGGCGATCCAAGCGCAACCACTCTTCGATCCAAAAGTGGAAAAGGTTCTTGCCGTGCCCCATGCGGTTGCCCGCGCGGAATAGGTCCTCGAAGTAATAGGACCAGCGTTCGACAAACTCTTCGGAATCGATCAGCTCGTCAATCAGTTGGTCGCGCTTGTCGGCGGAGTGGTCGCGCTCAAAGGCGAGAGTCTCTTCAAGCGTCGGGATGCGACCGATGACGTCGAGGTAGATGCGGCGCGCGAACTCGCCGTCCGACGCGAGTCCTGCGTGCGGAACGCCGTCGCGCTCCATCTTGGCGAAGAGAGCTTCATCGATAAAGTTGCGGCGGACGACGCGATCGAGAGCATTTCCGCTGGGGCGTAACGCGGCTGCTTGCTGGGTAACAGTCTCCGCGACCTCGCGGGCCGAAGGAGGATTCTCCTCCAAGACTTGATGGGCGCGTGCGGCTCGCTCGCGGGCCTCCGGCGTCAACGTCTGGGCGCTCGCGGAGAGCGCGAGCGTCGCGAGCAAAATAAGTCTAGTCAAGGAGACCTCCTTGCGGGCGTAGGATCTGGACGCGCTTCCCATTCACCTCTGTGACAAGTAATCGGCCGTCCGGGGTCATCGTCATCAGATGGGGCAACTGCGTCGTCTCAGGCGTGCCCCACCGCGCTTGCTCGCTGCCGTCGGCGAGAGACAAGACGATCAATCGATGCGAGTCGCCGTCGCTGACGACCAACGAGTCGCCCGAGGCCAACACGCCGAAGGGGTTGCCGAATCCGGTCCAGGATGCGAGATGCTCGCCCTCAGCGGAGAAGACTTGCACGCGGTTGTTGCCGCGATCGGCCACGATCACCCGGTCCTGGGAGTCGATCGTGATGCCGTGCGCGGCGGCGAACTGGCCGTCGGCCTTGCCTTTCGAGCCCCAGCTGTCGAGGTACTTTCCCTTGGCGGAGAGGCGCACGATGCGTCCGGCTCCGGCGTCGGCGACGAAGAATTCGCCGGTAGACGCGAAGCCGATGTCGTCCGGCGACTTGAAATGCTTCTCGTCGGCCGAGGCAACGCCCTGCTCGCCGAGCGTCTTGAGCAGCTTGCCCTTCTTGGAAAATAATCGCAGCACATGCTGCTTATTATCGGTGGTCCAAATTTGATCCTTGGAATCGACCCGTAAACCGTGTGCCACCTCGAACATGCCGTCTCCCCAGCCGTGTGTGTATTCCCCTTTCTTATTGAAGGCCAAGATGGGCGGTTCGCCGCGGTGGAGGACGTAGATGTTTCCCTTGGAGTCAACGTCGACCGCCGAGACGGCGTCGAGCTGAATCTGCTCGGGAATCTCCAGAAAGCCTTCAGAGACGAAGGCGTCCCCGGCAAGAGCCGAAGCTGCGGTCGCTAGCAAGAGTGCGGCGATTGGTTGGGTATGGTTCATTGTGTCGTTGGGGGTGGGAGCGTGTTTGCGCTCCCACCCTACGATCAAGCAAGTTTGGCTAGAAGATGAACTTCAAACCAAACTGTAGACGGCGCGAATCACGTGCCGAAGTAATCGTACCGAAGCTGCCGCTTTGGTTAAAGCCGTCCGGCCCGGCCGAGAACGAATCGTTGGCCAAACGATAGTTCACGTGGTTGAGCACGTTGAACGCCTCGGCGCGGAACTGCACGTTGAAGCGCTCGCGGAATCGGGTGTCTTTGATGAAGGAAAGATCCCAGTTCACTGTCCCCGGGTGGCGGACGTCCGGTAAGGCGCGTCCTACGTTGCCAAAGGTGAAGTCTGCCGGGTTCACGAACGCCCTCGTATCGAACCAACGTTCGGCCGAACGTTCGCTCTTGGGCAGCGCCGCGCTGACGCCTGTCGAGTCCGGGCGGTTGGCGAGGAAGTTGTTTGCGCCTCGCACCGTCAACGGAACGCCCTTTTGGAGCGTGCCGATCACGTTCATCTGCCAGCCGCCTATGACCTTGTTGAGCGCCGAATTGCCCGCGTCGAACTTCTGCCCCTTGCCGAAAGGCAATTGATAGAGGCCCGAGATGACGAGGCGTTGCGACACGTCAGTGGGGTCGATCGAGCGTGCGGAGCGGCGGTCAAAGCGGCCGTTCTGGAAGCCGTTCTCGTTGACCTGCTCCACTGAACCGAAGTTCACGGGATTGGCCAGCGAATCGCTGATGCGCTTGCCGCCGGTAAAGGCGACATTCATCAACAGGCCGTCCGCCAGTCGCTTCTTCGCGCTCAACTGCAACTGGTGCGAGATGTAGTTCCCCATCCGCGGGTTGTTGACGTTGACCGAGCTGTAGTGCGGGAAGGCCGCAAGCGATTGCTGCAAGGTGATGGTATTCCCTCCAAGGCCCCCCGGAAACAGTCCCGCATTAGGGTTCGGTACTCGATTGCGGAGGTTTTGTCCTTCCTGCAAGATCAGCGCCGGGTCCAACTGGTTGAGGTTATAGCCGGAGGAGACAAAATGGTTGCCCTTGTTGCCTGCGTAGGTAGCTTCAAAGGCCCAATCGCCGATCTGATGCTGCATCGAGGCGTTCCATTGCTGAGTGAGCGGCGTAGTCTTGTCGGACTCGCGCAAATTCACGCTTTGCCCCAAACGCGCTCCCGCGCCCGCGGACCGTCCCGGCGCCTCCGCAAAGGCGAATGGGAATCCGTCTTGGAACTGGAAGGCCGCGAACTCGGGACCGGAACTCGTGAAGCTCGTGCGCGTTGTCGAGAACAGGTTGGTGTCGCCGAAAAAGTTCCGCCAATAGATCGACGGATAGAAGACGCCATAGCCGCCGCGGAGGATGGTCTTGCCTTTTCCGGTGACGTCATAGGCAAAACCGAAGCGCGGCCCGAAGTCGTTATAGTCCTCGTCGACGAACGAGCGGCCTTGGCCCTCGAAGTTGGCGAAAACAGTGCAGCCTTGCAGGCCGTTCGATTGTGTGCAGTCGGGATCGAAGTTGATGTGCCCGTCCCAGCGCTCGACCGGCTTGTGCTGGAAGTCGTAGCGCATGCCGACGTTCAGGGTGAGCCGGCTCGTGACGCGGTAGTCGTCCTGGAAGAATGTCGAGAACGCCCACCCTTGCCATGCGTTGCCGAGAATGCGGTCAATCCGAGCATTCTGGACGTCGCCGGTAAGGAACTGGGCCATGTTCGAGCCTGTTCCGCCGGGTGACTGCGGGTTATCGGTCAAGCCGCCGAAGTTGAACACGCCTGAGAGGGCGCCGCCTTGCCGGTTGCCGCCGTAGATGTCGCGGTAGTTCACGCCGATCTTCATCGTGTGCTTGCCCTTGATCACGGTGGTCATGTTCTGGATGTCCCAGTTGAGCGAGCCGCGGGCGCCGACCGCGCCTCCGCCGATGGTGCCGAAACCGAAGTTGATCTGCGGCATCTGGTCCTGCGGAACGTTGTCCGGGAGACCCAACTGGCGAGGCCAATCACGGAAGGCGTTGATGGTCGTGAAGGTGAAAATTTGACGCGAGAATCCGATACGGAAATCGTTGATGACCGTCGGACCGAACGTATAGGTGTCAGACAGCATGACGTTCTTGTTCTTTTGGTCGTCATTGCGATTACGACCCACTGTCGGGTCCGTAAAGATGTCGTCGGACGACGGCTCGTGACGAGCCTGCGAGAAGCGGAAGAACATCGAGTGCTTGTCGGAGAAGCGGTGGTCGATCTTGGTATTCCACTGCGTCCAATCGACCTGACGGCCATTGGCGTCTTGGAAATTGTTCGCGAATGTATTTGCGTTGGTCGGAGTGCGGTTGGGCAGCGGCCAAAAGTCGACGACGCGCGCCGAGACCGGATCGAAGGCGCTCGAAGGCACCACGTTGTTCACGTACTGATCGCGAATCTGGCCTCCCCCGTTGGGATTGTCGCGCGTGGTCGCGGGATCAAAGATGGGCCGAAACGCGCCGTTGCTGGTCGCCAGCTGGCCGAAGTCGCCTTGGCGGAACGGCGCGATGGGCACGGTGCGGATGCGCGGCGTGGTCGTGCGCAGAAGGTACTTCTCGTAGTTGAAGAATCCGAAGGTCTTGTTCTTGATGAACGGCCCGCCGACCGAGAATCCATACTGGTTGTAGCGCAGCGGCAGTTTGTTGTTTGAGAAGGTGTTGCGAGCATCGAGTTTGTCATTCCGCAGGAACTCGTACGCGGTACCGTGAATTTCGTTCGTCCCCGAGCGGGTAACGAGGTTGATTGAGCCGCCGGCCGTAAAACCGAACTCCGAGGACATCGTCCCGGACTGCACCTTGAACTCTTGGACGGAATCGACGGCCGGAGGTACGCCGACCTCGCCGACATAGGTCAGCGTGTTGTTGTTGCCGTCGAGCATCTGGCCGTTCATGGAGTTCGGGCTGCCGTTGATGGAAATGGCGGAGAGTTGGATGCCGCGGTCGCCGAAGCCCGACGCCGTGGGACCGGCGTTGGAAACGACGCCCGCGGTCAGTAAGGTCAAGGCGAGCGCCTGACGGCCGTTGAGCGGGAGATCACTGACGCTCTTGCGTTCGATGACCGTACCGAGCGTCGCGCCGCCGGTATCAACGAGCGGCGCCGCGCCGGTAACCTCAACCACCTCGGCCACCTGGCCGATCTCAAGCTGAATATTGATCTGGGCGTTCTGCTGTACCTGCAGCGTGACGCCCGAACGCACGCTACGCTTGAAGCCGCTTGATTCCGCGGAGATTTCGTACTCTCCGACGGCCAAACCGGGCGCCACATAGCTGCCGGTTTCATTGGTAACCGCCGAAAAAGTCGCGTTCGTGTCGACGTTCCGGACTTCGACTTGCGCGCCTGGTATGACCGCTCCCTGCTGATCGCTGACCGTGCCTGAGATCGTACCTGAACCCTGCTGGGCGAAGTTGACCGAGACACAGACCAGCGCAAGCGCGGCGAGGCGCAACCCCTGATTCCTCATGGTGAGAACACTCCTGTAGTTATTTCTAACCCTTTGTCCCAAATTGTAGATCTGTTATAAGAGATCAAAATGAGAATACATATAGCGGGGGCCGATGTCAATCTAGAGGACCGCAGCCGTCGGCGTGGCGGATCGCTCCTCCCCGAGCGACGCTCCTACTGCCATCCGAGCACGGACCAGGTCCTGCCGCGCTTGAAGAGCCTACCCGCTCCGTACTAATCCCGTACCGTGACCGGGCTCGGTCGTGGGAATCGTTAACGGAACTGTTGTACGCGCGGCAAAAGCCAGACGTCTTCCCAGCGCCTGTGCTCGCAAAATTATTGAGTTTGTGTGGTGCGGAGAGGGGGACTCGAACCCCCAAGGGATTGCTCCCACTAGCACCTCAAGCTAGCGCGTCTGCCAGTTCCGCCACCTCCGCACACGTGTGTCGAAAGCCTAGATCAGCTATTCG
>Ga0070726_10000319_pt1 | contig 65105 bp, 52 predicted proteins | sample tdAd471_FD_67275 | JGI IMG/M metagenome (GOLD analysis project Ga0070726, IMG submission 67275) | Marine sediment microbial communities from the Atlantic coast under amendment with organic carbon and nitrate - tdAd47.1 | ecosystem: Environmental > Aquatic > Marine > Coastal > Sediment | place...
ACCTTCTTCTACCGGCAGATGCCGGAAGTGGTGGAGCGCGGGCATCTTTATATCGCGCAGCCACCGCTTTATAAGGTCGGCCGCGGTAAATCAGAGGTGTATCTGAAGGATGACCGCGCGCTCGATGACTATCTGATCGGCCAGGGCAAGTCCGACGTGGTCATCACCGACAGCACAGGCGCCCAGCATGCCGGTGGCGAGATTGAGCACCTGGCCAGCGAAGCCCGTGCCATCAAGGCCATCATGGCGAATGTGCCGCAGCGCTATAACGCGACGCTGATTGAAACCATGGGCCTCTTGGGCGGCTTCGACGAGAAGCTGCTGGATGACCAGCCCGCCCGCCAGGCCATGGCCGACCGTATTGCCGAGCGCCTGAACGTGCTCGCGACCACTGAAGAAGAAAACGGCTGGTCCGGCACCGCGGCAGAGGACGGCGGCTACAGCTTCGCCCATGAAGTGCGCGGCGTGATCGACATGCACAAGATTGACGCCCACTTTATCGAAAGCCAGGAAGCCCGCAGCCTTCACAAGCGCATGGCGGAAGTGCGCGGCCTGTTTGCCGAGCCAATCACCGTCGCCCGCAAGGAAGAAGAGCGCAGCGTGGGCACGCCGCTTGAGATGCTCGCCATGATCATCGCCTTCGGGCGCAAGGGCCTGTCGATCCAGCGCTATAAGGGCCTGGGCGAGATGAACCCTGAGCAGCTTTGGGAAACCACGCTCGACCCGGATGTGCGCTCGCTCCTTCAGGTGAAAGTGAGCCAGGCGGATACAGCAGACGAAATCTTCTCCAAGCTGATGGGCGATGTGGTCGAGGAACGCCGCACCTTCATCCAGGACAACGCGCTCTCCGTCGCCAACCTGGATATTTAGGTTTTTTGTAGGTTTAGGGTGACACATAAAGTGCGATTCAGAATGGTGGAATTCTGCCATTCTGGACCAGAATGTACATGAACAATCTAACCTAGCCCGATCGACAAAAAATTGGTCGGCTGTATTAAGCGTCAAGGTTCGGGAACAAGAGCTTAGAAACAGATGGACCACTCGGACATCTGTGCCTTGCGACTGTCTGCCGGCCTACTTGCTCTTCCAACAGTACAAGGCCTGCTCGGCGATGCATACTTGCGAACAAGGCCCTTAATCTCCATCCAGGCCGCATCCCCTGCTGGGCCGTAATAATCTGTCCTCGCTAAGTTTTTTGCACTTCATAAAGGGGGCTCCTGACCAGTGTTTTGCGGAAAATCCTAACTTTAGAGGCGGCCCAATTGATGAGACGAAGGTCAAACGTTAACTATATCTTGTTTTTAAGTCGCCTGAGAAACAACCAAACGGCTGCAATTGCAGGTGGCGCCAATATTGCCGCAAGGATTTCCCAGCCTGAAAACAGGCCCGCTTTCTCCCCGCCCTTGAGCAAGAGACTAATGATGCCGAGTAGATAGTAACTAATGGCAACAACCGAAAGGCCCTCCACAGTGTGCTGAAGTTTCACCTGTTGTTCGGCGTTCGTTTTGATCGTTTTCAGAATGGCATTATTCTGAAGGCCCATGGCTATTTCCATATGACCCTGAAACATGGCTGACGCTGAATCAATCCGAGCGAGCAGCTTGTCCTGCCGACGCCGGAGCGATTCACAAGTGGCCATTGCCGGCCCCATCCGCCGCTCCAGAAAAACGGAAAGGCGGGTTTTCCCTTCCATGCTTTCTTCCCTAAGATCCTGCAAGCGCTGTTGTACGATTGCCGAATAGGCATGCGTGGCAGACAAGCGGTATTCTGTCTGGTCTATCAAACGACTAACCTCTGAACTGACTGCCTGAAGCTTTTCGAACCAGTGCTTGAGGCTTTCAAGCTCCATGTCCTGAAGGCTGGCGTCATGGATGATCGTTGAAAACCGTCCCTCAATTTCACTGAGGATACCATGAGCCTTCCGTGCAACAGGGAAGCCCAACATGGCCATCATTCGATAGGTTTCTATTTCCAGCAATCGCTGGGTGATACGTCCTGCCCTTGATGGAACCACAGAATCCAACCACAGAACAATTTTGGAAAACCCGTCCATATCAATTCGGAAATCAGTCCAGACCTTCGCGGTATCGCCGCCAATGATGGCACCCGCAGACTGGTTAAAACCCACAAGCTCACGGATAGTATTTTCGGGCAACGCCTGATTACCGCCAATAACATATAGCTGGCAGGCGACCAGGCGCTTTCCCTTGTGGGTATCCAGAATTTCGGTGATCCGGTTCGCCAGTTTCTTGCCGCCTTCCGACTCGTTCAACAGCACAAGCGTAAAGCTGGCGAACTCGCTATGTTGCTCCCACTTGATCTTGAGATTGTCTGTTTCCACGATGATTTGCGGTGACTCAAATGTGGACAGGTCTTTGTCAAGCAACCTGAGCGCCTTTTTCACCGCCGCCCCAGGATTTACCTTCTTCCGGAAGCCGGTCAGCCAGGCAAAATGCAATATCCGCCCCGGTGTAGGAATCGACAGCGGTGGCCTACTGTGGATTTCCGCATCAATTTTATACCTTAGCTCATGTTCTCTCATATCAGTATCGCCCATACCCGTATTCTGGCCTGCATTCTGGCTGGAAAGCGGAAGATCACTTGCCGGTCAGGACAAGACCTGGAAATCTATTTTCCAGAAGGGTCTTCCTGCTGACGACCGCACACCGACCTGTCTGCTGACCGCACAGAGTGCAAAGGCGCTCTGCACCGCCACTTTTTTGCCAACTGAGCGCTACCGGCGCCCAGCTCTGAAAACGTGTCGAAGCAAAAAGCCAGCCATTTGCAATCTATGTGTCACCCGACCGGGCTTGATGGCAGAACACCAGAAATCAAAGTGGAAGTTTACTTATCAGATCGGCATCAATCCTTTCGGTTTTGACGCCGTATTTTGTCGTCCATTCGCAGAGAAATAAACTTAAGGCATTGATTTAATTGAATAATGAATAAGTGGCACATGCCTTGCGGATAGGACAGTTGGAATAGGGACAATTTGCCACACCGCTATAGGATAGGGGAGGAGAAGCTTGGCATGACCGAGACATTTTACGATGTAATGAGGCGGCAAGGTATCACGCGCCGCAGTTTTCTTAAATTTTGCAGCCTAACAGCCGCAGCCCTTGGGCTTGGACCGGCTTTTGCGCCGAAAATTGCGCATGCGATGGAGACCAAACCCCGGATACCTGTCTTGTGGCTGCATGGGCTTGAATGCACTTGCTGTTCGGAGAGTTTCATCAGATCCGCGCATCCGCTCGTGAAGGATGTAATCCTTTCCATGATCTCGCTGGACTATGACGACACCATCATGGCAGCGGCCGGTGATCAGGCTGAGGCTATTATTGATGAAGTGGTTGAGAAATATAAAGGCAACTACATTCTGGCCGTAGAAGGAAACCCCCCTCTCAATGAAGACGGCATGTTCTGCATTATTGGTGGCAAGCCGTTTGTCGAACAACTGAAATATGCAGCCAGTAACGCGAAGGCCATTATTTCCTGGGGGTCATGCGCATCCTGGGGATGTGTGCAGGCAGCGCGCCCAAACCCAACCCGCGCGACACCAGTGCACAAGGTTCCCGGCCTGCCGGACAAGCCGATCATCAAAGTACCCGGCTGCCCGCCTATCTCGGAGGTAATGACAGCCGTCATCACCTATATTCTCACGTTCGAGAAATTCCCGGAACTGGACCGTCAGGGCCGGCCGAAAATGTTCTATTCGCAGCGCATTCACGACAAATGCTATAGGCGGCCGCATTTTGACGCCGGACAATTTGTCGAAAAGTTTGACGATGAAGGCGCCCGCAAAGGCTATTGCCTCTATAAAGTCGGCTGCAAGGGCCCAACCACCTATAACGCCTGCTCCACCGTTCGTTGGAACGGCGGCCTGTCCTTCCCAATCCAGGCGGGTCATCCCTGCATTGGCTGCTCGGAAGACGGCTTCTGGGATAAGGGCAGTTTCTATGACCGCCTGACCGACATCAAAGGATTTGGAATAGAAGAGAATGCCGATGAAATCGGCGGCACAGCGGCCACCATCGTTGGTGCGACCGCAGCTGCGCACGCGGCCGTCAGCGCCGTCAAACGTGCACGCGAAAAAGGAGGGGAAAGCTAATGTCGTCGATCACAACCCCAAACGGATTTAATCTTGATGACAGCGGCAAGCGCGTGGTCGTTGATCCGGTAACCCGGATTGAAGGCCATATGCGCTGCGAAGTTAACCTGGATGAAAACAATATCATCCGCAACGCGGTATCAACCGGCACCATGTGGCGTGGGCTTGAGGTAATCCTCAAAGGACGTGACCCACGGGATGCCTGGGCCTTCACCCAGCGCATCTGCGGTGTTTGCACAGGTACGCACGCCCTGACATCGGTGCGCGCGGTTGAGGATGCGCTCGGGATCATGATCCCGGAAAATGCCAACTCAATCCGGAATATCATGCAGTTGTCGCTGCAAATTCATGACCACCTGGTGCATTTCTACCATCTGCATGCGCTGGATTGGGTAAACCCGGTGAACGCCCTTAAGGCCGACCCGAAAGCGACATCCGAACTTCAACAGGCGGTGTCGCCGCGGCACGCGAAATCGTCGCCTGGCTATTTCCGGGATATTCAGAACAGGCTGAAAAAATTTGTTGAATCAGGCCAGCTTGGGCCGTTCAAGAACGGCTACTGGACAAACCCGGCCTACAAACTGCCGCCGGAAGCCGACCTGATGGCCGTAACGCACTATCTGGAGGCCCTTGATTTCCAGAAGGAAATCATGACCACCCGTACCATCTTTGGCGGCAAGGATACGCACCCCAACTGGCTTGTGGGTGGTGTGCCTTGTGCGATCAACATGGACGGCCCGATGGCTGCAGGCGCACCCATCAACATGGAACGCCTGAACTATGTTTCCCAGATTATTGATCGGTCCATCGAGTTTATCGAGAATGTCTATATCCCGGACATTATCGCCATCGGCTCCTTCTATAAGGACTGGCTCTATGGTGGTGGTCTTTCCAGCACCAGCGTTCTTTCCTATGGCGATATCCCGGACAAGGCCAATGACTATAGCGCCAGTAACCTGATGATGCCGCGCGGCGCGATCATCAACGGCGATCTCAGTAAAGTGCATGAGGTGGACTTGCGCGACCCAAGCGAAATTCAGGAATTTGTTCCGCACTCCTGGTACCAGTATCCGGACGAAACAAAAGGCCTGCACCCTTGGGACGGCATCACCGAGCCGAAATACGAGCTTGGGCCAAACGCCAAGGGTACACGCACCCACATCAAGCAGCTTGATGAAAACGCCAAATACAGCTGGATCAAGGCACCACGCTGGAAGGGCCACGCGATGGAGGTGGGCCCACTTGCCCGCTATATCATTGGCTATGCCCAGGGCCATGAAGAAATCAAGGAGCAGGTTGACAGCACCTTGTCCGCCCTGAATGTTCCTTTGAACGCTCTGTTCTCCACCCTTGGCAGGACAGCAGCCCGGGCGCTTGAGGCCCAGTGGGCTGCACGCAAGCAGCGCTATTTCATGGACAAGCTGATCGCCAACATCAAGGCGGGTGACACGGCAACCGCCAACACCGAAAACTTTGACCCCAAAACCTGGCCGAAGGAAGTGAAGGGGGTTGGTTTCACTGAGGCACCACGTGGTGCCCTCGCCCACTGGATCAAGATCAAGGACACGAAGATCGACAATTACCAGTGTGTTGTACCAACCACCTGGAACGGTAGCCCACGCGACAAGGAAGGCAACATCGGTGCTTTTGAGGCCTCGCTCATGAATACCAAGATGGAACGTGCCGAAGAGCCGGTCGAAATCCTGCGCACACTACACAGTTTCGATCCATGCCTTGCCTGTTCGACCCATGTGATGGGCCCGGACGGCGAAGAACTAAGCACCGTGAAAGTCAGGTAAGGGAGATTATCATGAAAACACATACGAAAATTGGTCTGGCTTCAATCGCCGCCCTTACTGTAGCCGGGGCTGCATCAGCCCACACAGGAGGCAATCTTGCAGGTGTGGGCGCAGGGCTTCTGCACCCGCTGGTCGGGCTCGATCACCTGATCGCCATGTTTGCGGTTGGTTTATGGGCTTCGCTCGCACCAGCAAAAAAGGCAATCCAGGGGCCGCTGGCCTTCCTGGCAGCCCTTGTCGTTGGCTTCGGGCTTGGCCTTGGCGGCGCCTCTGCCTCCTTCATTGAGACCGGGATCATTGTGTCGCTGATTGCGCTTGGTGGCCTGATGCTTCTGCGCCACAAGGTGCCCATGGCTATGGCGCTTGCCTTGATTGGCGGCTTTGGCCTCTTTCACGGTCACGCGCATGGTGCCGAGGCCACAGGCGCTGTAGGCGGTTACATGGTGGGCTTCCTTGCCACAAGCATAGCCCTGCATCTTCTTGGCTATGCCGTAGGGTCGATTGTATCGCGCAACAAATATGCCGTTCCAGCAATGGGCGCGTCTGTTGCCGCAGTCGGGCTTATCCTGGCCAGCGCATAGGAGGGAGGCATGACGTCCACTCAAACTCCCAGCCATACCGAAGAGGCCGTATATGTCTATGAAGCGCCTATTCGAATCTGGCACTGGATAAATGTTTTTGCCATTCTGACCCTCTGCCTGACAGGTTATTTCATCGGATCACCGCCGCCGACAATGTCTGGTGAGGCATACGATTCATACCTGTTCGGCTGGATACGGTATCTGCATTTCGTCTCTGCCTATATTTTCCTGATCGGTTTCCTGTTCCGCCTCTATTGGGCTTTTGCAGGAAACAAGCATGCCAAAGAGATTTTCGCGCCGAAATTCTGGACAAGGAAGTTCTGGTCAGAGGTGAAGCACGAAGTTGCCTGGTATGCCATGCTGGCCAAGGAGCCCCTGAAATATACGGGGCATAACCCGCTGGCGGCTTTGGTTATGCATATCATGTTTGTCTGGGGCAGTGTCTTTATGATCATTACCGGCCTTGCCCTTTATGGCGAGGGAACAGGCATGGGCAGCTGGCAGTTCGACTATTTCTCCAGCTGGGTTATCCCACTGTTTGGTCAAAGCCAGGATGTGCATACATGGCACCATCTGGGCATGTGGTGCATTATCTGCTTCATGATCATTCATATCTACGCAGCGGTGCGGGAAGACATCATGTCGCGGCAATCGATCATATCGTCCATCTTCTCTGGCTGGCGAACCTTCAAGGATAGCAGGTCGTCTAACCAGAAATAGAACCAACCAGTTTCCGACTGGAACAGGTAGAAAATAGCGAGGCCCGCCTGGTCTCGCTATTTTTGTATTATATTCTTCCACCTATTGCGCATAATGGAATGTTACTTTCCACTTAATGAGGGGGTGGAATACAAACTTCCAGTATTTCTGCCAGTTTGGAAGCTGACATGCTTCTGGCACGGCCCTTGCCTTTCATGGCGACGGGAAGAGCGCCCCTTGAAGGGGCAACGGGGAGAAGTCGGCTATGGGTGAAACCCAACCATCCGTCCTGATATTGGGCATCGGCAACCTGCTATGGGCAGATGAAGGTTTCGGCGTGCGCGCCGTTGAAAGCCTGCATCAAAACTGGTCTTTTCCGCCCAATGTCAAAGTCATGGATGGCGGCACACAGGGCATCTATCTGGTTCAGCATATTCGTGACGCGGATATATTGATCGTGTTTGATGCCGTTGACTACGGCCTTGAGCCGGGCACGCTCAAACGCGTCGAGGGCGACGAAGTCCCGAAATTCCTGGGGGTCAAGAAAATCTCGCTTCACCAGACCGGTTTCCAGGAAGTTTTGGCCATGGCTGAAATGATGGGGGACTATCCCAAGCATCTGCTTCTCGTGGGTGTGCAGCCCGTTGAACTTGATGACTATGGCGGAAGCCTTCGCCCACAGGTAAAGGCGCAAATTCAGCCAGCCATCGAGATGGCGCTTGGCTATCTGATCGCCCATGGCATCAACGGCGAAAAACGAAGCACCCCGCTTGATGAAGAACTGACAATCGCATGTGAGCATATGGTCCTGAGCCGCTATGAGGCCGAACGCCCGGACGATGCCATGGCTTATAGAAAAGGAGATGCCCGCATTGTGGCTGGCGAAGGCTGGCAGGGACCTGAGGATTTCGAAGCCGAGATTGACGAAATATTGCACAGCCAGGGCCAAAGCTGATGTGTGTCGGCCTGCCGATGAAAGTGCTGGAAGCCGGTTTTGGCCAGGCCCTGTGCGACTATCGCGGGGAACAGCGCACCATTGATACCATCCTTGTTGGAAATGTGGAGCCCGGCCAATGGGTCATGGTCTTTATCAATGCCGCCAGAGAAATCATCAGTGAAGACGATGCCCTGAAAAGCCTGAATGCCCTGATTGCCCTTGAAAAGGTAATGCAGGGCGAGACCGACATCGACCATCTGTTTGCCGACCTTATTGCAAAAGAAGCGACGTAATCGGCGCAATCGGCAAAACGACAAGAACAATTGAGGGAGCAAAAACCAATGTATTCACCCCTATTGGAATCAATCGTTGAACGCGAAAATTTCAAGATCATGTCTGCTGATGAGCTTGAAGCCTATGCGCCGGACCGGGAGGATATTGTCCTGTTCTTTGCGGGCGACGCCGCAAGAATGGCAGATAGCGACGATGTGGCTGTGGTGCTGCCTGAACTTGTTAAGGCATTTGAGAATATCTTTGAAGCAGTGATAGTCCACCGGGAAAGCGAACGGGCCCTGCAGCTCAAATACCGCTTTAACGCCTATCCAGCACTCGTTTTTCTGCGCAAGGGCGACTATCTGGGAACCATTCAGAAAATTCAGGACTGGACTGATTATATCAATGAAATCAGTGACATCCTAAAGCGTTCACCCAGCGCACCGCCGCCCTACAGCCTGCCTGATGGCTGCGCCACCCAGCCCCAACAACCTGCAAACTAGAAGGCAAGCCCATGTCAGATACACCTCTCAGCTTTACTGGACCCGCGGCCACAGGGCCAGGCACCCAACCCCTTGATGAAGACGGCGCGCAGCTTGAATATATGGACATGCCGAAGGAAATGTCGGTTTATGAGGCGCCTGACCTGCCAGAGCCCGAAGAAGCCAGGGGGATGAAGGCCGCCCTCACCATCCTCCAAGACGTCCTTACTACATTGAAAGCGGGAGGCCTGAACGGCAAGGATCGCTATTTTGACCTGACCGGCCTGTCTGAAGACAATCTTGACTTCGTCAATCAGGTGCTGGGTGAAGGCGAGGTTTCGGTTATCGCGGGCCCCGATATGCAGGCACAGGAAACCATCCTCGCGGGCGTCTGGCGCATCCGGGGCAAGACAGACGGCGGCGATGTTCAGGATTATATCGAAGTCGCTGATTTCCCGTCGATTGCCAAAGAAATTGCCGGCCAGGGCGCAAAATCAAAGGTCGAGATCCCGCGTGTTTTTATGGAGGGTGTGTTTAACGCACCTGCCCTCCTCAGCGAAATCAACGAACATATCCCCGTGGCAGAAAAGCCGGGCGGCATTCACGCCATTAACCTGTCGCTGCTACCGCACACGGAAAATGATCTTCAGTTCATCACCCAGCAGGTGGGCGAAGGCAATGTGATTGTGCTGTCGCGCGGCTACGGCAACTGCCGCGTGTCGTCGACCAAAACCAAAAACACATGGTGGGTGCAATATTATAATTCGCAGGATACCGTCATCCTGAACTCGATCGAGATCACCAAATTGCCGGAAGTTGTTTGCGCGGCCCCCGAAGACATGGAGGAAAGCGCCGACAGACTGACAGAAATTCTGGGAGTTTATGTCTGATGGCGTCCTTCTTTGACGGGTCCTATGGAGGTGATGCACAAAGTTTGGCCGACGACGCCAAACTGGAATGCAAAATCTGCTGGCATGTCTATGATCCGGCTGAAGGCGATACCTATTGGCAAATCCCTAAAGGCACACCTTTTTCAAAGCTCCCGGACCACTGGAGCTGCCCTGAGTGTGACGCCGAAAAGTCAGGATTTCTGGAAATATCTGAATGACAAACCCAGACGCCATAAATGATCTGCCCTTATGGGTGGCTGACTGCTTCAGGGAGATTGAAGCAAGCCGCATGGCGGGACTGCCTTTTCTGAACCATAAGCTGGAAGTCGAGCCAGTCGGCTTTCAGGAGTGGGGAGGTGGCTATCTGGGAATATTGATCACGCCCTGGTTTCTGAGCATTCTGTATCTGCGCGAAGAATGGGAAGACGCCGCCCCAGGCGTTGGCGAAAAACGCATGCTATCGCTCCCTTCAGGAAAATTTGAATTTATCGGCAGCCATGAAGAAGCCCTGGGCACCTACCTTTCCTGCTCTCTCTTTTCTCCGGTACTGGAATTTGAGGACCAGGAAACAGCGCGCGCCGTCGCGCAGACGTCGATGCTTGAACTTCTGAACACGGAAACAAGTGTTAGCGAAAAAGAACAGGAAATGGCGCAGATCTGGCGCGGCGAATTGCCTGCAAGCCCGGCCAAGCCAAGCCCTGAGGACAGCTTTGATCAACCTTCAGACAGCACGGAGCAGGCGGAAGAAAAAGTGCCACTTTCCAAAACCGAGATGAGCAGGCGGCGATTTATTTCTGCCGGCCACGCCCGTAATGCCAGCGAGGCATCTTCATGACGTTCGAAGGCAAAATCACCATTGCGTTTCCGCGTGAAGAAAACGGGCGGGTGCAGGTGGGCATGCGCGAAGCCTTCAAGCCAGAAAAAATACTGGAAGGCATTTCTTGCGAGGAGGCGATATCGCGCATCGGAGCCCTTTATTCTCTTTGCCGCACAGGTCAGACACAGGCGGCTTTCACGGCCTTTGAACAAGCCAAAGCCGTTCAGCCGACCGGCCATGAAAGCCGCATAAGGGAATGCCTGATCCTTACGGAACGGCTGGGGGAAAACCTTATGCGGCTGGCGATTGACTGGCCCAAATGGACGGGCGCTACAGCGCCGAAATTCGCCTTCCCTGCCGCCAAGGTCCTTGTGGATGCCATCAAGACTATCTTCGACGAGGAGAATGCCTCTGGGTCACAAGGGCCAAAAGGTCTTGAACCAACCCTGGCGCAGATTGAGAAATTCATCGAATGCGAAATTCTTGAAATACCCCTGGCGCGCTGGCTGAGCTTGCGCGGGAACGAGATTGATAGCTGGTGCCTGAACGGACAACAGCTTCCAGCCCGCGCCATGGCTTATGTCATCAAAAACCGCTGGCAGCAGATTGGCGCCGCCCAGGACCCGGCGCCTACCATGGCGGCCGAAACCTCAACCGACGCCACAACGGTGGAAACCAGCCTCTATACCCGCTGGAGAAACGAAAAGCTTATCGGTTCATGCGAAACAGGGCCAAGAGGTGGGCTTCTGGCAAGGCTCCTGTGCCGCCTTGTGGAGATTGCAAAATTACCGGACCTCATCCGAAATACCTATTCGGGGGACAAGGCAATTGAAACCAAATGCTCCCTGGAGGGCGGGTGTGCCAGCGCAACAGTACAGGTAGCAAGAGGCCGCCTTATCCATAGCGTGAAACTGGATGGCAACATAGTGACCCGGTACCGGATTTCCTCGCCGTCCCATGTGAATTTCAGCCCTGACGGCATGGCTCAAAGAATTTTCCAGCAGATATTTGAGAAAAACAGATCGCAACTCTCTGATGTCGCCAATATGATGGTACGTACCGCCGACCCGTGCGTTCCATATGTTCTGGAGGGTGTCTGACATGCATGAAATGGCGATTTGTGAAAGCATCCTGCAGACCCTTCAGCAAGAAGCGGCTGCGCAGGGTTTTTCGGTTGTCAGAAAAGTCCGCCTGGAAATCGGGCCTTTCTCCGGCGTCGAAGTTGATGCGCTGAAATTTGGTTTCGACGTGGTGACGAAAGGGTCACTTGCGACAGATGCCGCTCTCGAAATCATAGAGACAAAAGGCACGGCCTGGTGTCTGCCTTGTGCTGCATCTATCACGATCAAGAACAGATATGACCCCTGCCCCACCTGCAATTCGCACCAGTTGCAAATAACCGGCGGGGAAGAACTGAGAATCAAGGAACTGGAGGTAGACTGATGTGTACAGTATGCGGATGTAGTGACGGCAATGTACAGATTGAAGGCAAGGATGGGCAGCATGCTCATGCGCATGACCATAGCCACGATCACAGTCATGACCACCACCATGGTCACGGGCATCATCATGATCACGACCACCACCATCATGACCATACTCATGCGCATGATTATGGCGCCGGTATTGCAGGTACCAGCGTACCCGGCCTGAGCCAAAGCCGCATCGTGCAGATCGAACAGGATATTCTGGCCAAAAATGACCAGTATGCCGCCAGAAACAGGGGATATTTTATGGATCAGGGCATCCTTGCTCTGAACCTCGTTTCCTCCCCTGGTTCAGGAAAAACCACGCTGCTGGTCCGCACCTTGAACGACCTGAAAGGCAAAACCGCCTGCTCTGTGGTTGAAGGCGACCAGCAGACAAGCGCAGACGCAGACCGCATCAGGGCAACCGGCGCACCTGCCATTCAGGTGAATACCGGCAAAGGATGCCACCTTGACGGCCATATGGTGGGCCATGCCCTTGAAACACTGAAGCCCGAGCCCGCGAGCCTCGTCTTCATTGAAAATGTTGGCAATCTGGTATGCCCGGCCGCGTTTGATCTGGGTGAAGCCCACAAGGTGGCTATCCTTTCCGTCACCGAAGGTGAGGATAAGCCCCTTAAATATCCTGACATGTTTGCAGCTTCCGGCCTGGTGCTCCTGAACAAGGTTGACTTGCTGCCTTATGTCGAGTTTGACGTGGACACAGCCGTCCAGAATATCCGAAAGGTGAACCCGGCTGCCAAAATACTGCAGGTTTCCGCCACCACCGGAGAGGGCATGGACAACTGGCTGTCCTGGCTTTCTGCTGCTCACTCCATGATTTTGGCCGGGCACCCCCTGTCAGAACAAAGCGCATAGGAGGCGCCGATGTGCCTTGCATTACCCGCAAAAATAGTTGCGCTTGAGGGCGAAGACATGGCTGTTGTCGCGCTGGAGGGCGTGAAAAAATCCGTGTCCATCGCCCTGATCGAAGACACGCAAGTTGGCGACTATGTGCTGGTGCATGTCGGATACGCCCTTCACAAAGTAAGCGAGGAAGAAGCTGAGCGAACACTGGCAATCATGGCTGAGGCCGGCGTGCTTACCGAAGAAGTGCGGGAAAGCCTTGGGGAAGCCTCATGAAATATATCACCGAATTCCGCCAGAAGGATGTCTCTGCCAATCTGGCGCGGGCGATCGCGCAAGAGGTACAACCCGACCGCACCTATCGCATCATGGAGTTTTGCGGGGGCCACACCCACGCCATTTTCCGCTACGGGGTGCAAGACCTGATGCCCGCAAATTTTGAATTTATCCACGGCCCCGGCTGCCCTGTTTGTGTGCTGCCTATCAGGCGGCTGGACGATGCGATCGAGCTTGCCGAAAATCATGACGTGATCCTTTGTTCCTATGGTGACATGATGCGGGTTCCCGGCACCAAGCAGAACAGCCTTCTGAAGGCAAAGGCACGCGGCGCTGATGTTCGTATGGTCTATTCAACCCTTGATGCCCTGAAGATCGCAGCAGACAACCCGACCAAACAGGTGGTGTTCTTTGCCATTGGGTTCGAGACCACGACACCGCCCACGGCCGTGGCCGTCAAGAAAGCGAAAGAAGCCGGGCTTTCAAATTTTTCGGTCTTTTCAAACCACGTGCTGACGCCTGCCGCTGTAGGTGCCATCCTCGACACCCCCGGCACGCCGGATGAGCCGCCCGTTGAGCTTGACGGCTTTTTGGGGCCATCCCATGTCAGCACCATTATCGGCACCCGCCCCTATGAAGCTGCCGCACAGACATACAAAAAGCCTGTTGTGATTACGGGTTTCGAGCCGCTTGATGTGATGATGGCTGCCCTCATGATCGTGCGCCAGATCAACGAAGGGCGCCATGAAGTGGAAAATCAATATACCCGCGTGGTAACCGCAGACGGCAACAAGAAGGCGCAAGCCCTGGTCGCTGAGGTCTTTGAGCTTCGGGACAGTTTTGAATGGCGTGGGCTTGGCCAAATTCCGAACAGCGCCCTGAAACTGAGGGACAGCTTCGCAGACTTTGACGCCGAAAAACGTTTCGATATTGCACCCAAACAATCCCGGGAGGTCAAATCCTGCGAATGCCCTGCAATTCTGCGCGGCACCAAAGGCCCGCTGGACTGCAAACTGTTCGGCAAAACCTGCACGCCGGAAACGCCTTATGGGTCATGCATGGTGTCGTCTGAAGGGGCCTGTGCCGCATATTATAGCTATGGTCGTTTCCGCGCAGACCAGAGCGAGGGCAAAGTCGCATGACGGGAAAAACCAATAAAGCCTGCATTGAAATGGCACACGGCGGCGGTGGTCGCACCATGGACCGGCTGATCACCGATATATTCAGGAAACATCTGGACAATGAATATCTGTCGCAGGCCAATGACGGGGCGCTTTTACCCAAAACCAGCGGCAGGCTGGTGATGGCAACAGACGGGCATGTGATCTCGCCGCTGTTTTTTCCGGGCGGCAATATCGGTTCCCTTGCCATTCATGGCACTGTCAATGACGTGGCCATGATGGGGGCAACGCCGCTTTATATCTCGGCCTCTTTCATTCTGGAAGAAGGGTTCCCCTTGGATGACCTCGAGGAAATTGTCCGCTCCATGGGGGATGCCGCGAGACAAGCAAATGTATCTGTTGTCACCGGTGACACCAAGGTTGTCGAAAAAGGCAAAGGCGATGGTGTCTTTATCAGCACTACAGGCGTTGGCGTGATTGAGGATGGTTTGGCGATCGGCGGCGACAAGGCCGTGCCGGGACAAGCTATCCTGATCAATGGCACCGTTGGTGACCACGGCGTCGCCATCCTTTCAAAACGCGAAAACCTGGAGTTCGAAACCGAGATTGTTTCGGACAGTGCAGCCCTGAACGGCCTGGTAAGCGATATGCTCGCTGCTGCCCCGTCCATATCAGTGCTGCGGGACCCAACGCGAGGAGGTCTTGCCGCCACGCTGAATGAAATCGCGGGGCAATCCGGCGTGGGCATGTTGATTGAAGAGGAGAAAATCCCCCTCAAGCCCGCGGTATCCGGTGCCTGCGAACTCTTGGGACTGGATCCCCTGAATATTGCAAACGAAGGCAAACTGGTCTGCATCTGCAATGCCGAAGATGCAGACAAATTGCTATCCGTGATGCACGCGCACCCTTTGGGTAAAGAAGCATCGATAATCGGCAAGGTCACACAAGACCCGAACAACATGGTCAGGATGACAACCATGTTTGGCGGCACTCGTATGATCGACTGGCTTGCGGGCGAGCAGTTGCCGCGCATATGTTAATGGGATTGGAGGAATAAATGACGGACCTGCCATCCATTCTGATTGTAGACGATGAAATCAGATCGCTTGAATCCCTGGAACGTATTCTTGGGGGCCAGTTTGACGTCAAGACCGCAAAGAATGTCGCCGAAGCAAGCGAAATACTGGAGAATGAGTGGATTCAGGTAATCCTCTGTGACCAGCGAATGCCCGACAAGACCGGGGTGGAGTTCCTGACCGACGTGCGCTCGCGCTGGCCCGACATCATTCGCATGATCATTTCAGGCTATAGCGACCCAAACGACATTATCGAAGGCCTCAATGAAGCAGGCATCTATCAATATATTACCAAGCCCTGGCACCCGGAAAACCTGATCCTGACGCTGGAAAACGCTGTGCGCCTTTACAAGCTGCAGCGCGAGCATGAACTCCTGGCTATTGAGCTGAAAATGTCAGTCTCGAATGCTGAAAGCAAGATGTCTGACCGACGGAACAAGCTGCGGCAGGAGTATGATTTCAATGACGGCATTGTGCGTTCCAAAAACAGCCCCATGAACGCAATCTGTGAAACCCTGCGGCAAGTAGCCCCTTATGATGTCTCTGTAGTGATCACGGGAGCGTCCGGCACCGGAAAAGAGCTGGCAGCCCGCGCGCTACATTATGGTAGCCTGCGGTGGAACAAGCCATTTGTGGTCGAAAACTGCGGTGCCCTGCCTGACCAACTTCTTGAAAGCGAACTTTTCGGCCACAAACGGGGCGCCTTCACGGGCGCTGTCACCGATCATGTAGGGCTTTTTGAACGGGCCGATGGCGGCACTGTTTTCCTTGATGAGATTGGCGAGGTTTCAAAGGCTTTCCAAGTCAAGCTGTTGCGCGTTCTCCAGGAGGGCGAGATCAGGCCCGTTGGCAGCGGAAAAAGCAAGAAGGTGGATGTGCGGGTGATCGCAGCGACGAACAAGACCCTTGAGGACGAAGTAAAAGAAGGGCGTTTTCGGGCCGACCTTTATTACCGCCTCACCGGCATGATTATTCACCTTCCTTCATTGAAGGATCGCACGGGCGACATCCCCGTGCTGGCCCACGCCCTGCTCACAAACACAATGAAAAAGCTTGGAAAAAAGGTCCAGGGCCTTGATCAGGAAGCGATCGAATGCCTGTGCGCCTATGATTGGCCAGGAAATGTGAGGGAGCTTCAAAATGAAATACAGCATATGCTGGTGGTGGGCGAAGAAGGAAAGCTTCTAGGGGCCAACCTGATTTCAAGGCATATCCTGCATGCAAGTCCCACCGATGAAGAAGGCTACCTTGACAATTTTGCCACCCTTGAAGGCACACTGCGGGAGCGGGTTGACGCACTTGAGGCCTGCATCATCAAGGAAACCCTGATCAGGCACCGCTGGAACAAATCACAGGCCGCGAAAGAACTTGGTTTGTCACGCGTTGGCCTTCGCAGTAAGCTAGACAGGTTTGGTCTTGAAAATGTGAAACCCATCCGCGCAAATCGAAAGACCGCAACAGGTAAATAGGCTTAATGCATTCTTCAACCGACAATAATCGCCCCCCAAATGCGCCAATGTCCTCAGTCCTGGGGCAGCAGATAGGGCCTGCCGGAGAAGAAGCCTGGATTGAAGTCGTCCAGAAAATGGACGAAGTTTATAGTGATCTCGTCAACTCCCAAACCGAGCTTGAAAACAAGAATGAGCAACTGAAAAAAGCCTATGAGGAGCTGGACGACGCGCACAAAAAGCTGACCCTGGCCCAGGAAAGATTGATTGTATCAGAGAAAATGGCGGCGCTTGGTCGCCTGGTTGCCGGTGTCGCTCATGAACTGAATAATCCGATCAGTTTTGTCTTTGGCAACATGCACGCATTGAAACGCTACGGCAGCCAAATTTCTCAATTCTTTGAACTCCTGCGAAAAAAGCAACCTTCGCCTGAAGTGGAAGACCTGATCGCAGAGCAGAAAATAGACAAGATTTTGGCCGACATTACGCCCCTTGTTGAGGGCACGCTGGAGGGGGCGGAACGTGTCAGCGATATTGTCCAGGGTTTGCGTCGCTTTTCTTCCAATCAAGAGGAAGCCCCCGGTCAGTTCAACCTGGTGCGGGTTATCAGAACTGCAGTAGACTGGGTGATAAAGGCTGAACGTGCCAACCCGACCGTCAAGCTTGATCTTCCCGAAGCGATGGAAATAGCCGGAAGAAAAGGCCAGATACATCAAATACTTGTCAATCTGGCCCAGAATGCTGTGGACGCCCTTTCAGACACCGAAAATCCCGAAATTCGGGTCTCATGCCGGTCAGTTGACGATGCCGTGGAAATATCTATTGCCGACAATGGCCCCGGCATACAGGCAGAAGAGATGGACAAGATATTTGAACCCTTTTTCACGACCAAACCCGTTGGCCAGGGAACCGGCCTTGGCCTCTATATCAGTTACGGTATGGCTCTCAAGCAGGGGGGCAGCTTGACAGCCACAAACAACGAAAATGGCGGTGCCACATTCATACTGAAGGTGCCGCACGATGGCCAGTAAGACCCAAAAGAGCCTGATCTGGTTGCAGTCCGGTGGCTGTGGTGGCTGCACCCTGTCGCTCCTCGGGGCCAACAACCCGGATGTTTACAGCCGGTTTGAGGCCGCCAACATCAACCTTCTTTGGCACCCGACATTAAGCGAGCTTTCCGGAAAGCCGGTCATTGACCTGTTCAACCAGATACTGGATGACAAGCTTGAACTGGATTTTCTGTGCCTTGAAGGGGCGGTGATGCGCGGGCCAAACGGCACTGGCCGCTTTCATATGATGTCGGGCACAGACGAGCCCTATATGAACTGGATCGCAAAGCTTGCAGCAAAGGCAAAATATGTGGTGGCCGTTGGTTCCTGTGCGGCATTCGGCGGCATTACAGCCGCCGGCGATAATCATGTTGAAGCCTGCGGCCTTGCTTATGACGGCATTGAGAAAGGTGGCCTGTTGGGTGGAGACTTTTCTTCAACAGATGGGCTTGGGGTAGTCAATATTGCGGGCTGCCCTGTTCATCCGGAATGGGTCACTGAAACCTTGCATCAGATGTCTGCGGGCACGCTTGAAAGCGATGACCTTGACGAATGGCAACGCCCGCTAGCTTACACCAAATATCTGGTGCATCATGGTTGCTCCCGCAACGAGTTTTATGAATATAAGGCCAGCGCTGAAACGCTCGGCAATCAGGGTTGCATGATGGAAAACCTTGGCTGCATGGGCACGCAAGCCCGCGCTGACTGCAACATCAGGCCATGGAACGGCGTGGGTTCCTGCATCGAGGGTGGATACCCCTGCATCAACTGCACGGCCCCCGGCTTTGAAGAAGCAGGGCACGCCTATACAAAAACCCCGAAGATTTCCGGCATCCCGATCGGGCTTCCGACCGACATGCCAAAAGCCTGGTTTGTGGCACTGGCGTCCCTGTCCAAGGCAGCAACGCCCGAACGCCTCAAGGAAAACGCTCGGCGTGATCATCTGGACTTTGTGCCCGGCAACAAGAAAGGGCGTTCCAAATGAGCCGCTTGATCATGGGGCCCTTTAACAGAATTGAAGGTGACCTTGAAGTCCGGTTGGATGTGTCGGGCGGCCATGTGAACAAGGCCTTTGTCACATCGCCCATGTACCGGGGGTTCGAACGTATCCTTACTGGCAAACCTGTTTCCGATGCCCTCGTATATGCCCCGCGCATTTGCGGTATCTGTTCTGTGTCCCAGTCCGTTGCAGCGGCAAAGGCAATGGCCATGACCCAGGGTCTTATGCCTTCACCCAACGGCCTCATTGCCACCAACCTCATTCATGCCTGCGAAAATGCGGCCGACCACCTGACCCATTTCTATCTATTCTTCATGCCCGATTTTGCCCGCGAAATATATCAAGGGGAAAGCTGGTACGAAGAAATCGCGGCCCGCTTCAAATCCGTGTCCGGAAGGGCGCCAGCAGAAATGCTGCCCGCCCGCGCAAACTTCATGCAGATTATGGGGCATCTGGCAGGCAAATGGCCCCACACGCTAACCATCCAGCCCGGCGGCGTGACCAAACAGATTGGAAAGAGCGAAAAGACAGCCCTTGAGGTCATATTGGCCAGCTTCAGAAGGTTTCTTGAAGGCTCTCTCTTTGGCTGTGCGCTCGAGGAAATTGCAGGCATTTCGAACATACAGGAGCTATGGGCCTGGCACAGCAATGACCAGGCATCCAAAAGCGATTTTGGCCGGTTTCTTCAGGCCTCCAAAGCGTTGAGGCTGGAAAGCCTCGGCCACACCAACAACGGACTCATGAGCTTTGGCGCATATGAAGTGGGTGGCGAGTTTCTGTTCAACCGTGGGACATATGCCGATGGAGCACGACAAGCCCTTGCGCCTGAGACCATCACGGAGGAAGCAACAAGCTCCTGGTATGAAGGCCTTGAGACCCCCAAGAACCCTTATGACGGCTCCACACTGCCCCAAATAGATAAAGAGGATGCCTATAGCTGGTGCAAATCCCCAAGATATGATGGGCAGGTGATGGAAGTGGGCGCCTATCCCCGGCAGGTGATATCGGGACATCCGCTTGCTGTCGATCTTTGGGCCAACGGTGGCGCGAATGTTTTCTCGCGCGTCGTCTGCCGAATGCTCGAACTCGCTATCCTTGTGCCCGCGATGCAGAAATGGGTGGGCGAGCTTGAAGACAAGATGCCTTTCTGCGTTCGGGGTGGCAGCGAGACGATCACCGGTAACGGCCTTGGCCTGACAGAGGCGGCAAGAGGGTCGCTTGGGCACTGGCTATGCGCAGAAGATGGCACGATCAAAAATTACCAGATTGTTGCCCCCACTTCCTGGAATTTTTCGCCCAGGGATCACAAGGGCATACCGGGCCCACTTGAACAGGCCCTCGAAGGGGCCCCGATCAGAAGCGGGGAGACCGAACCCGTTTCCGTGCAGCATATCGTGCGCTCCTTTGACCCCTGCCTCGTTTGCACGGTTCATTAAAGACCAGCTGGTTTTAGCATGGCCGCCAAACCCCAACAGGACCAATTCCTAATTCGCATCGAAGGCCTTGTTCAGGGTGTCGGCTTCCGCCCAACCGTCTGGCGCATCGCGTCAGATATGAAACTGGTGGGCCAGGTTCTCAATGACGGCCAGGGCGTCAAGATTCAATTGGCAGGAAGCGCAGAAGATGCCCAGTATCTGCTGAGCGAAATTCGCCGACAGTGCCCACCCCTAGCCCGAATTGACACGGTCGAAATCACACCTTTGAGCCAAGCCGGGCCCTTTGAAGGCTTCCAGATTGCCAAGAGCATCCACGACAGGAAGTCGGCCGGTATTGTGGCTGATGCAGCCACCTGCCCCGAATGCCTTGACGAAATCATGGACCCAGCTGACCGGCGGGCGGAGTATGCTTTCACAAACTGCACCCATTGCGGGCCGCGCCTTTCTATCATTCGCGCCATTCCGTACGACCGGAAGAACACCTCAATGGCCTCGTTCGAAATGTGCCCAGCCTGTCAGGCGGAATATGAAAACCCTGCTGACCGGCGCTTTCACGCCCAGCCCAATGCCTGCCCAGAATGCGGCCCGCAAATCTGGTTCGAGACTCCGGATGGCCGCCTGGACGCCGATGCCATAGCAGCAGTTGTCAATAAGCTGAAAGCAGGGAAAATTCTGGCGATCAAAGGGATTGGTGGTTTTCACCTTGCCTGTGACGCCACAAACAGCGAAGCCGTTAAGATGCTCAGGCAGAGGAAGGCCCGCGACAAGAAACCTTTCGCCATGATGGCCAGGGATATCACTCAGATCAAACGATATTGCACGGTAAACGGCGCGGAAGAAGCCAGCCTTACTTCAAAAGCTGCGCCAATCGTCCTTCTTGAAAAGCGACAAGATGCCAGCGCCCTGCCTTCCACTCTTGCCCCTGGCACCCACAAGCTAGGCTTCATGCTACCCTACAGCCCCCTGCATCACCTGATCATGGCCGATCTTGACCACCCTATCGTGCTGACATCAGGAAACCTTTCAAGTGAACCACAAGTAATCAGCAACGATGCCGCCCGCCAGAAACTACACAGCCTAGTTGACGGCTACTTGATGCACGACAGGGACATCGTCAACCGGGTGGACGACAGCGTAGTGTGCCACAGCGCCAGTGGTCAGTTGGTGATGCGGCGGGCGCGGGGATTGGCGCCAGCGCCCATCAGGATCGCCTTCCATACTAATAGGCCGATCCTGGCAATGGGCGGTGAGCTCAAGTCGAGCTTTTGCCTCTTAGACGGAAACCAAGCGATCCTGTCGCAACATATCGGTGACCTGGATGAGCCGTTCACCTTCACCGATTACCAGAAAATGCTGAACCTCTATCTGAAGCTCTATGACTTCCGGCCAGAAATCATCGCCATCGATAGCCACCCGGATTTCAAAGCAAGCCAGCTTGGGCAAAAACTGGCACAGGAGTTCGGGGCCGAACTTATAACCATCCAGCATCATGAAGCCCATTTCGCAGCCTGCCTGGGCGAAAATGAAGCCGGGTTTTCCGAAACCAAGGCCCTTGGCATCATTCTGGATGGTTTTGGTCTTGGGACAGATGGTGCCATCTGGGGTGGTGAGTTTTTTGTTGGAAATCTCTCAAGCCGACAGCATGTCGCCCAGTTTTCGCCTCATGCGCTTCTTGGGGGGGATAAAGCCACGCAGGAGCCCTGGCGAAACGCGTACGCGCACATGACCGCTGGACTTACCGATGAGCAAAAACAAGTCTATGCGAACCTGCCCATTTTCGAATTTTTCCGGCAGAAACCGCTGGCCGTTCTTGACCGGATGCTGGAGACAGGACTGAACTCACCACTGTCATCATCGGCGGGCCGCCTTTTCGACGCCGTGGCCGCCTGCCTTGGCATCTGCACGGGGCGTCAGTCCTTTGAGGGTCAGGCCGCAATCGAACTTGAGGCCACCGCAATGCCCTCAATGCAAACAGCCAACCCATATCCTTTCGAAATTCTGGAAGAGGGTGGGGCCGGGCAGCTTTCTTTTGCCCCGATGTGGGGGCCACTTCTGCACGATATGATGGGTGGCAAAGCCATTCCGCAAATCGCAGCAAACTTTCACCTGACCATCGCAGAAGGGATCGTGGCGCAGGCCCAGCTCATCGCGGGCCAACACGGCTTGAACGATATTGTCCTCTCAGGCGGGGTTGCCCAGAATACTATTCTGCGCGAAACCCTTGGTGAAAAACTTGGCGCACAGGGATATCGTTTCCTGCTCCATCACCAAATTCCGCCAAATGACGGGGGCATTGCTTTTGGTCAGGCCGTTATAGCGGCCCAACGGTAGCCCCGCCCCTGCTTACGAAAACTGAAGGTCTGCTCTTAGATGGAAAGACGGCCCTGTCGGATAGTCTCATTTTATGAGTCACACAGTCTCATTAATTGCGTCACCCTAAATGAACCAAAACCGAATTGAACCAGCCGCCATACGTAAGGGGAGTCAGAAGACTGACAATGATGAATTGCGGCCATTCGAGCGCAATAATTTAGGGGTTGGCCTCGGTAAGCGAAAAACCGACCTGTCGCGGATTTGCTGAGTCAGCATATGATAGCCAAAATCTATCATTCAATCACAAAAATCATGTATTGAACTATCACCGCAAGCCTACATCTTCTAGTTCGGCGGCCACCCCCGCCAGGAAACAGAATTAAAGATGGTTTGTGCCGTGCAGGAACAGTCTCCACGGCCTTCTTTTTGCGAGTGAAAAAACGTGTCCGCCCCCAATCCCCCGAGCGCTGCATCATCCACGAACTTAAGCGAGGTTTATGCGTTTCTACGCTCCATCCTCGGGCCCGAAAAATCCTTCTACAAGCTCGCCGCCGTCTATGGCGTCGGCATCAGCCTGCTGAGCCTTGCGGTGCCTGTATCGGTACAGATGCTGATCAACACGGTGGCGAATATCGGCCTGGCCGCACCCCTGGTGGTTTTGGCGACCGTGCTCTTTGTCCTGCTGCTGGTGTCTGGCCTCCTGAATGCGCTCAGAATACATCTGATGGAAATATTCAGTCGGCGGTTCTATGCGCGGATGGTCGCTGAAATTTCCCTGCGCACACTGTATGCCCAGAATCCCTTCTTTGCGGACAACGGCAAGAACCCGTTGTTCAACCGGTATTTTGACATCGTTATCATCCAGAAATCAGTGCCTTATCTTCTGATTGGCGGCTTCACCGTCGTGCTGCAGGCCCTTGTTGGGTTTGTTATCGTATCGCTTTATCATCCCCTATTTCTGGTGTTCAACATCACGCTCTGCCTGCTGATCTGGCTCATCTGGGCCATGTGGGGCAAGAAGGCCATCAAAAGTGCGATCGAGCAATCCCATAAGAAACACGCGGTTGCCGCTTGGGTTGAAGACCTTGGGGCTTCAAACGGCTATTATAAATCCAGCCTCCATATTGAGAGGGCGCTCAAGCTCACTGATGCGAAAACGGCAGACTATATCGCGTCGAACAAGGCCCATTTTCGCTACAGCTTTTCCCAAACACTCGCCTTCCTGCTGATATATGCCGCAGCCAGCGCGGCGCTTCTTGGGCTGGGCGGCTGGCTGACTATTCTGGGCCAGCTCAGCCTTGGTCAGCTGGTGGCAGCGGAACTGATCCTCTCAGCCGTCTTTTTCGGCATCTCGCAGCTTGGGGTCTATCTTGCCAGCTTCTATGACATCATTGCCGCCGTCGAAGAACTCTCGCATTTCTACTCCGTCCCCCAGGAAGTGCCCAGAGGCACGAAAACCCCGCTGGAAACCAACAGCGTGCTGTCCTTCGACAATGCGCAGGGCTTCGGGCGGGATGAGAAGGTCACTTTCAACCTCACCATCGGGCAAGGGGATGTCATTTTCTGTGGCACCAAAAACCACGGTATACAACGCCTGTTCACAGACCTGTTGAAGCACCATGTGCGGCCCGATGGCGGCATCGTCAGCATCGGAGGCATTGATGTGCTGGATATCGAAGTGCATGAATTGCGGCAAATCATCACCATCCTTGACCGGCCGACAGTGATCAATGCCACCATCCGCGACTTCCTCCGCTATGCGGGTGAGGAAAAACACAGCGGAGACACCCTTGATATCCTGGATCAGGTAGGGCTCAGGAACGCTGTCACCCATCTCAAGAATGGGCTGGATACGGAGGTATCGACCACCGGCGCGCCCCTGTCACTCACCGAAGTGCTGAAGCTCAAGCTTGCGGCGGCGCTGATCTCAGGCCCCAAGGTGCTGGTGCTTAATCAGCTGTTCGACATCATCCCAGAGAATACGCTGGTCAACATCCTCGCGCTGTTCCGCGAGCGCTGGAATACGACCGTGATCTATTTCTCCAACAGGGATCATGCGTTGGGGTTCGAGAAATTCCTCTATCTGGGGGCAGACACGCAATCCTTCTTCACCAGCTTCGAAACTTTCAAACAAGAACTCCGGTAAAAGGACGAGGGCACCATGCCGTTCCGCGAGCGTCATATCAATCACTTCCAAACTCTTGCCAGCATTCGCATGCCCCGCATCATGCGCGTGATTGCCTGGATGCTAGGCCTGGGGACCTTGGCTATCATCCTGTTCCTGATTTTCACCCCCTGGGTACAGACCGCCTCGGGCTTTGGTACCGTCACGGCGCTTAATCCAACCGACCGGCAGCAGGAACTGAACGCGCTGGTTTCTGGCCGTATCAAGGAATGGTATGTGCGCGACGGTAGCCGCGTAAAGGCCGGGGACCCCATCGTCAAGGTCGTCGACAATGACCCCAATTTCCTTCAGAGCCTGGAAGCCGAGCGCGCCCAGGCAATGGCCAAACTGCGGGCCATGGAGACCGCGGTCCTGACCGCAGAGATAGATCTTGACCGAACCCGCAAGCTGCTGAATGAGGGGCTGGCGTCCCAGCGTGACTTGGAGCAAGCTCGCCTCCGGATCGAGAGCCTTCGCGGAGACACTGCCGACGCATCGGCGCAACTGAACCGCCTGGACATCGGCCTCTCCCGCGGCTCCACCCAGATGGTGAAAGCCCCACGCGATGGCTTCATCCACAGGGTTCTCGCAGGCGATACAGCCACTTTCGTCAAGGCAGGAGACCCTGTAGCAACCTTTATCCCCGAAAAGGTTGAGCGGGCTGTTGAACTTTATATCGACGGTCGGGACATTGGCCTTGCCCGCCTTGGGGACCGGGTGCGATTGCAGTTCGAGGGGTGGCCCGTCGTACAGTTCAGCGGCTGGCCATCCGTGGCGGTGGGAACATTTGGCGGCCGAATTGTCGCCATTGACCCGGCGGCAGGCACGGGCGGAAGGTTCCGGGTTCTGGTCAGTGAAGACCCGGATGACCTCCCCTGGCCTGACAACCGGCTGCTGCGTTTGGGCGCAAAAGCCAGGGGCTGGATTACCTTTGAGACGGTCACCGTAGGCTATGAAGTTTGGCGCCAGTTGAACAACTTCCCGGCCGAGTTTCGCCCGGAGGCCACAAAAGCCAACGCCGACGCGGGGGCGAAATGATGACACGCCTGATCCTGATCGCCCTGGCGCTGGTTGCAGCTCTCACTGGCAAGGCAGGCGCCTCACTGACCCTGCAGGAAGTCCTGACATCTGCCCGCGAGCATGCCCCGAAACTTTTGGAACAACAGGCAGCGCTCAGGGGCGCTGAAGGAAGTGTGCTGGCGGCTGAGGGCGCTTTTGACACCACTCTGGATGTGGAATTTCGCAGTCGCGCCACCGGCAGCTGGAGCGGAAGCTACCTGAAAGCCGATGCCAAAAGGGCACTGACAGACAATGGTGTCTCGGTCTATGGCGGCTACCGCGTATCAGACGGTCGTTTCCCCACATATGAAGACCAGTATTTCACCAACTCGTTGGGGGAATTCAAACTGGGCGTTCTTGTGCCGCTGTTGCAGGACCGCGCTTTCGACACGAACCGCTTCCGCGTGGCCGATGCGCGCCTGAAACGGGAGCAAGAGCAGATCAAAACGCTGATCCAGGCCATTGAAGTCCAGCGCAACGCCACAATTGCATACTGGGAATGGGTCGTGGCCGGACACCAGCTGAGGGTTTATGAGCATTTGCTTGCCATCGCGAAGCAGCGGGACACGGCGCTCAGCCGGCAGGTTGAAGAAGGCGCAATCGCCAACTTTGCATTACTTGAAAACCAACAGAATATCACCCGGCGGCAGACCCTGGTGATGAATGCGCGTCAGAAGTTTCTGATGGCCGCCAACAAGCTGTCACTCTATTACCGAAGCCCGAAGGGAATCCCACAGCAACCGGAAGAAGCGCAGCTGCCCGCCATGGCAGAGGTGTTTACCGGCATCGCTGGCGTAAACCTGACAACTGGCCCGACCGAGGCGCTGGTCGCCAAACGGCCGGAACTGGAAAGCCTGAATGTCGCGCTGGACCGCGCCCGCCAGAAACTTCGGCTTGGCGAAAACGGCCTAAAGCCCCAGCTTACCCTTATGGGTGAAGTGTCCCGAGATTTCGGGGGCATAGCCGAAGGGGGCAGCAGCCGGGACTCTACCGATGCCATCGTTGGCGTGCGCTTCTCGATCCCACTCGGTCAACGTGCTGCACGCGGCAGCTTTCGCTCAGCAAAGGCAGATTTAGACAGGCTGTCATTCCAGCGGCAGCGGTTAATGGAGCAGTTCATCGTTGAGCTTGAAAATCTCACGCTGGGCGTTGAAATGTCACAACAGCGTCTGATGCTGACCCGGCAGAATGCGGCCCAGACCCAAGCCATGCAAAAAGCCGAGGAAATTCGTTTTGCCAACGGTGCCAGCGACTTTTTTCTGCTTAACGTCCGCGAGGAAGCCGCCTCTCGCGCGCAAATCGACCACCTTCTGGCGGCGCTGGAGTTTCACGCCTCCATGGCCAGCTATTCTGCTGCGATGATGGATTTGGAAACCCTGGGGCTTGAGGAAATGCCGCTATAGGCAACCGCTTTGGGGATCTCACCTGCCCATTGGGTGGATCCCCGTCTGCTTATGAACGTGCGAACTGGTCTAGCACATATTGGTAATAGGCATCCGTGTCTTTGATCTTCATGATCACATCCACTTCGCGCATGGCCTTGTTGGGGATCATCGCGCCTTCCTTGTCACCACTGGTGACAATTTCGATATGCATCTTCTGTGGCTCATCAAACAGATCCGGCCGCGAGATATAGCAGGTGGTTACCATGTCCCACATGTCATAGAAGGGCTCGTCAGACACTAGGGCATAGCTCTGCAGCGCCAGGTCCGAATAGCGGTAGACCTTCCCCTGCACGAGAAGCTGCGCCATAAACTCCTTGGCGACCGGCACCGTATCCGTGACATCAAGCGGGAAGACGGTAATCTTGAATTTGGTATTGGCCAGAAGCCACTGCCCTGCGTCCGGGTCCCAGAAGACATTCCATTCGGCATAGGGGTTGGCGATGGGCAGCGTGTCCGGGTCAAGGTTGCCGGCAACATCCACCGCACCCGCCATCCAGATCATATGGTCGATCTTGGCCTCAAGCTCGGGGCGCCGCTTCAAAAGCTCCGCGATTGGTGTTGCCGGGCACAGGCACAGGAGGATGACCGGCTCCGGCACGCTATCGAGATACTGCTCCAGCCAGGCATCACCGTCCGGGTAGGGCGGCCAATCGGGGTGCGGGCCATAGGGCGCGAGCGCCGCAACCTCCCCCTGCTTGATGCAGTCAGCCCGGTACGGCCAGGGGAACGGGTTGAACCCCCGCGCGCCAGAGAGCGACAGCGGAATATCGGTGCGCCCGATATATTGCTGTATTTTCCATGCCGCATCCATTGCCGGGCCATAGATACAGTCGGCGTTGACGATGACGATACCGTCGAGCGAGACACCTTCCATGGTTGTGAGCAGGATGGTCGACATATATTCGTCGATGGCTGCGTCATGGACGAGAACCACACGTTTGGTCATTAGCTTTAGCCTTTCCCGTGGCCGCCATGGCCACCGTTTTTATCCGCATCCAAAATGAGGAAATTCTGCATCATGCCGGTGTCTTCATGGGGCAGGATATGGCAGTGGAACACCGACTTGCCGGTCCATTCCTTGAAGGTGTTGCGTATCCTGACCTGCTTGCCCATGGGCACCCAGATGGTGTCCTGTATCAGCACTTCATCAGGCGCATAGCGCACCTCGTTGGTCACCGTGCCGTCCGGCGCCAGGTCGGCCTCGCCGATCACTTCGAACGAGTTGACATGGATATGGAAGGGGTGGCCTTCGGTGTTGTCCTGGTGCCCGGGGGTCGAGTGATCAGGCGGATGGTTCGGATGACCGGGCGAGCCGATGATCCAGTCTTCCGTCTCACCTGTGTCGACCACATAGCTGATGCTGCGTTCATCATACTGGGCGTTATTGATCAGGAAATCGATGCCCACAACGGGATTCGCCTGCCCGGGAAACTGCATACCGAATGTGACATACCGGATGCGGCTGACCTCACTGTCCGGCGTGAGCGGGAAATGCCGCCGCTGGATCGGCAGGCTGGCTGGCAGTGCCATATCGTCGGTTTCGCTGGTGACTTCGATCCGCGCGAGAAGGCGCCCATCGCTATTGAGAAACTGCAGGCTCTGCGGCGCCTGCCTGAGCTCATAGATGCCGGGCTTGGAGATCGCCTTGACCAGAAATTCGCCCCTGTTTGCAGGCGCCAGCAACAGCTGATAGGCGGTATTGGGGGCGCCGGAGGGCAGCGCGGGCAATGTTTTCAACTTGGGCAGATTAACCCCGTCCATGCCAATCAGGTGCAGGTCGTGCGACTGCAGATAGATGGGCATCACGTCATCCGAATTGGCATTCAGGATGCGGAAGCGCGCCACTTCGCCCTGCTTCATCTTGTAGGTTGGCACGCCGCTGTCGATCTGCGTGCCTATGGGGCTCGTGGGATCTTTCTGGTTATGCACTTCCTTGTAGAAGGGCTCCCCATTCAGAAGGAAATACCTGAGCGCATAGTCACCCGTGGTGAAGCCGCCCTTCAGCTTTGTCGGCTCGGGCTTGCCGGTCTTGGGGTTATAGATGGTGACATTGCCGCCGAAGGTCTGCCAGATGGCATTCTGCTTTGGCTCATAGATATAAGTGCCCTCGCCGTCCTTATCCGGGTTATCGGTGGGGAACAGGCCGATATCCTGCACCACGATGATATTGTCCTTGGCGGCCTTGATCTCCGGCACTTCGTCGATGTCGCCTTCGATCAGGATGCCGCCCGCCATGCCGCTCACGGCCTGGACAACCGTCGACCCATGCTTGTGCGGATGATACCAGAAAAGCCCCGGCGGCTGATCGTCCGGGATCTGGAAGTTATATTGCTTGCTGCCGCCCTCAGGCGGGATAACAATCATTTCCGCCGTCGCGTCTGTTGTACCGACAGGCTCGAAAAGATGCGGCACCACTTCAAGGCCGTGCAGGTGCAGGTTGGTTGAATTCAGGTCGTGCGGCACATTGTGATTGCCGTCCCACCCTGAGGAATCGTATGGCGTCAGATTATTGACCACCTTGATATTCAACCTGTCTCCCGGCCTGGCCTTCAGGAGCGGACCCGGCACAGTGCCGTTCCAGGCGCGCAACTTCACGGGTGTGCCGTCCAGCTTCTTCTCAAGCCAATGGGCCTTCAGCGTATAATCCTTCCTGGGGCGGTCGGAATCGTCTGCCTGACCCTGTGGTTCCATGCCCTCGCTGGCATCCGACGCGCAAGCCGTCAGCGTTGCGACTGCCGTTCCGGTTGCCAGCAAGGCGCTTGAGCGGGACAGAAAATCCCGGCGGGTAACTTTTGTCATCGCGTGTTCCTTCTGGCTCAGAATTGATCCGGGTTGGTGCAGGCTGTTGGCTTGCCGTTATTGGCGAAGGTGGCGTATTGGGTGAAAGCCACCTCAAGCTGCAGCGATGTATCAAGCGGGATGGCGCCCGCATATTTCGGATCGGGATACGCCTGCGGGAACGGATAATTAGCGAAATAGGCCGCGTTTTCCGGGCTGCCGCCAGCTTCGCAGATGCCGGTGAACCCGAATGACGGCGGTACATTGGTGCCCATCACCGAAATAGCACCGTCCGCTGCCGCGAAAGCAGAGCCATGGCACGACACACAGGAAGACTGTGGGTTGTCAACCGGGCCGGCAAGCCGGGATGCGCAGCCCCAATGCTCATAAATGCCGACATCCAGGTTGAGAACGCTTTCGGTCGCCGGCTGGCTATCCTGGGCCGTAACCGCTGGGAATGTGTTCGGATCTGAGCCCCACTGCAGCCCAAGCGGCACGAGGCGCGCCAGCACCGTGTCGCCGTCAGCTTCAGCGGAATAGCCAAAGGTGCCATATACCCAGCGCGTTGGCGACCGTTCGTCAACCACAGCCACGTCCACCTGCGTCAGCCGCGTTTCCTGCAGCGCCCGCTGGCACAGATATTGTCTGTCGGGTGCCACTTCATGGCGGTTAACCAGCCAGACGGCAGAGTTCGCCAGGTATGGCACGCACTCAGGTGTCGCATTGGTTGTCAGGAATTTGGTGACCATCGTGCCTTCCGGGAACGGCAGGCCTTTCGGCACTGTCTGGCCTTCAAGCGTAGTCAGCGCCGGCTCGCCTGTATCTGGGATTGCCTGCCCAAGGGCATAGCCGCCCCACTTGTTGTACATACCCACCGCCCAGCTCTCAAAGCCGTGCGGGAACTGGGCCTGGCAGCTTGGGCTCATACTCTGCAGCATCGTCGCATTTGGCATGGGGCTGCCGATAAAGTCGGACAGATGCGCCGTGCGCTCGTTCGTGGTGCCGTGGGCGAATTCACGCCCGGCCGTCGGGTCGTACGCCATCCACGGCACATGGTACCACATGGTCTCGCCGTCGATTTTGGTTCTGAAGCCAACCTCGTTGGGCATGTTCGGGTCCTGCCCGCGGACCACCACGCTCATGATCGCCATGATATAGTCGTTCCAAGGGCCCTCTTCCCAATTGACCGGCACACCCGACGTGAAATCCACATCAATATAAAGCCATGGGCATTCGCTTTGGGGGCATTGGCCGGGGTCTTCTGTTGGATAGTCGTGGCTCAACTGAAATACCGGCCCTTGATAGCCCGGGGGCGGCGCGCTTACCGCATTTTGAAAGGCGAAATCCGCCGCTATTGATTGTTCAGCCGGCTGTGCGGGCGCTTGCTCGGTTTCCGCTGAAGAACAGGCCGCAACAGCGCCTATCGTCAGGGAAGAAACGGCAAGGGTGACAAGTTTTTTGTTAAAGCGATTTTTCATGGGGGTAGCTCCATTGAGTGACCTTGGAAACAAGCAATACGAGCAACAAGACTGGTTAAGGTGGAATAGATCACGCAAGCACAACCATGACAATAAGATTTTAAACTTTCTTCACACCTTTACACCAAATACGGGAATTTTTGGCGTTTCTGCCCACCATGTGACGGCACCAGATGAGCCGGAGCCCTTTCCGCCACAAGCAAGCTATCCAATTGGGGAGGTGGTGTTTTTTCGGGATTGCCCCGAAAATTGAGAGAATGGCCGTGAAAGAGATGAAATAAGTGGAGGGCTGCCTTGTGGCAGTTTAGATGGACCGCACCACCCTGCCCTTTCATCAATCCATCCTGCAGAAGCAGACGTATACCGTGAAGGCGGAGAAGACCGCTCAGACAGCGATGTCGCATTAGACCTAATCACCTGGGAAGATATAGACCATGTTTGACATGATAAGGAACAGGGGCGCAAAAGGCGCCCAGACAAGTGAAGTCGCCCTTGAGGCAACGCCAAAGGGCGTGGAACAGCATTTCGCTGCCATGTTTGATATGCTGCCCGTCAATGTCATGCTGTGTGACAAGGACAGCTGCGAAATCATTTATGCCAACAAGAAGTCGTTCGAGACCATGCGCTCCATCGAGCATCTTGTCTCGATCAAGGCTGAAGATCTTGTGGGCACCAACATCGATGTTTTCCACAAGGTGCCGAGCCACCAGCGGAATATCCTGGCAAATGAAGCCAACCTGCCGCACCGGGCAATCATCCAGCTGGGCGAAGAATTTCTGGACCTGAATGTGGAAGCTGTCCGGGACGAAAAAGGTGCCTACAGGTTTGCCATGCTGTCCTGGAGCGTGGTCACCGAGCAGAAGAAGGCCGAGGACAAGACACGCGAGCTGATGCAGGTTCTGGACAAGATGCCGATCAACGCCATGATCGCAGACCCGAACACCCTTGAAATGGTTTACATGAACGAAACCAGCCTCCAGACCCTGAAGACGCTTGAAAAATACCTGCCCATCCGTGCGGACGACGTGCTGGGGCAGTGCATCGACGTGTTCCACAAGAACCCGGAGCACCAGCGCAGGATTTTGCGGGACCCGAAAAACCTGCCATTCCATACCCGCATCAAGCTGGGGCCAGAGGTGCTGGAGCTGAATATTTCCGCCATTATTTCCAACACCGGCGACTATACGGCCGCGCTGGCGACCTGGAGCATCGTGACCCATGAGGTCCAGATGGAAAGCGCAGTCCGGGCAACCACGGACAAGATGAAGGAATATACCCGTAAGCTTGAGACCACGTCGAACGAACTTTCGGCGGGGGCGGAGCAAAACAGCTCTGTGGCCATGTCGGTTTCCGCGTCAGCCGAAGAGGCAACATCGAATGTGCAGACCGTAGCCACGGCAACAGAAGAACTGACAGCATCGGTTCATGAGATTGGCCAACGCACACAGCGGACATCCGAGATCGCCGCGAACGCAGCGGCAGAGGCCAAAAAAGCACAAGAGATGGTGGGTTCGCTGGATGAGGCATCGACCCAGATCGGTGCCATCGTCAAAATGATCGACGATATCGCCAACCAGACCAACCTTCTGGCGCTCAATGCCACCATTGAGGCCGCACGCGCCGGTGAAGCCGGCAAGGGCTTTGCTGTGGTCGCCAGCGAGGTTAAAAGCCTCGCTACACAGACATCCGGCGCCACTAAGGATATTTCCGAACAGGTTGGCGAAATCCAGCAGCAGATCACCCAGGTGGTCCAGGTGATCAACCATATCAGCGACGTGATCGGTGAAGTGAACGGCATTTCCGCCGATGTGGCCAGCTCAGTTGATCAGCAGCAGGCCGCAACGCAGGAAATTGCCCGCAGCATTCAGGAAGCCGCAACCGGCACGCAGGACGTATCCGCCAACATTACCGAAGTGGTTGCCACGTCACGGCAGACCGCGGCAGGTGCCATGCAGGTGCTGGAAGCATCGCAGATTCTCGACAGCGCCGCACAGGAACTGGCAATGGAGATTGAGAAGCTTCTCAAAAAATAACACACTTCCCAGGTGTGTTCCCTTCCCCTTAACTTGTATTTCAGGCTTTGGGGGAGGGATTTTCTATTATTTTACTTTAGCTTAACTAATCCGGCCTAGGGTTGCCTCCGATCTGGGGACTAAACTATGGGTTAGGATATTTATGCTCGACACGAGCGCGTTAAACCAAGATTTCGCCCTGGCCAGCAACCAGCATGTCTCCACCGCCAAAAGCGCGCTGTGGGCGGACTATGTCGTCGATGTCATGGGCCCGAAAGGCCTTCCGATCCTTTTCAAGGGCATTCTGCCCGCTGACCTGTCTGACAGTGACAGCCTGAGCCTGAACGGCAAACCCATCAGCTACCCTTACTTTGTCCAGCCCGGACAGTGGTTCAATAATGATACCTGCCTGACCTTTTACAGGAACATGCAAAGCATCACCCCGAACATGGTGGACGTGGGTGCCACTGCCGCGCAAATGGCGCTGAAAAAGCGCAATATCATGGAGCTGCGCCTGCTGACGCTCCCGAAAGCGGCCCTGATCCTGCGGAGCATTGCGCGCATCAACGCAAAATTGGCCCGCAACAAGACCCCCCGTATCATGGACCTGAAAAAAAACAGCGGGCATCTTGCCATCACCTATCATGAGGGCATGTATCACACCGCCGCCAGCACGGACTATTACCGGGGCTTCCTATGCGGCTGCCTCGATTTCCTTGGCTTCAGGGACGTCCGGTCAACGGTTCTTTTTGACCATATGGATAATGTCAAACAGGGCGAGACCGAGATTCTGTTCGAATGGGAAGAAAAGAGCTTCCCGGAAAAGTTCAAGATTCGGGCCCTTGAAAAGCACCTCAGCAGACGGGAAACAGAGCTTGTAAGGCTTCTAAGCGAAGGCTTTACGCTTCAGGAAATCAGCTATCTGACGGACATCACCTATGAGACCGTGAAGTTCCACCTGGCCAATGCCCGCAAGAAACTTAATTGCCGTACCCGCGAGGAGCTGGTTGCCAAGTTCATCACCCAGAGCCTGGGTGGCTGACCCAAGACCGACCGCCCGGCCTATCCCACCGTGTCACGGTGAACAAAGAACCCGGCGTCAATCCAGCCCTGCCGCACATCATCCCGCCATGACCGTTCAACATCGGCGAGCGGTCGCCCACTCCAGCCAGCGAGTTCCTCGAGTGCGGCACCAATATTGCCGTGTTGGCGAACCGCATAAAGGAACCGGTAATGGAAGGGGCTGAGGGGATAGGTACTGGTCTGGAAATCCCGCCGCGCGACGGCCAGGAACTCCTGCGCCGGGGGAGGATGCCCGGGCGCCTTGCCCGCGCGCACTTCATGATAATACCAGGCCACCGGGAAGCGGGAATGCGCCAACACCAAAGACGGCAGAAGCACCAGCTCATCGTCCGCCTCATCGCCTGTCGGCCAGGCCCTACCTTCATGCCCGGGCGCGTCAAACAGGTGAAAGAGCGCACGTTCATATGACGCCAGGTCGATCATGAAATCGATCCATCTTTCACGCTCGTCCACCGGCAGGTCGCGGTCGGGCCTGTTTTCATCGATCCAGGCTGCGAACCGGCGGCCAAGTTCATAAAGCGTATAGCTGTCTGACGGACAGGTGCGCAGATATTCGTCCGCAAAATCGCAGAACAGGTCTTCCCCCAGCGCATGGGCTGTGGCCGGGAACTGCTCGATCAGGCATTTCCTGAGCCTCAGGATATAGCTGCGCTGATAGATGCCCAGGCAGGCGGCGGCATCGATGTGCGCTCCCGGTTTGAAAGTAGCGTCCAAATTTGGCGCATCCACGCTACCGGGGGCAATGAGCGCCTCCATCATCCAGCGCTGCATGTCGGGAAGCGTGGCTGTGTTCGCGCTCATTGGCTTACCATCCTGCTGTCATTCATCACATTCGGCACCATGAAATCCACCGGGGTCGATGTGGCTGTGCCAAGGCGTTTTTGGGTTGCGGCCTCGGGCACTGGCTCAATCCCGTCAATATAGGCGCGGGCACGCAACACTTCCGCGTGCACCCGGTCGAATTCCGGCACGTCGCCGTCCCATTCCAGAAGCGTCGCCGCGCCGCCGGTTTTCTGCCAGGCTGTGCGGAACAGGTCCCACACCTCGTCGCACACAGGGCCGTCGTGCGTATCCACAATGTGGGTGCCGCAGTGCTGGTGACCCGCCAGGTGCATCTGCACGACCTTCTCGAACGGGAAGGCCTTCATATAGTCGTCCACGCTGGTGCCGGCGTTGAAGCATGTTACATAGACATTATTGACATCAAGCAACAGCTGGCAGCCTGTCTCTTCGCTGAGGGCCGCCAGGAAATCCGGTTCGCTGATGGTCGACTTCTGGAACTGCACATAGCTGGACGGGTTTTCCAGAACCAGCGGGCGCTCCAGCACGTCCTGCACGGTGCGCACCCGAGCTGCCACATGGGCGAGCGCCTCTTCGGTCAGCATCAGGGGCAGAAGATCATGGCTGTTGAGCCCCATGATCCCGGTCCAGCACAAGTGGTCGCTGACCCAGCGGGCATTCACATCATCCGCGAGCGCTTTCAGCTTATTGAGGTACGCCATATCAAGCGGGTCGGTGCTGCCGATGGACATGGAGACACCGTGCAGCACCAAGGGGTAGCGTTCCTTGATCTGGTCAAGAACCCAGCGCGGCCTGCCGCCTGAATCCATGAAATTTTCGGAAATGGCTTCGAACCAGTCCACCTCCGGCCAGGCCTGAAGGATATGGTCGAAGTGGCTGTTACGCAGCCCGACCCCTAGGCCCAGCCGGTTATCGGCTGAACCCTGGGTTTCTGGCTGCGTAACGGTTTTTGTGACGGAACCATCCATTAGCTGCAGCTGCCCGCGCCGCTCATGCCCGACGCACCGCAGGCAGTCATGCCCTGGCCGCTATAGTCCTGAATCCACTGGATGGTCGGACCATACTGGAACAGATGGGGGTGCGGCACAGATGGCGGCTTGGGCGGCAGGTGCGGCTTCTCCTTGAGAAGCGCCGGATAGGTCTTGGTCTCGAAGATCTCCCGTGCCCGAACCCACACGCTTTTGCCCTGGTTTTCCCCCATGGTGGAAAAACGCTCGGCATTGATCGGTGTGGCGCAAGAACCCTTTGTGGCACAGTCGTTGGCGCCGGGGTTTTTATATTGCTCCTCAGCCGTGCCATAGAGGCCGCAACCGCCCTGGCCCGCGCAATTGTTCTTCACGTGGCAGGTATGGTCTTGCGCCAAAGGTTTGCCCGGATCTGCATAATTGTATGCAAGCGCCGTTGAACAGTAGCCCTGACCGGCGCAGGCGTTGTCACGCGTCCGGCCCTGCCCGGCACAGCTATTGAGCCCCATGCAGGCATGGCGCACTTCACCGGGCTGCACCGCCACGGGCGGGTTGGCCGGGAACATGGGAACGCCTTCATATTTCGATACGTCGCAGCTGCTGCCGGTGCTTGCCGGTACGGCGAATTTCGCCGCCTTCGCCGCTGCGATATTCTTGTCCAGCGGGTCCGCCGGGTCCTTGATACCCCGCCAATAGGGGCTGACGTCAAAGAGCGTCGGGATCAGCTTGATATAATATTGGATGTCGCTGTTGTACCATTGCTCGTTGCCATATTTGGCATCAAGCGCCTTGGCCATGGCCGAAAGGTTGGCGAAAGCCTCGTCCCGTTTGCCCAGGTCGATATTCTCGAACGAAGGCGCAAAGGCCACTTTCTGATCGCCCATGGTTGCCTGCTGGCCGCGCATGGCCTGCAGCACTTTGTCGAGAACCCAGATCATGGACCGGTGAAGGGCCTGGTTGAAATAGAGCTTCTGTTCAGACGACGGCACCTTGAAGATGGTCTCCGTCATGATCAGCATATATTGGTAAAGCCCGTTCACCACATCCGCGCATTCCTTGAAGCCGTCTGCATAGTTTGCTGCAACCGGGTTGGTGGGCACGTTATAGACAAAGCTTTCCAGCTGCTTGTTCGTGATCGGGTTCGCTGGTGCTGGTGGCGGTGTGGGATTCGACTGTGGAATTTTTTCGTGGGTAGGGTGATAGCCTTCCAGGTTCGACTGGAGCGTCAGGAACTTATAGTAGTGCGAAAATTCCTGGTCTGACGGATCGTCGAACTTGGTGAAGTCATAGCCTTCGCCCTGCGCGTCAATCGTCTGAATGGCCAGCAGCGCGTCATGCTTGGTGTTGATTGTCATCAGTTCTACACCGCCTGCGTGGCTGTCGTCGCGGCTGGTGAAATCAGCCACCGTTGCCGCTGACCCCGCCGTGGGCGTCGTCACCGGGCAGGTCTTGTTGAAGCTGCCGGTCGGGAATACGGTGTCGATATTGTTCGGCGAATAGTTGGTGCTCTGAATCTGGTTCAGTTGCTGGCCCTTGGTAAAGTCAGAGTTCTCAACATATTTCGACAGGATCAGGCAGCGCACATAGGAATAGACCTGCCCGATTGTTTCCCAATCACCGCCTTCTGGTGGCGCATCGACTTTGGCTGGATATTCGATCTCCAGGAACTGCCACATCTGCTCCAGCGAAAAGGGCGCCAGCGGGATTTGCACGGGCTTAGAGTCCGGGCCCAGTTTCGCATGCCCCGGCAGGTTTGTTGGGTAAGGCCATGGCGACTTGCCGTAAAGCTCTGGCGGCTGCCCCAGCGAGAACAGGATGTTCGACGCCAGCGACATATGCAGCATTTCTTCCACCGCCACGCTCATGATCATGGCGCCTGCCTCGTCGGCAAAACGGGTCACATGGTCAGACGGGAACCCCTTTGGCGTCCGGTTGATGGAATAATAGGTGTAGAGATAGATCGGCAAGGTCGCCAGCTCGATCTCCACCGCGATCTGAAGATGATCCTTCAGTTCCTGCAGGACCCGGTCCCGGTTCCAGTCGGATGAAGTATTGATTGTGTTGATTACCGTCTTTTCCGCGTCTGTTGGTGGCAGCAGCGGATCGCTACTCTGGCTCTTTTCATACATGAGTGTGTCCTTTACCTCTCTATGGAATACCTCAATTATTGTGTCTGGAAAGCGTGCGCCCTGGCCCCCACCAAGGCGCGCGCCTTTTGTTTTAGGAACCCGGAACTTTGGTCAGTGTGTTGGCGGTGACATGCGGGAAAAGAAGCAGCCTGCCGCCAATCGGAAGCTTCATCAAAATGTTCTGGCTATATTGCAGCTGGGTGTAATTTTCCGTGCCGTCGAACGATTCCAGCCAATAAGTGCAGCCATAGGATTCCACATTGGCATGCTGCTGTTCGAACCCGATGTTGGTCACCGCACCCGTTCCGTTTGTCGAACTCAGCTCCAGTTCCAGGTAATTGGTTGGCGCCCGTGCCGCCAGCGCGTCCGTCAGCACCTGGTTCGGGTTGGCCGTATATTGGGGCTGCGGGTTGGTCACCGGATTCTGGGTCGTATATTCAGGCGGCAAGCCGGAATAGCCCTGCGGAATAACCGAAGCTTGCGGAATAGACGGCACACCCGTGGCACCGGAAACATAATTGCCAAGCGCGAGGATTGAGTTGCCATGGGGCACCGAAACCTGCTTGACGATGTCATAGTCCTGCGTCGGCGGCATGCTGTTATGCACAGTCTTGTCGCAAATGCCGGGCAGATCACCGTTGCCGTACGGCCCAAGCTGCTGAGTGCCGTCTTTGAGGAACAGGAGCGAGCCATTTTCGGCATGTACCAGCGCGTCCTTATTGGGCCCTTCGGCGAAATAGACCCGCTGTTCGTAAAAAGCCGTAAAGGCCGTCTGCGTGCCCACACCACCCCGGTTGGCGGCACTGCCGTGAATGGCCGAAAAGGTCAGCTCTTCATAGTAGGAGAAATTCTTCAGAATGAAGCCGTCCGGCGTTGACGGGTCAACCTGCGGCAATGGCATCACATTATAGGAATAGGGCGCGCCCGGCCCGCCCTTGTCTGTGCCCGCCAGATTTTGGTTGGTCCAGGTGCCGATCAGATGCGCCAGCGGCCCAAGATCGGCAGTCGGGACACCCGGCGACATTTGCGGCGGCTCAGAGATCAGCGGTGTGGAAAGGTCTGGTGCCGTGTTGGCCGGATGGATAGTCATGATCATGTTGCCCTTACAATCATAGAGGCTGCCAAAAGGCAGCTCGTTTGAGCGAATTCGGACCCTGCCTTACGTTTCTGCCCCCGCTTCCCAGAAGGACAGAGGAGCTCAAGAGCATCCCGACGGGGCACCCAATCCTTCTTTCTTTAGTTTTCGGGAACTCAGATACTGATACAGCTAAAGCGACGCGTCATCTACCATAGGGTGTATATCACTGTGCAGAATCCGTGACAATCACAAGCAAGGGCTGCCCGCCGAATTGGGAAAAAGACCGGTTGTATTTTTTGGCCAGGCCCGCCCTTGCCACAACCACCCGCGCGCGCTAGACATTTTAGTATGTCTCACGGGAATGATCGGGCTGACGCCTATGCTGCGCCTTCTTAATCTGCTGCCGCTACTATTGGCCTTGCTGGCTGCGCCCGCTGAGGCTGGCGAAACGCGCATTGCCGTGGCCGCCAACTTCAGCCACGCTGCAAAGGCAGTCAGTGGCGCATTTGAGCGCGAGAGCGGCCACCGCGTGCATTTCAGCTTCGGATCGACCGGCCAGCTTTATGCCCAGATCAGCCAGGGTGCGCCATATGATGCCTTCCTGGCCGCCGACCAGGCACGGCCCATGCGCGCGGAGCACGACGGCCTGGCCGTCCCCGGCAGCCGCTTCACTTATGCGATCGGCAGACTGGTGCTTTTTGGCGGCAACAAAGGCCCTGTCCATGGTGAGACGCTGCAGACAACAGAGCCAACCAGGCTGGCTATCGCCAACCCCGCGACCGCACCCTATGGGGCGGCTGCCATGGAAACGCTGGCGGCGCTAGGCTTGCTTGGCAGATTTGAACCCCGGCTGGTGCGCGGCACCAATGTGGCACAAGCCTACCAGTTTATCGCCACTGGCAACGCGGACCTTGGGTTTGTGGCGCTGGCGCAGGTGTTCGACCAGCCCGCCACGGATTACTGGCTTGTGCCAGCGAACCTTCACAGCCCTATCGCTCAGGATGCCGTGCTGCTGACGCACGGTGAACAAAGCGACGCCGCACGCGCCTTCATGACGTTCCTGAAGGGGGATGAGGCCCGAGCCATCATCGCAGGCATGGGTTACGAGGCCAGCACCAGCACGGGAGGCCAGCCCTGATGGACGATGTGAATCTCTGGTCACCGATTTTCCTGACCGCCAAGCTGGCCTTTGTGACCACGCTCATATTGATGCTCCTTGGCACACCCATCGCCTGGTGGCTGGCGCGGTCCGGCAACCGCTTCAAGGAAGCCGTTGCGGCCGTGGTCGCCCTGCCGCTTGTGCTGCCGCCCACGGTGCTGGGGTTTTACCTGTTGATGGCGCTGGGGCCGGACGGCCCGGGCGGGGTTATCGCCTCGCTTTATGGCGCGCGGTCGCTGGCCTTCACCTTCGAGGGGCTGGTGATTGGCTCCGTGATCTATTCCCTGCCCTTTGTGGTGCAGCCGATCAGAAACGCGTTTGAGGCCATCGGCGACCGACCGCTTGAGGTGGCCGCTACGCTCGGCGCCAGCCCCTGGGACCGTTTCTGGAGCGTGGCTGTGCCGCTGGCGCGCCCCGGTTTCCTGACCGGCGCTGTGCTGGGTTTCAGCCACACAGTGGGCGAGTTTGGCGTGGTCCTGATGATCGGCGGCAACATCCTGGGCGAGACCCGGGTGCTTTCAGTGGCCATCTATGACTATGTCGAAACCCTCAACTGGGCGCCGGCACACCTGCTGGCGGGCGGCCTGCTTGTCTTCTCCTTCCTGGTGATCTTCGCCGTGATGACGCTTGAAAAACGCTGGCGGTTCAGGAACGAGGACCGGTCATGAGCGACAATATGATTCGCGCGGCTTTCCGCGGGCAGGCAGGCGATCTCAGGATCGATATGGATTTCACCATGCCGGGCATGGGTGTGACCGCCCTGTTTGGCGCGTCCGGCAGCGGCAAGACCACGATCCTGCGCGCCATGGCCGGGCTTGCACCGATGCAAGGCATGCTGCGAGTGGGCGACACGGTGTGGCAGGACAGCGACCGCGGCATCTTCAAAGCCCCACACGAACGACCCATTGGCTATGTGTTTCAGGAGGCCAGCCTGTTCCCGCACCTGTCGGTCGAGGGCAATATCCGCTACGGCGAAAAGAGGTCGCTTAAGAAGGGCAAAGTGCCCCCCGTATTCGGCGACATCGCGGCCATGATGCAGATTGAGCATCTTATGGACCGCGCGCCAAAGCACCTGTCCGGTGGCGAGCGCCAGCGGGTGGCGGTTGCGCGGGCACTGATGCGCGGGCCGGAGCTGTTGCTTATGGACGAGCCCCTGTCGGCCCTGGACAGGCGGGGCCGCGACAGTGTGCTGGCCTGCCTTGAGGCCCTGCACCGGGAACTGAAAATCCCGATGCTTTATGTCAGCCATGATTCAGGCGAGGTGGCGCGCCTGGCAGACCATATGGTGATCATCGATGCGGGCCGGAAACAGGCGGAAGGCGCGACGGCCACCCTTTTCGCGCAGCTTGACTTCACACCGCCGGACGGGCGGGCAGAAGCCGGGGCGATCCTGCGTGCCACCGTACGGGACCAGGACAGGGAAAGCCGGACAACCCATGTGAGCGTGGGCGAACAGACCCTGACTATGCCGCAGATCGAGGGCGCGGCTGGCACGGCGGTAACACTCAGGATCAAGGCGCGCGATGTGGCGCTGGCGCTGAAGAAACCCGAAGCCATCAGCATCCGCAACATTCTGGAAGGCCGGATCAGCGAGATTAGGGACTCTGCCGACACGGGCCATGTGGATATATTGGTTGATATCGGCGGCGGGGTGCTCAGGTCACAGATCACGCATGAGGCCTGCCGGGAACTGGCGCTTGAGCCGGGCGTCAACGTCTACGCGCTGGTCAAAAGCATGTCGTTTGATCGCCCCGGCGCTTGAGCCGGGACGTGTTCCAATGGGCGGGCTTAAACCATCCCGCCCGCGGCCTCGCGCGGCCTAATGTCCGAAATACCGGCCATCTCGTCCGCTGTGGGCATCCAGCTCATGCGGGCGAAGACCTGGTCGGACATGGCTTCATCTTCAACGAAGCCGTATTTCGTCAGGAACTTGCCCATGGCGAAATCGTCGCGGCGCGTTGGCACCAAAAGGGGCCTCTTGGTCGTGGCAGCTGCCTTCATCAGCCACAGAAGAATGCCGGAACCGAAGCCCTTGCCCTGCGCTTTCTTGATGAAATCCAGGTCCACAAGCCGAAGCTCCACCGGCTGGACATCCAGCGTCAGCCGCCCGATGCGCGAGCCGTTCTTTTCCAGGATCAGATAGATAGCGTTCGGAAACTGCGACCCATAGCCGCCTGACTGGGCGTCAAGCTGCATCTCGATCACGGTTTCGATATAGTCCTTCTCCGCGTCGATCAGGCGCAGGTCGTCGCGGTTGTCCTTATACATTTTGGCAAGGAAGTCCTTGTCATGGCGGCCTGCCGGGCGCGCGCTGATGCCGTGCGGCAGGTCAACTGTTCCTTCAATCATGGTGTGCCTCCGTTATCTCTGTTGCCAGCCTAGTTGAACATCACCTGATAATAGGCGCCTTCCGGCAGGTTCGCCGGGCGCATCATGCGGTGGATCATCAGGCCGTCAAGCGACCCGTCCTTGAGCCCGGCAATGCTTCCCTTGAATTCGAGGGTTTGCTGCATCAGGTGCGCTTCATCCACATCCGCCCGGAAAATCAGGATAAAGGGCGTGCGCTTGCTGTCCGGCCCGGCTGATAGCGGCTTTTCCTTGCATTCCATCAAGGTAACCGGCATGGCCAGGTCACCCGCAACAAACTGATAGTCCTTTTCTATGCCGCCATCAAAAAGCTGCGCATTGGCAGTTGCGATTGAAAGCGATGCTGTTTCTGTACTTGTCATAATGTTCTCCCAAATTGGTACCACCCTTGTCCGCCTCCCCGAAGGCGGATGGGCGCCGCGCGGACGCGGCCCCCGATAGCTAATGATCGCGTCAGGAACGTGATGGATATAGGCCCTCAAGGCACATGCTATAGTGCACAGCCTGCGATGGTTGCTGAATCGACACAGCCTGCGTCGCCTGCGGTGTATCCTGGATTGTCAGCGCGTTTGTATTGAAACCGCTGATAGCTGCATTCACACCGCCAATCGTGGCTTTTGTCGTCACTTCTGCCGGTGCCGTGTAAGCATTGCCCAGAGGCGAACCAAGACCACTTGCCGGAACGGCGAGATAGTCACCATCTGCTGGAGTCGCCTCCTGGCCCCCGCTTGCAGATACACTAACGTTTACGCCAGCGCCACTGCCGCCCGTGTAGGTGAAGCTGTGGCTGTGTTCCGGCATTTTTGCAAGCGACAACACTTCATGATGCCAACCCGGTTTGGTGCCGATTACACGCGGCGAAAGGCCGGGGCTTTGCCCCCATCCCATCGGGACACGGCCCCTCAGGTCAGGCAGAGAAAAGTAATCCCGGCAATCGCCGCCAAACCGGCAGCCAATGAGCGAGAACAGCGCCGTGAACTGGTTGATATCCAGTGTCTGGCCATTGCAAAGGCCCCATTCAGCTGGCGTAAATTGAAATCCGAGCGCTTTGATGACGCCCATATATTGTTCATACATGATAAATCTCCTGCTGCCCGTTAACCGAAATTGATTTCGTAAAGCACAACAGGGCGCGGCTGGGTATCCTGCTCGTTTTCAACCTTCGTCGCATCATCGGCTTTCTTCTTGGCTTTCGCGGGTGCCTTTTTCTTGGCAGCCACTGCAGCCTTTTTCATCGCCTCTGTGTTGAAATCTTCGCTTTCAGGATTGTCCGACTTGTTGTCCACATAGAGGCCTTCAAGCAAGCCGACTTTATCAAGCGTCAGGTCATAGCAACCATCAGGGGCTTGGTAGGACTCCGGTCCACTCAGGACCACCGAGAAAGGCTTCTTACGGCATCCTTCAGGGCGCTCCTCATCCTTCTTGAGCTTGGCCTCGTGAACTTCCTCAACCGTCAGTTCAATGTCCGGGCCATCCATGATCGTCAGGGTCACTTTTGACCCGATGAGATCCTTGAAATTTTTTGATGTTACCTTGTCCAGCATAACTAAACCTCCTTCTATAAGGGCTGGATAGTCAGTCCCTTGGGGTTAGCTGCGTGACGGGAACATACCCTGCATGCAGATGGCGAAGTTGATCACCGTGCTTGGTTGAACGATGGCGAACGGATAGTTCTGGCCTGTGTGCTGGATTGAGAAGGCGTTCGAGTCGAACCCGCCGCCCCCGGATACGGTTACACCACCAATGGCTGCCGTAGCAGTCACGTCTGCTGGTGCCGTATAGGCGTTGCCGAGAGGCGAACCAAGACCACTTGCTGGAACGGCGAGATAGTCACCATCTGCCGGCGTTGGCTTTTTGCCGCCAGCCGTGGATACCTCAACCTGGACAATATTGGTGCCGCCACCACCACCTGCGTAGGAGTGGGCGTGCGTGTGGGACGGCAGGTGGGTGCTGTTCAGCGTCACGCTTTCCGTACCCACCTTTTGGCCCATGATGTAGGGCGGCAGGCCCGGCCCGGTGCCGAATCCCATCGGAACGCGACCGCGAAGCTCAGGCAGGCCGAAGGTTGTACGGCCATCGCCGCCAAAGGCAGTGCCAAGAAGCGAGAACAGGGCCGTATTCTGGCTGATGGCGATCAGCGCGCCCGCACACGCCCCATAGTGAAGCGGTGTAAAGTTGAAACCAAGAGCCTCAATGACCCCGAGATAGCCTTCCATAGGATTTCCCCTAAAATGATTGGAATGTATGTCGAAACTCGAAAAACACACGCATAACAAGAAGGTGGATTGAAACCTTAAGATTAGAACCAGTCAACTTATTAGTGCTGAAGTTTTCATGACGCCTCGAAAAACGGTTGTTCTTTTTATGCCACCAATGACGGGAAGGCTTGGAACCCGGGGATTCATGCGGGCACACAAGGCAATCAAACCCAGCCCGCCATGAAATACAACCTGAATACAAGGCGTAAATGCTTGGGTTTGTGTAAAATTATTGTTTGCTATGCAGTAATTCTTCACTATTTTGTATCGTGCACATGAATAAGCTCTGCTACGTCAAAGTTTCGACCGCGCGCTTGTGACAGAAAAACCTGCACGTGTATTTGGGGGCAATAGTACACTTGGGCATACTGCCAAAAGCTGCACGCGATAGCGCGCTTGGGGTTGTCTGCCAGTTTTCAGCAATAGGGAAATATTATGGTAGACGGCTTTGGCGGCGCCACGACAACCAACACTTCTTCAAACCAATTTAGTGAATCCGACAAGGCTGTAGGGGAACAGTACCCCGCAGTATTGATCGTTGATTCGACGGTTGAAGATTCGGCGATCCTGCTTGACGGCCTTGTGCCAGGCACACATGTGGTACGGGCGGAAGCCGGAAAGTTGGCGGAAGTCGCCCAGGAGCTGGAAGCCCTGGCACCCGCAAGTGCTGTCCATATCCTGACACACGGTGAACCCGGCGCCTTCACACTGGGGGGCGAGCGGATCGATGCCGCCAGCCTTGAAAACCGCACCCCGATTGCAAACGCGCTGGCCCATGTTGCCGCCACTGCCAGCAGCATCGCCCTGTGGGCTTGTAATGTTGGCAAAACCCAAATCGGCGTGCGTTTCCTTGACGCCCTGTCAAACCTGACCGGCGCAAGTGTGTATGCATCAGACCAACCTGTTGGTGCCTCCTCTGGCGGCGGCAGCTGGCATATTGGCATACAGTCGCCTTTTACCATGCAGGCACAGACAGCCTATCCGCATACGCTACCTGCCTCCAACGAAAATTTTGACGACAAAACTCTAGCGGGTTCAACTGGCACATCGTTCGTTGTAGATGACTGGACTTTCACAGCCGACACTGCTGTCAACTTTGCAACCGCCGACAGTGGCGATGTTGGTTTCAGTTTCCAACTGACTACCGACGGGGGCGCGGGCGATCATGCCATTTTCGTCAACTATAACGGAGGTGTTATCGAAGACGGTTTTGGCTTCAAGACCACGGACGGCACCAATTTTTCACTAGAGTCTTTTGACCTTCAAAATATCGTGAACGGTGGCAGCCTTACAGTTACCGTGACCATTTTATCTGATGCCGCTACGGTGGGATCAGGCACATTCGATCTGACCACTACCAGCACCAGCAATGGCATTACCTGGACCTATGGTGGTCTCGATCCAAGCGTAATTAACAACCAAGGCCACTACGGCTCCTTCTCGTTCAGCACCGCCTATCAAAATGTGGACGAAATTCGCCTGGTATATTCCGGAGGCGTGAATGCCGGCACCTTCGCGATCGACAATATCGTTGTGGGTGTTGCTGTCCTTCCCAACAGCGCGCCGGACCTGGGCGGCACGCCAGCCGACGATACAGCCACGGAGGATGTAGCCACCGCGATCGACCTTTCGGCTTATAACGTGTCAGACGGCGACGGCGACACAATCACGCTGACGCTGGCTGTGGACCGGGGCACAATTGCCTCGACTGACGGCAACGGCACAACGGCAGGTGTAACGGTCGCCACGTCGGGCACCACATCCATGACCCTTCAGGGCAGTGAGCTCGACCTCAATAACTACCTTAACGACACCACAAAGATCACCTTCACGACGGACAGCAACGACACCACGTCGGCAACGCTGACGGTCACGCCGAACGACGGCACGGAAGACGGCACGGCCGACACCGTCGCCATCACGATCACACCAGTCAATGATGCGCCGGTTCTGGACAATACCCAATCACCCACGCTGACAGCAATCAACGAAGACGCGGGCGATGATGACGGCTCGGGCGCAGACGGTGACGATGACGCCACCAACAACGCCAACAACACAGGCACCACTGTAGCCACCATGGTGGTCAACAGTTCGATTACTGATGCCGACGGCAGCGCCGTTGAGTCCATCGCCGTGACGGTCGTCGATAACACCAACGGTGTTTGGCAATATTCCACCAACGGCGGCACAAGTTGGAACAATTTCTCCGGCGTTACGGGCCTCAGCATCGATATCGAAACCTCGGCGCGGCTTCTGGACAGCACGAGCTTGGTCCGCTTCGTGCCTGACGCCGACTATAACGGTTCCGCCACCATCACCTTCCGCGCCTGGGACGAATCATCCGGGTCGGTGGGCGGCACGGCGAACGCCTCTACAAACGGCGGTTCGACCGCCTTCTCCACGGCCTCCGACACAGCAGCCGTTACCGTCAACGCGGTCAATGACGACCCGACCATCTCTGGCCTCGTGACAGATGTTAGCGTTACCGAAGACACAGCCAGCAATGTGGACTTTTCGGCCGTCACTTTCGCTGACGTGGACAGCGCCAGCATGACCGTAACATTGACGGCGAGCGCGGGTACTTTCAGCACGCCGGCGGACGGCGCGGGCGTCGGTGGCGGCGTCACCGAAACCCTGGTGAACAGCACCACCATCACGCTGGTGGGCGCACCAGCTGACATCAATACCTATCTCGATACCGCATCGAACATCCAATATACCGGCGCGTCGAACGTGAGCGGTAACGACGTCGCCACCATCACCGTGACCGGCAATGACGGCGACGGCTCCGGCGATGTCGCGCTCGGCACGGTCAATGTGGACATCGCAAACGTCAATGACGACCCGGGCGCCACAGGCGTGCCAACCGATGTAACGGTTACCGAAGACACGGCCTCGAACGTGAACCTTTCAGCCATCACACTGAGCGATGTGGATAGCGCCAATGTCACGTTGACCCTGACGGCTAGCGCAGGCACTTTCAGCACACCGGCTGACGGCGCGGGCGTTGGCGGCGGCGTCACCGAAACGCTCGTGAACGCCACCACCATCACGCTCGCTGGTGCGCCAGCCGACATCAATACCTATCTCGATACACTATCGAACATCCAATATACCGGCGCATCGAATGTGAATGGTAATGACGCGGCCACCATCACCGCAACAGTCAACGACGGTGACGGTTCGGGCGACGTGGCACTTGGCACCATCAACCTGGACATCACGGCGGTCAACGACGACCCAACCATCTCCGGTCTCGTGACAGATGTTAGCGTCACCGAAGACACAGCCAGCAATGTGGACTTTTCGGCCGTCACTTTCGCTGATGTCGACAGTGCCAGCATGACCGTAACATTGACGGCGAGCGCGGGCACCTTCAGCACGCCGGCGGACGGCGCAGGCGTTGGCGGCGGCGTCACCGAAACGCTGGTCAACAGCACCACCATCACGCTGGTAGGCGCACCAGCCGACATCAATACCTATCTCGATACCGCATCGAACATCCAATATACCGGCGCATCGAACGCCAGCGGTAACGACGCGGCGACCATTACTGTGACCGGCAATGACGGCGACGGCTCTGGCGATGTCGCGCTCGGCACCGTGAATGTGGACATCACGGCGGTCAATGATGCGCCTGTTCTGAACCCCGCCTTTACGCCGACCCTAACGGCGATTGATGAAGACGCGGGCGATGATGATGGCTCCGGCGCCGACGGCGACGACGATGCCACCGCCAACGCCAACAACACCGGCGACACGGTGGCCTCCATTGTGGCCGACGGCTCAATCACCGATGTGGATGGCGCCGCCCCCGAATCCATTGCCGTGACGGCCGTGGACAACACCAACGGTACCTGGCAATTCTCCACCGATGGCGGCACAAACTGGACCAGCATCAATTCAGGTACCACGAGCGACAGCAATGCGCTTCTGCTCGATAGCACAGACATGCTGCGCTTCGTACCGGGCGCAGACTATAGCGGCTCTTCCACCATCACTTTCCGGGGGTGGGACCAGACTTCGGGTGTGGCCGGCACTTTCGTGGACGCGTCCACAAATGGCGGCACCACGGCCTTTTCAAGCTCTACTGACACGGCAAGCGTTACGGTGAATGCGGTCAATGATGTGCCTGTGTTCACCGGCCTTGACGGCACGCCAAGCTTCACCGAAGGCGGCAGTGTTGTCGCCCTAGACGGCGATGTCACTGTCTCTGACGCCGAACTGGACAGCCTCAACGGCGGTAACGGCGACTATAGCGGTGCAACGCTGACGGTTGTGCGCAACGGCGGCGCAAACACCAACGACAGCCTTTCGGTTGTCTCAGGCGGCAACCTGACGGTTGCGGGCGGCCCGAACGGCGGCGGTACCATCACCGCCGGCGGCAATGTTATCGCGACCATCGCTGACGCCGGCGACGATGATGAACTGACCATCACCTTTGCTGACAATGGCACAACGCCAACCACGGCGCTGGTGAACGAGGTGATGCAGGCCATTCGCTACTCGAACAGCAGCAATGACCCTTCAGCCAGCGTGCAGATTGACTGGTCGCTCTCTGACGGCAACTCCGCCGACGCGCAAGGCTCGGGCGACAACCCTGGTATCGCCACCGGCTCAACCACTGTATCCATCACCAGTGTCAACGACGCGCCAACGCTGAGCGCCACAGGCCAGAACCCAACCTTCACCGAAGGCGGCGCCAGCAGCGACCTGTTCTCCGGTGTCACGGCAGACACGATTGAGGCCGGCCAGACCATCACGAGCATGACGCTGACCGTTACCAACGTCAGCGACGGAGCAGACGAATCCTTGACGTTCGATGGTTCCACCGTCCAACTGACGAATGGCAATGTAGTGAATACTGCCACCAATGGCCTGACGGTATCCGTCAGCGTTGTGGGCACCACGGCAACAGTGAGCTTCACTGGTGCCACCTTGACCGAGGCCCAGCTCCAGACGCTGGTGGATGGGATGGCCTATGCCAATGCCAGCGATGACCCGACAACGGCCGGAAACCGCGTGGTTACCATCACTGGCATCACCGACAGTGGCGGCACTGCGAACGGTGGCACCGACGCAGCAACACCAAACCTGACGTCGACCGTAGGCCTCACGCCGGTCAACGATGCGCCTGTGATCTCAAACCTCAATGGCGACAGCGCCAGCGAAGTTGTTTCAGGGAGTGGCGCACAAGACGTGACCGACCTCAACGACGTAACGGTCACCAACGCCGATTCAGCCGACTATAACGGCGGATCGCTGCTCCTTACTCAAGGCAGTGGCACAGCAAACGGCAGCTGGGGTGTTGACGGCACCACGGTGACCTCCGGCGGCGATGCCACCATCGCGGCAGGTGAGACCATCAGTGTGGGCGGCACGGCGATCGGTACGGTCCATGCCACGAACGACGGCCAGGGCGGCAGCACACTGCAGATTGACTTCGATACCGCCGATTCTACCTCTGCCAACATCCAGACATTGATCCGTGCCCTAACCTATGATGGGCCATCCGGCATTGGCGCACGTGTGTTCACCCTGACCCTGAATGACGGCGACGGCACCGCGAACGGCGGTGACGAAGACACTGCAGCCACCTTTACGCTGACAGTAACGCCTAATCCACCTGTGATCAGCAATGTGGACGGCGACAGCTTCACCTTCACCGAAGGCGATAGCGCGACACTTCTGGATGTCAGCAGCAACGCTACCCTTACGGACGCAGATTCAGCGAACTTTGATGGTGGCAACATCACCGTCGGCTACCAATCCGGCCAACAAGCTGATGACCGGATTGAAATCGATACATCTGGGACAGTCAGCCTGTCTGCCGGCATGACAGCAGGTTCCACCGTTTCTGTAGGCGGTACTGCTATCGGCACGATTGACGTCGGGGCAACAGGCGGGTCCAGCGAAGACCTGACGATCACCTTCAACAGCAGCGCAACGCCAGCACGCGTGCAGGACCTTATCCAAGCGCTGCAATATAACAACGCGAGCGGTGACGACCCAACGGATGGTGACCGTGTCGTCCGCATCAGCGTCACCGATGCTGGCAGCAATTCTGCAACAGGGACTGCAGATGTGACCGTGACGGTAGACGCAGTCAATGATGAGCCAACGCTGACCGCCACGGGGTCAGACCCGACCTTCACCGAAGACGGTTCAGCTGCTGACCTCTTCAGCGGCGTTACGGCATCAACGGTTGAAAGCGGTCAAACCGTCTCCAGCCTCACGCTGACGGTGACAAATGTTGCGGACACGGGCAGCGAGATCCTGAATATCGACGGTACTGCCGTCACCCTGGACGACGCTGAAAGCGGCACAACAGCCACCAACAGCCTGACCTATAACGTCAGCGTCACAGCGGGCACAGCCACCGTAACACTCACGGGCGGCACCATGAGCGAAGCTGCGGTGCAGACGCTGGTTGACGGCCTGAGTTACGAAAACACTAGCAGCATGCCATCGGATACATCCAACCGCGTCGTTACCATCACCTCGATGGTTGACAGCGGCGGCACAGCGAACAGCGGGGATGACACCGCAGCACTTGCGCTTTCATCGACGGTTGATGTCGTGGCCGTCAACGACGCACCTGTGCTGGATAACACTCAGTCACCTGTGCTGACGGCGATTGATGAAGACGCGGGTGATGATGACGGCTCTGGCGCGGATGGTGACGACGATGCCACCAACAATGCCAACAACACAGGCAATACCGTTGCTTCCATCGTCGTGGACAACTCCATCACAGATTCAGACGGCAGCCCCATGGAAGCCATCGCCGTAACAGCGGTGGACAGTGATCAGGGCACATGGCAGTTCTCCATCAACGGCGGCACCAGCTGGACGAACATCAACGCAGGCACCACGAACGATAATAATGCGCTGCTGCTGAGAAGCACAGACATGCTGCGCTTCATTCCCAATGCGGATGCAACCGGCACGGAAACGGTCACCTTCCGCGCCTGGGACCAGTCAACCGGCACGGCGGGCACGTTCGCCGACGCTGACCCGAATGGTGGCACAACAGCCTTCTCCTCAGCCACTGATACAGCAAGCATTACGGTCAACCCTGTGAACGATGCCCCAACGGTAAGCCTACCGGCAAACGTGACAGTTACCGAAGAAACCGCAAGCAATGTGGACCTGTCTGCCGCCAACTTCGGCGATATCGACAGCGCCACGATCACCGTGACGCTCAGCATTGATGCAGGCACCTTCAGCGCGCCAGCGGACGGCGCGGGCGTCGGAGGCGGTGTCACTGAAACGCATGTGAACGCGACTACCATCACGCTTGCAGGTGCCCCGGACGATATCGATACCTATCTCGATACCGCATCGAACATCCAGTACACGTCAGTGCTTGACGCGGACACAGCTGGTGCGGCCACCATCACCGTCACAGCAAATGACGGTGACGGCTCGGGCGATGTATCCCTCGGCACCGTCAGCGTGGATGTCACTGGTGTCAACGACCTGCCAACCAGCAGCGGTGGTTCGATCTCGACGGCTGAGGACAACAACAAGGCCTTCGCGGAAAGCAACTTCAACTTCAGCGATGTAGACACCGCCGACACGCTTCAGAGTGTCCGGATCGACACGCTGCCAAGCACCGGCACGCTGAAGCTTTCCGGTGTGGATGTCACCGCGGGCGACGTGATCGCTGTCGCAGATATCGGCAACCTGACCTACACCCCACCATCGAACCAGTCTGGCTCCACCAGCTTTACCTACACCGTCAATGACGGTACGGGCTTTGCGACCAGCACGGCCACGATGAATGTCTCCGTTTCCGCCCGCAATGACGCGCCGAATAACATCAGCCTGTCAAACAGCAGCGTTAAGGAAACTGTCCCGGGGGCTGTGATCGGTACCGTCAGCGCAACGGATGTAGACGACGACAACAGTACGCTAATCTACACTGTCAGCGACAGCCGTTTCATCATCGATGCGAACAACCAGTTGAAGCTGAAAGCCGGCCAGACACTGGATTTCGAGACCGAAAGCACGGTTACCGTGACGCTCACTGCGACCGATGACGAAGGCGCATCTGACAGCGACGACTTCACCATCACTGTTATTGATGTCAACGAAATTACGGGCGGCAATGACCCAGATACCCTTGATGGCGGCGACGATGATGACTTTGTCATGGCCCTTGGTGGCAACGACCGCGTCAACACCGGCAACGGGCGTGACACGATCGACGGCGGCGATGGCAACGATGATATCAACGGCGGCGGCGACGACGACTTCCTCAAGGGCGGCACTGGCAACGACACAGTTGATGGCGGGTCGGGCAATGACCTTGTTTATGCGGGCCTGGGTGACCTTGGAAATGACACCGTACTCGGCAACAGTGGGTTCGACAGCCTGGGCGGCGGCGCCGGCGACGATTCCATCAACGGCGGCGATAATGACGACCTGTTGTGGGGCCGGTTTGGCAGCGATACCGTTGACGGCGGCACCGGCGACGACATGCTCTATAATGGTGAAGGCAACGACACCGTCATCGGCGGCACTGGTGATGACACCCTTTGGGCCGGCAACGATGACGACCTGCTCTCTGGCGGCGACGGCGATGACGTCTTCATCTTCGGCGCCAACTCCGGCAATGACACCATCACCGACTTCGAAGTCGCAAACGACGCCCTGGACCTGCAATATAGCGGCGCGGGCTTTGGCGCGCTGGCGGATGTCCAGGCAGCCGCAAGCGATGTCACGCAGAACGGCCAGGACGGCCTGTTGATCGATCTTGGGAACGGCCAGAGCGTGTTCCTGATCGGCCTGGATACAGGCGATCTGGCAAGTATGACTATCACAATATAGCCTAAACGCTCGGGACTGGCGGCACTTTGTCGCCGGTCCCTTTTTCACCCCACACATGTCTGGCTTCAGGCTGAAAAACGCGTCATGATGACATCATGAATGTGATGCTTGCGCTTTTCCTGTTCCTTCTACTGGCCCGCTTTGGCGGCTTTGTCGCAGAGCGCGCGCGGCTGCCCGTGTCCGTGGGTGAAATGATGGCCGGCGTGCTGATCGCCATGGCCGCCAGCAATTTCGGCGACAGCGTTCCTTTCCTGCCTGCCATCATCAAGGATGAATTCGTGGCCGCTGCGGCCGATATCGCGGTGTTTTTCCTTGTGCTGTTGGCGGGTATCGAGCTGGAGCCGCGTGAGATCGCGCAGGCCTCGGGCAAGGCCTTGTGGATTGCGCTCGGGGGTGTGCTGGTGCCGCTTGTGGGCGGTGTGTGGCTGGCGTGGGAATGGCTGCCCATGGGGCCGGAACACCATAGCCAGGCCCTGGTGACCGGTGTTGTGCTTTCGATCACCGCGCTTCCGGTGGTGGTCAAGGTGCTGACCGACTTCAACAAGCTGAGAAGCAGTGCCGGTGAAATGGTTATCACTGCCGCCCTGTTTGACGACATTATCGGGCTGGTGCTGATCGCGCTCCTGCTGGCGATTGTGGAAACAGGCGGCCTGCCTGCCCCCGCCGACCTGGGCCTGATGGCGCTGAAAGTGGCAGCCTTCTTCACCATCACCATGCTTCTTGGGGTTCATGTCTATCCCCGCGTGCAGAAGGGCCTGAAGCTCATGAAGGCTTCGGCGATCGAGTTCAGCGCGCTTGTCACCGCAGCTCTCGGGTATGGCTGGCTCGCCGAAACCATGGGGCTGCACTGGGTGATTGGCGCTTTCATGGCGGGCCTGTATTTCGAAAAATCGCGGGTTGGCGGGCGCAGCTACACTGAAATTCTGGCCATTGTGAACACCATGGTACAAGGCGTTCTGGGGCCGCTTTTTTTCCTGTCGATGGGGCTTTACGTCGATATTGGCGCCGCCGGAGATATGCCTGTCCTCCTGGTCGGGCTGTTGGTGTTTGCACTGCTGAGCAAAATTGTTGGCGCCGGGTTGCCCGCGCTCTTTTTGGGCTTCAACCCCCGCGACGCCGTTATCATCGGCACCGGCATGGCCGCGCGGGGCGTGGTGGGCCTTGTGGTGCTTGGTATCGCTGTGGACGCTGGTGTATTTAACGGCGCGGGCGATAACCCTGCCGGCACACCCCTGTTGACGGCGCTTGTGCTCGTCAGCGTGCTCACCACCGCACTTACGCCGCTCTTGTTGCAGTTGGTGCTCAGGAAAAATCAGACCAGGGGCTAAAGATCCGCCTCAGCGGAAGGCCGGGCCATGCGCCCAGGCAGCGAGTGAATAGCGCCGCCCCGCGGTCACAGGTGTCACCCGGTGGAGCACATAACTCGGGAAGGCCGTCAGTGTACCGCGCGCGCGCACCTGCGCCGCCGGTGTGCCGTCTGCATTCACTTCAAGACAGCCGCCTTCATAGTCGGCCGGGTCCGAAAGCTGCAGCACCAGGCTGAGCTTTCGGCTGGCATTCAGGCCCTGTCGGCCGATATCGATATGCCAGTCATAAAAATCGCCGCCCTCTGCCGTCCCGTCATACCGCAACAGCTGGAAGCCTTCATCAAAGCCCATGAGCGCGAAATCGAACCAGCGCCGATTGAGAAGCGCGAGGCCCTCGATCAACCGGTCACCAAACCACGGCAGGGTATCATCATCCAGCCACAGGGTGCTGGCGGACCGGATGCCTGATACCATCACGCCGCCGGTCAGGCGCCCTGGCGCCATGCCTGCGGTCTCGCCAAAGGCAATCAGGCGGTCACATTCATCAGCGCTCAGAAATTCAGGCAGGCTAACAACCGCCTCCCTACTGGACACGGCAGGCATGAATCCGATATCACCGCGCGGAGCCATGGTCTCAGCGGTCCAGGTCGTAAAGGTCGATCAGGTCGGCGACGTCACCGACACTGACACTGTATTTGCTGGCGATCTGGCCCATGGTGCGCCCACGCTTGAGCGCCGCCGCGAGTGTCGCTTCGTCGATCGGCCTAGGAATCGCTATAGCTGGGCTCATAATCCAGCCCCAGCTCATCGTCAAAAAATCCAGACCGCGTCATCGCATTGCTCCAGAAGGGACTCGGCCCCGCATGGGACCGTTCATTTTTCTTCTGCGCTTGCGCTTTTCATTTGAAAAGCGGATAAATTAGATAGTTTATATCGAAAAAATCGATACATGAGGCAGTCATGGACATCATGCAGGCACGGACATTTCTGGCGGTTCTGGAAACCGGCACTTTCCTTGGTGCCGCCGAGAAGGTGAATGTGGCGCAAAGTACAGTCAGCGCCCGGATCAAGGCGCTTGAGGACATGCTGGGGCAGGAGCTGTTCGTGCGCAACAAGACGGGCGCCGCACCCACACGCGCCGGCCAGGCGTTTGCCCGCCATGCCCGCGCCATCCAGCGCCAGTGGGACCAGGCAAAACTGGCGGTCGCCATGCCCGAAGGCCAGCAGAAGATGCTGACAATCGGCGGCCAGCCCAGCCTTTGGGATGGCTTCCTACTGCACTGGCTGCCCTGGATGCGGAGCCACGCGCCCAAAGTGGCCATTCGCGCCCAGATGATTGCATCCTCAAGCCAGCTTATACAGCAGTTGGTCGATGACACGCTGGACCTTGTGGTGCTGTATCGTCCCGAAGCCCGCCCGGGAATGGAAATCCGGCAGATATTTGAAGAACAGCTGGTGCTGGTGAGCAGTGCTTCTCCGGCCGAGCGTGGCAAAGAACCGGAATATGTCTATATCGATTGGGGGCCGGAGTTTGAGGCGGATCATGCGCTCAATTTCCCCAATGCAGCCACACCAAGCCTGAACCTGAATGTGGGGTCGTTGGGTATCTCCTTTCTGCTGAACAACATTGCATCGGGATATTTTCCCATGCGCATCGCCGCACCCTACCTGGCGGCGGGCACCCTGACGCGCGTTGAGGGTGCGCCCATATTCACCTACCCGGTCTATGCAGCCTTTCCGGAGGATCACGACAGTGCCCTCATTGGCACGGTGATGCAGGGACTACGGCAAATTGCCGCCAAGAACCTTTACTGACACGCCGACCCCACTACTCAACCGTCTATTGCCCGCATAATTTGTATAACGTTTGCCGCCGTCTCGGCTTTTTTCTATAGTGGCCGCGTCCATTCGGGGAGGAGGGGACATTTCACGCCAGGGGAGCCTCACTGTGTCCATTTTCCGCCACACCCGCCTGCCAATCCTGATCCTTGCCGCATTGACTTGTACCGTTGCTGCACCCGTATCTGGCGATGATACCGAAGGGGCGATGGAAGAAATCATCGTGCATGCCCGAAAGCGCGAGCAGACCCTGACGGACACGCCGGTTTCCATCAGCGTGGTTGGCATGGCGGCAATCGAGGACTGGACGCTGGTGTCGCTTGAGGACCTGGAAACAGCGGTCCCGAACCTGCGCACCGCGGCCCAGTTTGCCTACAATAATACTGTCTCGTTGCGCGGCGTCGGCACCTTCAGCCGCAACATCGGCTTTGACGAACGCGTCGGCCTGTATCTCGACGGCATCTATCTGGGGCCGTCTTACGGCCTGAACCAATCGCTGCTGGATATCGCGCAGGTGGAAGTGATGCGCGGGCCACAGGGCACGTTTTTTGGCCGCAATTCCATCGCCGGGGCGGTCACGCTCATCAGCCAGAAGCCGGGTCCCGATCTGGCGGGGCGGTTCCTTGCCCGCTATGGCCGGTTCGACACTCGCACCCTTGGCGGCAGCATCAATGTGCCGCTGTCGGATACGCTCTCTGCGAGCTTTTCGGCCAACCTCCATAAGCGCGACGGACTGACCACCAATATTTTCGATGGCTCGAAAATCGATAACCGAAACAGGCACAGCCTGCGGGCACAAATGCTGTACCGTCCGTCAGACCGGTTCGAGGCGCACCTGAGCCTGGACCGCAACGAAATTGATGAGAGCATGCTGATCGGCGACCCGAACTCCGATACCTTCGGCATCTTCCCTGAAACAACAGCCCCAAACGCCTTTGAGGTGGACTTCAACCGCGCACCCCGCCAGAGCGTGGTAACCAAAGGCGCGGGCCTCAGCCTAGCCTGGACGTTTGAGAGCGGCTTGGAGCTTCTCTCCCTCACCGGCTTGCGCGCCACCAATACCGGGCATACCTACGACACGGATTATTCAAGCATTGACATCCTCTATCTGGATTACCGCGAGGATTATGGCCATTTCTCGCAAGAACTGCGTCTGACATCGCCAGAAGACAAACCGCTCGGCTATGTATTCGGCCTGACTTACCTGGACCAGAAAGGCGAGACCGACCGCCACGCCATCGGCGGCGCTGCAGCCTTCCTGCTGGGCGCCCAGGAAGGCGCTGACATGGCGAGCGTGGGGCGCGTAGACACTGAAGCCTGGGGGCTTTATGGCAGCCTGGACTACCGCCTCAATGACGCACTCACCCTGTCGGCAGCGCTCCGGTGGTCGCGTGACGAGAAGGCCGTGGACTGGAGCATCGACACAAGGGGCGCACCCGCTTTCAGGCTGGCAACAGGAACCCTTTTTGGCACCAGGCACGATAGCGACATATCCCCCACGCTAAGCATCAGCTATGCACCCACTGACGACTTCACCGCTTTCCTGCGCTATGGCGAAGGCTTCAAAAGCGGCGGCTATAACCTGGATTATGTCAGCGCCGCCATCTTCCCCGACCAGCTTGAATTCGACAAGGAAAGCGCCCGCAGCTATGAGGTTGGCATCAAGGGCAACCTGTGGGATGGCCTTGGCTGGTTCAGTGCCACGGCTTTCTGGGTGGATTATCGGGACTTTCAGGTGAACCAGTTCCTGGACCAGGGCGGGGGCAGTACGGTTATCGTCATCGCGAACGCGGCCAAGGTGCGCACCAAAGGCCTGGAGGTCGAGTTCACCGCGGCACCGACGGAAGGCCTGTCCCTATCCACATCGCTCGCGCTGCTTGACGCCGAATACCGCCAGTTCACCGACGGCGGAGTGGGTGCCACGGACGTTTCCGGCAACAAACTTGAAGCGCCGGACGTGGAAGCCAGCTTGAGCTTGGCTTATGAGCGCGCGGTCACTGAAAGCCTGATGGGCTTCTTAAACCTGAACGCCTCCTTCGCTGACGGCTATTTCATCACGCCGGACAATGTTTCCGAACAAACGCTTCTGGGTGGCAGCAAGGTACCGTTCGGGCGGATATCCAGCCGGTCCCAGCTGAACGCCAAGGTTGGCGTCAAGAGCCCGGCGGGCGGCTGGACCGCGGCATTCTGGCTTCAGAACGGATTTGGGGACGGCGGCACAGCGGCGAGCCTGAGGGACTTTTTCGGCACTATTGTGGAAGCCCAGACCGCCCCCAGAAGCTATGGGCTCGAGCTGACATACGCTTTCTAGCACGCTTGAGAGGCTTGACTTGAGCCTCCTCAGTTTCTAGCGTTCGTCGTGTAAAGGCTTGCCAAGAAAGGAAAGCGCCTCACACACTGCGCCAATGGGCCCCTGTGGCCCTGCCCACACTGTGACGGCCAATCATGCCCATGACTTTCCGCGTCGACTTCCGCCCCATCGTTCAGGTTATTGGCCTCCTTCTGGTGGCTCTTGCCTTCTTCATGATGGTTCCGGCCGTGGTGGAAGCCCAGATGGCGGGCACCACGCCTTGGGAGTTTATCTTCTCATCCGCCTTTACCGGCTTTATCGGGCTGGCCCTTGTGCTGGCGACAAGAGATGATGAGCCCGTCAATCTGGACATCAAGCAGGCCTTCCTCTTGACCGCCACAACCTGGCTGGTGCTGCCCATCTTTGCGGCCCTGCCGCTTCTGGGGCTTGGCCTGCCTGAAGATGCCACGCATTCCTACACCGACGCGGTGTTCGAAACCGTCTCTGGGATCACCACCACCGGGTCGACGGTGCTATCAGGCCTGGATACCATGCTGCCGGGCATCCTTTTGTGGCGGTCGCTCCTGAACTGGATCGGCGGCATCGGCATTGTGGTGATGGCCATCATCATGCTGCCGTTCCTGCGCATCGGCGGGATGCAGCTTTTCCGCACCGAAAGCAGTGACAAATCTGAAAAAATTGTGCCCAAATCTGCCCAGTTGGTGAAATGGATCACCGGCGTTTATGTGGCGCTAACCGCCCTTTGCACTATCGCCTATTACCTGTCCGGCATGACCATGTTCGACGCGGTCAACCACGCGCTGGCGACCCTGGCGACAGGCGGTTTCAGCACGCATGACAGCTCGTTTTCCGGCTTCGGCATGGGCGCACAGTGGGTTGGCATTCTTTTCATGCTGGCAGGCAGCATTCCCTTCATCGCCTATATCAAGTTCGCCCGGGGCCGCAAGCACGCCTTCGCACGCGACCCGCAGATCACGGCCTTCCTGCGCTTCCTGGCCATTATTATCCTGGGTTCCACCTTCATGCTGATGGCCGACCGGGACTGGGACTTTTTCCATGCCCTGACCATGGCGGCCTTCAACATCGTCTCCATCGTCACCACAACAGGGTTCGCCTCCACCGACTATACGCTGTGGGGCACAGGGGCGGTGGCCGGCTTCTTCCTGCTGACATTCGCAGGCGGCTGCGCCGGGTCAACGTCGGGGGGAATCAAGGTTTACCGGTTCCAGGTTCTGTGGATCACGCTTCGCGAACAGCTGCTCAGGCTCAACAGCCCGAACCGGGTGGTGATCCTGAATTATCACGGTGCGCGCATGCCCTCCGACCTGCCACTGTCGGTGCTGGCGTTCCTGGCGGCCTTCTTTGCCTCCATCGCCATCGTCACGCTTATGCTGGCCATGATGGATATCGATTTTGTCACCGCGCTATCTGCCGCGACCACCGCCATCACCAATGTGGGGCCGGGCTTTGGCGACATCGTCGGCCCGTCGGGCAATTTCGCCAGCCTGCCGGACGCCGCCAAATGGCTGCTCAGTTTCGCCATGATCCTTGGCCGGCTGGAGGTCTTTACCCTGATCATGCTGTTTGACCCGCACTTCTGGCGGGACTAGGCACGGTTAGTCCGGCATTCCAGCCTTCTTCTTCAGGTGCTTGGCCGCAAGGCCTGCGGTATGGTCCAGAAGGCTGACGTCGGCCACCGTGCCATGGCCTGGTACAACGATTGTTGCGCCTCCGTAATGATCCTTTGCAAGCATCATCGCAGCACCCCAATTGCCAGGGTCGCCTTCCTTATAGTAGCCCAGGTTGCGGGCTGAGGCTTCACGCACCGCGCAGCCGCCGAACAACAGCTTCTCGCGCCCAAGCCACACGATGAGGTTATCACTGGTGTGTGCCGTGCCGGGGAACATGACCTCCAGCGGGCCGAGCTTTGTGGTGGCGCCCGGATCATCGGCAAGATCAAGCTCATACTCGGGCGGCACCTCGCCGCGGGCGAGCATCAACTGGCGGGTCTGGCGCGACGCATAAAAGCGGATGCCGCGGGCTTTCATCACCTCTGCCCCCGCCGCGCGATCGGCGTGCGAATGGGTGGCCACCGCCATGGTGACCTTGAGGCCGATGGCGGCTTCGATTTCATCGAGGAGCGTAGCGGTCGCAGCCGCGCCCCAAGCGCTGTCCACCAGCACCAGATGGCCACCGTCACGCACGATCAGGCCGTTCGATGTGGCGCTGTAGCCGTTTTCGAACGTGTGGCTTGAGACATGCAGCCATACACCGTTCACGAGCGGGCGGATGCGCACGCCTTCATCTTCCGCGCGCCCCACCGGGGCGATAAGCATAAGGAACAGAAACAACACAAGCACGCGCACGGAGACCTCCTCGGACAAACATCGGCTGCCCACCCTTGTGGCATGGAATGACGGCGAAAAATGGACAAAGAAAAAGGCGCACCGGGAACAGGTTCCTCTGGGCACGCCTTTTGCTGAGTCGGCCGAGTCGGGCCCGAGTCAGGCCTTAATTGTTATCTGAAGTCTCGTCGGATGTCTCGTCGGATGTCTCTTCAGGAACGCCTTCTGCCGCAGCGGCGTGGGCCGCGTGGGCCTCTTCCGGCGTGAAGTCATAGGTGGAATTGCAGAACTGGCAATGCACGCTGATCTTGCCGTCCACTGTCATATGATCGATATCGTCGTCAGAAAACTGGCTGATCACGGTGATCAGGCGCTCGCGGCTGCAGCGGCAGGCGTGAATAAGGGCCACGCTGTCGAACACGCGCACGCCGTCTTCGTTATAGAGCCGGTAAAGCAGTTGATCGAGCGTCAGCTGCGGATCAAGAAGCTCTTCCGTCTTGACGCTGTGCATCAGCACGCTTGCCCGGTTCCATTCTTCCGCCGTATTGCGCTCAAGAATGCGTTCCTTGCCGGTTTCACCACGCGCCAGATGCTGCACCATGATGCCGCCCGCGCGCCAATAGTTGGTCACCGGGTCATGATCGCACCGCAGCCGAATTTCCGTGGGCGTCTGCTCGCTGTTCTCAAAATAGTTGCGCGCCACTTCCGACAGCGTCTCGCCCTTCAGCTCAACAATGCCCTGATAACGGTCCATGTCCTCGCCCTGATCGATCGTGAGCGCCAGATAGCCGTTCTTGGACCCGATCAGGCCGTGGAAGCTGGGCTCCTTGCCGTACTGCGCCATGATCTCTGTGTTGATATCCGCATAGCCGCGCAGGCGTCCAACGCCGTCTTCCCGAAGCTCATAATCCGCCACCATCATCGGCACTGGCCCGCCGGACTTGGTCTGGATGGTGACAATGCCATTGAACTTGAGCATGGAGCCAAGCATGGCCGTGAGCGTGAGCAGTTCGCCCAAAATCTTCGCCACGGGTTCCGGATAGTCGTGCGCCTTCAGGATCTGGTCCACCACCGTGCCAAGCCGCACGGCGCGACCGCGCACATCCATGCCTTCAATGGCAAAGGGGCGGATTTCATTGTCCCGGCTGCCTGCCGGGTCTTTGACAACGATCGGGGTTTCGCTCATGGGAACGCTTTCCAAACTCAACTAAAAGGCCAAAGGGCCCCTTGGGGCCCGTTTCCCGGCGCTTTTATATCTTTCCGAGGCACCAGGCAAGGATTGCCTTTTGGGCATGCAGGCGGTTTTCCGCCTCGTCCCACACCACGCTTTGGGGGCCGTCCATCACATTGTTGGTCACTTCTTCGCCGCGGTGGGCGGGCAGACAGTGTAGGAAAACGGCGTCATCCGCCGCTTTTTCCATCAGCGCCCGGTTGACCTGGAAGGGCTCCAGCGCGCGCACGCGGCTGCCTGTGCGGTCATCGCCCATCGACACCCAGGTGTCTGTGAACACAGCATCGGCGTCCCACACGGCGGCTTCGGCTTCGGTCACCACATGGATGTCGCCGCCTTCGCGCTCTGCCCATTCAAGCACATCGTCATAGGGCGCGAAGTTTTCCGGGCAGCCCAGCATCAGCGTGAAGTCGAACTTCACCGCCGCTTCAATCAGCGACGTGGCGACATTGTTGCCGTCGCCCACCCACGCCAGCTTCTTGCCTTTGATGGGGCCAAGGTGCTCCTCAATCGTCATGATATCGGCCATGATCTGGCACGGGTGCGAGCGGTCCGTGAGCGCGTTGATCACCGGCACATCGCCTTCTTCCGAAAGCTCGATGACCGCTTCGTGGGTGTTGGCCCGGATCATGATGGCGTCCACATAGCGGCTCACCACACGCGCGGTATCGCCGATGGTTTCGCCGCGCCCGAGCTGCATACTGCCGCCCTGCAGCACAACAGCCTTGCCGCCCAGTTGGTGCATGGCCATTTCAAAACTGATGCGCGTGCGGGTGGAGGACTTCTCGAAAATCATGGCGAGCGCATGGCCCGCCAGCGGCGCACCTTCATCCACCGCACCCTTGGGGAGATGACGTCGTGCCTCTTTCCATTCCTTGGCCGTATCCAGGATATGCCGCAGGGTTTCCGCGGGGATATCCTTCAGGTCAATGAAGTGGCTGTTGGGTGTGCTTGTCATCTCACCGTTTCCTCTTAACTAAGTTACAGGGTTATTTTCCCGGCAGGCCGTTGGCCCGCCAGTCATTCATGGCCGTGTCCAGCTTGTCCATGGCCTCGTCCAGGTGCTCGTCTTCGATAATCAGCGGCGGCAGCATGCGCATAACCATGTCGCCCGCCACAGCCGGCAGCATGCCCCGGCCGATCATGTCCACCACCGCATCGCGGGTTGGCACGTCCGGCAGCCGGATACCGGCCATCAGGCCCATGCCGCGCACTTCGGAAATATAGTCGCCGTGGCGTTGCTGCAGCGCGCCGAGGCGCGCCTGCAGCTTGTCGCCCATGTCACGCACGCGCTCGAGGAAGCCCGGCGCCAGCATTTCGTCCAGCACAGCGTTCCCGACCGCCATCGCCAGCGGGTTGCCGCCATAGGTGCTGCCGTGGGTGCCCACAGTCATGCCCGAAGCCGCTTCTTCAGTCGCCAGGCAGGCGCCCAGCGGGAAGCCGCCGCCGATGCCCTTTGCGGCTGTCACGATATCCGGCTTGATATCAGACCATTCGTGGGCAAACAGCTTGCCAGTCCGGCCCATGCCGCACTGGATTTCATCAAACACCAGCAGAAGGCCGTGCTCGTCACACAGGGCACGGAGCGCCTGCATCTGCTCTTTGGGGATCGGGCGGATGCCGCCTTCGCCCTGCACGGGCTCAACCATGATGCCGCCGGTCTCTGGGCCGATGGCGGCCTTCACGGCTTCAATATCGCCAAAGGGCACCACGTCGAAGCCGTCCGGCAGGGGCTCGAACCCCTTCGTCAGCTTTTCCTGGCCCGCGGCGGCGATGCCCGCCAGCGTGCGGCCATGGAAGGCGTTCGACATGGTCACAAG
>Ga0070726_10000320_pt1 | contig 65051 bp, 57 predicted proteins | sample tdAd471_FD_67275 | JGI IMG/M metagenome (GOLD analysis project Ga0070726, IMG submission 67275) | Marine sediment microbial communities from the Atlantic coast under amendment with organic carbon and nitrate - tdAd47.1 | ecosystem: Environmental > Aquatic > Marine > Coastal > Sediment | place...
GGCTGGACATTTGGGGCGCAAGAATTAATAAATCGTGTGCAAGGAACTCCAGGGTATGAAGCCACCTAACAAACGGGTCAAATGCATTCCGCTTCGCTGCATCGGACGCGCTAAAGCGCGCCGTTTACCCGGGCGTTATATGCAAAAGGTACCATCGTGAAATTTGAGAAAATTAAATATTCTGAGCTAAATTCAAAAGCCAAGGAGATGTACAATTTTCAAAAAGCTTCAGCGAAGCTCGCAGATTATGGCTTTACCACGATGTGGCTTAATAATGATTGGCAAGGTGCAGACTTTATCGGTGTTCACGCAGATGGCGTTACTGATATAAAAGTGCAATTAAAAGGCCGCTTATCATTCAGCAAAAAATATATTGGTAAAAACATCTACATTTGCTTCATCGAAAACAAAGAAGTGTATGTTTACCCGCATGACGAGGTACTACAACAAGTAGAGCACCGTATATCTGACAAAACCTATTTGTCAACGGGGTCATGGAGTACACCAAAACTCACCCAACAAAACAAAGAGCTGCTGGAGCAATATAAGTTGTAATGTATAGCAAAGCATATAACAAGTTGCTCAAGTTCACTCCGGCCACAAAAAGCGTGGCCTCCGCGGGACAACCTACACTACGTTTCGGTTGCCCCTTAGCAAAGCGTTATGCCCTCATAGATAAGGAGTAGTCAAAATTGCAATTATCCATAATGATTTGGGACAGAGGAAAAGAGGTGAAATTGTAGAGGTCACTTTAACGAGTGGAGCGAATGTCCGCTTAATGGATAGTTCCAACTTCAATAGCTATAAAAATGGTCGGCGTCATCGCTATACTGGCGGTCTAGCCAAAAAGTCTCCCATCCGACTTCAAATTCCCAACTCTGGTCATTGGCACGTTGCGATAGATATGCAGGGGTTGCGAGGTAGTACACGCGCTTCAGTTAGAGTATTGCCGGGAGTGCTACCTGAAATTCAGGAACGTCCTCTCTCAGAAGTACCGAGCTTAGTCAGGGATAATGTCCCACCACCGACTGAATCGGGTGGTGAAACACATGATGTATTCATTTCTCATGCATCAGAAGATAAAGAGGAGTTTGTTAGACCGCTAGCCAACGCCCTGATTCAAGAAGGCCTCAACGTATGGTTTGACGAAATGACTTTACGAATCGGAGACAGCCTTCGCCAGAAAATTGATAAGGGCTTAACTAATAGTCGCGTTGGTTTAGTTGTGCTGTCGCCTTCATTTATCGACAAAGGCTGGACTAACTACGAACTTGATGGAATCGTCACCAGAACTGTATCTGGCGAGCAAATATTACTGCCAATTTGGCACAACATTACAAAACAACAAGTCGTTGACTTCAGCCCGTCCCTAGCTGACAAGGTAGCGCGAAGCACAGCAACTCATACTATAGAGGAAATAGCGGGTGAAATCGCTGAGCTTATACAGTCAAAGGCATAACAAGGCGCTGCTACGGAAAATTTACTCGCTGGCGCTCCTAAATTTCCGCAGAGCGCGGCGTTACATGCACACGGAGGTTGAGTGTCTGATTCGAAGCCTGATCCAGGAGTATTTCTGGTTAAAGGAGACACAGTTAGTATTCCATCCTTAACTATGTCGGTTAATGAGCAAGGAGAGATCGAGGCTAGTCCTGTTTATCTTCATATTGGAATCGACATGACAGCTTATTGGTTAGACATAGCTTATAAGCATTTGCTAGCGACAGAGACCGCTCACAAAAAGCTAATGCAAGCAAAGGAAGAGAAAGATAACGAAAAAATATCCCGTTATCTAAAGAAGGAATCTATTGCTGGAATGCAATCTATAATGTCTGCTGGTATTGCATTAGATGCTTATTATGCGAGTGTTAAAGAGCATGTTGATATTCCTCAGGCAACTATTGATATTTGGCGCGATAAAAGTACTGCTAGATACAAGCAAATATCTGAGGTTCTTCGAGTGGGTTTTCGTCTGAAACCGGAGAGTAGTAAAAGCCTTAGAGATATATTAAAACAAAACTTTAAATTCAGGGATAAAGCTGTTCACCCTAGTCCCGGAACCGCAGCACCATTGCTACATGCTGAATTGAATAAAGTTACGGATTGGAGGTATGCTACCTTTAGATTTTATAACGCAAAAGCTATTTATGGTTTATCTCTGAGTATTGTTTTTAAAACGTCAATAAAAAAGGATTCTAGAGTAGGTGATGGCTTAAAAGCATTTTGTGAAAAATTAATTCCACGAATTAAACCTCTAGAGCGTAAATGGAAAAGAAGATTCGGAGATCTGTTATAAAGTGCATGTAACAAGTCGTTTAAAAGGACAAAAAACTGTTGGCTTTTGCTCCTTCGTCGCTAATCTTAGCCAACAATTTTTTGCCTCTTAATGAGGCGTTAGCCGTACAACATAAGGAGGTCGCGTGACAGAAAGAGTGAATCTTGGTAAGTCAGCACCTGAGCTGTATCTGACAGTCATTGAGCTTGACCGGCTTGCCTCAGATGCTTTAACCAAGGCGGGGGTTGCCGTAGGATTTTCGCATCTCTTACGCTTGCGCGCATCCCAGATAAATCAATGTGCTTTCTGCGTCAGATTGCATGCGCGGGATGCACTTGCCAGCGGGGAGTCTTCTGATCGTGTAGCAGTCCTTTCTGCATGGAAAGAGACCGAATACTTCAGCTCAAAAGAGCGTGCCGCGTTAGAGCTTGTGGAGGCAATTACACTGATCTCTGACGGCCAGCTGCCTGACGCAATCTACGAGCAGGCCGTAACCAGTCTTTCCAAAGAAGAAGTGTCGGCCATTGAGTGGCTTTCCGTTATCATCAATACATGGAATCGTATTGCTATCTCCAGCCGTTACCCTGTCAAGGCGTAGGTACGGCTAACAAGGCGCTGTTGTCGGACAAATTTTCTGCTACGCTCCAAATTTGTCGCAGAGCGCGGTGTTATGTGGTCACTGAATGAGCATTGAGATCGTTCTGGTAGTGTCAGCTTTCCTCCTAGTCATTCCTGTGTTGATCACTCGCTGGTTGTGGTTTTGGGTATTTTCGCTGGTATTGGGCCTCCCGATGGTAGCAGTTTGGGCAGTGTATTTTTACCAAGCGTCGCAGCCTGAACACTCTGGTTCTCCAGGGGATTTTTTCGGAGTTCTGATAATGGTGCTTGTATCTGGTTCACTAGCTTTAGGAATGTTCTTGCGGTACGTTCGGTGGTTAATCGAACTAAAATTGCAGGAAATTAGGGGCTCAAAATCAGCGTGCTCCGGCGACTCCATGAGCAACACATAACTAGTCATTGTAGTTCGTTTCGGGCCTGTGGCCCTCCACTGGACGCCCATTGCGCTGCGCTCCATGGGCGCCGTTAAAAATTGGCGTTAGGTGCCCGAGCCCCCCACGACTTGTAGACACTCTGTATAGTCAGATTGACCTATATGGAGGTGCTTATCATGGCACATAAAAAAAGCAGGCTTATACCGAGGAGTTCCGTGAGACGGTAGATAAATGGGGCCAGGTACAACTTTTTTATAAACTGTTCTAAGTTGAAATTGCCTGTGTGGTTTTTTATGAAAATTGTACCTGACCTTAGTTTTGTTTTTTCATTTCTGCACAAAAAAATGGGCTGCTTTACGCAGCCCATTGTTACCGTGGTCAGCACCCGTTAAAGATTGGGATCCGTCGAGAATTGTGGGGTCGTACGAGGCTTTGATCCGTCAAAAAAAGTAGTGACGGACGTGGCTTTCATGATTTTGTGGTCAAAAAAGCCACGCTGAATGGCGCCGGTAACCGATACGTAGTCGCCGACTTTGAGTTGCTGGTAACCCACGTTATCAAGCGGATCATAAGGCATGGTGTTTACCTTAACCGTAAGTTGTCTATCGTCAGTATCCAGGGTGAAACTGTCATCAGCTACGATAGTGATGCGTCCCTGTACTGTACCGCGGGAAACGACCACGGGCATGTTGCCCGCCAGGTACGAATCCTCTTCCTTCATGGCATCAGCGTGGAAGGTGGTACCAATATTTTCCACATAGACACTGCCGGCCTCAATTGTGGCACTTTCATACAGGTCATCATCCACCATGCCGGAGACGCGTACCTTGTCACCTTTTTTCAGTGCGTAGGCATCAGCATCTCTGTCGACATCGTCCATCTCGACAGTGATATTGCCTTCACCGTAGTCGAGGACAAACATATTCGGACCGACACGCTCAACGGTCCCGTCAATGTTAAGCCATGTGCCATCCGGGTAGCTCTTTGGTTTTTCAGTTGGTTTTTCCATTGGTTTTTCAGCGTAAGCACCGATGGAAAACGCCATGACCAACATCATTAGCAGGGTATTAAAAGTACGGCAAATCATATTGATACCTCCGTATCGTTTGAGTGATTAAAAGTTACACGAAAGACGTTGACAGGGCAGGCCGCTGGGACCTTCAGCCTGTCACAAAAAAATCTGATTAGAGTTTTACAGGGGACTTATCGGATGTAGGGTGCTCGGAAGCCCACCTGTATTTGGTGGCATCCATGGAATTAAGGAGTTGGTTAGATGCTTCGAACAACGGTGCTGTTATACATTGGCATCGATTGCTTGGCATAGGTCGTTTAAAAATTCCTCCGTCGATTAAACAGTGTGGTTAAGTCTCTCGACATTTTCTGATTTATTTTGTTCCCAACAGCTTTTTTAATCTGCTGGACATACTTGCAAACGTAGTTCAAGCGACTGGGCCTTGCAAACTTCCAGCGTGATAACGCAGAGGACGACCAGCCCTGTTCTAACCGCACAGTATCGGTATCTCCACCCCGGAAAAGTATTCACTAATTCCCGGATAGTGACGTGGTCGCCACAACCGTTACATTGGCTCGACTAGGCGTAGAATACTAGAATGTCCCAAACTCAGACTTTGGACCGTTTCGACAACCAGATGCTGGTTCGTCACCTGAATAGCGGATAAAAATCACAGATGGGAAAAGTAGCCGGGATAGATGGCGACTTGTTCGGGAGGAAAGCCTGGACGACTGGCCGGGGTATTTCCATTGGTCATATAAACAGTGCTAGTCTGACATCAGGTTTGAGGCGCATGTTGAGGGTGGTTCCGGGTTGGTTGGTGTCGGCCCAGTTTTGACACAGGCGGCTGTATTTCAACAGGCAGATTGAATCTGACAAAGGGGCTTTCCATGCTCGAATCAATCCAGCAACAAATTCTGGATGTTTTAACTTCAGTGATTGTTCATATTCCCAATCTGGTGGGTGGATTACTGTTACTGCTGGCCGGTTGGCTGCTGGCCCGGTTTTTACATCTGCTGGTTACCCGCTTTATCCGTACTCTCAATCATCTGCTGGATCGCCAGTTACAAAACTTAAATCTTCACTTTGTGCGCATACCGCCCGCCACAGAAAGGTTGATTGGTTTTGTGGTGTTCTGGGCCACTATTCTGATATTTGCCATTGTCGCCATTAGGGTGGTGGGCGTTGCCGGGGCGACTGTCTGGCTCGACCGTTTAATGGTGTATCTGCCCTCTCTGATGGCGGGTGGCCTGATTATTATCAGCGGCTTTATTCTCGGCAGTGTGGTACGCCATCTGATTACCCATGCGGCGGCCTCAGCCGATATTGCCCAGGCAGCGCTGCTCGGTCAGATTGCGCAGATATCCTTTGTTATTGTCGGCGTGGTTATGGGGCTTGGCCAGGTTGGCGTCGATGTCAGTTTCCTGGTCATTCTGTTTGGTATTGGTTTTGCCGCCGTTTTGACGGGGTTTTCTCTGGCCTTTGGCCTCGGAGCCAGACCGCTGGTGGAAAACCTCATCGCAACACGTCATCTCAAGGAATTTGTCCGGCCCGGACAGATTGTCGAGACCGGCAATGAGCGGGGCAGGGTATTGGAGTTCACTGCCACCGGAATAGTGGTGGAAACGGCTGAAGGTCGAAAACTGATTCCGGCGCGGCTCTGTATGCAGCAGTCTTTCAGTGTGATTACCCGGGAGTCGATGGATGACAAGCTCTAATCCCCTGAGTCTGGATTTTCTTATCAATAAGCCCGAGGCCGCAGCCCGGGTGTTGCAGTCGCTGGAGGATCAAGAGGCGGCGTTGTACCTGCAGGAGGTGCCGGTCCGGATTGTTGCTCCTGTACTGCAGGAAATGCAGGTGTGGCCAGCCTCGCGTATTCTCGACCAGTTGTCGCTGGAACAGAACGCGGCTATTTTTGCCCGGCTCCCCTACCAGACAGTCGCTGCGCTGTTGCGTTTGCAGCAGCGCACACGGCGCACCGAGCTGCTGGCAGTACTGCCAGCCAAGCTTTCCCGGTCTTTGAGTGTGTCGCTGATTTATCAGGAAAACACGGTTGGTGCCTGGATGGATATGTCCACGCCGGGCTTTTATCCTGAGCTCACGGTCGGTGATTGTCTGGCATTACTGAAAAAGTCTGCGGACTCATTTGGTACCAGTCTGGTGATTATCAACCAATCTCACCAAGTGATTGGCATGGTAGGTCTGGATAAGCTGCTGGCCAGCCCCGATGAGCAAATACTGGGTCAATTGGTGGATTCGGCTCAGCAACCGCTGGCCGCAGAGATGAGCATCCAGATGGCTGTCAATCTGTCTGATTGGCATTGTTACCCTGTGTTGCCGGTCCGCAATTCGAGTGGTGTTTACCTCGGGACAGTGACACGTTCAGTATTGCGCACGGCACTGGAGAAGACCCCTTCGGCGAATGTCTCACTGGGCGATTCACTGTTGTCCCATCTTGCCCGCGCCATGATTGTCACTGCGACCGGTATGGTGCAAATGGCTCCGGGCAGCCATGCGTCCTGGTTGGCTGATAAAGGAGGGTCATACCATGACGACTAATGCTTCCCCGGATCCCCGCGCGGTTGACATGGCGTTGACCCGCAAATTTCTGCTGGATTATCCCAGAGATGCAGCCCTGAAAATTGAAGCGCTGGCTCCCCGGGAGGTGGCCGCAGTGCTGAGCCTGCAGCCCGTATATGTGCTTTTATCCCTATGGCGGTATTTGACACCCAATGTCGCTGCCGAGATTCTGGTTTGTTTACCAGAAGGGCACAGCCGTCAACTGCTTAGCGAACTACCACCTCTGGATTCGGTGCGGATGATCGGGCAGCTGGATGACGAATCACGGGATGCTCTGCTGAAGACCCTGGACGAATCAATCCGCAGGGAGTTGGCTGAACTGATGAGCTACCCGGAAAGCAGTGCCGGACGTTTGATGGATACCCGTGCCCTGGTATTTCGCGACAGCATGATCATCTCAGAGACGCTGGAAATTCTCCGCAAGCGCCAACTGAAGACGGCGCGCAGTGTCTTTCTGGTTGATACCGAAGGCCGCCTGAGCGCCAAGGTTCACTTGCAGGACATCGCTATCGCCGATCCCGGCACATCCCTGGGGGCGATAGCCAAACCGGTTACGGCAGTGGTTGCCGGTACCGCAGGAAAAGAGGAAATTTCCGAGTTGTTTGAAAAACATCAACTGCTCGACTTGCCAGTGGTTGATATTGATCGTCGTCTGCTGGGTATTATCCATCACAGCAGTCTGGTTCAGGTTTCCCAGGAGGACATGTCATCCGATGTGCTGGCCATGGTGGGTGCCAGCCGTGAAGAACGCGCCCTGTCGAAGCCACTGTTTGCCGTGAAAAAGCGGATGCCCTGGTTACAGGTCAATTTGCTGACGGCTTTTTTGGCCGCCTCCGTAGTGGGAATATTCGAAAGCACGATTGCCAGTTTTACGGCTCTGGCCGTGCTGCTGCCGGTGGTTGCCGGTCAGTCGGGCAATGCCGGGGCCCAGGCTCTTGCGGTTACTATGCGCGGCCTGGCATTGCGAGAAATCACGGTTCGCCACTGGTTCAGGGTGATGTTCAAGGAAGTACGGGTGGGCCTGATAAATGGTATTGGTATTGCAGTGACCTGCGGCATTGGCGTATTTGTATGGAGCCAGTCAATAGGGCTGGTGCTGGTGATCTGTTCAGCGATGGTGCTGGCGATGATCGCGGCGGGTTTTGCCGGTGCGGTGGTGCCGATTGTGCTGGTACGGATGGGCCAAGACCCGGCGCAGGCATCTTCCATTATTCTTACCACAGTCACTGATATTATCGGCTTTTTTGCCTTTCTGGGAATCGCGGCACTGCTGTCGGGGCTGCTGTAGCAACTTACCCGGTAAAGCGGGAGGATAGTAATCTTCTGGTGGGGCCGGTCGTCGTTGATAACCAGGTTGGGTTTCGCGGTTCTGTTGCCTGCAAAGGCGGGACTAGTGAGGCATAATAGCCACCGATTGCTTCTGTCAGGTACTGACACTTGGCTCAATATGGTGTATGCAACGGTGCAGCACTTTTTTTATTACCCAAAAATGGATTTCCCCCGATATGACCCTAACTGTACGCAAAGCTGTTATTCCTGTCGCCGGGCTGGGCACTCGTATGTTGCCGGCCACCAAGGCTATTCCAAAAGAAATGTTGCCGGTGGTGGACAAGCCGCTTATCCAGTACGTCGTCAATGAGGCTATTGCGGCGGGAATTACCGAGATCGTACTGGTCACCCATGCCAGTAAGAACTCCATTGAGAACCACTTCGACACCAGTTTTGAGCTGGAGGCGCAGCTGGAAAAGCGGGTCAAGCGTCAGCTACTTGATGATGTCCGCTCGATCGTGCCCCAGGAGGTGACCATCATTTCGGTCAGGCAGCCCTATGCAAAGGGTCTTGGGCATGCAATCAGTTGTGCGAGGCCGGTGGTAGGTGATCAGCCTTTTGCCATTCTGTTGCCGGATGTTTTGGTGGACAAGTATCGGGCAGACTCGAAAAAAGACAATTTATCGTCCATGGTGAAAAACTTTACTGCCACAGGTCACAGCCAGATTATGGTGGAGGCGGTTCCATGGGAAGACGTTAATAAATATGGCGTTGTCGATTGTCAGGGCGTTGAGTTGATGGCCGGCAGCGTGGCGAGAATCCACAGCATGGTCGAAAAACCGAAACCGGAGAATGCTCCGTCCAACATGGCTGTTGTGGGACGTTACGTGGTGTCACCGACCATTTGGGATCTGCTGGAAAAAACGCCACTCGGGGTGGGTGGTGAGGTCCAGTTAACGGATGCCCTGGAAGAACTGCTCAAGCAGGAGGTGGTCGAGGCCTACCGGATCGTAGGTTGCAGCCATGATTGCGGCAGTAAACTCGGCTACCTACAGGCCAATATTGCCTATGCCCTGCAGCACGATGAAATTGGTGAAGGGGTGAAAGACTACCTTAAAAACAATCGCCATGTTGACGCTGCAGCCACATTCGAAAAACCGCGCCGATAACCTGCCCTTTGTGATGACCCATACCGGTTTGGGGTGGGTGTCCCTGTGATGTGAGTACTATGAAAATTACCTGCTTTAAGGCATATGACATTCGGGGCAGGCTCGGTTCTGAGCTGTCCGTAGAGATTGCATACCGTATTGGCCGGGCCTATGCCCGCTGGTTGAAACCTGAAACTGTGGTGGTTGGCGGGGATATTCGCACCTCCAGCCCGACGTTGAAAAGTGCGCTGGCCTCGGGGTTGCGGGATGAAGGCGTCGATGTGCTGGATATTGGGTTATGCGGCACCGAGGAAATCTATTTTGCGACGGCGCACCTTAAGCTGTCCGGTGGCATCATGGTGACGGCCAGTCACAATCCCATTGATTATAACGGCATGAAAATGGTGCGGGAGGACTCCAGGCCAATCAGTGCCGACACCGGCCTGAAGGTGATCCAGGCATTAGCCGAAGAAACAGATTTCCCCCCCGTAGAGCTCAGTCAGCGTGGGACTTATCGTCGTATCAGTTGTTCCGATGCCTATATTGAACATCTGCTATCGTATGTGGAGCGAAGCAAACTTCGTCCGTTGAAAATCGTCGTCAATGCCGGCAATGGTGCTGCCGGTCCTGTGCTCGATGCGCTGGAAAGCTTTTTGCCCTTTGAGCTGATCAAGGTGAACCATGATCCGGACGGGGAGTTTCCCAACGGTATTCCAAACCCGTTGTTGCCAGAGAGTCGCCATCACACCAGTGATCTGGTGAAGTCCTCTGGTGCCGATTTTGGCCTAGCCTGGGATGGGGATTTTGACCGTTGTTTTCTGTTCGATGAGCAGGGCGAATTTATTGAGGGCTACTATATTGTCGGGTTGCTGGCAAAAGCATTTCTGCGCAAGCATCCGGGAGAAAAGATTGTCCACGACCCTCGTTTGATCTGGAACACCCAAGCGGTCTGCCGGGAATTTGGTGGTGAGGCGGTGCAAAGTAAATGTGGTCACGCCTTTATCAAGCAGGTCATGCGTGAGCAGGATGCTATCTATGGCGGTGAGATGAGTGCCCACCATTATTTCCGGGATTTCTTTTATTGCGACAGCGGCATGGTTCCCTGGCTTTTAGTGGCCGAGCTGCTGAGTGTGACCGGTCAGCCTTTGTCAGACATGATCCAGTCGATGGTGGAAGACTACCCCTGTTCCGGTGAACTGAACCGCCGTATTGATGATCCCCAGCGGGTGATGACACTACTTGAAGAACACTACGCCAATGGCGCAGTGAGTATTGAGCGGGTGGACGGATTGAGTGTGGCCTATACTGACTGGCGGTTTAATCTGCGCAGCAGTAATACCGAACCAGTTATCAGGCTCAATGTGGAAGCCAATGACCGGGCCTTGATGGAACAGAAAACCCTCGAGCTGCTCGGCCTGATGGGTGCCGATTGATGTAGGTGGTATGGCTCACTGAGGCTGTTGCCCGTTCGGAATCAGTAAATCAACCAACCACTTCCGGGAGCGTGTCATGCAGGATAAAACAGTATTGGTGACTGGTGCCACCGGATTTATCGGCAGCCGGTTCTGCCGTGAGGCCCTCTCCAGGGGTGCCCGAGTAATCGGTCTGAGCCGGGATGCGCAACAGGCACAGAAAAAACTCCCCGGCGTCGAGTTTGTTGAAAACCTTGACGCCCTGTCTCCGGAACACCCCATTGACTATATCGTCAATCTGGCCGGTGAACCGCTGGTTGCCGGTCGCTGGAATGACCGGCGCAAACAGGCCTTCATGGACAGCAGGGTTGGCACTACCAACCGGTTATTTGAGCATTTCCAGAAAGCATCTGCACCACCTTCGGTATTGGTCAGTGGCTCCGCCGTAGGCTATTACGGCCCTCACCAGGACGAGCCATTGGGAGAGGATGGTGTTCAGCACGATTGTTTTGCCAGCCGTCTTTGTCTGGAATGGGAAAAGAGTGCCTCACAATTTGCTTCGTTGGGAACCCGGATATGCTACCTGCGTACCGGTATTGTGCTGGGGGCTGGTGGTGGCGCACTGAGTCGAATGCTGTTGCCTTTCCGCTTGGGGCTGGGCGGCCGCCTGGGTTCTGGCAAGCAGTGGATGCCCTGGATTCATATAGCCGATGAAGTGGCGATCATTTTTTATTGTCTGGAACAATCTGCGCTGCAGGGGGCGGTCAACGCCACGGCTCCGAATCCGGTGACGAATCGTCAATTTACCAAGGCGCTCGGTTCTGCACTGCACCGTCCGACCATTTTCCCCATGCCGGAGCCCGTGGCAGTACTGCTGTTCGGTGAGATGGCCAAGGAATTATTGTTGACGGGCCAGCGGGCGTGCCCACGAAAACTGCTCGAGTCCGGCTATTCATTCCGTTTTGCCAAACTGGATGAAGCGCTTGGGGATATTGTCTAGCGCAGATTTGTCGTTGCCAGGGGGCTGTACAAAGGTCCGCTGGCCGTCAATTGACTCTGAAACAGGACTATCTGCCTAACAGATAAACAGACGTCGATTTCCAGGTCGATTTTTGCACTTGGTATTGCGGGGGCTTTTCCCAGCGTGATATGTGGCCTGAATTCCCGCTGAAGCGGTTCAAAGCCACTGGCAGCAAGGGACGCAGAAAGCTGCTGGTACAGTGCCATCAATGCCGTCGAATATTCGGGAATGGCGGCGATAGTCCTGTTCCCCGTGGCGGGAAACCGCTCGACAGTCTTCAGCAATAAATCAAATTTTTTAACGCTGAGGTCCTGGATGATCTGAACGGCAACGGCGGTCTGCTCACCTGTTTGTTCCCCGAGAAACCTCAGTGTCAGGTGGCGGCGCTGAGCAGGCACCCAGTGGTTGCCGGCATCGTTCAACCGTTGTCGGCAAATATCATCCAGAAGTTGATTTACTGTTTCAGGCAGTGTCAGGGCAATAAACAGTCGCACGGGATTACCAACTCAGTCGCCGCAGTATATGCAGCCGGAGGTGCATGTTTCCCGAACCTCGATTTTGCTGAGCAGGGGGAGCGTCGGTTTTAACCGTGCCCAGATCCACCTGGCTATATTTTCACTGGTAGGGTTTTCCAGTCCGTCGATTTCGTTGAGATAATGATGATCGAGTTGGTCATAGACCGGTTTGAAGTAATCTTTCAGGTCGCCAAAATCCATCACCCAACCGGTTTTGTCGCCGACGGTGCCGCTCAGGTAAAGCCTGATATGGTAGGAGTGCCCGTGCAGCCGACCACATTTATGTCCCTCTGCCACATTGGGTAGAAGGTGTGCCGCCTCAAAGGTAAATTCCTTGAAAATTTCCATGGGTGTACCGGTCATTTGAAAAGTTGGCCTATGGTAATTTGCAGATCTTTCCTTGTACACAAACCTGCAACTGAAATGTTTGACACCGACCGATATTTCGGTAGAATGCGCCTCTCTCTGAGGAGGGTGGTTAGCTCAGTTGGTAGAGCGACGGCCTTACAAGCCGTAGGTCACAGGTTCGACCCCTGTACCACCCACCAGTGTAAAAGTAGCATTTTGCGGACCGGTAGTTCAGCTGGTTAGAATGCCGGCCTGTCACGCCGGAGGTCGCGGGTTCGAGTCCCGTCCGGTCCGCCATATTTTAAAAAGCCACCCACCCGGGTGGTTTTTTTATTGGAAGAGCTTTTAGGGACGAGAACCCGCGAAGCGGTTCGACCGATTAGCGCAGCCAATCAAGCCGCCGGAGGAGTGGCGGCGGGGTTTACCCCTAGTGCCCCCTGGGCGCTAGTCAATCCGGTCCGCCATCACTTATCGGGTTTTGTGCCAGTTTGTTGTCCTATAGTACAGTTCCCAATGGTTCTGGTGTTTTACCTGTTGACTGTTACCGTTACCATGCTTGGCTCGGCCATGATAATCAGGGTAACGGCAATAGCTGTGCGGGTTTTTATCCTGTTGCTGCTAAATTATCAGGTTAGTCCGGCTGCGTTTTTTAAACTGGCGTGGGTAAATGATCCCTTTCATTTCAGCGTCTTTTGCTCTACCTTGAGGCCAATTGTTTCTTTGATTTAACCCAGTTGATCTGGAAAGGTATATTCATGAAAGACCTTGATACAAAAATGGAAGAGACCACTTCGACCCCTTGGGATCAGTGGTTTGAAATGCTGACGGCTTTTAAAGCGGAAAAGGGCCACTGTCTGGTACCTCATAATTACAAGACCCCGGAGGGTTACTTTCTTTGGTACTGGGTGCAGAAAATGTGCCGGGACAAAGCCAGGGGCGAACTTTCGGAAGATCAAATTGAACGACTGAACAGTCTGGAGTTCGTCTGGGACTTGCACGACTTGCCTTGGGAAAAAGGGTTTGCTGCATTGCAGGCCTACAAGGCAGAGTACGGCAATTGCCTGGTTCCCGACGGTTACGTGACCAAGGATAACTATCCCCTTGGCCTGTGGGCATGGAAACAACGTTATTTTGATGGCAACTATCCCCGAGATAAGTACCATCGTCTCGCCGAGCTCGGGTATGTATGGGATTTGCGTGAATACGCATGGGACTGTATGTACGCTGCGCTTGAGGCCTATCAGAAAGAGTACGGTGATTGCCTTGTGCCAGAGGGTTATATGGTTGAAGGGGGCGTTGATCTCAGTATGTGGGTAACCAAGCAGCGTTTAGATTTGGCACATAATTATCTTACACAGGCAAAGCTGTCAAAATTGAACAGGCTGGGATTCTGCTGGGCGACGGCTGATGATCTGCCGCACGTGCTGTTTGTGCCGGGAGACAACAGTAAAAAAAGTAATGTTTCAACTTCAAGCGGCCCGCTTTAATAGGAGCTGGTAGGATATTACTGGTCTGGTGGCGCTGAGAATCATTGTGACCCTGTTCCCAATGATTCTCGGTCGCCAGCTTATATCCAATAGCATACGTTGCTGTATGGACTCCCGTGTCGGCCTTGTCTCCCGCCATGGATGTACCCTCATTAAATCCGTTTGGCCTGGGTTTCGGTATAACTGGATCTTGCCGGATTGCTCATAACAAGTTTCTCCCTCGAGTGTTTGCATTGGCGCTTCAGCGGCTTCTGGCGATAACGGGCTCTATTTCCACAACGGAGCTTTATCACCCTTTTTGGGCGAAACCGATAAGATTCTGGGTATATAATCCAACGGTATTCCTAAAGGGACTCTTCCGGTTACTCCATGACTGACTTCAAACACATCGCGCTTGTGGCCAATATCCAGTTGCCCGAGATTGTAGACTCGCTGAAGCGACTGATCACTTTTCTGACAGAATCCGGCTATCAGGTGTTGCTTGAGCAAAAAACGGCGGAGCTGGTCGGCGACAGCCAATTACCGGTATTTGATAGTGACAGTCTAGAGACGTCGGTGGATCTTATCATTGTAGTTGGGGGCGATGGCAGTATGCTGAGCGCTGTGCGCAGCTTGGTGAGATATGATATTCCTTTGTTGGGTGTCAATCGGGGTCGACTGGGTTTTCTTACCGATATCCTGCCGGATGAAATGGAATCACAGATGAAACGGGTGCTGGCCGGGGAGTTTATTCTCTCCAGCCGTTTTCTGCTGGATGTTTCCATTAGCAGAAAAGGGACTGTGATCGGAACCGGTGCAGCACTGAATGATGTGGTGCTTCACCCAGGGAAATCCGTCCGGATGATGGAGTTTGAGCTGTATATTGATGGGCAATTTGTCTACAGCCAGTGTTCCGATGGTCTGATTGTTTCTACCCCGACGGGATCTACAGCCTATGCGCTCTCTGGGGGTGGGCCGATCATGCATCCCAATCTGGATGCAATTGTTCTGGTGCCGATGAATCCCCATACGTTGTCCAGTCGACCCATTGTCGTGGGCGGCAAGAGTGATATCGAGATCAGGGTGGGGTCCCGCAACGAGCTGCATCCGCTGGTCACCTGTGACGGTCAGACTGACCTGCAGTCCGAGCCCGGTGATATCATTCAGATCCACAAGAAAGCCCGCCAGGTGCAGTTGATTCATCCGGTCGCACACAATTTTTATGAGACCTGTCGTACCAAGCTTGGGTGGGGCAGCCGACTGGGTATCGATGAACGCACCAGTGATCGCATCAATAGGCTGGTCAACTAATTGCCATGAGTGAACTGGATTCAACCTGGACACATGTGGCAGACATCCCCGCTCAGCTTGATATGGACGATCTCTATGCCCGGTTAAACAGTCTGGGTATATCCCATCAGCTCAAACTCCATGGTGAGTGGGTTCAACTGTGGATAGAATATCCTGAGCAGTTGCCGCAGGTTATCAGTCTGCTGGAGGAGGCGAGGTCAACATTTTCTCCCGCCATATCGGGTCCCCCCGCCTTGAGTTTTCAGCAACAGTTACAAAAAGCCCCGGTAGTCTTGATCCTGCTGTTGCTCAGTGTCATCGGTGCTGCTTTGGTCAGTCATGCGTTTCCACTGGTGCACTGGTTGACCTTCCAGGACTACCTTTTGGTCGGTGAAAGTATCCGCTTCGAGTATGCGGAGATCGCTCTGGGTCGGGGCGAATACTGGCGGTTGGTGACGCCGGTTTTCTTGCACTTTGGTATTTTTCATCTGGCATTTAACGGCCTCTGGCTGTGGGAGTTGGGGCGGCGAATCGAAACCCTTGCAGGCAGTCTGCACATGTTGATGATTGTTTTGTTGATGGCGATTGCCTCTAACCTGGGGCAATACCTGTGGAGCGGCCCCGCGCTGTTTGGCGGTATGTCCGGTGTGGTTTATGGTCTGCTCGGCTATATCTGGATAAGAAACCGGGTATATCCCAGTCCAATACTCTCTCTTCCCGGGGGGTTGCTGGGCTTCATGTTGATCTGGCTATTGGCAGGGATGAGCGGTTTTATGGAGCTATTGATGGGAGTCAATATCGCCAATGCCGCCCATGCGATCGGCCTGATTAGCGGCATGGTGCTGGGGGGCTGGGCCGGAGCTATCGATACCGGCGGGCATCGTCAGTAGCTGGTATAATTTTGCACAGACATAAATCCTTAAGGTAGTGGTTGGGTGACAGCGGCTACCGAGTTGTCACTGAGGTAAACCATGGATTTTCAGCAACTGATCGATTCCATCACCCCCGATATTTACGAAAGTCTCAAGCTGGCTGTGGAGCGGGGCAAATGGCCCGATGGCAGAAAACTTACCGCAGCTCAGCGGGAAAACAGTATGCAGGCAATTATTGCCTATGATCTCCGCCACACACCTGAAGACCAGCGCGTTGGCTATATTCCGCCCAAGAAAAAAACTGAACCCTGTGACACCAATAAGCGGTCTGATCACAGCGATGGCCCGCAGCCCCTCAAATGGCAGTCGTAATTAATGCCTGATTATTCGGGACACCTCAAGAAAATGCGGGTAGCTCTGGCGGACGGCCCAGTGCAGTACGGTTTGCCGCTGGACGACGAGTGCCTGCCGTTGAACGATCTGCTTGGTAAAACCCTGCGTATTCAGTACAGCGGTACAATTCACTGTATTCATTGTGGCCGGCGCAGTAACAAGAGTTTCAGTCAGGGCTACTGCTATCCGTGTTTCACGAAACTGGCGCAGTGTGACACCTGCATTGTCAGCCCGGAAAAATGCCATTATTTCGAGGGCACCTGCCGGGAGCCGGAATGGGGTGAACAACATTGTATGGTGGATCATATTGTCTACCTGGCCAATTCATCCGGGGTGAAAGTTGGCATTACCCGCGAGAGCCAGCTGCCGACCCGCTGGATTGATCAGGGAGCCTTACAGGCACTGCCCATCATGCGAGTGAAAACCCGTCAGCAATCCGGCCTGGTGGAGGATGTTTTACGCCAGTATGTGGCAGACAAGACGAATTGGCGAACCATGCTGAAGGGCGAGATTGTTCCCGCCGATCTGCCGGCTATTCGGGATGCACTGTTTGACCGGACCGAAACACAGCTGACTGCTCTGGAAGACCGTTTCGGTCTTCAGGCCCTCCAGCGGCTTGATGATGCAGCCCCCATGAATATTGATTACCCGGTGCTGGAATACCCAACAAAGGTGACCAGCTTCAATCTGGATAAGGTGCCTTCGTTAGAGGGAACCCTGCTGGGTATAAAAGGCCAGTATCTGATTTTTGACAGCGGGGTCATCAATATTCGCAAATACACAGCCTACCATGTAGAAGTGGCCCATTAATTATGATGATGAGAGATGCCCAGCCGGGCAATATTTACCTGAAAGACTACTCTGCCCCACGCTATCTGATCGATAAAACGGCATTGCGTGTGGATATCCGTCAGGATGACACTGTTGTTCTGGCCACCCTGGACGTGAGGCGCAACCCCGATGCCAATGACCGGGAAACCAGCCTAGTGCTGGATGGTCAGGGGCTGTCGCTGCAATCCCTGAGTATCGACGGAAAGCCGTTGACGCCCGAGCAGTTTAGCGCGACGGCAGATGAGCTGTTGATCCACAACGTCCCTGAGCAATTCACTCTGACATCGGAAGTGATTATTCGTCCGAAGGAAAATTCGTCCCTGGAAGGATTATTCAAATCCCGCACCATTTACTGCACCCAGTGTGAAGCCGAAGGTTTCCGGGGTATCACTTACTATCTGGATCGCCCCGATGTGATGTCGGAATTTACCACGACGGTAGTGGCCGACCAGGCCGAGTGTCCGGTCTTGTTGTCTAATGGCAACCTGTTGGAAACGGGCGAGTTACCGGATGGCCGCCACTGGGCAACCTGGCACGATCCCTTTCTCAAGCCCGCCTACCTGTTTGCGCTGGTGGCCGGTGAATTGTCTGTGGTAGAAGACAATTTCACCACCTGCAGTGGCCGTAACGTGGTGCTACAGCTCTATGTGGAATCCAAGGATCTGGAGAAATGTGATCACGCCATGACCTCCCTGAAAAATGCCATGCGCTGGGATGAAGAGGTCTATGGTCGTGAGTACGATCTCGATCTCTATATGATCGTGGCGGTGGACGACTTCAATATGGGGGCCATGGAAAACAAGGGCCTCAATATCTTCAATACTTCCTGTGTGCTGGCCCATCAGGCCACCACCACCGACGATGGCTTCAATCGGGTAGAGGCTGTGGTGGCCCACGAGTACTTTCACAACTGGTCCGGTAACCGTGTTACCTGCCGGGACTGGTTTCAGCTGAGCCTGAAAGAGGGCTTTACCGTGTTCCGCGATTCACAGTTCTCTGCGGACATGGGTTCCCCGGTGGTCAAGCGGGTCGAAAATGTCACCATGCTGCGCACGGTGCAATTTGCCGAAGATGGCGGCCCGACGGCCCACCCGGTGCAGCCTGCATCCTATATGGAGATCTCCAACTTCTACACGGCCACCATTTATGAGAAAGGGGCAGAGGTGGTGCGTATGATTCATACGCTGCTGGGTCCGGAATTGTTCCGTCGCGGCTCTGATCTCTACTTTGAGCGCCACGATGGCCAGGCTGTCACCATCGAAGATTTTGTGGCCGCCATGGCCGAGGTCAGTGGTAGGGATTTCAGTCAATTCATGAATTGGTACCGCCAGGCCGGCACACCTTGCCTGACTGTCACCAGTGGTTACGATGAACAGCAGCGACAGTTCAAATTACACTTTTCGCAGAGTTGTCCGCCCACTCCCGAGAGCCAGAACAAACAGCCCTTTCATATTCCAGTAACGGTGGGGTTAGTGACAGACGCAGGGGATTTGCCACTGAGTCCGGCAGGTGAAACCAGCCGGGTTGTGGAAATTACCGAAACCGAGCAGACAGTAGTTTTTGAGCACATCGATTGTCGACCAGTACCATCTCTGCTGCGCAATTTTTCGGCGCCTGTAAAACTGAATTATCCCTATAGTTTTGATGAGTTGGGTTTTTTAATGGCCCATGATAGCGATGGCTTCAACCGCTGGGATGCCGGTCAGCGGCTCTCCATCGCGTTAATGCAGTCGTTGATTAAAGATTTTCGTACCGGTGAACCACTGCAACTGGATAGCCGTTTGCCAGAGGTTTTTGCCAAGGTGCTGGATGAAATCGAGGCCGACCAGGCCATGCAGGCACTGGTGTTGACCCTGCCTACCGAGTTTCTGCTGGCAGAGTTGTCCGACGTGATTGATGTAGAAGCTATCCATCAGGTTCGTCGCTTTGTCTGTGGTGAGTTGGGAAAAACCCTGGTGACCGCTTGGCGTAAAGCCTATCTGGATAACGTGCAGCCACAATATGCGCTTTCCGGTGTTGCCATGGCGCGGCGGAGTCTAAAAAACCTTTCCCTGCGCTATCTGTTGAACAGCGGCGTCGAGGATTCCCTGTCACTGGCTCATGAGCAGTTTATGACCGCAGACAACATGACCGATCGGTTAGCTGCATTATCCGGGTTGGTTAATGACCCGCGGGACGCGGCGGTGACGCTGGCAGAGAAGGCGCTGGACAAATTCTACCAGGATTGGCAACAGGAGCCGTTGGTGCTGAACCAGTGGTTTCAGGTACAGGCGTCCTGTATGCGTCCGGGTGGCCTGGAGCGGGTGAAAAAACTCATGCAGCACACTGCATTTGACTTCCATAACCCCAACAAGGTGCGTGCGCTGGTGGGTGTATTCTGCAACAGTAATCCGGTTAACTTTCATCGGCAGGATGGCGCTGGCTACCAGTTCCTGGCTGATAATGTGCTGGCATTAGACAAGCTGAACCCGCAGATTGCCTCCCGTCAACTGACGCCGCTAACCAAATGGCGACGCTATGACCTGTCGGCACAGTCACTGATGCAGGAGCAACTTTCCCGTGTGCTGGCAGCGCCTGGTTTGTCTCGGGATACGTATGAGATCGCTTCGAAGAGTCTTTGAGGGATTACCGCTGCACTCTGTTGACTTGATGCGTGTCAATGACAACGGTGATGAATAAGCAGACACTGGCCTAGGTAGATGTGCCAAACAGGTGTATCTCCAAAGTGACAGCAACCCCTCTTGAAGGGGTTTTTCATCGTTAATATTTAGGAGAGCCTCTGGCTCTCCTTTTTTTTGCCTGCTGTTCTGGGCGACCCCTTTGAGTTGATTATCTGGCAGTGGTTTTTTTTGTTCGTTTTTTGTTATTCAGGTGATCATGAAGTGCCAGGAATTGCTGGGTCAGCGGATGACTGGGCGCAAAGTGAATCAACGGTTTCCCCGCCTGATGTGATTCGCGCATTTTTACCGACTGATTCAGATAGATGGGCAGCACCGGGTGCTTCTCTGCAATCAGCTCATTGATGATTTGTGTCGGCAAATTGGCTCTCGGCTGAAACTGGTTGGCGATGATTCCTTCGATCAAGAGGTCTTCGTTGTGATCATCCCGTATTTCGCCAATGACATGCAGAATGTTGTACAGGGCATGTCGTGAAAATGCGTCGCAATCGAAGGGAATCAATACCCGATCGGCGCTTACCAGTGCTGAAGTGGTGTAGAAGTTCATCGCCGGTGCCGTGTCAATAAACACCTGATCAAAGTGTGGTTCCAGCTTGTTTAGCAAGTCACGCAACTTGTAAATTTTGTGGCGGGATTCCAGCTTTTGTTCGATCTCTTCCAGTTCGGGGTCCGACGCCATGATCGACAGGTTGGCGAAGGGTGTCTCAGTGATAAATTCAGCCGGTTTCTTCGGTGAGAGATTAAAGGACAGGGTTTGAGAAAAGTAATCGGCAATGGTGTTGGCCGTATCGGGGTTTTCACCCAGTAGATATTGGGTAGAGTTGCCCTGTGGATCTAGATCGAGTAACAGTGTCCGTTTCCCACTGTTGGCAGCGATAGCCGCCAGATTGCAGGTGATACTGGACTTGCCTACACCGCCTTTTTGATTGAAAACAACTCGACGCATACTCTGGATCCTTGCCTAGCGTTGAAATGGATGGCTTTTCGGTAAAGCATCCTGCATGAAAAATGCCAAATTGTCATTTTATGGAATCCCCTGATTGACGCGAAGCTTCTTCGCCCTCGCTGTGGGTAAGCGCTCATCAATGGGGGGAAAAGTGCACAAAATAGCAGCATTTTGTGCTTTTTAATGCACTTTTTACAGGCGTGACCCCAGCAACAGAAACCTGCTGTCGGTTTATTTGCCGTACAGCGGCGCCAGTGGCGTCCCTTTTTGATGTTTGCCCAGGCCTTTTCGGTTTTTTCTTAGCTGTTTTAATTGCTCAAAGATTGTCGGCAGGCTGACATTCTCCGGGGCGCCGCCGTAGAGCGAACGATCCAGCGCATCCAGTGTCTCGGCCAGTTTGCCGCTGTTTGCTGTAGTGGCCACATCCTGCAGTGTCAATAAGGGCCTGTCCCAATAGACCCTTGCCCAGCGCAGCAGGGCATGACGGAATGCCCGTGGGTTATCGTCTTTGGATTGTCGTTGGAGCTCCGCAAACAATGTGTTTTCTTTGGGTTCATCTACTGTTTCTACTGGGGTGACGTTCAATGCCGGTTGACGACTGCTATTGCGCCACAGCAAAAACAATACTGCGACGGCGATCAGGAGCACAAGGTTCACACTGATCAATATCCATATCAGTAGTCCGGACTCCTGAGCTACAACGGGAGTCACTATCGGCTCGGCTGCATTGGTTCTGTCAGTTTTATCAGTTTCGCTCACATCCGGCACTTGGCCTGCAGCAGCTTTCACTGTCAGTGTGCGTTGTTCAAGGACCGCTTGTCTCGGTTGCTGACTGACGGTGTCCCACCACTGGACTGTAACCGGGGGTAGTGTGATGGTTCCTGCCCTGGATGGGACAATGGCCATGGATTCCACCCGTGAACCGATCACACCACTGTTATCACCACTGTTATCCATTTGAGGCTGGTCCGGGTAGATTTTGTAACCATCGCCATCGGGTATGCGCAGAGGCGGCAGTTGGGTCGCGGCCAGCTCCTGGGCGGTCAGTGTGATGGTGCGGGTGATCGGTTCCCCCGCCACCAGATCATCGGGCGGGCGGCTCCAGCGTTCGGTGAGACTAAGCCCCTTGGCCGGAAGCCATGCCCCACTGCCAAAATTGGCGGGGCGAGGCAGAATCGTCACTCGCTGCTCATCCGAATAGAGCAGAACACGCTTGCCCCGGTTTCCGAAGAGGGAGCCCGAGAAAGGGTCGCGGCGATCTGGAATGGCCGTATTCAGACGAACCTGAGGTATGACCAGTTCGCCACTGGCCTCCGGGAACAACACATATTTGATTTCGTTGACCTGATAAGCCACACCATTTTCGCGAGTCTGGTACTGGTTCTCCGCCAGTTGCAGTATGGAGGTATTGTCTATTGATAAACCGTCACTGCTGAGGCCGAGCAGGGGTTCTGACGTAAAAATCCGCAAAGTCAGCAACAGCTGTTCCTGAACATAGGCGGTGGTTTTGTCCAGCTCGGTTTCAACAAATATCGGTTCCCTGTTTCTCGCCGCCGGGCGGCTATCTTCTACCTGCAGGGTGATTGCCTCGCTGTTTACGCCTTTAAAATCAAGCTCCGGAATCAGTATTTCCCCCGTTCCTCTGGGCAACAGTTCCAGTAGCCACTCAGTGTAGGAGACCGCTGTGCCGTTGATCAGTGAAAACTGGTTTTGCTGGCGGCGGGAGAGGATCTCAAAGTCCTCCTCCAGGACAGAAAAGTCCGGTTCGCCAGATGTCTGGCTGTCGAATCGAACCCGTAACTCGACAGTTTCACCGCGATTGAGCTGGTTGCGGTCCACTGTCGCCGACAAGCTGTCAGCCGTGGCCCCGGTGCTGCCCAGCAACAGGAATAGCGGAACAAACACGTAACATAGCAGTGATCTACTCCAATCAGCGTTCATCAACTTTTACCACCTCTGTTCCTGATCGCCGGGCGGGTTAATACCGCGGCGTTCCTCAAATTCACGCTTTCTTGATTCATAGCGAAATTTTTCCCGCAGTAAGCCACCGGGATCATCCGGGATTTTTCTCAGCCATTGCTCCATGGCCTGTTTTTCTTCCTCACTCATTTCCGGCAGTGCTCCCTGTGATGGTTGTTCACTTGTCTCGCCATCACCGGGAGAGGGTTGCGGATCGGTCGACTGTTCGGAGGGTTCTGGCTGGCTTTCCGGCTGTGATTGTTTGCCTTCCTGTTGCCCATCTTCTGCTTCAGGGTCAGGTGGCTCGGCACTGTTCTGTTTATTACTTCCGGACGGATTGTCAGAACCGTCATTGGCATCTTCGGGGTCCTGTTCGCCGGGCTGTTGCTGATTTTTCTGATCTTCAGGTTTTTCCTGGGGATCTCCTTTCGGCTGATCCTGCTGCTGATTCTGTTGCTGCTGCTTGAGTTGTTCCACCAATTCACGATTAAACTGGGCATCCTCCATTTCAGGTGCGAGCGCCAGAGCCTGGTTGTAGCTGGCAATGGCTTCTTCAAGCTTGCCGTCTTTTGCCAGTGCATTGCCGCGATTGTAGTGATCGATGGCTGAGTCACCCTGATACAGTTCGGTCGCGCGGTCGTATTGGCCATTGCGGTAAGCTGCGGCCGCTTTCCATTGCGTGTGATTGAACTTTTCCTGGGCGGAGGCTGTATCACCTTCCTGCAGTGCCCGCAATGCCTGCTGGTCAGGTGTCAGCCAGAGATCATCCCAGCTCAGGGCTTGAGCGGGTACGGGTAGACCAAACAGTGGTGTCAGTATCAGGCAGGCAAGGACTATGCCGCGGCGTGAAGCCAGCACCAATATCGGTAACAGTAGCAGCACCAGCCAATAGCCTGTGTCATGCCAGCTATCGAAGTTGCGCTCAAGCTGACGGGTGGACGCGTCCGGTCCGATTTTGAAGCCTTCCAGCAGGTAGTTGATATCGGTGTTGTCGGCCGTGATGGCGCTGTAGCGGCCGCCATGCCGGTTTGCCAGTTGTGAGAGCCCCCGTTCATCCAGACGCGGCACAATGATGGAACCGTTGCTGTCCTTGGCAAATCCGCCGCCGCCAATGGGTATGGGTGCCCCCTCTGCGGTACCAATACCGAACACGGAAAGACGGAAGTCGCCCATGCCCTGAAAGATATTGCCCAGCTCATCCCGGGCGCGCTCGGCAACACCATCGGTCATTAACAATATATCCGCTCGGGTGGCTCCGGCATTGAGTGCCAGCTCCATGGCTTTTTGTACGGCGGATTCAACATGGCTGCCGGGGCCGGGCATGATATTGGGGTCCAGAGCTGGAACCAGTGCTGCAAGCGTCTTGGCGTCATCGGTCAGCGGGCTGACCACAAATGCATCGTCAGCGTAGGCGATCAACCCCGTTATCCCCTCTTTGCGTTGCTGCAGCAACTCGATCAGTTTCAGCCGTGCACGGGTAAGCCGGTTGGGTTTCTGGTCCTGGGACAACATGGAGGGCGAGAGGTCGAACAGGATGATCAGCGCACTTTCCTGCTTGTGGATTGGCAGGGGTGTCCGGTCCCAGGTGGGACCCGCCATGGCAAGTGTGGCGATGATCCAGCCGAGGAGTGAAATCACCACCAGTGAACGCCGTTTGTGATGGGTGGATTCATCCAGTAGCAGCGGCAACAGTTCCGGTGCAATGACCCGATGCCAGTTGCCCCGCCTGATCTGGGAGCGGTGTAACCACCAGCTGGTGAGTAGCGCGGGCAGAATGGCCAGCAACCAGGCCGGCCGGAGAAAATGAAATTCGGACAGGGCTTGTATCGTGCTCATCAGCTGTTATCTCCGCGATTCGCCAGAGCTGCCATTGCAAAGCTGCAGAGCAGCGCAAACCCCAGTGGCCAGTAAAATAATGCTTTGGTCGGTCGCAGGGTTTCCGCTTCCTGGGCAACGGGTTCCAGCTGATCAAGCCGTCTGTAGATCGCTTCAAGCTCCTCCGGGTTGCGAGCGCGAAAATATTGGCCACCGGTTTTCTCGGCGATGGCAGTCAGGGTCGCTTCATCCAGGTCACTGGAGGGGTTGATCCGTCGCGTGCCAAAGAGACTTCGTTCCAGCTTTACTTCTGCACCAATGCCAATGGTGTGGATTACGATGCCTTCCCTGGCAGCGATATCGGCCGCTTCCAGCGGTTTAACCCGGCCCGCAGAATTGGCACCATCCGTCAGCAAAATCAGGACCCGATGGTTTTTGAGGCGAGGCTGCAGGCGTTTCACCGCCAGACCAATGGCATCACCTATGGCGGTGCGGTCGCCCGCAAAGCCAATCTGCGCTTCATTGAGCAGCACATTCAGGGTCTTTCGATCAAATGTCAGCGGTGTCTGCAGGTAGGGGCGCGTACCGAACAGAATCAGCCCCATGCGGTCGCCCTGTCGACGTTCGACAAATTCTCCGATTACCTGTTTGACAGCGGTGAGCCGGTCAACGGTATTGCCACCTATCTGCATATCGGTCTCTTGCATGCTGCCGGAGATGTCCACTGCCATCAACAGATCCCGGCCAGTGCTGGGTATGGCAATGGGATCTCCAACCCAGGTGGGGCGGGCAGCCGCTGCGAGCAGAGCAATCCAGGTGGCCGTCAGCAGTGCCAGTGCCAACCAGTGCCAACCCCCGCCGTTTTTAAGCACTGCTACATTCCTCGACAGCGCCGAGTAGACAGGCACCTTCAGGGCTGGTGTTGTCGCTTCCGCCCGGCTGCGCACCAGCCGGTAAATTAGCGGCACCGGCAACAGGATAAACAGCCAGGGCCAGTCAAACGTCAGCATGATGAACTCCGCCGATGCTGTGCGAGCCATTGCTTGATGGCGGTGTGCAGGGAAATAACCAGATGGTCAATATTTTCCGGGTCAGCCCGATAGGGCAAGACTTTCAACTGTTGCTGTAGCGTTTCATCAAATAGCGTTCGCCGGCATTGCTGGTTAAGCCGCTGTAATAACTCTGGTGTCAGTTCCGATTCGAGGGCCTGATCCGGATAGGCCGTTTTCGCGGTGCGGCGCAAGAGTGTCAGCATGGCATGGCAATGTTCGAGCGGTTGTTCCGCCAGAGATTGCTCCAGCTCGGCCAGGCAGTGCAGTGCCTCCCGCCGATAGCGATTGTCCTGGTGCCGTTTTTTCAACCTCCAGAGACAGTAAATCACTGCGCTCAGTAGCAGTAGTGCCAGTAACCACCAGCCCGGGGCAGGGGGCCACCAGCCGATCGGATCGGGCAGGTGAATGTCTCGCAGTTGTGAAAGTGGATCCTGGGGGTTCATGGGTGCCGCCCGCTTTTTTTTCTGCTATAGGTCTGCTGCAGGATCGGCATGACAGAAGTTCCTGTTTCAAAAGCCATCAGCCCCATGCGCAATTGCGTACACAGTTGTCGCAGCCGTGCCTGGTGGCGCAGAAAGTGTTGTTCAAACTCCTCTCGCAATTCACGACTTCGCGCATTCAGTGAAAACTGCTGATTACCGTCGCTCACCTGGTAGAGGGCCGGCGGTGGCAACTGTTTTTCCAGTGGGTCATGGATCTGGCACAGGTTGACGTCACAGTGTCTGGCCAGTTCGAAAAGGTGTTGTTCGCAGTCTTTGTTCAGGTCATGGAAATCGCTGATCAGAAACAGTGTTGAGCCGGGCAGTGCCACTCGCCGAGTGTCCCGCATAATATCGATCATGCTGTATTTGCCGGGCACTGAGTGGGTCAGCAGTTCACTGAAATCCCTTAACTGGTGGATTAACTGCAAGACGCTGTGGCTGCTGCGACGAGCCCGGATTTCACGATGCTGCTCTGCGCCTATAATCAGCCCGCCAACCCGGTCATTGGCGTTCAGGCCGGCCCAGCCGAGCGCCGCAGCCAGCTGGCAGGCAGTGATGGATTTCAGCATTTTTGAGCCAAAGAACATGTTGGGACGTAAATCGGTGATCACCAGGATGGGCCGCTCCCGCTCTTCCCGAAACAGCTTGGTGTGGGGGGTCAGGGTACGTGCCGTGACCCGCCAGTCGATGGAACGGATATCGTCACCAGGCTGGTATTGCCGGACTTCCTCAAAATCCATACCCCGGCCTCGCGTTCGGGAGTGGTGCCCTCCCATCAGCGAGGTTCTCGCCATTCGCCGGGGGAAAAACTTCAGGTCGCGCGTACCAAATCGCATGCCTACCAGCGTGGTGACATCGGCGATGGCCGGATTGTTGAGATCGGGATCGTCCATTGATCAGGCAGAGGGTACGTTGCTGATCAGGATATCGATTGCCCGGTCCGGGGTAATACCGCTGGCCTCTGCCTCAAAACTCAGAATAAGACGATGGCGCAATACATCGTGAATCACGCTGCGCACATCGTCCGGGGAAACGTAATCGTGACCCTTCAGCCATGCGCAGGCCCGGGCACAGCGATCCAGCGATATGGTGGCTCTCGGGCTGGCACCAAAATCAAGCCAGCTGCCCAGTTTTTCGCAATAATCGGTGGGATTGCGGGTGGCGAGGATCAACTGGACGATATATTCCTCCACGGGTTCTGCCATGTGGACTGACAAAACTTCCTTGCGGGCTTCCAGCAAAGTTTCCTCTGTGACTTTGTCGACGGCAGCTACCGGTTCGTTCAATGCCTCATTGCGAGCCAGGCGCAAAATCTGTCGCTCCGCCTCTGCCTCCGGGTAGTCTACGTTGACGTGCATCAGAAAGCGGTCCATTTGTGCTTCCGGCAGCGGGTAGGTACCTTCTTGTTCGATAGGGTTCTGAGTGGCCATAACCAGAAAAAGCCTGGGCAGTGGGTAGGTGCTGCGGCCGACACTGATCTGGCGCTCTGCCATGGCTTCCAGCAGCGCTGACTGGACTTTGGCCGGTGCCCGGTTTATTTCGTCTGCCAGTACCAGGTTGTGAAAAATCGGGCCAGGCTGGAATTGAAAACTGCCGTCTTCCGGGCGGTAGATATCACTGCCGGTGATGTCGGAAGGCAACAGGTCTGGCGTGAACTGGACACGGTGAAAATCTCCAGTGATGCCATCCGCCAGGGTTTTGATGGCTTTGGTTTTTGCCAACCCGGGGGCCCCTTCCACCAACAGGTGCCCATCGGCCAGAATGGCAATGATCAGCCGGTCTATCAGGTGGGGCTGGCCGACAATTTGGGTATTGAGATAATCGCGGAGCTGCAAAATTTTTTGCTGATGAGTCATGCTGATGCTTACTTCTTGTTATAACGGTGGTCAGAGATTGTAATGCCTGGTGGCCGCTAACCCAAACAGGGCAATCCTATGAGGTTAATCTAGACTGTAGGTAGCAGATGAAGTTCAGTTACGGCGTATTCTGCCGCAATGAGCGGAGGGAATCAGCAAGTAAGGGTTTACACATAAAAATACGGGAAAGGGGTGATCATGCAGCGAGTTTTTGAAGGTGATTTTTTTGCCTCCCTTGAAGCGCAGATAATCGAAAAATATCCGACGGAACTGGCAGAGCAGTTAGTGCCATTCTCGAGAAAAATCTTCGAACTGTTTCCTTTGCAGGAACTGGCTTATGAGCAGTTGGATGATATCCAGGGTTTTGTATTCAGTCTGTACAACTTTACCCGCAGGGTGGCGCCGGATCATCCTGCCGTTCGCGTGTTCAACCCGGTCCTGGAGGAGGATGGCTGGGTCAATGATGCTACTGCACTGTTCATATTGCAGCGGGATATGCCGTTTCTGGTGGATTCTGTACGTATCCAGATTAACCGCGCAGGACTCAATATTCAGCTGATCAAGAGTACGGTCTTTCAGGTTGTGCGCGATCAGAACGGTGTCCTGATCGATCTGTTTGCCGACCCGTCAACGCCCGGTAGCCGTGCTGAAGCGCTGATCTATATCGATGTGGATCTGCGTACGTCGAGTGAGGAACATCAGTCGCTGGAGCACGACATACTGGATGTATTGCGCGACGTTGAGGCGGTGACCGACGATTTTCTCCCGATGGCCGAACGTCTCAATCACGCAATAGCCGGTGTCAGGGATAACCATGCAAACCTACCGGCATGTGAGGCGGATGAACTGGCTGCCTTTCTCGAATGGCTGCGTGACGGCGCTTTTATCTTTCAGGGTTGCTCGGAGTTTCGTCTTTTAAAAGAGCGAGGCTCCCCCGCATTGAAACACCTTCCGGAACGGCAGCTCGGTATTTTTCGCCGCCATCAGATCAATATTGAAAAACAGGCACTTAGCGAACTTAGCCCGGGTATCCAGGCATTTTACAAGGGCGATGCCCCGATGGCTTTTACCAAGTCATCATTGCGTTCGAGGGTTCACCGACAGGCTTACTCGGATTTTATTGTACTGAAACACTATGACAAAAAAGGCGTTGTCATTGGTGAATACCTGTTTATGGGACTATATACATCAGCGGTTTATAACGTCAGCCCATTCAAGATTCCATTGATCCGCCAGCGAGTTCAAAATGTGCTGGATCGCACCGGTTTCAGTGCGGGCAGTCACGACTTCAAAGCGATTTCCCAATTGATTGAAGTGCATCCGAGGGACGAGCTTTTTCATTCCTCTGCCGATGAGTTGTACGAGACGTTGGTCGGTATCTGGCAGATCAGTGAAAGGCGTCTGGTACGGCTCTTTATTCGGGTTGACCCTTTCGAAAAATTCATCAACTGTCTGGTGTACATGCCGCGAGATATCTATCGCACTTCCATTCGCACCGCGATTGAGCACATGCTCAAAAACGAATTTGATGCCACCGAGTGCGAGTTCAATACCAGTTTCTCCGAGTCGCTGCTGGCTCGTACCCAGTTTGTCCTGAGACTCAATTCCAGTCGTTATCGGGAAGTTGACCGGGATGAACTGATCGGTCGGATTGTTGAGCTGACCCTCGACTGGAATGATGAGCTCGAGCGTTCGGCACTGGATCAGTGGGGTGAGTCGCTGGGCAGGGACATGGCCCACTTTTACCGGGATGCCTTTTCCGCCAGCTATATGGATCACTTTGACCACCGTTCGGCCATTCATGATATTCAGTTGTTTCACGATCTCGGCAACGATGAGGAAATTGCCACCGGTTTCTATCAGCAGGCGGGTGCTGATCAGAATGTCATGCGTTTCAAGCTGTTCCATCGCCATCACCAGCTAGAACTCTCCAATCTTGTGCCGATGTTGGAAAACCTCGGTTTCAGGGTGTTGGGGGAGCATCCCTACCAGATTACGCCACGGCGGGGCGGTGAGATCTGGCTACATGATTTCACGCTGCGCTTCGGGCTGGACGTGGATGTGGATGTATCACTGGTCCGGAATACTTTCCAGGAGGCATTCAAAGCTGTCTGGTCCCAGCAAACAGAAAATGATCGCTTTAACCATCTTGTGGTCGGTGCCCGGCTGGATTGGCGAATGGTTTCTCTGTTGCGGTTGTATGCCCGTTACATGAAGCAACTGGGTAGCAACTTCAGTCAGGATTTTATTGCGGATACGCTCGCTGCCAACCTCGACATTACCCGAAATCTGGTAGCGCTGTTTCGCTGCCTGTTTGATCCCAAGGTTGTGACCCCGCAAAGTGAAGAATACGGTCGTGCCGAACGCCTCAACCAGAAAATCCAGGAGGCTCTGGAACAGGTGAGCAATCTCAACGAGGACAAGGTGTTGAGCAGCTACCAGCAATTGATCAACGCCACCAAGCGTACCAATTACTTCCAGCTCGGAGCCGATGATCAACAAAAGCCCTGTATCGCAGTGAAACTGGCTCCCGGAGAACTCGCCGATGCGCCGGAACCTCGGCCGCTTTACGAAATTTTTGTCTATTCTCCCCGGATGGAGGGTGTTCACCTGCGAATGGGCAGGGTGGCGCGGGGTGGGCTGCGCTGGTCTGATCGCTTGGAGGATTATCGTACCGAGGTGCTGGGTCTGGTGAAAGCCCAGCAGGTTAAAAACGCAGTGATTGTCCCGACCGGTGCGAAAGGTGGCTTTGTGGCGAAGCAAATGCCGCGCAATCCGGGTCGGGAAGCGCTATTGCAGGAGGGTATTGCCTGTTACCGCTTGTTTGTCTCAGGACTCCTCGATCTTACCGATAACGTGGCTGGCGATGACGTTGTTCCGCCGCCCTGCGTGGTCAGGCGCGATGAGGATGACCCCTATTTGGTGGTTGCTGCGGATAAGGGAACAGCGACTTTTTCTGACTATGCCAATGAGCTATCGCTGGCCTACGGTCACTGGCTGGGGGATGCCTTTGCTTCCGGTGGCAGCCACGGCTACGATCACAAGAAGATGGGTATTACTGCCAGGGGCGCCTGGGTGTCAGTACAGCGCCATTTTCGCGAATTGGGACTCAATACCCAGACAGAGGATTTCTCTGTTATTGGTATCGGTGATATGGCGGGAGATGTGTTTGGCAATGGTTTGCTGATGTCCCGGCATATCAAGTTGGTGGCAGCGTTTAACCACCAACATATCTTTATCGACCCTAACCCCGATCCCGAGGCGAGTTTTGCAGAGCGGGAGCGGTTGTTTCATCTTCCGCGCTCAAGTTGGGAAGATTATGACCAGACGTTGATATCACCCGGTGGTGGGGTTTTTTCCCGCGGCGCAAAGTTACTCAAGTTGACCCCGGAAATTCAGGCATCGCTGGATATCAGCCAGGCTGCACTGAAACCCAACGAGCTGATCAATGCCCTATTGAAAGCACCGGTTGATTTGATCTGGAACGGCGGTATAGGCAGCTATGTGAAGGCGTCGGGGGAAAGTCACCAGGATGTTGGCGATCGTGCCAACGACAGTGTTCGTATCGATGGCCGTGAATTGCGCTGCCGTGTATTCGGTGAGGGGGGCAATCTCGGTATGACCCAACGTGGCCGCATTGAATATGCACTGAATGGGGGTGCCTGCAATACCGACTTTATCGATAACTCGGGAGGTGTGGATTGCTCTGACCATGAGGTCAATATCAAAATTCTGCTGAATGGCCTGGTGCAAAGCGAGGATCTCACCACTAAGCAGCGCAACCAGGTGTTGGTGGACATGACGGAGGAAGTGTCCGAGCTGGTGTTGGCCAATAATTATCGTCAGACCCTGGCCATCAGTCTTGCGCACTACCGTTGTAAAACCAATTTTTCAGAGTATTGGCGGGCGATAGTGGACTGGGAAGCCAGTGGCCTGATCAACCGTTCACTGGAATATTTACCCGATGACGAGACGCTCAAGGACCGTGAAAAACGTCAGCTTGGCCTGACACATCCCGAGCTGGCAATTCTGGTGTCCTACGCCAAAATTTTGATCAAGGATCAGGTGCTCAAATCCGATGCGCCAGAAGATCCCTATCTGACCAAAATGATTGCCGGGGCGTTTCCCAAGAGTCTCTCGCAGAATTATCCCGACAGACTGTTACAGCACAGTCTGAAGCGTGAAATTATTGCCAACCAGCTGGTCAACGAGATGGTCAACCTGATGGGGGTCCCCTATTTTCAGCGACAGATTGCCTCCACCGGTGCCAGTGTCAGTGATGTGATGCGGGCATTTGCTGTCGCCAGGGACCTGTTGCGCATCGACCATTTCTGGAGACGGGTTGAATCCCTGGATTACCTGGTTCCGGCAGAGGTGCAGTTCGAACTGTTCCACGCCCTGATGCGGATGGGACGGCGTGCCTCGCGGTGGGTACTGCGAAATCGCCGATCCTGCCTCAATCCACAACAGGAGGTACAGACGCTCAGGCCGAAACTGGTGGAGTTGCAACTCCTGTTGCCGACGCTGTTTCATCGGGAAGAAGCCAATGACTGGCAGGAAGAGGTGCAGCGCCTGATTGAACTTGGGGTGCAGGAGGATGTGGCGATGCTGGTGGCCAGTGCCAATTTTCTGTTTTTCGGCTTTGGTATAGCTGATCTGGCAGCCACCGATAGGAAACCTGTTGGGTTGGTATTGGAGCTCTATTTTAAACTGGGTACGGAACTGGATCTCGATTGGTTTGGCGAACAGATTATTCAGCTCGAACCGGACAATCGCTGGCAGGATTTCGCCCGTGAATCTTATGTAGATGATCTGGAGGGACAGCGCCGAGCGTTGTGTGCTGCCTTGCTGGCCGGGGTTAACGGTGTCAGGGATATCGATGGGGCGATCCAGGCCTGGAAAGCCACACACCCGCACCTGATTGCCCGCTGGATGGATATGATGAATGAGCTGCACACTACGCCAGGTCGGGATTTTGCCATGTTCTCAGTGGCCCTGCGGGAGTTGCTGGATCTTGTTCAGGCCACCATCAACCACCGTGATACAGTGCCTTTTTGCGCGATTTGAAGGCTGCTTGGGGATATGGAGGCACCGGGTCTGGTTGGAAGCGGCGGGAGGTTGTGCACCTCCACAAGCCGCTTCCTGAGTCCGGTCAGGACTTTTCAGGGGGACAGTGCCCCGTTAGGGAAAATGGATAGAAATATTTACAGGTTGCTGACTTTCTGCTGAACGGCCTGTTCCTTGTAGCCGCTCCAGTTATCTTCACGACCTTCCCGCCAACCGTTGCACCAGTCCTGAGCAAGTGTGGTTTCTTCTGAATGAGGACATAGTGTCTTGTTTCGGCCATGGTAGCCTGCCTGGTAACCTTTGATGAAAGCGCGGTGGGAGGAATCTCGTTTTTGTCTTTTCATATGACATGAACTCCTGATTTCTAGGGCCACTTTCTGTGATTAAAGTGGTTTGCTGGTTTTTTATGGTCTAGCCCTTCCATCACATCAAATGTTGTCAGCGCTGTCGAAGATTTTATTTGTCTATAAGTAGTGGTTTTTAATTCCCTTATGTAATCAATCGATTTTGTGTTTCCATTGCTCTCCTGATATGACGGCTTGATGCGTGGGTTGGAACATTTTTTATGAGTATGTGGTTTGCCAGTTGTCCGAAAGGACTTGAATCCCTGTTGGCCAGTGAACTGACCTCACTGGGTGCGGGAAAAACCCGGGAGACAGTGGCGGGTGTCTATGTGGAGGGCACACTGGCTTTTGCCTACCGGGCCTGTTTGTGGTCGCGCCTGGCCAATCGGGTGCTCCTGCCCCTGGAGAAGTTTGACGTCAGCAGTGCCGATGATCTGTATCGTGGCGTCAGATCGATTCCCTGGGAAACACACCTGACTCCCCGGCAATCCATTGCGGTTGACTTTATTGGTACCAACGATGCCATCAGGCACACCAAATTTGGTGCCCAGCAGGTCAAGGATGCGATCGTCGACCAGCTTCAGGATTATTTCGGTGATCGGCCGGATGTGGATCTGCAAAACCCGGATTTGCGAATCAATGTGCGATTGGCGAAGGATGCTGTCACCGTCAGCCTCGACATGTCCGGTGGCAGTCTGCACAAGCGGGGCTACCGTGTGGCCATGGTGCCGGCACCACTGAAGGAAAATCTGGCCGCTGCCCTGTTGTTGCGGGCGGGTTGGCCGGAGATTGCAGCACGGGGTGGCGCTTTGATTGATCCCTTGTGCGGCAGTGGCACGTTTTTGATTGAAGGTGCGATGATGGTTGCCGATATGGCCCCCGGGCTGATTCGGGAACGATTTGGTTTCCACGGCTGGGCGAAGCACGATGACACATTGTGGCAAGACATCCGGCAGGAGGCGCTGGCCCGCTGCGAGGCAGGCCTGTCCCGCGAGATACCTGAAATCCGTGGCTATGACAAGGATACCCGGGCCGTAAGTGCAGCCCAGGAAAATATTGCCTGTGCGGGGTTGGAAAAGTGGGTGCGGGTCATGGCGAAACCCATCGAGGCGTTCAAAAAGCCCACACACCGTGAAACGGGGGATGGATTGATTATTTGCAATCCCCCCTACGGTGAACGCTGGGGCGAGATGGAAGAATTAAAACCGCTCTACCAGACATTGGGTGAAGTGGCTAAAAGGGAATGCCCCGGCTGGCGTATGGCGGTGATTACCGGCAATGCCGAGTTGGCCGGTGAGTTGCGTTTGCGAGCCGACAAGAAGTACCAGTTTTTTAACGGCACGATTCCCAGTCAGCTATTGCTCTTTCAGCTTCGGGAGGCTGATGACCGGAACCCGCAGCCGCGCTCCGATGAGTCTGCAGCGGCGCTTGGTGAAGGCGCGCAGATGTTTGCCAATCGGCTGAAAAAAAATGCCCGAAAACTGGCGGGCTGGCTGAAGGCTTCAGGGGTGAGCTGTTACCGTCTGTACGATGCGGATATGCCGGAGTATGCCGTGGCTATCGATGTCTATCAGGACGCCATCCATGTGCAGGAGTACGCCCCGCCCATCACTGTCGATGAGGCGAGCGCCAACCGTCACCTCACCGAGATCCGTCAGGCGCTGCTATCGCTTTATCCGGAAAGCCGCGGTAAATTATTTTTTAAAGAGCGTCGCCGCCAGAAGGGTGATAGCCAGTACCAGCGCCAGCCGAGCGGCTCCAGTCATAATGCGTTGCAGGTAGTCACAGAGGGTGCTGCCCGCTTTGAGGTGAATCTGTCAGATTATCTCGATACCGGCCTGTTTCTCGATCACCGACCGGTGCGCCGGATGATCGGTGCCATGGCCAGGGGCAAACGGGTGCTCAATCTGTTTTGCTACACCGCAGCCGCCAGTGTTCATGCGGCGCTTGGCGGGGCGACAAGCAGCCTCAGCATCGACATGTCAAACAGCTATCTGGAGTGGGCCGGACGCAATTTTGCCCTGAACGGACTGGACCTGAAGCAACATCAGTTGCTGCGGGCAGATTGTCTGGAGTGGCTGGAGAGAGAGCAGGGTGCCTTTGATCTTGTGTTTCTCGATCCACCGACCTTTTCCAACTCCAAGAAAATGGAACAGGTACTGGATATTCAGCGAGACCATGGGGCATTGATCGGGCATGCCATGGCTGTGCTGGCGCCGGGCGGTACCCTGGTGTTTTCCAATAACTTCCGTAAATTTTCCATGGATGAGGCGGTGCTGCAGAACTGGCAGGTGGAGGCGATCACCGAGCAAACCTTTGATCCGGATTTTCAGCGCGATCAGAAGCTTCACAATTGTTGGTTGATCAGGCATCCACAATGAGTGACATTCTGACGCTATACAGCGGTACCCACTGTCCTCTCTGTGATCAGGCCAAGGCGCTGCTCTATCCGGTTCTCCAGGAGAAGGGTTGGCGTCTGCATGTGGTCAATATCAATGAGGATGAGGTGCTGACGGCGAAATACGGTATTCGCATCCCGGTGATTGTCACTCCGGATGGGCGTGAGAAAGGCTGGCCCTTTACTGCCGGTCAGGTGCGGCGCCTGATTTCAGGTCCCTAGACCGGGCGACAAATCCTGGCCACTGCTGTCAGTGGCGGCATCTCTGGAGTATGTTGTCATTTCAGACACCGGTTAGAGGCTGTCATGCGCGGGATTACGTTTTTCAATTCTCTTTCCACTCGTCACTTACCCAGGGATTTTGCCGGTGGGCTAACCACCGCTGTGGTTGCCTTGCCGCTTGCGTTGGCGTTTGGGGTGGCATCCGGCGCGGGTCCTGCTGCGGGTGTTTACGGTGCCATTTTTGTCGGTTTTTTTGCCGCGCTGTTTGGTGGTACGCCCGCCCAGGTATCCGGCCCTACCGGCCCCATGACGGTGGTGATGGCCAGTGTGTTTACCTCAATTCAGGCGAAACACCCGGAAGCGGGCCTGTTGATGGGCTTCAGCGCCGTGATTCTTGCCGGCATTCTCCAGATCGGCTTTGGGTTGCTGAAGTTGGGCAAGTATTTCATTCTGGTTCCCTATTCGGTTATTTCAGGTTTTATGACCGGGATAGGCGTCATCATCATCGTGCTGCAACTGGGTCCCATACTTGGGCACACGGGCACCCCTTCACTGCTGGCAACGCTGGACTATTTTCCCGAATGGCTAACAGCGATCAGCTGGAACGACCTGACATTGGGTTTGCTGGCGATCGCGGGTGTCTGTTTATGGCCCCATCGCTGGAATGTCTGGCTGCCATCGCCTCTGTTGGTGCTGTTGCTCGGAACGTTTTGTGTGCTTTGGCTCCCCGAGGGGACCGTGGCGACAATCGGTGCAATTCCCTCGGCATTTCCGTCGCTGCAATGGCCAATGTTCTCATTGGATATGTTGGATGATCTTTTGTATGCCGCAGTATTACTGGCTGTACTAGGTTCCATCGATTCTTTACTCACGTCACTAGTGGCAGACAACCTTACCAAACAGCAGCACGACTCCGATCGTGAATTGATCGGGCAGGGTATCGGTAATACGGTGGCCGGCTTTTTCGGCGGGTTGCCCGGTGCCGGTGCCACCATGCGCACAGTGGTCAATATACGCACAGGTGGCAAGACCGGCTACTCCGGAATGATTCACTCGCTGGTGTTGCTGGCGGTGATGCTTGGCGCGGGTCAGTACGCGGGACATATACCCTTGGCGGTGCTGGCGGGTATTCTGATCAAGGTGGGTATCGATATCATCGATTGGCCCTACCTGCGGCGGCTTGGCAGGCTGCCGGTGGATACTGCAGCGCTGATGGTGTTGGTGCTGTTCCTGACGGTTTTTGTCGATTTGATTACTGCTGTCCTGGTGGGGGTGTTTTTATCCAACATGATTACTGTTGAGCGTCTGACGACCATTCAGTTGGATAATGTCCATTTTAAACACGGTCAAGGGACAGAAAGTGATCAGAGCCCTGTTGACGAATGGCTGGCGGCCCAGCAAGGCCGGGTTGCTCTGCTGAGTCTCGCCGGCCCCCTCAGTTTTGGGGTGGGTCGGGGGCTGCGCCGCCGCCTCGCGGGTCATGTTTCTCACGAAATTATTATTGTGGATCTGACTGGTGCCCAGCTGGTGGGTACTTCGACCGCAATGATTCTAGATGAGCTGATTCGCAACGAACAGCATCACCAGCGCTATGTGTTGCTGGTAGGTATTTCCGAACAAACCAGCGCCGACCTGAAAAGACTGGGTGCGCTGCAGTTTCTCGATGATAGGCACAGATTTGCTTCATTGCGCGATGCAATGGACTACATTGAGCGGGACGGGCTACATTGACCGGAGGCTATTGCCCTGTGGTCAGATAAAACACATCGAGAACGGTATTTGTTGCATCCATGACTCTGAAAATACGATCATCAATTTGTCGCAGCGACGTGCCATCCAGTGATCTGGGTAGCCGTCCCAGTAGATCCTCTGGCAGGTCCCGGCTCATCAAATAAAGTTCGCGATCGAGAACTTCACCCCGTGCAACCTTCTTCTGCCAACCCGGTGGCAGTTCACCACCGTGTTCCAGTTTTTTGCGCAAACCGGGGGGCAGACTTTTCTTCTTCACGCCGCCCTTGTCCTCGTCGCCAGAATAATCGCGGCGCAGGTACTCGCCGAATACCCGCTTTTCGGTGTCGTTAAACAGCGCATTGGCCATTACCCGGGTAGCCAGACCGACCGACTCTGGGGTGTCGCTGTAACTGACGGGGGGCATTGCCAGCAGTCCGCCGAGCAGAATAATTGATAATTTATTGATTCTCATGAATTTTTCCTTGATGGAAGTTCTGGTCAATCATTTAATGCCGGACTCGGTAAGACGATTGTCCTCACAGCGGTGCACTTCGATGGTCAGATGTGAGAGCCAGTTAAAGTCGGCCAGTAGTGATCTGTAATAATCCGTGGGTCTGGGGTGGTGGGTGACAAGGGATATAATCGCCGCGTAGTCGTGCTCACTGATCTTCCAGATATGCAGATCCGTGATTTGATTGTCGGCATCCTCTTCAATGGCCCGGGTAATTTGTTCCTGATAGTAATCGCTCATGCCGCCGTCCAGTAAAATCGGACTGGATTGCCGGATCAGGCCGATTGCCCAGTAGGTGATAATCGCTGCACCGACAATTCCCATCACGGGGTCCAATGCATACCAGCCGAAATACTTGGCCGACAATAACGCGAAAATGGCCAATAACGAGGTGAGAGCATCGGCCAGTACATGCATATAGGCGGCATAAAGGTTTTGGTCGCGATGACCTTCGCCAGTCTGCTGATGCGTATCGTCACCGTCCTGGTGCTGGTGAGAGTGGTGATCTTTTAACAACAGGGCGCTAATGATATTGACCACCAGTCCCAGCACAGCCACCGCGATAGCGGCATCGAGTTGAATCAGCTGGGGGGACGCCAGTCGCTGTAGCGACTCGACCAGCATCATCAGGGCGACAACTGCCAGCGCCACTGCACTGGCAAAGCCCCCCAGCACACCGACTTTGCCGGTACCGAAACTGAAGGCCGGATTGTCGGCATGTTTCCGAGCATAGCGGTAGGCAAAAATCGTAATCATAAAGGCGGCCACATGGGTGCCCATGTGCCAGCCGTCTGCAAGCAGGGCCATTGAACCAAATACCGTACCGGCAGTGATTTCCGCTACCATCGTGACGGCAGTCAGTATCAATACATATTTGGTGCGGCGCTCGCCATGGGCGTTTGCCGTGGAAAAGTCGTGCTGGTGTTGCCAGCGATGTAAGTGTTCCTGGTGCATAGGAGAAATCAATTCGTCAGATTGGCTAGATTACTGCGGAGCCGACAGGCTGAATGCCCCTCGGATTTCACCCAGTTGATAGCCTGTCGCAGCGTCGTCCGGGTAATGATTTTTCAGTGCTTGTGCAACGTCTGGATCGAGCGCGCTGCCATGGCAGTTGAGGCAGAGTGGTTGAACAATCTGAGCCTTCATGTAGCGGAATCGCCCATCGACTTGTTCGGCCTGGGTCAGTTGTGCAGGCATCTCTCCTGCGGCGAGGCGAGATTCAAAGTGCAAAAGGGTATTCCGTTCCCAGTGGTCGGGTTCAGCGGATTTGTTGCGGGCCTTGAGACTGACCCGCTTGACGGACCAACCGGTTTCCCGGTTCAGTCGGTTGGCTATTTCCGGTGCCGCTGTGGCGCAGACGCTGATGGCCTCCACCGGGCCACCGGTCTGGATTGCCTCCAGCAGGCGTGGCTGCAATGAGCCGGCAAACTGTTTGACGATGTTTTCCGCTTGCTGTTCGAGTGTTGATGCAGAGTCTCCGCCCGCATTTATCAGCGCGGGCATCGTGATAAGGGCACAAAAAAATACACTCCGGTATATTGCCTTGCAAGCCATGGGTGTGCTCCATTCAAAGACACAGTTATCCGTCCCAGTTTAGCTTAACTGATCTGGTCGTCCAGAGGCGCGGGTAAATGTGTTGACCGTTATTTAAAAAAGGTGAGGGGCTCTAGCTTAATCTGAAAAAACGTTTAGCTGTCACCGTGGTTTGCTCGGCGATAATGGTAGCCGGTTGCTGTCGGCATCTGGCAACTTGCTCCAGTACCCAGGGCAGAAAAGCTGGCTCATTGCGACGTTTTTTTGGTCGCGGTTGCAGGGTTCTGGGCAGTAGAAAAGGAGCATCAGTTTCCAGCATCAGCCGGTTGAGTGGGATGCTGCTCACCAGTGCCTGAAGTTGCTCACCGCGTCGCTCATCACAGATCCATCCCGTGATGCCGATATGCAGGTCCAGATCAAGATAGTTGAACAGCGCCTGCCGATCGCCGGTAAAGCAGTGGATCACGCCGTCCGGCAGCTCATCGCGGTAGTTCTTGAGGATCTCAAATTGTCGCTGGTGGGCATCCCGCTCGTGCATGAAAACCGGCAGTTGTAATTCGATAGCCAGTTCCAGTTGTGCTTCAAAGACCCTTTCCTGGTCGCTGGGTGGGGAATAGTTGCGATTGAAGTCGAGCCCGGTTTCCCCAATAGCCACGACCTGGGGTGCCTCAGCCAGCGAGCGCAGCTGAGTGCCTGTCTCGGCGGAGTACTGCTTTGCCTCATGGGGGTGGACGCCGCAGGTGCTGTAGAGCATGTCGGGGAAGTCGTCGCCGGATTGTTGGCAAAGGCTGAGCACTTGCTCACTCTCAGCCAGATTTGTGCCAGTCAGAATCAGCTGGGTAACATGGGCATCCAATGCTCGCTGCAGCACACTCTGCCAGTCATCCTGAAAGCAGGGGTTGCTCAGGTTTACCCCGATATCGATCAGTGGTGTGCTGTTTGGTGTGTCATTCATAGCCGGTGTTGTTTTTCTTTTTCCGAGAGGATGCGCGCTTCACTTTCCAGGTGATAGGCATAGATCATGGAAAAGGCCAGCACGTTTTGAACGTAGTTGCGTGTTTCCAGAAAGGGAATTGTTTCAATCCATGCATCGAAGGGCAGTGACCCCTGGCTTTTTTTCAACCAGCTGCTGACCCGATGGGGACCAGCGTTGTAGGCGGCTGTGGCAAGAATTCGGTTGTTTTCAAAGCGCTCTAACATTTCCCGGTAATAGCGACTGCCCAGAGTAATATTGATCTCCGGCTCAAACAGCTGGTGGCTGCCACGGTAGCTGATGCCGTGTTTGCGAGCCGTTTCCCTGGCCGTTGCCGGCATCAGTTGCATTAGCCCCTTTGCCCCCGCACGGGATTGTACATCCTGTGCGAGTGCACTTTCCTGGCGTGCTACGGCAAACAGCAAATGTACGGGAACGCCGGTCTTGTCGGCATGACTGTAGAACGCGTCCTTGAAAGCAAGAGGGAATCTCAGGTTGATATCATCCCAGAATCCGGCGCTGATCATGCTGGTGATAGCTCCGTTGTGCCACTGCCAGCTGCTGGCAATATGGGCTGCGGTAATCCACTGCTGTTCAGTGAAGTTGCGTGTGGTGTGATACCACTCCCGACGGGCGGCGAGGTAATCTTCGTGAAAGACGAATTCCCGTGTTCTGAGAATTCCTGGTTGTTTTTCCAGTTCAGCGATGACTGTCGGAGAAACGCGTGCTTTTTTGAACGCCATTGAATAGCCATTGGCAGCCCATTCACTGGCAAGAAAACCGTAGAAACTGCGACTGCGGGACAGTACCTGATAGGCGCTGTTTTGCTCCGGTGGTTGTTTGGCAGTGTGGTTGAGATCTGCCGCCCGGGCCCGCCAGTATAGCCAACGATCAGTCTCACGGAGCTGGAGCGGCATACGCTCTATCCAGGTGAGAACACTTTGCCAGTCCGCCTGACTGATAAATTCCCGGGTCCGCCATTCCAGTAGGGATGGATCAACAATGTCGAGATAATCAATCAGATAGTTGTCTGCAATATCAGGGTGTTCCTGGTTATAAAGGCCCTTGATCAGGTCGGTTACGACCTGTTTTCTTTGCTCGCTGGTAAAGGGGTGGATCTGCTGGTAATAACTCCAGTGTTTGAGAGCAGTGGTCGCATCAGTTCTTGCCAGATGAGTCAGTCCATGGGCAATGATGGCGTGTATTTCATCGCCGCTCAGTGCGTCGTTAAAATCACTGAACAATGAATAGTTGCCTATGAGTTCGTGCTCAAGATCTACCTTTAGGAAATTCTTGGCCAACAGCTGGTAGCGATCCGTCGTGAAAAAATGCTGGAGATATCTTGCCAGCCGGTGCTGGTGATTTAGAACAGCGGCCGAGTAACGATTCCAGGCAATTTCATCAGTGATATGTTGGTTGGCAATGAGATAGTCAAAAAGCGCATCACAGCCATTGGGCTGGGATTTCCCCACGCTCCAGAGTGATATGGCGTCTGACAGAAAAGGTTCCTTTTTCCCTTTGCTCAGGTGTATGAAATGGAAATAACACTGCTGTTCTGTGCTGGCACTGGCTGGTCGGTAGTAGGCGAGAAAATCCTGCTCACGCCGCTGATGATGCAAGGTGTCGAGCCAGCGGTAACGCAGTCGGTTGGCCAGGGAGCTATCGTCGTAGTTGTTGAGAAAGGTCGAAACCTCAATGGTTTTCGCGTGTCTCAATCGATCGCTTAACCATAAATATTCGATGTGTGGTTTGAGAGGGTAGTCTCCGAGGGCATTGACAAGTCTGTGAACATTGCCTTCGCTACCTCTTGCCACTGCAATTTTGGCTTCGCGGTAGAGCGCGCGCTGTTCGTCCAGGGTCGGGTTTCTGGCAAAAGAGGTACCCGGTAATAGCACGCATACTGCCAGTAAAAGGGTGCCGACGACGCTGCCATGACATTTTTTCATAAAGGTTTGGTTTGTATTCCTTGAAAGGCAAATGGGTTGAACCGCAAACATGTTAGACAGGTCTTGCGAAATTAGATACCCGGATCAATAAAAGCCTGAATGCACAGCTTATACCCGGACCGCCAGCACATCGCATTGGGAACCATGCAGCACACCGGTCGCCGTTGAGCCCAGTATCAGACTGATACCATGGCGACCGTGGCTGCCGACTACAATCAGGTCCACATGGTTGTCATTGGCAAACCGGTGCATTTCCTGGGCGGGCTGGCCGATGATCACATGTTGGCTCTCAATGGGAACTCCGAGATCTTTGCCGATGACGGCCAAACGCTGCTTCGCCTGCTCCTCCAGTTGGTATTGGACCTCGGTAAGGTCCATCGGGATGTCACCGCCGTAGGCAAACGACAATGGCTCCTGTACATGAACAAGGCTCAATTGGCAGTCACTGTTGTGAAACAGGGACTTGACTCTCTCTACCACTTGCTGTGATTCTGGAGATAGGTCCAGACCGATCAAAATGTGTTTATAGGCGGACATGAAGTATCTCCTGTAACTGGTTTATCAACGCTTTCTCAAGTATATAAGGTTGTAGCAGATAATGACCTATTTGTTAATTCTACTGATACTGGCGCTTATCATTTCACCGCTGCTCTGGTTTCGCCAGAGCCCTCGTCAGAAAATGATCACGGAGATGCGACGTCTGGCTTCGTCCCGTGGACTTCGGGTTCGACTCGTGCATGCCCCGGATGCCAGAGAGGGAGAAGGCCGCCTTGAATACGCAGGTTATACCCTGCTCTGGGTGCCAGACTCCAGTCCATCGCCATTTTCCCGGATGGAAAAGTGGCTGTTGGTTCGGGGTACCCGCCGTGGCGATCACTCACCCTGGGAGGGCTGGCAATGGTTGGGCCATGAAGCCAATGACCGGTTGCAACCCGTTATTGGGGCAGTGCTGGCGGCCCTGCCAGCTGACGCGATCGCTGTTGAGGTCAACCGTGAGGGTGTGGCCATTGTCTGGCAGGAGCGCGGTGAACTGGCGGATATTGACCGGATCGATACCCAGTTGAAGCACCTCAGAAGTGCGATCCGACCCGAAGAATCTCTCGATAGATTGGCTGCCGAGTGAAAAATTACCTTGACCAAACCACCGGCGGCACATGTATATTCGCTCCCTTTCAGGCTTTCGTGGTGCCATCTGGTAGCACTTTGGGCTATCAATCTACAGGATAAACGGCTGCTTCATGGGTAAATCACTGGTTATCGTCGAGTCGCCGGCCAAGGCGAAAACGATCAACAAGTATCTCGGCAACGATTTCATTGTGAAGTCGAGTATCGGGCATATTCGCGACCTGCCTACGGGTGGTGGTAAAACGGTTGACCCAAAAGAACGGGCCAGGACTGCTGCGGCCACCCGCAAGCTGTCGGACGATGAAAAAGCAAAGCAGCGCTCCAGAAGAGCCAGAGAGCAGCTGGTCAATCGCATGGGAATAGACCCCGAGCATGGCTGGAAAGCGCGCTATGAGATTCTGCCCGGCAAGGAAAAAGTTGTCGCTGAGTTGAAAAAGCTGGCTAAGGATGCGGATCATATCTATCTCGCCACGGACCTTGACCGGGAGGGGGAAGCAATTGCCTGGCACCTCATGGAAGCCATCGGCGGTGACCCCGATCTTTATCAGCGCGTTGTCTTTAATGAAATCACCAAAAAAGCGATCAAAGCGGCTTTTGAAAAACCGGGCAAGCTTGATACCAACCGGGTAAGCGCCCAGCAGGCTCGCCGTTTTCTCGACAGGGTCGTTGGCTTTATGGTGTCGCCACTGCTCTGGAGTAAGGTGGCCAGAGGACTTTCTGCAGGTCGTGTGCAGTCGGTAGCCGTTAAATTGATCGTTGAGCGCGAACGTGAAATTCGTGCTTTTGAACCGGAAGAGTACTGGACAGTGCACGCCGATCTGGAGACCTCTGAGGAAGATCTGGTCCGCTTTGAGGTGAAGAAACAAGGCTCTGATCAGTTCAGGCCTGTCAGTCAGGACCAGACAGATGCCGCGCTGACCGGGTTGAAAAATGCTTCCTACGAGGTGATTGCCCGTGAGGACAAGCCCACTTCCAGTAAACCGTCGCCACCGTTTATCACCTCAACCCTGCAACAGGCCTCCAGCACGCGGCTTGGTTATGGGGTGAAAAAAACCATGATGCTTGCCCAGCGCCTTTACGAAGGTGGTTATATCACCTACATGCGAACAGACTCCACCAACCTCAGTGCTGATGCGGTGAGCGTCTGTCGTGACTTTATCAAAACGCGGTATGGTGCTGAGTACCTGCCTGAAAAGCCCACTATTTATGGTAGTAAAGCTGGTGCCCAGGAAGCGCATGAAGCGATAAGGCCTTCCAATATTGATATCAAGCCAGGTGATCTGGATGCGATGGAAGAGGACGCCAAAAAACTGTATCGGTTGATCTGGCAGCAATTTGTCGCTTGCCAGATGGTGCCGGCACGATTTACCAGTACTACGGTGACAGTGAAGGCAGAGGACTTCGAACTTCGAGCAAAAGGTCGGGTGACACTGTTTGACGGCTATCTGAAAGTGTTGCCTGCGATGTCCAAAAAAGGGGACGACATTGAGTTGCCTGAGATGTCCGTTGGCGCCCGGCTGCTGCTGAACAAATTGATCCCGATGCAGCACTTTACCAAGCCCCCGGCCCGTTACTCTGAGGCCTCTCTGGTCAAAGAGCTGGAAAAGCGTGGCATTGGTCGCCCATCGACTTACGCATCTATCATTTCCACGATCCAGGATCGTGGGTATGTGCGGGTCGACAATCGCCGTTTCTATGCGGAGAAAATTGGTGATGTTGTTACGGACCGTCTGAACGAAAATTTTACCGACCTGATGGACTATGGTTTTACGGCCACAATGGAAGCCTATCTGGATGAAATTGCCCAAGGCAAGTTGGAATGGAAGCAGGTGCTTGATCAATTCTATTCGGATTTCTCAGCGAAGTTGACCCGGGCTGAAGCTGACGGTGGTATGCGTCCCAATGAGCCATCGCTCACGGATATTCCCTGCCCTCAATGTGGTCGACCGATGATGATTCGCACAGGCACGACGGGGGTTTTCCTCGGCTGTTCCGGTTACAACCTGCCGCCTAAAGAGCGCTGCAAAGGCACGCTGAACCTTATCCCCGGAGATGAGGCAGTTAATGTCGACGAAGACGATGAGGCCGAATCGAGGCAGTTGATGCATCGTCACCGTTGCCCCCTCTGCAATACGGCAATGGATGCCTATTTGATTGATGAGGGGCGAAAGCTGCATGTTTGTGGCAACAACCCCGACTGCGATGGCTTTGAAGTGGAAACCGGCGTTTTCAAGCTCAAGGGGTATGAAGGTCCGCTGATTGAGTGTGATAAATGCGGTAGTGACATGCAGCTCAAGTCGGGGCGTTTTGGCAAATATTTCGGTTGTACCAACGATGCCTGTAAAAACACCCGCAAGTTGCTCCGGAGTGGTCAGCCCGCTCCCCCCAAGATGGATCCTGTCCCCATGCCAGAGCTCACCTGCGAAAAAGTAACGGATCATTATATCCTCAGGGACGGCGCATCCGGCCTGTTTCTAGCGGCGAGCCAGTTTCCCCGGCATCGTGAAACCCGGGCGCCCTTGGTTGCTGAACTGCTGCCCCATGTGAAAGAAATTGATCCCAAGTATCAGTTTCTCTTTGATGCTCCCGTCGCCGATCCCGATGGTATCCCCACCGTGATTCGCTTCAGTCGGAAAACTGGTGAGCAGTATGTCCAGTCTGAGCAAGAGGGTAAGCCCACTGGATGGAAGGCGTTTTATGACCAGGGTGTCTGGCAGGAAAAGGATGACCGCAAGGGTAAGAAGTAAAGGAGACTGCCAGTGAATCCCTTTCTGCCGGCTGTCAATCAAAAGCTCTACTTCTGTGGCTTGTTATTGCAACAGACTGACCGGGAGCTGACGTGTGTTGTCGGGCCAGCGGCAAACCTGCAGTTGGCGCTCTGCCAGTCAGCACTGTTCCAGCTCGAAGTCGCCTATCGTCTCTATCTGCGGGAGGTGGCGACTACTTATCGACATAGAGCTGCCGAGTCAATTTCATCTGTTGAGGGGCTGATTGCGGCGATGGAGTCCATTGGTCAATCACCGTCTGAGGCCGAGGAGTTGGCTAACCTGGAGGCGGATAAAGGGAGCTGGCTTGCCAACTTGCTGAATGCCCGAGATCGTCTGCTTGAGGTTCAGCCACAGGAGGTGGTCAATGCTGCGTCACCCATTGCTGTGGTGCAAATTGAGCAGGGTGAAGACAGGCATGAGTTGAGTGTTGATTTGCTCAACGAATGGCTGGAAGCTTTCCGGAGCCTGATTGAGCGTCATCGAGAGCACATGATTGAATGCTGACTGGTATTGCTTGAGCCAGACTGGGAGCTAATTTTTGTTCTCGGGTTATTAATGCCGTACCCCTCTGGTACAATGCAGGGATGTTGTTTTTGAAAACCCGATGGAATATTCAATGGCTATCTCCCTGTTTGAAATCGTAATTTTGCCCGATGGAGATGTCGCTCTGCAGCGTACTGATGAGGAGGATGCACCATTGATCAGAATCAGTTTTTCGGGAGAGGCCAAGGCGTTTCTTCAGGAGGCCAAGGTTGATGTCGCCAAAGCCATGATCGATGCCGGAATTGAAGTCTTTGAAGAGTTGGGTGCAGACAATTTTCAGATGGAAGAGGGCACCATGATCAAAAACCGGGTGCTTCACTGAGGTCAGCCTGCCCATGATGGCTCTTTATCTCGTACAGTCGGTTCGAGGCACTCTCAGGGCCTGTAGCTGGACAAATACTATTGGGGATTCGTCCGAATAACCCCGACCCCCAAGCCTTCAATAACAAAACTTTTTTCCCGCAAGTCGACCACAATGGGGAGCATCTCTTCGTTTTCCGGTTCGAGCAGGACCTCGTGGCGTTTCAGGCTTTTACCCAGGCGCTTGACGGTCACATCATCTTCAATGCGCGCGACCACAATCTGACCTTTCTGCGCATGCCCCGTTTTGTGAACAGCCAGTAAATCACCGTCCATGATGCCGGCATTTTTCATGCTCATACCATGAACACGCAATAGGTAATCCGCTCTAGGGTTAAACAGGTTGGCTCCGATGTCGAGATAGTCCTCAATGTTTTCTGCTGCAAGAACAGGATCCCCGGCGGCGACACGGCCAATCAACGGAAGGCCGGCGGGCTGCTCATCCAGCAGACGAATACCGCGGGATGCGCCCGAAATCATCTCGATCATGCCCTTGCGCGCCAGTGCCCTGAGATGCTCTTCAGCAGCGTTAGGTGATCTGAAGCCCAGCTCGGTGGCAATCTCCGCCCTGGTGGGGGGGTAGCCTGTTTCATCAATATGTTGTTTGATCAGGTTCAGGATTTGCTGTTGTCGGGCAGTCAGTGATGTACTCGCCATTCTCTAACCTCGGGATTCATCGGGATGAATTGCAGCAATTGCGACGTTGTTGTCCATATTGCTGTAAATAAATATAGCCTGTAATTATTTACAGTATAAAGTTAAATTGGTGGTGGGAAAAACTTTTTTCAACGGTATATTCTCAGGGTATCAGTATGATTGCTGCCAAAGTGAATCATGGATTCACAATGACGGCGCTTTCTCGGACATTGGAGTAGCTTATGGAAGAAATCAAAATCCCCGAAGCCTGGCGTGTTCTGCGTATTCAGTCTGAACTGGTGGATGGCATCGAGTCACTGTCAGGCATGGGCGGTGCGGTGTCTGTGTTCGGTAGTGCGCGTCTTCAGCCCGACTCCCGCTACTATCAGGAAGCCGTGGTACTTGGTGAGATTCTGGGAAAAGAGGGAGTGCCCATCATCACTGGTGGTGGACCCGGGGTGATGGAGGCAGCAAACAAGGGTTGTTATGGCACAGGTGCGACTTCCGTGGGTTTGAATATTTCCCTGCCGTTGGAGCAGAATCACAATACCTTTCAGGACGTATCGCTGGATTTCCGCTATTTTTTCGTGCGCAAATTTATGTTTGTTAAGCATGCCGTCGGGTTTGTCATATTTCCGGGAGGCTATGGCACCCTTGATGAATTATTTGAGGCTTTGACCTTGGTACAGACTAATAAAGTGCGGCCCTTTCCCATCGTTCTATTGGGGACCAGTTATTGGCAGGGCCTACTCGATTGGCTGAGGGAGACGATGTTGGAAAACGGCTGTGTCTCGGAAAGAGACTTACATTTATTTAGTCTGGTAGACGATGCTGAGAGTGCGGCAAAGATAATCCTGCAACATGCTCGCATGTTGCAGGCACAGGAGATCGCCGAATAATCCGGGCATCGAACAGTACCGTTGGTACCCTAAAAATCATCGAGTCCGTAAACAGTATCGGCATCAATGTCCGTCAATGGGTCATTCCAGTTATCAGGGATAAAGATGTCATCTGGAAAGTGACTGTCTTCGTTGCTCAATTCATATGATGCCCGCCAATCTTCGGGTTGCTCAGCCGGTAGCAGTATTAATTGCTGCCAGGTTTCGAAGTCAATTTCACTGACCTCTCCGCCAACGTGCTGGATTTCTATGGAACCGCTGTGCTCGTCCAGAGCAACAACTTCGAAAATGTCATCCTGGGAGGCGTCCTCGTACCAGGCGCCAATGACTGGAACTTGTGAAGCCATGATTTAATCCTCCTCATTAGTTCATTGAACGTATCACCAACGGGAAAAAAGTGCACTGGCTACCGGGTGCATTTCTGACGAGTGGAATAGCCGGTAAACAGGGTGAAAGTTACTTTTTTATGAGCTTTTATTTAAATAAATGATGTAACTGCCTTTCCCAGAAGGAGATAATTTCTCTCATTGATCTGAAGTGATGATTCTTTAAGTGCTGAATGTCATAACAGGTTGTTTTTAAAATGAAAAATTCGTCTAATTTGTCAGAAGGTTGACAAGTCTCCGCAGCCTTCTTATTTTGCCCCCCTGCTAACAAAGGTTTAAGACATGACGCTTGGTCCATTGATGCTCGACCTGGAAGGACTGGTGCTGACCCCGGAAGAACGAGTTCTGATTCTCAATCCATCAGTGGGCGGTATTATCTTTTTTTCCCGAAATTTTGTGAGTTACAGTCAACTGGTTGAGCTGGTGGCAGACATTCGTGCAATAAGGGGTGACTTGTTGCTCTGCGTCGATCAGGAAGGTGGGCGAGTGCAACGCTTTCGCGATGGGTTTACCCATTTGCCGCCGATGCAGATGCTGGGTGATTTATTGTTGAAAGAAGAGGGTGGTGAGTCACTGCTTCAGGATGCCGGTTGGCTGATGGCCTCTGAATTACTTGCCTGTGGGCTGGACTTCAGCTTTGCCCCGGTGCTGGACTTGGACCGTGAAAGTTGTGCGGTAATTGGCGATAGGTCGTTTGCTGATAATCCGGAGGAAGCCATCCGGGCCGCCCATCATTTTATTACCGGTATGCATCAGGCCGGCATGGCGGCAACAGGAAAGCACTTCCCGGGCCACGGAGGAGTCGTCGCCGACAGTCATTACGAAACTCCCTATGACAACCGCTCTCTTCAGCAATTGCGTGATCGGGACTTGCAACCGTTTGCGCGGCTTGCCGATGAGCTGGATGCGATCATGCCCGCCCATATTGTTTACCCTTGTGTTGAATCTGTACCGGTGGGGTTTTCTCCTATCTGGTTGCAGAAAATACTGCGAAACGAATTACAGTTTCAGGGTGTCATTTTCAGCGATGACCTGTCCATGAAAGGGGCTGACCTGGTGGGTGGTTACCCGGAAAAAGCCAGCCGTGCGCTGCAGGCTGGCTGTGATATGGTGCTGGTCTGTAACAACCGTGCAGGGGCGTTGGAAGTGATTGATTTTCTATCTGAAAACCCTGTGAAGCCGTCTGGAAGGTTAGCTAAAATGGCGGCCAGGAAGCATCCGGAGTGGGAAGCATTGCGAGCCTCTGAGCGCTGGCAGATCACTTCTCAGAAACTTGCCAAACAGCTGAATAAGTCGTGAACAGGAACCCATAGTATGCAGCAACTGGAAGCGTGGTTAGTCAATTTCACCGGGGAAAGCTACCTGTTGATTGCCGAAATTTTCCTGATTGTCCTGGCCGCTATGACAGCGGGATTTCTGGCGACGCGGATACTGGACTTTCTGCAAAAACGGGCACTCAAGACGTCAAATTTTTGGGACGATGCCTTGATTGAGGCCTGCCGCCGCCCTGCAGTCTGGGCAATATGGATACTGGGGGTTAACTATGCGGCGGCTGTCGCCGCCAGACAGGCCGGGTCCGAATGGTATGAATTGCTGGCACCCATTAACCGGGTTGTCATCATTTTTTTGGCTGCGCTATTTTTACTCAATCTGATTAAGCGCGCTGAACTGAATCTGGTGCATCCTGAATATACCAGTGATCCCATGGATGAGACCACGGTCAAGGCCATTGGCAAACTGCTGCGCGCTTCGGTCATCATCACCGCCACGCTCATTGCCATGCAGGCTTTTGGCTACAGTATTTCTGGGTTGCTCGCTTTTGGCGGTATCGGTGGTCTCGCAGTGGGTTTTGCAGCCAAGGACCTGCTGGCAAATTTCTTTGGTGGTTTGATGATTTATCTGGACCAGCCCTTCAAGGTGGGAGACTGGGTGCGATCCCCTGATAAGGAAATCGAGGGCACTGTCGAAGATATCGGCTGGCGACTGACACGTATTCGCACCTTCGATAAGCGCCCACTCTATGTACCGAACTCGGTGTTTAACAGTATTGCCGTGGAAAACCCCTCGCGTATGTTTAACCGGCGGATCTACGAGACGGTGGGTATTCGCTATCAGGATGTCGATAAAATGGCGGGAATTGTCGCCGATGTGAAACAGATGCTGTGTGATCATCCGGAAATTGATCAGAACCAGACCATGATCGTCAATTTTGTCTCTTTTGGTGCCTCATCGGTTAACTTTTTTGTTTATACCTTTACCAAAACCACCAAGTGGGTGGTTTTTCACGAGGTAAAACAGGATGTGCTGTTAAAGGTAAGCGATATCGTAGCCGATCACGGTGCCGAGATTGCTTTCCCAACCTCCACTGTCCATATTCCCGACCAGCTGCGATTGTTGCAAGCTTCGGAAGTCGAATGAGTATCGGCATTATCGGTGGCAGTGGGCTGGACAGCTTTTCCGATTTGAGCGTTCAGGAGCAGCGTGTGGTCACCACAGAGTGGGGCGAGCCGTCTGCTCCCCTCTGTTTTGGCACGTTGGGCAATACGGAGGTTGTATTCCTGGCGCGACACGGTGTGACTCATCGGCTGCCGCCTCACCGGGTCAATTACAGGGCAAATATTGCTGCATTGCGTGCGGAGGGCGTGAAGGCTATCTATGCCGTCAATGTGGTGGGTGGTATTAATGGCGAAATGGGCCCGGGGGATCTGGTTATTCCCGATCAGATTATTGATTATACGTTTGGACGGGGCCACACCTACTCGGATAGCCCGGATCAGGTATTACAGCACATTGACTTTACTTTTCCCTATGACGACAGCCTGCGGGACAGACTGTTGCAGGCGGCTATTGCCTGTGGAACTGCCTGTGAGACAAGGATTCATGCAGAGGCTGTTTATGGCGCCACGCAGGGCCCCAGGCTGGAAACCGCTGCCGAGATTGCGCGAATGGCCAATGACGGCTGTGACATCGTCGGTATGACCGGTATGCCGGAGGCGGCACTGGCTCGGGAGTTACAGATTCCCTATGCCTGTCTGGCGTTGGTGGTGAATATGGCAGCTGGTTTGAGTGAGGAGCGGATCTCTTTTGGGCAGATGGAAACTGTGATGGCGAACAATATGCCGCTGGTACGCAAAGTTTTGACTCAGGCCGTGGCGAGTCGACAGCATTGATGGCATTTTTCCGGCTCACGCCTTATCACCGTCAGAATTGTTGAGTGTTGACGTCAATCAGCCGCGGTCGAAGTATGGCGTGTTACCAGAACCAGTACCCCCATTTCAGGGTGATCCAGATAGGTCGGTTTATTCAGGTCCACCTGTTCCGACTGATTGAGAACAACTATCTTTTTAATCGGCGGGTGGCGTTGATCGACGGGACTGTTTGTATCGATGGTGGTCACTGGTGAGGCGTCGTCAGACACCGGAAGAGCAGATAACCAGGGTTTCACCGGCAATCGTGGCCAGTTGTCTGGTCGGACAGGATTGCCGGGCAAGGCGCCACCAGTCCCCGGTGTACTGGCAAAGCTGGTTTTCCAAATATCTGCCTGAATGTGTAGATAGCGGGTCACTACCAGCCGAATACTGCCTTCCAGCTCATGGTGGTTGCCATGGCGATGGCCTCCCGAAACAATAATCCAGGGGCTCTGTGCCTGCCCCAGTCCGGGTTGGCGCCATCCTATGTGGGTGAGTACTCGATAGCCTGCAGCGCGGCTCAATGTGTATTCATCGGGTCCCAGGCTGAAGTCTTTTGTCTCAAGAGGAATCAACGATTGTTCGGCAGGTCGGGGGTTGTCCGCCGATGTGGAGGTATCGCTCTCAAGCCGTTGCCAGTTTTGAGGGTATTCCAATGTGATGTTGGTGGGGTGTCGTTCATTCTGATAAAGATCCTGCTGGCTGAATACGATCAGCTCAACCTGATACCAGTCTTCGTTTTGATCCGCTCGGGTCTGTTCGGAGAGGCTTGTACTTAAGGTGACTGCCAAAAACAGTAAATACCTGAAAGGCATGCCAGCGGTTCTGAGTGGTCTCATTTAATGTCCATTGTTTGCAGGGGTTAGCCGAGTCAATAACGCCTGGATCTGTTCAATTCGCTGTTCTTTCGTTTCCATCGGTAGAGTATATTTCAAGGTTGACGCCCCTTGAAGTCGAAAAACAGTGGGCTCTTTTTGGACCATTTGTACAATGACCAGGGGTTCAACCAACGTATCACTGCCAAATTCAATCCGCCCGCCGGTTGGTCCGGCTTCCACCTTGCAGATACCGAGTTGTCTGGCCTGAAGTTTCAGTGACGTGACTTGAAAAAGGTTTTTCAGATAATCGGGAAGTAAACCGAAACGATCGATCATTTCTACCTGAAGCTCCCATAAATCAACTTCTGTTGTGGCGTTGGCAATGCGCTTGTACATCATCAGACGCATGTGAACATCCGGTAAATAATCTTCGGGTATCAGCGCCGGCAGGTTCAGATTGATTTCGATATCTTCGGCCAGAGGCACATTCAACTCTACCGCCTTGCCTTTGCGCAGGGCATCAACGGCTCGATCCAGCAGTTCCATGTAAAGCGTGAAACCAATCGATTGAATCTGGCCACTTTGATTTTCGCCGAGTAGTTCGCCGGCACCGCGAATTTCCAGATCATGGGTGGCCAGTGTAAACCCGGATCCCAGGTGATCGGCATGGGTGATGGCCTCGAGTCGCTTGATGGCCTCAGCCGTCATGGTTTTTGGCTGGGGAGTGAGCAGATAGGCATAGGCCTGGTGGTGAGAGCGTCCCACTCGGCCCCGCAATTGGTGCAACTGGGCCAGCCCCAGTTTGTCGGCGCGGTCAATGATGATGGTGTTGGCACTGGGGATATCGATTCCGGTCTCGATAATGGTGGAACAGACCAGCACATTGAAACGCTGGTGGTAAAAGTCGGACATGACTTTTTCCAGTTCGCGTTCGCGCATCTGGCCGTGTGCGATATTAACCCGTGCCTCCGGTACCAGTTCTTCTATCACCTGCGCCGTTTTGCCAATGCTCTTGACCTCATTGTGCAAATAATAGACCTGCCCGCCACGTAGAATTTCCCGCAGTATCGCCTCCCGGGTCACTCGGGGATCGTTCTGGCGGACAAACGATTTTACCGAGAGCCTTCTCGCCGGGGGGGTAGCGATAATCGACAGATCCCGAATACCTGACATTGACATGTTCAGGGTGCGTGGAATGGGGGTGGCCGTCAGTGTCAGGATGTCCACTTCGGCTCGTAGCGCCTTGATCTGTTCTTTTTGACGGACGCCGAAGCGGTGCTCTTCATCAATAATAAGCAGCCCCAGGTTTTTATAGTTCACTTTGGCATGAAGTAGCTTATGGGTGCCAATCAGAATATCGACTTTTCCCAGACCGGCACGGTGAAGGACCTCCTGTTGTTCTTTGTCAGAGCGGAACCGCGACAGCTCCTCGATGGTGACTGGCCAGTTGGCAAAGCGGTCGCGAAAATTTTCCAGATGTTGATGGGCCAGAAGGGTGGTCGGCACCAGCATCACCACCTGTTTTCCGCTGGCCACTGCAATAAAGGCAGCGCGCATGGCGACTTCCGTTTTTCCGAAGCCAACATCCCCACAGACAAGCCGATCCATGGGCTGCTCAGCCAGCATGTCGCGTCTGACGGCTTCGATGGTGTCCAGCTGATCGGGCGTTTCCTCGAAGGGGAAGTCCGCACAGAAAGCGCGGTAGTCCGCTGCCGGGTCGCGGCAGGCAAACCCCTTGCGTGCTGCGCGAGTGGCATAGATGTCCAGCAACTCGGTGGCGGTATCGCGGATCTGTCGCAGGGCCTTGTCTCTGGCCTTTTGCCACTGATCTGTACCCAGTCGGTGTAAGGGCGCGAGGCTGTCTTCTGCACCACTGTAACGGCTGATTAAGTGCAACGATGATACCGGGACGTAGAGTTTTGCCTGGTCGGCATAGGATAACGTCAGAAATTCCTGCGGTTCGCCACTGGCGTTGATGGTCTGCAATCCCAGGTAACGACCGACACCGTGATCAATATGGACCACGGGCGCCCCAACGCTCAGTTCAGTCAGGTTTTTGATGACCTGGTCGGCATCGGTACGTTCTTTGTTGCGTCGGCGACGTTGCATGACCTGCTGACCAAACAGTTCTGTCTCGGTGATCAAGCTGATATTTGCCGGCGTTACAACAAAGCCGCGGGTCAGCGGGTAGGCGATTATGGCGAGGCGTTGTGTTCCTTCGGCAAAAGATTCCCAGTTGGTTACATCTTCTGGGCGAATGGACTGGCGGCCGAGTAGTTCCAGCAGGGTTTCCCTGCGGCCCGCTGATTCCGCGCAGATTAGTACCCGCTGGCTGGCGTTGGCCAGATGCCCCTGGAGTTTTTTCAGGGGATTGTCTGCCTTGGCATCAATCGCCACCGGTGGCGGAGCGGATATGTGCAGGGAAAAATGATTTTTCTGCGGATCGGATTCACTGTTGATTCGTGTGCAGGGGTATTTTTTCAGATGGCCGAACAGTTCTTCGACCGGGACAAATAAGGCTGCCGGGGGGAGCAGGGGCCTGGTTGGATCAACACCGTATTCCTGGTAGCGCTGGCTGGCATCCTGCCAGAATTTTTCGGCGGCCTGCTCCACAGCTCCTTCGGTAAAGATAAGGCTGTGATCGGGCAGGTAATCAAACAGGGTGGCGGTTTCTTCAAAAAACAGGGGCAGAAAATACTCGATTCCCTGGGGTGGAATACCCTCACTGACATCCCTGAAGACCGGGCAGCGTCGCTCATCGACATCAAAGCGGGACAGCCAGTTGTCCTGAAAGCGCCGGATAGCCGGTTTGTCCAATGGGACTTCCCGTGCGGGCAGGAGGTGTATGTGATCGGTTTGTTCCAGCGTGCGCTGGGTGTCCGGGTCGAAGGTGCGAAGCGTTTCAATTTCATCGTCGAACAGATCGATCCGAAAAGGTAGCGTGGCGCCCATTGGGAAAATATCAATCAGAGCGCCGCGAACAGCGTACTCACCGTGTTCGGCCACGGTATCAACACAGCGATAGCCAGCGGATTCCAGTTGGGTGCGCAGCGTATCGAGGTTCAGTTTGTCACCACGTCGGTAATCGAAAGCGCGCTGGTTGACGAACTCGGTTGGTGGCAAACGGTGCATCAGGGTGCCAACAGGCACTATCACGACACCGGTGCGGGTTTGCGGTAAGCGAGACAGGGTTCGCAATCGCTCGGAGACAATATCCTGATGCGGCGAGAAAATATCGTAGGGGAGTGTTTCCCAGTCAGGGAAATGGAGCACAGCGGCCTCTTCGCCGAGGAAGAATCGCAGTTCAGATTCCAGCTCAGCTGCAGTTTTTGCCGAGTCTGCAATGACGACGGTCAGCCCGGGTGCTTGTTGGCTTGCCTCGGCAATGACCAGGGCGCTGCCGCCGTTTACATCCTGCCAAACGCGCTTGTCGCCAGCTGTGTTGACTGGCGGTAGTGACAAAATCGACATACTGGAATGGCACTTCTGTGGGTTAACCTTGAAGGTATGCTATTTTAGCGGGGCAATAGAGAGATTGATATGCTGTACCCGTGTTTTCCATTCAGAGGCAGATTGCTGATAGGGTTTTGTTTGCTGTGTCTGCTGGTGATGACCGGCTGCAGTGGCTCCTCCTTTCGGGTCCAGGATCTGGCGAAAACGGATATCGACATGGTGGCGGACTTGCACTATCAGCAGGTTGAACTGTTGCTCAAAGAGCTGACGGTGAAGCTATATAAGCGAAACCCGAGAGAGTTGCAGAAGGTCCCCGGCAAGACGATAGATTCCCGTGTTACACAAATTTTCACCCATCCGGGGAAACCCCTGTTTGCTGAGCTGGGAGGCAGCGGTATCGATGCCATTGAACTGTCTGTAGACCCGGCTTTTACGGGCGACCGTGTGTTTGCACTGATAGTGGGAATGACGGGGATGATCAGGGAGTCCTACGGCCTGAAAACCGAGTTTTTCATGCTGAGCAAACTTGATCACCAGAAGCTTTATCACAGTGCCCGCAATATTGAAATTGCCATGTGGCGGATCAGAACGCACCTGGACGAGCAGGGAAATGCCTTGATTCTTACCAATAGTCGCAAGGGGGAGGGTTATAACCTCAGTTACGAGCGCTTATTCGGTAAATTGATTGCCCATCAGGATATGCTCGCTTTGATCATTGCCCAAAAAAACCAGCGAGTCATCAAAACAGTTGCCCTGAATGTGGCCAGCATGGCATTTATCCCCCTCTAAAAACTCCCCTGACCAGTGATTATCGTTACGGTGTCGGGTTTTTTGACCACATCGCTGTTTGCTGATCCAGATCAACCATCGTCGAACCGCAGTACCGGTTATTCACCGCACTTTGTTGCCCTTAAAAGGCTGAATACCGATAATAGCGCCCCAACCCGTGATGGGAGTGCCGCCCATCGTGTTAGACCAACAAAATGAGAGGTTTACCTGTGACCGAACAACATCGCCCCATTCCTGCCGACTTTTTTGCTGACTGGAAAGAGCGCGAGTCGCTGGCCGAAGCCATGATCCCTCTGATCGGAAAGCTTTACAGGCAAAATAACGTCTCTCTCTATATGTATGGCAAGAACATGGTCAATCGTTCAGTGATTGACCTGATGAAGGTTCATCGTTTTGTTCGCCAGATTGAACAAAATGAGTTATCGGAATTTGAAACCTTCCCTCTGATTCTGGCGTTGTCGGAAATGGATTTGGGGCCTGCCCATATCGACGTGGGCAAGCTGACTGTAAAATACCAGGACTCAGGTAATGGTGAGAACCTGACTGCGTTCCTGCAGCGGGAGGTGGGTGATGACATCGGTCGCGTACGCAAGCCGCTGCCACAACCCCAGGACGTGGTGCTTTACGGTTTTGGCCGTATCGGTCGGTTGCTGGCCAGATTGTTGATTGAAAAGACAGGTAGCGGTGATCTGTTGCGATTGCGTGCCATTGTGGTTCGCAAGGGGGGCAGTGCGGATGATTTGGCCAAACGAGCCAGCCTGCTACGACGTGATTCTGTTCACGGTGCGTTTGACGGCACCATCAGGGTCATTGAGGATAAAAATATTCTAGTTTGTAACGGCAACCCGATTCAGGTGATCTACGCCGACTCTCCTGCGGAGGTAGATTACACCCGCTACGGTATCAGCAATGCAATTGTGATTGACAATACCGGTGTATGGCGTGATGAAGAAGGTCTATCCAGGCACCTGCAATGCCCTGGTGCCAGCAAGGTGATTCTCACCGCGCCTGGCAAGGGCAATATTCCGAATATTGTTTATGGTATCAACCAAAATGAGATTGCTGCAGATACCAAAATAATTTCTGCCGCGTCCTGTACCACCAATGCCATTGTGCCCGTGCTGAAAGCCCTGATGGACGAATTCGGCATAGACCGTGGACATGTGGAAACCGTACATTCCTACACTAACGATCAGAACCTGATTGATAACTATCACAAAGGGTCACGTCGAGGTCGTAGTGCTGCGCTCAATATGGTGATTACCGAGACAGGTGCTGCCAAGGCGGTGGCAAAGGCATTGCCGGAGCTGGCTGGCAAACTGACTGGTAATGCGATACGGGTTCCGACTCCCAACGTATCCATGGCGATTCTCAATTTGCAGCTGGGTCGTGAGACGACCAGAGAAGAGCTCAATGAATACATGAGAAAAACCGCACTCTATTCGCCTTTGCAGCAACAGATTGACTATACAATTTCTTCCGAGGCGGTTTCGACCGATTTTGTCGGTTCACGGCATGCCTGTGTTTATGATTCAGAGGCGACGATTGTAAGTGGCGACAGTGTTGTGCTGTATTGTTGGTACGACAATGAGTTTGGCTATAGCTGTCAAGTGGTGCGATGTCTGGAAAATCTGGCTGGCGTATCCTGGCCGATGTACCCGACAGCGTGATGGGTAGCCTGTCTCGCCGCACTGTTAACTTGTGATTCGAGTAAAGTGGTTGGTGGTGGGTGCTTTGTCGAGAATCAATTACCACAATGTCTGTACTGGTAATGGGAAGCCTCCGCCTTTATAATCGCGCCGATTTATTTGCCGGTGTCGGTGCGCTTCCAGCAAGCCACCTTGCACGAAAAGCACTGGTGCTGCCGTAGGATGACCATGATGATTTCGGCTGCATTTTTGGGGCTCGAGAAGAGCAATAATTAATGACATTTCGTAATAGGCATTACCTATGATTAAGATCCGTCGGGGATTGGACTTACCTGTTTCGGGCTCGCCCGAGCAAGTCATTCACGATGGTCCCACAGTGAAATCTGTTGCTGTTGTTGGCCCTGATTACGTTGGTATGAAGCCAACTATGGAAGTCAAAGAAGGCGACAGGGTCAAACTGGGCCAATTACTTTTTACTGACAAAAAAACCGAGGGCGTCCGTTATACCGCCCCGGCTGCCGGGGTGGTCACTGCCATCAACCGCGGTGAGCGGAGAGTGCTCCAGTCAGTGGTGATCGATGTGGAGGGTGATGAAGAGGAAACCTTTGCTGCATACAGCAACGATGAGCTGAGTCACCTCGACCGCGCGGCAGTGGTAGAGAATCTGGTCAATTCAGGCCTGTGGACTTCACTGCGCACGCGTCCCTATTCAAAAGTGCCGTCGCCATCTGCGACGTCGCCCAATTCCATTTTTGTCACTGCGATGGATACCAACCCGCTCTCAGCGGATCCGGCGCTGGTCATTGCCGAGCGAGCAGCTGACTTTGAGAACGGGTTGACCGTAATAAGCCGTCTGACGGACGGGGCAGTGCATCTTTGCACTTCCAGTGATTCCGTTATTAAAAGCGGAGGAGCGGCCAGTGTTCAGCTTCACAGTTTTTCAGGGCCGCACCCCGCTGGACTCGCCGGTACTCATATTCACTTTATCGATCCGGTGAGTGATCACAAAATGGTCTGGACAGTGGGTTACCAGGATGTGCTGGCGATAGGTGCATTGTTCACAACAGGCCATATCGATACCCGCAGAGTCATTTCGCTGGCGGGCCCCCAGGTTGTCAAGCCACGACTGGTTCGCACAAGACTGGGTGCCAATCTCTCCGACCTGACTGCCGGTGAACTAAAGGATGGCCAGAATCGACTGGTGTCCGGGTCAGTGCTCTCCGGTAGAGCGGCTAGTGGACCTTTTGATTTCCTGGGTCGTTACCATGTCCAGGTGTCTGTTTTGCTGGAAGGTCGGCAACGGGAGTTTTTCCGTTATCTTTCCCCAGGCAGTGGTCGGCACTCAGCGATGCCCATTTATCTGTCATCGCTGAATAAGAGTAAAAAGTTTGATTTCACGACCAACACCAATGGCAGTGAGCGGGCAATGGTGCCGCTGGGTAACTATGAGAAAGTAATGCCACTGGATATATTGCCCACCCAGTTATTGCGGGCACTGATTGTCGGTGATACAGAGACAGCTCAGAAACTGGGCTGCCTGGAGTTGGATGAGGAAGACCTGGCACTGTGTACCTATGTCTGCGTAGGAAAGTATGAATACGGTCCGATTCTTCGGGATAATCTGGCCCGCATTGAGAAGGAGGGCTGATAATGAAAGTATTGCGTAATTATCTCGATAAAATTGAGCCTCACTTCGAGCATGGCGGCAAATTGCACAAGTGGTATGCCCTCTATGAAGCGGTAGATACGATTTTCTACTCTCCGGGAACAGTGACCAAAAACGGTTCACACATCCGCGATGGCATTGATCTGAAGCGTGTCATGATCACCGTCTGGCTGGCAGCCTTTCCGGCTATGTTTTATGGTATGTACAACCTCGGTTTCCAGGCCAACACGATCTTGGCAGGTATGGATGCCACATCCATCGAAGGCTGGAGGGGACCTTTAATCACCCTATTCGCCGGACATGATCCGAATAGTATCTGGGATTGCCTTTGGTATGGCGCCGTTTATTTCATTCCCATCTATGTGGTGACCTTTGTTGTGGGTGGCTTCTGGGAGGTTATGTTTGCCACCGTTCGGGGGCACGAAATCAATGAAGGTTTTTTTGTCACTTCAATCCTTTTCGCCCTTGTTTGCCCCCCGGACATGCCGCTGTGGATGGTGGCTCTGGGTATCAGTTTTGGTGTGGTGATTGGCAAGGAAGTCTTTGGTGGTACCGGCAAAAATTTCCTCAATCCAGCACTCGCCGGTCGAGCCTTCCTGTATTTTGCCTATCCTGCCGAAATGTCTGGCGATGCGGTATGGACCGCTGTCGATGGTTATACTGGCGCGACAGCCTTGTCTGTTGCCGCTAGTGAGGGAATGGCAGCACTGCAGAATCAGGTGACCTGGCTGGATGCGTTCTTTGGCAACCTGCATGGATCGGTCGGTGAGGTTTCCACGCTGGCCATCTTTATCGGCGGTGCCCTGTTGTTGATTACCAGGATTGCCTCTTGGCGCATTGTCGCCGGTGTAATGATCGGTATGATTGCATTGTCCACTCTGTTTAATTTTATCGGCTCTGAAACCAATCCCATGTTTGCCATGCCCTGGTATTGGCACATGGTGGTAGGCGGATTTGCTTTTGGCATGATATTTATGGCCACTGAGCCTGTTTCTGCCTCGATGACCAATACGGGCAAACTGTGGTACGGCTTATTGATTGGTGTTATGGCGGTGTTGATCCGCGTTGTAAATCCGGCCTTCCCGGAGGGAATCATGTTGGCGATACTATTTGCCAATCTGTTCGCGCCTCTGATCGACCACTTCGTGGTGCAATCCAATATCAAAAGGAGACTTGCACGTGGCTAGTAATGAAGGGATAGGTAAAGTTCTGACAGTTGCTGTCGCGTTGTGTCTGGTCTGTTCCGTGGTGGTGTCGTCAGCAGCCGTGCTGTTGCGTGATGCCCAGCAGGCCAACAAGGCGCTGGACAAGAAATCCAATATTCTTTCTGCCGCCGGATTGCTTGAACCCGGTATGAGTGTTGAAGAACAGTTTAAAAAGATCGAGGTCAAAATGGTGAATATCGACACCGGTAAGTTTACCGATGACGTTTCTCCAGACACTTACGATCAGCGCAAAGCAGCAAAGAACCCGGAGCTCTCGGTGAATCTTTCGAAAGAGGCAGATGTGGCCGGCATATCCCGTCGCGCAAAATATGCGGTCGTATATTTGGTGCGCGATGGTGATGACCTTGAAAAGGTGGTGTTGCCGGTCAGGGGCCCCGGGCTTTGGTCCACGCTTTATGGTTTTATTGCCATTGAGGGTGATCTCAATACAGTTGCCGGTCTGGGCTTCTACGAGCACGGCGAGACCCCTGGCCTGGGTGGCGAAGTTGATAACCCACTTTGGAAGGGTAATTGGCCGGGCAAGAAAATTTACGGGGATGATGGGGATGTTCAGCTGACAGTGATCAAGGGTTCTGTTGATAAATCCCGTCCGGAGGCTATTTATCAGGTGGATGGTTTGTCCGGTGCTACCCTGACAACACGTGGCGTTGATAACCTCATTGAATTCTGGATGGGTGAAAATGGCTTCGGTAAATTTCTCTCCAACCTGAAAGCCGGGGAGGCGTAATCAGTATGAAAATCAAAGACATTATTGTCAGACCTATTTTCGATAACAATCCGATTGCCTTGCAGATATTGGGTATATGTTCTGCGCTCGCAGTGACATCCAGTATGAAAGTATCACTGGTTATGTGTATTGCATTGACAGTTGTGGTGGCATTTTCCAACCTGTTTGTTTCAATGCTTCGCAATCATATTCCCGGTAGCATTCGTATTATCGTACAGATGACGATCATTGCTTCTCTGGTGATTGTTGTTGATCAGATCATCAAGGCAGTGGCTTACGATATCAGTAAACAATTGTCAGTTTTTGTGGGGCTGATTATCACCAACTGTATCGTGATGGGTCGTGCAGAGGCTTTTGCCATGAAAAACCCACCGATCCCCAGCTTTCTGGATGGTATTGGCAATGGTCTTGGTTACAGCATGATTCTGATTGTAGTGGCCTTCTTCCGTGAATTGTTGGGCACGGGGAAACTGATGGGTGTCGAAATCATGGCAGCTACCAATGTCGGGGGCTGGTATGTGCCGAATGGCCTGATGCTTCTACCCCCAAGCGCCTTCTTTATCATTGGTTTTATTATCTGGGCAATTCGCGCCAGGAAGAAAGATCAGGTAGAACCGGCGGACTTTACAATTTCAGCCAATAGCGGCACCAAGGAGGCGATGTAATGGAACATTATCTTGGTCTTCTGATTCGAGCAATATTTATCGAAAATATGGCCCTGGCTTTTTTCCTGGGTATGTGTACGTTTATTGCCATTTCGAAGAAAGTCGAAGCCGCTATCGGGCTAGGGATAGCGGTTATCGTGGTGTTGACGATCACCGTACCGGTTAACAATATCATCTACACAGCCCTTCTGGCTGAAGGTGCGCTTTCCTGGACAGGTATTGAGGCCTTGGCCAATGTTGACCTGAGCTTCCTGGGTTTGTTGAGCTATATTGGCGTGATTGCTGCCATCGTTCAGATTATGGAGATGTTTCTGGACAAGTATGTTCCAGCCCTCTACAACGCGCTGGGCGTTTTCCTGCCATTGATTACCGTGAACTGTGCCATTCTCGGTGCTGCATTGTTCATGGTGGAGCGCGACTACAATCTGGCCGAAAGTACTGTGTACGGGTTTGGTGCTGGCACTGGCTGGGCGCTTGCCATCATGGCTCTGGCAGGTATTCGGGAAAAGCTCAAATACAGTGATGTACCAGAGGGCCTACGTGGCCTGGGTATTACATTTATCACGGTTGGCCTGATGTCGTTGGGTTTTATGTCCTTCGGCGGCATATCCCTGTAATCGACGAAGAGAGGATAGATAATGAATCTGGAAATCATACTCGGCGTCGTCATGTTTACCGTTGTCGTACTGGCATTGGTGGCTTTCATTCTGGCAGCGAGGTCCCAGCTGGTCAGTTCCGGCGATGTGACCATTGATATCAATGGTGAGAAGAAAATTACCGTAGCTGCTGGTAATAAGCTCTTGCAAACCCTGTCCAACGCTGGACTTTTCCTGCCCTCTGCCTGCGGTGGTGGTGGCACATGTGCTCAATGTAAATGCATTGTCCTTGATGGTGGTGGTGCCATGCTGCCAACCGAGGAGTCTCACTTTACCCGCCGTGAAGCCAAAGAGGGCTGGCGCCTTTCCTGTCAAACACCCGTTAAACAGGATATGCGTGTAGAGGTGCCAGAGGATGTCTTCGGGGTAAAGCAGTGGGAATGCACGGTTGAGAGCAATCCGAATGTGGCGACTTTTATCAAGGAGCTGACGTTACGTTTACCTGAGGGTGAAAATGTCAACTTCCGTGCGGGCGGTTATGTCCAGCTCGAATGCCCTCCCCATCATGTCAAATACAAAGATTTTGATATTGAACCAGAATACCGGGCAGACTGGGAGCGGTT
>Ga0070726_10000326_pt1 | contig 63753 bp, 59 predicted proteins | sample tdAd471_FD_67275 | JGI IMG/M metagenome (GOLD analysis project Ga0070726, IMG submission 67275) | Marine sediment microbial communities from the Atlantic coast under amendment with organic carbon and nitrate - tdAd47.1 | ecosystem: Environmental > Aquatic > Marine > Coastal > Sediment | place...
GTCGGACAGATTCACCACTTTCGTGTCGTGACGCCAGGATGCTCTCAATCCGCTTAATGTGCGCGATTCCTTTCGGAACGATATGGCCATATTCATACAGCATCGAACGCAGGGCAAGCTCGGTGCGCTGATGGAGAAGGCGCTCCCGGGTTCGGAACAGCACAGCGCAGGCTTGCTGAGCTTCCGACTTCGGCTGGACAAAACGCATCTCGAGGCGCTGCGCCGCAACGACGATTGCCTCAGCATCGGCAGCATCGTTTTCACAAAGGGCCGCACATATTGCAGCGCGATCAGTTTCACTTCATGGCCAAGCTTGACCATTTCCCGGGCCCAGTAGCTCGCGCTACCGCATGCTTCCATCACAACCACAGCAGACGGCTGGCATGCCATGAACTGCCGGAACCGTGACCGCGTCAGCTTCTTACGGAATTTCAAGTGCCCCGTCATTGTCGCGCCGTGAAGCTGGAAAGCGTTCTTTGCCAGGTCCACCCCGATCATTGTATCTTCCATTTGCCGTCCTCTCCTTTTCGTGGCGTTGAACACCACGACCTTGGCACATTGCGATGCCGTCTGGGGAGGGCGGCAACCATACAATCTTCTGCCGCTTCACGTGCGGCTTGACGTAAGATGCCGGCATCAGCCGAACCTCGTGACCGAGCGCCATAAGAACTCGAGCCCAGTGGTGTCCGGTCGCGCAAGCCTCGACGCCGATCAGGCACGGAGACAATGCAGTGAAGAATCCGACGACGTCCTCACGGCGCAGCTTGCGGCGGATGATAATCGCGCCAGCGCCATCGATCCCGTGAACCTGGAACACATGCTTGGATACATCCAGCCCAATTGTGATAATCTTCTCCATGGACGGCTCTCCCTCGATGTGACGTTCGACAGCCACACTTTGGCACATTGCGATGCCGGGAGCGGAGGCCGTCCACCACATCAGGTCAGGCAGGTCAGAGGTTATACGCGAGTTTTGAGATAGGTGGCCCTCCGCCGAGTACGGAATGAGGTGTAGATGAAGCGCTCGGCCTTGACGTTTCAACGCGGGCCGATCACTGTCCGGCTTGATCTCACGAAATGTGAATTTTAAGGGATCAACGAAGCGCGAGGGACCGAGAAGCGCATGAAGCGAAGCGAGTACTTGATCGTGATTATGCGATGATGTCGTCGACATCTCCCTGGCTGGTGGCGATGGATGTCGACGGGACAATCCTCACCGACGAATATCGCGTCCTGCCGGAGGTGCGCAGCGCTATCCAGGCTATTCGTCAGAAGGACGTGATCGCCATGCTTGCGACCGCGCGCGCCAAGGCCGCCGTCTTCCACATTCTCGATGATTTGCGAGGCGTCGACGCCGCGGTTTGCCTTGGCGGCTCGCTGACCGTCCAGCACGACGCCGGCCGATGGACGACGCTCGACCAAGATCAGGATGCTGCCATCCCGAAGCCACTGGTCAAGCGCATCGTAAAAGCGGCGCGCAAGGCGAACATCTCGCTGTCTGTCTATTCGGAAGACAGTGTCTATGCGGACCGCGTCGATCACATGCTAGCAGGGCAGTCACGCAGGACGGGACTACAGTTTATCGAGACTGATCTGCTGGCCGTCGAAGAGCCCATTTTGAAGATACTGGCGATAGGCAATCGGGAGACGATGCCGGCAGTCGAGGCGATCCGGCAGGATGTCGGTGACGCGCTATCCTGCCTTTACTCGCACTGGAATTTCCTGGAAATTTCCACCCAGTCCGTATCCAAGGGCGCGGCGCTGGAGCGATATCGCCGGTTCCGCGGCATAGACCGTCAGCATGTCATTGCCATCGGCGACTCACAGAACGACGTCTCTATGTTCGCGACGGCGGGCCTGGCGATCGCTATGGGCAACGCCACCGACGACGTAAAGCAACACGCGGCGTGGGTTACCGATACGAACCAGAATGCAGGCCTTGCGCAGGCGCTGGACCGCTGCGCGTCCACCTTCTGGTGAACGCGCGGCGGATCGTCTTTACCTCACCCAGGGGCTGCGCTTCCCGATGGCGATGTGGACGGATTTGACTTCCGTGTATTCCTCGACGCCCATCTTGCCGCCCTCGCGGCCGATGCCCGATTGCTTGAAGCCGCCGAGCGGCTGTCCCGGCCCGCCGGCGATGGTGGTGTTCACCCAGGTCCGGCCCGCATGGACGCCGCGCATCATGCGCAGCGCCTTGTCGATATCCTTGGTCCAGATGCTGGCGCCAAGGCCATAGGACGAGTCGTTGGCGATCTCCAGCGCTTCTTGGGCGGTCTTGAACGTGATCAGCGACAGCACTGGCCCGAAGATTTCCTCGCGCGCCACACGCATGTCGTTGCGCACGCCGGTCAGCAAAGTCGGCGCGATGAAGCGCCCTTCTCCGACCGTGACGGAATCACCGCCGTAAGCGAGCGTTGCACCTTCCTCGACGCCGAGCTTGACGTAGCTCAGGATCTTATCTCGATGCTGCTCTGACACGATCGCGCCGATCTGTGTCTCCGGATCGAAGCAGTCACCGACCTTCACCTTCGACAGCTTGTCGATGACGCGGTCACGGAAATCGTCGGCGATCGACTCTTCCACGATGAGGCGGCTGCCGCTGACGCAGCACTGGCCGGCGTTGAGGCATAGGCCGAAGGCAACGCCGTCGGCTGCATCGTCGAGATCGGCGTCGGCGAACACGATCTGCGGGTTCTTGCCGCCAAGTTCAAGGCTGGCTTTCTTGAAGTTGGACGTACTGGCCTTGAGGATCGCCTCGCCGGTCCGGGTCGAACCGGTGAAGGAGATCATGTCGATGTCCATGTGTTCGGCAATCGCCTGACCGACATCCGGCCCGGTGCCAGTCACGACGTTATAGACGCCATCGGGAAGGCCGGCCTCCTTCAGCATGTCGGCAAACAGCAGGGTGGTGGCGGACGTCATCTCCGACGGCTTCACTACGAGCGAGTTACCGGACGCCAGGATGTACGGAACGCGCTCGGCTAGAACTATGAAGGGGAAGTTCCACGGATTGATCAGGCCGACGACGCCGATCGGCTGGCGCGTCACCACGCCGAACATGTCGTCGCCATGCGTGTTGAACGACTCGCCGCTCAGCGTCTGCGCGAGACCGGCGCAATATTCGTAGTGGCCCGCGGCATCGCCGATTTCGGCGCGCGACTGCGAGATCGGCTTGCCGGCCTCAAGTGTTTCCCATAGCGCCAGCTCTTCTAGGTTCTCTCGGATCAACCGCGCGGCGCGCAGCAGCACATTGGCGCGTTCCTTGCCCGTGATTCCAGACCAAGAACGGCTGCTGAACGCGGCGCGCGCGACGGCTACCGCCTCATCCACATCGGCCTTGGTGCACAGCGCGATGCGCGACACATCCTTCCCGACGGCTGGGCTGGAGCGAACCATCGTCTTGCGATCACCGGCCGTGCGCCAGTTGCCGTCGATGTAAAACCCGAAATCGCGGACCATGTCTGGTACGGCTGGGAAAGAGATCGCATCCATTTCATCTACTCCAATCGTTTAACGTGCGCCGCGTCACGCGGCCTTGTTCAAGCGAGGCTCCGAGCGAGGCAGAGCGGGCCGGCCGAGGATCATGTCCGCGCCCTTCTCGCCGATCATGATCGTCGGCGCGTTGGTGTTGCCGCTGGTCAGGACTGGCATGATCGACGAGTCGACGACGCGCAGCGCCGAAAGCCCGTGAACTTTCAGCTCGGCGTCGACGACGGCCTGGTCGTCATCGCCCATCTTGCAGGTGCCGACCGGATGGTAGTCGCAGCACGCGTATTGGCGCACATAGGCCATGATCTGTTGGTCGCTCAGCGCCTCGTCTCCAGGCAGACGCTCATGCGCGATGAAGGGCGCGATTGCTTCCTGTTTGAGCACCTCGCGAATGAGGCGCACGGACTTCAGCGCCATCTCGCGATCGTAGGCATCGGCCAGATAATTGGGATCGATGAGTGGTTCGTCAGCAGGGTTGGACGACCGCAGACGGAGCGAGCCCCTGCTGCGCGGTCGCAAGAAAGTCGAATTGACGGTGAAGCCGTGGCCGGAGATCCGAGTCTTGCCGCCCCGCACGACCGTTGCCGGTGCGATGTGTATCTGCAGGTTTGGCGTCTGCTCGCCTTCTGTCTGAAAGAAGCCGCCGCCCTCGACGATGACTGACGAGACAGGACCGGTGCGATACAGCAGCCATTGCAGGCCATGCAGCACGGAACGCGGGAAGCGGTCGTGGCCGTCATAGGTGATGCGCTCGCGCGTCTGAACGTGGACGTTGGTGCAGAGGTGATCCTGCAAGTTTTTGCCGACGCCCGGGAGATGATGAACCGGGGTGACGCCGGTAGTCTTCAACTCGTCCGCGTCGCCGATGCCCGACAGCATCATCAGCCGTGGAGAGTTGAGCGCTCCGGCTGAAACCACGACCTCGCTGTCGGCATATTCGATGCGGCGGGAACTTCCTTCGGTGAGCTCAACGCCGACGGCGCGACCGTTCTCGATGACCAGACGCGTGACCCGAGCATGGGTTTCGATCTTCAGGTTCTTGCGGATGCCGCGTATGGGCCAAAGATAGGACACGGCGGCAGAGCGGCGGCGGCCATAGCGGCATGTTACCTGATAGAGACCCGCGCCGAACATCGTGTCGCCGTTGAAGTCGGAATTGTAAGGCAACCCGTATTGCTGCACGGCCTTGACAAAAGCACGGCTTATCGGATGTGGCGCGACCTGATCGGACACCCAAAGCGGCCCGCCACTGCCGTGGTAACGGTCTGCCAGGCGGTCATTGTCCTCGGCGCGGCAGAAGTAAGGAAGCACATCCTCATAGGCCCAGCCCTTGTTCCCGAGCGCGGCCCAGTTATCGTAGTCTTCCTTCTGGCAGCGGATATAGATCATAGCGTTGATGGAGCTCGATCCGCCGAGCGTCTTGCCCTGCGGATACCAGACCTCGCGGTTGTCGAGATGGATCTGTGGCACCGTGTGGAAGCGCCAGTTGACCCCTGGGCCGAACAGCTTGCCAAGCCCGCCCGGCATATGGATCATCGGGTTCCAGTCCCGCGAGCCGGCCTCAAGGAGCAGGACCTTCGTCTGCCCGTCGGCTGATAGGCGGTTGGCAAGCGTGCTACCAGCGGAGCCTGCGCCTACCACAATATAATCCCAGCTCGACCGCGTCATCCCTGCTCATCTTCCCTTGAACTGAGGGGGACGCTTCTCCTTGAAGGCGCGCAACCCTTCTACTCGGTCCTCCGTCGCGAACGCCTCAACAGTAAGCCGGCGCTCCTCTTCAATCCCTTGCCCGAGCGGCAGTTCGAACGCCGCGTTGACGGCACGCTTAGCGTAGGGCGTGATCGCTGACGACATCCGCGCGATCTCGGAGGCAATCTCCAACGCGCGCGGTAGCAACTCATCCGGCTCGACCGCTTCCGAAATCAGCCCTTTCCGCTCGGCCAGTTCGGCGCTGACCATCATACCCGTCAGCACCATCTGCATGGCAAAGGATTTCCCGACCAGTCTCGGCAAGCGCTGCGTGCCGCCGTCACCAGGAAAAGAGCCTATCTTGATCTCCGGCGTGGCAAACTGCGCCGTCTTCGACGCGACGATCACGTCGCAGAGCAGCGCCAATTCCAGTCCGCCGCCGAGCGCATACCCGTTGACCGCAGCGACCAACGGCTTCGAAAACGCCTCGATGGCCGCCCAGACGCCGAGACGATCCGTATCGACGTAGGAAGCGACGCCGCGCTCCAGCATGTCGGAAATGTCCGCACCGGCCGCGAAGGCGCGACCGTTGCCAGTGATAACGACGCAGCCGATGCCGTCGTCAGCGCTTGCTTTGTGGAGATGGTCCAGAAGCTGCGCCAGCAAGGCCTTCGACAGGGCGTTTAGCTTATCCGGCCGGTTCAGATTGAGCTGGACGATACCCGGCGCCGGCCTCGATGCCGTTATCAGGTCGTCCTGCGCTTGCGTTCCGCTCATGGCCGCACCGGTCTCAGGCGGCGTACTGATAGACGTTGTCGGCGGTGAGGCCGGCAAGCTTCATCATCCTGCCGATCTTCTCGAGCTCGGCAGCGGATGGCTTGACCAGCGGCGGGCGTACATGCGCCTCTTTCATGCGGCCAAGCAATACCAGCGCCTCCTTCATGCGGTTGTGCATGTCGAGCAGCGGCGCGTCATAGAAGGCGCGGACAGTCGGATAGATGCGGTCGTTGATGGCGCGCGCCGTCTTGAGATCATCCGCCTTCACGGCGTTGAAGAGGGCGAGTTGCAGATCGGCGACGACGCTGCCCGCTCCCGACAGCAGGCCGTCGCAGCCCATCGCCAGCGAGCCGAGGAGCCAAGCGCTGTGCGTGGTCAGTGTATAGACAGGCTTGTCCAGCGCATGCAGCTCGCGGATGTGGCGCTCATGCTGGTTGCCGTCGCCGATTTGATCCTTGATTGCGCGGATGGTCGGGAAACGGCGGCATAGCTCGAGAAGCGTGTCCACAGGATAGGAAAGCTGCGACGCAATCGGGAACTGGAAGAGTATGATCGGCAGGTCGGAGGCTTCCGTGATATGGCGAAGATGTCCGTAGATCATCTCCGGTCGAAGATGGCCGCCGAGGCTCATGAACGCCGGCGGAAACACCAGAAGTCCCTCGGCACCTTCCTTCTGGGCGTAGGCTGCAAGGCGACCCGCCTCGAGGCTGGATTCCGTGCAGATGCCGACAATGGTCGGGAGGCGCGACTGGAGCACATTCTTGGTGACGACCACGGCGCGCTTCTGCTCCTCGATCGTCAGGGCGTGAACTTCGGCCGCGTGCCCGTTGATCGTAATGCCGGCGAGCCCCTTGACCGAGGCAATGTCCTCGAGGTGCGCGCGGTACGCCGCCTCATTGATACTCAGATCCGCGTTGAACGGCATCAGGCAAGCGGGGATCACTCCCTTCGGTTCAAATTGCGTTGCGCCCATTGTTGCTCTCCTGTCGTTCCTGTGCGGGTGCGGGTGGACCGCCCAGTTGCCCGGGCGGTCCGGATTTTATCAGAAGCCCTTGCCGAGCATTTCGTCGACATTCGAAGCGTCGACCTGCTTGCCGGGCAGGATGATAATCGGATCGACGGCCTCGCCCTTGGCGACCTTATAGGCAATCTCCATGCCCTCCGGCGCGACATATGGGTAGACGAACGTCGCCGCCATCTTACCTTCCTTGATCGCGTCGAATGCCGTGTTCTGTCCGTCAATTCCGACCACGATCACCTCATCCAGGCGACCGACGGCTTCCAACGCTTGAATAGCGCCGAGAGCCATTTCGTCGTTGTGCGCATAGACGGCCTGGATCTGGCCGGGTCCGAAGCGCTGAAGCTGATCCTCCATAAATTTCACTGCGTTCTCGCGCAGGAAATCGCAGTTCTGTGCAGCGACGATCTCGACGTTCGTTCCCTCAAGTGCCGCAGTGAAACCATCGTGCCGGTCGGTCGTCACCGAAGCGCCCCCCGTCCCCTGTAACTCGATGACTTTGCCGGTACCATTGAGCTTTTCAGCGATGAATTTTCCGGCGGCGACGCCAATAGGCGTGTTCTCCGCGCCAACGTGTACTGTGACGTCGGTGTTAACCTTACGATCAAGCGACACGACTTTGATGCCCGCAGCCATGGCGTCGGCCACCACTGGTGTGAGGGCGTCGGCCGTCAGCGGGCTGATCATCAGCACCTTGATGCCCTGCGCCATCAGCGACTCAACATCGGTGACCTGTTTCGACGATTCGTTCTGGCCGTCGGTAACGATCAACTTGACATCCGGCAGGTTCTCGGCGGCGTAGGCCTTGTTGCCTTCCACCATGGCGACGCGCCACGGATGGTTCATGGTTCCCTGGCTGAAGCCGATTTTGATCTTGTCCTGCGCCATAACCTGCGTCGCCAGCATCACAGCCGCGCCGGCCATCAGCGCCGATTTCAGAAAATCTCTCTTTTTCACTTCGATGTTCCTCCGTTGAGACTTGGTTCGGGGTGCCGTGGTCAGTGCCGAGAGCGGCGCTTCCCAAGCATTTCGTAGAGCGCCGCCCCGATGATGATGGCGCCCTTGACGATCTGTTGAGTGAATGGTGAAATTCCCAACAAATTCATAATGTTGGCAAGAATCGCCAAAATACCGGCGCCGATGATGGTGCCGAGAATGCCGCCCTCGCCGCCGAACAGGCTTGTGCCACCGATGACGGTGATGGCGATAGCTTCCAGTTCGATGCCGGTTCCCGCGGTAGGCTCTCCAACTGTGAGCCGGGAGACGAAAATCAACGCCGTCAGACTGGCAAGGAAGCCGCTGATCATATAGACGCTAAAGGTCACCAGACCGACATTGATACCAGAGAGATGCGCAGCCTCGGCATTCGAGCCGACGGCGTAGATCTGGCGTCCGTAGGTAGTATAGCGCAGCACGTAGATCGCTACTCCCGCGACGATCGCGAAGATCCACACCGGCACTGGCAGGCCGAGCGCCGCGCCGCGCCCAAGCCACATGAACTCAGCAGCGCGTCCGCCAATACTGACGGGCTGGCCGTTAGCGAGCGTCAGCGCCAGGCCTCGTCCCATGACCATCATACCCAGAGTCATGATAAACGGCGGAATACCGCCCAGCGTGATACCAAGTCCATTGACGGCGCCCATGAGGACGCCGATCACCAGGACGGCTGCTACGACCGCAGGCATTGTCCAGCCTGCCACGAGCAGCAGCGCTGTAGTGACGGAACAAACGCCGAGGATCGAACCCACCGAGAGGTCGATGCCCTTCGTCAGGATGACGAAGGTCATGCCGACGCTTACGATGCCGAACAGCGCAACCTGACGCAGGACGTTGGTGACGTTGACAGGATTTAGGAAGGACGGCGACAGAAAAGTCGCGAGGATACACAGGCCGATCAGGACCCAGACCAAACCGGCGCCCCTTGGCAGGCCGATGAAAAATTTGCGGCCGGCCGTTTCGGTCATCCTGTCTGGAGCAGCCATCGAAGTCTTCCCTATGTCCTGAGACGTCGCGCCTTAAGGCGCTCGTGTTCCTGCTTTGCGTTTGCGGCGCTTCCGGAGCCCTGCAGCACCGCTAGTGGAATGTTGCGTGTTTCATGATCTCTTCTTCGGAGGAGCCGCGCGGAAGCTCGGCCGATATTTCGCCCTCACGCATCACCAGGATGCGGTCGCACATGCCGATGATCTCCGGCAGTTCCGACGAAACCATGAGGACCGCGAGGCCCTCGCGCTCGACCAGATCGACCAGGAGTTCATAGATCTCGCGTCGCGCGCCGACGTCGACGCCGCGCGTCGGCTCGTCGATCAGCAGGATGTCGCATTGGGCGTTGAGCTGCTTGGCGATCACGCATTTCTGCTGGTTTCCGCCCGACAACGTGCCGATCTTGGTGTCAACCTCCGGCGTCTTAACGCGCAGCTGGCGCACATAGTCGCGAACCGCGCCGCGCTCCTTACCGAGATTGAGCTTGGCGGGGCTGCCGAAGCGGCCGAGCTTCGAGATAGTGACGTTGAACTTGACCGACTGAGACAGGAACAATCCCTCGGTCTTGCGGTCTTCCGGCGCAAAGCCGAGGCCAAGCTGGATCGCCTTGCGCGGCGATGCTATGTCCTGCTTCCTGCCGTGCAGGCTGATCTCGCCCGCATCGACAGGGTCGCGGCCGACAATGGCGCGTAGGAGCTCCGACCGGCCGGCGCCTGCCAGGCCGCAGATGCCGACGATCTCGCCGCGCCGTAGCGTCAGGCTGACATTGCGCAGCGCCTTGCCGCGGCTGAAGCCGCTGACGCCGAGCACTTCCTCGCCAGGTTGCGCGTTGCGCTTGGGGAAGTAGTCAGCGATGGGCCGACCGACCATCGACTGGATCAGCGTGTCGGGCGTCCACTCCTCGATGGGGCGGCTCGACACCATGCGGCCGTCGCGGAGCACCGTTGCGCGCTGACAGAGTTCGAAAATCTCCTTCAAGCGATGCGAGATATAAATGAAGGCGACGCCCTCGGCCTGCAGGGACCGGATCGTCGCAAAGAGCTTTTCCAGTTCGTTGTCGCCAAGCACCGCCGAAGGTTCGTCGAGGACGATCAGTTGCGCGTTGCGCGAGCTGGCGCGTGCGATCTCCACCATCTGGCGTTGGGCGACGCTGAGGCTACCGACCGTCCGGCGGGGATCTATGTTGAACCCCAGCCGGCTCATCGCCGTCTCGGCGTCACGGGCTGCAACTGCCCAGTTGATTTGACCGAACTGGTTGCGCGGCAGGCGGTTCATGAAGATATTCTCGGCCACCGACAGGTGATCGGCCTGGGCGAACTCCTGATAGATGACTGCCACGCCGCGCTCGATCATGGCAGCCGGCGTGGGCGCAGTGATGATCTCGCCATTGAGCTCCATCTGGCCGCCATTGGCGTGATACGCCCCGGCCAGAACCTTCATCAGCGTCGACTTGCCCGCTCCGTTTTCGCCGACGAGGCCATGCACCTCGCCACGCGCTACCGAGAACGAAACGCCCTGCAGCGCCTTCACGCCCGGGAAGGATTTCTCGATCGAGTCCATGCGCAGGAAGACGCCGGGGAAAGCCGGATCGCGGGTGGTTTCATCGATACTGATCGAACTCATCTTCCCTCCTCCCTTCGACGTGAAATCGTTTTCTTGAGCGGGCGAAAAAATTCTACAGACGGGGCATCTGGAGACCGCCACCGACGTTGTAGATGTCGCCCGTGCTGTAGGGCATGGCTCCCGTCGCCAAGGTCCCGATTGCCAGCGCTATGTCCGACGGCTCACCCCAGCGCCGCAACGCGCAGAGATCGCCATTGAGCATACCTGGCGAATAGCGGTCATAGACATCGGCGGTCATGTCCGTCTTGATCAGCCCTGGCCGCACCTCATGAACACGGATGCCGGCCTCGGCGAGACGCAGAGCGTAGTTCTGCACGGCCATCGACAGCGCCGCCTTGGAAATGCAATAAGCGGCTTTTTCCGGCGACACAAGATGCGCGTTGGCCGAAGTGATGGTGATGATCGATCGCTCTACGCCCGGCGCTTCGACGGCGAGCATCTGGCGCGCGATCGCCTGTGTCAGAAAGAAAGTGCCGCGCAGGTTGACGCCGACCAGCCGATCGAATTCGTAGCGGTCGATGTCCATCATGTCGCCGCGCACAGACACTTGCACGCCCGCATTGTTGACGAGGCAGTTGAGCGATCCGAGTTCGTCAGCCATCTCCGTCACGATCGCGGCATGATCGTCAATCGCCGCGATGTCCAGCGGCATGAAATGACCGCGACGGCCGGTGCCGGCAATCAGCGACAGCGTCTCCGCGACATTGTCGTCCTCGACGCGGTCGACGAAGCCGATATCGAACCCGCGCCGCGCCAACTCGAGGCAGATCGCCCTCCCAATGCCCAGCCTGCCGCCGGTGACGAGAGCTGCCCCCAGCTTTGCGGCGGCTGGCCCGTCTTCCGCGGGATTTTCCAACAGGGCATGCATCAGACGACCTCACCAATCTTGTCTGCCTGGCGCGACCAGACGACCGCACCGGCATTGATAAGCGCATCCCTCTCGGCCGGGGAGTACCCGAGTTCGCTCATGATCTCGCCAGTATGCTCGCCGATCTCCAGAGCCAGCAGCCGCAGCTCCGGAACCTGACCGTCATAGCGGTTGGGGTGGTTCACCAGATGGACGGTGCGACCGCGAATCTCGATCTTGCGGAACACGTTCATATGCGACAGCTGCGGATGATCGAGCAGGTCGTCGTAAGTATTGACCGGCGAGTACCAGACGTCATGCTTCTCGAAACGTTCGGAAAGCTCCTCGATCGTGAAACGCGCCGTCGCTTCCGCAACCGTCCGCGCCACAAGGTCACGCGCCGAATAGCGATCGACACCGATGATCTTGCGCAGCGGCTCACTGTCTAGGGCCTCAGCAAGCGCCTCATCGCTGCAAAGAGAGATGACCATTTGGCCGTCTTTGGCGGGATACACGCCATAGGGGGCGGCATGATACCAAGTCGCGAGATTGCGCTCGCGTTGCATGCTGGCCTGGGTGATCGCGCCGGCAAAGTAGTTGACCAGCGGCTCCGTCTGAAGGTCGATAGCAGAGTTGATCAGGCTGGACTCGACCCGCGTGCCCTTGCCCTCCCTCTCACGGCGCAACAAAGCGCCGAGAATGCCCATCGCCATGAGCGCGCCGCCATGCTGATCGATGATGGCCGCACCTGCGGATGCGTTGCCGCCTTCACCCGACCCTGACGCGTTGATCAGACCGGAAGCCGCCTGCATGATCAGATCCTGACCCGGCCTGGCGGCCATCGGGCCACTCGAGCCAAAACCGCTGGCAGAGGCAAATATCAGTTTTGGATTGAGGCGTCGCAACTCCTCGTCGGTGAAGCCCAGCCGGGCGAACACACCAGGCCTGAAATTCTCCATTACCACATCGGCATCTGCAATCAGCTTGGCGGCAACGGCGCGCCCGCCCTCGCTCTTCAGGTCGATGCCGATCGACCGCTTGTTTCTGTTGGCACAAAGATAGAAACCGCTGATACCGTCGATGAAGACATTGGCCCCCGACCAAAACCGCTCATAGGCGCCGCGTATGGGTTCCACCTTGATGACGTCAGCGCCCATATCGGCCAAATATTGCGCGCCCGCCGGCCCTTGGAGGAAGTGGCAAAAGCTAACGACTTTTATTCCATTCAATAACATTCAATCTCCTCCGAGCCTGGGCCACTTGACCTGCAGTTCCAGTCCCTAGAAAACGTTTTCTCACCCCGCCTAACGAGAGTCAACCTCTCTTGTCGAACATCGAAGATTTTCTTTGTACGCCCCTGCTAATCTGCAATTAGCCGGCTTCCGTGAGGATTCGTCTAAACTTTTGATCTGGATACCGAGAAATTTTCAGTGGTAGATTCTTAATCCCTTTCAAGGAGCGTCCGCCAATCCCGACCCATTCATAACCTAAATGAAAACGTTTTCTAAAAGAAGCAAAGCGTTCGTACGGCTTCTCAGGCGAACCACACGTCAAGCCACGGGATGCTCCATAGCTCAGTTCGCCGAGATGGCTCTGGTCAAACTGACCCATGTATGAACGCCGACGCCTTCTCTGCGATCATGATTGTCGGCGCGTTCGTATTACCGCTGATGATCGTCGGCATGATGGATGCGTCGACCACCCGAAGGCCCTGGACCCCGTGCACGCGCAGGCGGTCGTCCACTACGGAATCAGGACCGCTTCCCATCTTGCACGTACCAGACAGATGGTAATTCGAATCGGCTTTCTGACGCAGGTGTCGGTCGATAGCCTCATCGCTGACGACGTCCGGGCCGGGCCCGTACTCGTCGCCTCGATACGCGTCGAAGGGCTGCTGCGACAACAGCGTACGCGCAAACTTCACGGCTTCGCGCATGGTGCGCAGGTCTTCTGCGCTGTTGAAGTAGTTCAGGTCGATGGCGGGGGCTTTGGCCGGATCGCGATCGACGGCAAGGATCGTTCCCCTACTCATCGGCCGCTGTAGGGTGAAATAGATCATGTAGCCGTGGTGGCGGATGATCGACCGGCCGCTGTCCTCGTAGATCAACGGAATAAAGGTGTACTGGATATCAGGAGCTATAAGGTCCGGACGTGACCGCCAGAAGGCCGTCACCTCAAGACCATTGGAGGCCGCGAGACCGCGACCTGTCGCGAAGTAGCGCAGCAGTTCCAGCGCCGACCGCCAAGGTTTGACCGTCGGCGCCAAGCTGACCGGCTGTGTGCAATATTGCTTCACCGCGAATGCAGGATGATCCTGAAGATTTCTCCCCACCCCCGGCAGTCCAAAGACCGGCTCGATGCCGATAGAATTCAGATGATCAGGATCGCCAAGCCCGGAGAGCTGCAAGAGATGCGGTGAGTTGACGGCTCCGGCGCACAGGATAACTTCGCGGCGCGCTCGATATGTCTTCAACTGGCCGCGTTGGCGAACCTCTACGCCAACGGCGCGCTTTCCCTCGAAGACGATGCGCTGTGCGAGAGTGTTCGTTAGAATTTGAAGATTCTCCCGGCGCTCTGCGGGCCGTAGATATGCAACCGCAGCGCTGCAACGTTTTCCGTTGGCGATGGTCGCGTCCATCGGGCCAACCCCCTCTTGATCCTCACCGTCGTTGAAGTCGCGCCTCACAGGCAAGCCCTTCAATTGCGCCGCGGCTAGAAAAGCCCGCGCGAGCGGGTGTTCGATGGTTGATTGGCGGGTTACCAGAGGTCCATCACTGCCCCTGGCGTCGCCCGGCGGACCTTCGAAGCTCTCTGCTTTCTTGAAATAGGGCAGACAGTCTTCGTAGGCCCAGCCGCGATTGCCCATCTGGGCCCACTGATCGTAATCGGCCGGCGCGCCCCGCATGTAGACCATGCCGTTGACGGAACTCGAGCCGCCCAGAACCTTTCCCCGCGGGACATGCATTATGCGCGGGTTCGCGACTGTGTGGTACTTCCAGTCGACCGATCCAGTCTGCATCAGGCGCAGAAAGCCGACAGGGAGATGAATGAAAGGACTTTTGTCTTTCGGGCCCGCCTCCATCAGAATGACGCGCGCGCCAGGATCTTCAGACAGGCGGTTGGCAACAACGCAACCAGCCGAGCCTGCACCAACAACAATGTAATCTGCTTCGCTGATCGACAAGACAGTTTCCTCGCTGAACCGTTGATCCCGGAACCGCGTCAGACCCACTTCATGATGTGCGTGGCCTTGCACACCAGTTCGCGGCTCTGATTGAAAGCCTCGACACGAGCCAGGGATCGGTTCTTGCTCTCGTCGATTTTGCTGACCTCGTACTGAACCGTTACGGTGTCGCCGATGAAGACGGGCTTGACAAAACGTGCGCCGTCAAAGCCGAGCGAGACGCCGACACGGTCCGAAGGTTCAGCCTTTTCCAGGATGCGGGTGACGGTTGTCGACATCAGCCCCATGATCAGCACGCCATGCACGATGCGTTGTCCGTAAGGACTGCTTCGCATGAACTCCTCATTCACATGCACCGGCGCAAGATCGCCGGTGATACCAGCAAACAGATATACGTCGCTTTCCGATATCGTCTTGGAAAATTCGGAGCGGGCGCCCAGCCCCAATGGATAGCTCAATTTCATCCTCCACGTTATTTCGCCACTTCGTCATTGTGCTCAGCCGCCCGTGACAAAATATGGCGCGCGCGCAAATCCGTCGATCTGGTCGCTATTTAGAAATCGATTTCTCATGTCTCCGATAGATGTGTCAACTGGGGTACGCGATTTTAAATTTTGCGTTCCGTCAGCGTCGATTTTACATTGACGCAAGTCCGCAATTTTGAGAAAACGATTTCATTTAATGTGCGAAATATACGCCATTTGGGAGGTAGGATGAACGACTTCTATCTATCTGTCGGAGATGTCGTCTCCTTTTCGAAAACGGTAGGTGAAAGCGACGTATATCAGTTCGCTGGTACGACCGGCGATCTTGCGCCGGTGCACGTGAACCAGGCACGGATGGAGAAGTCGGCATATGGCCAGCGCATCGCTCATGGCGCACTGATGGTAGGCTTCATGTCCACGACGTCCAGCATGATGGTGGAGCGATCGCGCGATGGTCATGGCAAAGGCGAGACGCCCGTATCCCTAGGCTATGACCGTGTCCGCTTCCTGGGGCCTGTCTTCTTCGGCGACACCGTCACGGTGAACTATGCGATTACCGCGATCGATGAGGTGAAGCGCCGGTCCACGGCCGACATCGCAGTCGTGAACCAGCGCGGCGAGACGGTCGCCATCGCAACCCACATCCTGAAATGGGTGAAGAACAAAGGCGGGCGGTAAACGATGGCCAAGCCTTTGCAGGCAGATTTCATCGTCGTCGGCGGTGGCAGTTCGGGCTGTGCGCTGGCCGCGCGGCTCAGTGCGGATCCGAGCTGCACCGTCATCCTGGTCGAGGCCGGAAACCGCGACAGCAGCCCATACATCCACCTGCCGGTCGCCTATTACAAGACGACGGGCCCGAGCTACACTTGGGGTTTCGAGACGACGCCGCAGAAGCACCAGGGCGACATTCGCCTGCCTTACGCGCAGGCGCGCGTCATCGGCGGCGGGAGCTCCATAAACGCCCAGATCTACATCCGCGGTAACCCGGAGGATTTCGACGGCTGGCGCGACGAGCATGGCTGCACCGGCTGGGGCTATGATGATATCCTGCCCTATTTCGTGCGGTCGGAAGGCAACCAGAGCCTGGCCGACGAGACGCACGGGATTGACGGACCCCTGCTCGTATCGGACCCGAGCCATGTTAGCCCAATGTCGCACGCGTGGGTGCAGGCCTGCCAGCAGGCTGGCATTCCCAACAACCGCGACTTCAACTCCGGGACCCAGGCTGGGTGCGGGCTGTATCAGGTCACCAATCGCGCCGGGCGCAGGTCGAGCGCCGCCAACTGCTACCTACGTCCTGCCCTGAAGCGCAGCAATCTGCGCGTCCTAACCAATGCCCAGGTCCGCCGCATTATCATAGAGAACAACCGCGCCACCGGCGTCGAGGCCGACGCCAGCGGCGGGCGCACCACGATCCGCGCTGGCCGTGAGGTGATCCTGACCGCGGGCGCTATCGGCACACCGAAGCTTCTCATGCTGTCCGGCATAGGCCCGGCATCCGACCTCAGGGCGCACGGCATCGACGTAGTGCGCGACAGCCCGAATGTCGGCAGGAACCTGCAGGACCACCTCGACATCTTCCTGGTTTACGAGGTGGCCAACGCCAACAGCTACGACAAGTACCGGAAGCTGCACTGGCAGGCTTGGGCGGGGATGCAGTTCGCACTGTTCCGCTCGGGGCCGATAACCTCGAACATCGTCGAAGCCGGAGGTTTCTGGTGGAGCGGGCCGCGTGAGGGCCGGCCGGATGTGCAGTTCCACTTCCTGGCGGGAGCCGGCATCGATGAGGGCGTTCCCGATATTGCGGGCGGCGCGGGCTGTACGCTGAACGCCTATCTCGTGCGGCCGAAATCGCGCGGTACCGTGACATTGAAGTCGGGTCGACCGGAGGATCATCCCCTGATCGATCCGAATTTTCTGTCGCACCCAGACGACCTCGCCGGAACGATCGACAGCATCAAGCTGGGGCGCAGGATCATGGAGCAGAGCGCCATCAGCCGGCATCTCGTGCGCGAACACTACCCGGGCGCGCAGGTCGCGAGCGACGATGAGCTCGAAGCCTTCGTGCGCAAGGCCTCGCGCACCGGCTATCATCCCACCTGCACCTGCCGCATGGGTGAGGACGACGCGTCCGTCGTCGACACGCGCCTGCGCGTTCGCGGCATCGAAGGCCTGCGCATCGCTGATGCGTCGGTCATGCCGCAACTCGTATCCGGCAATACCAATGCGACGACCATCATGATCGCGGAGCGCGCGGCGGACATGATCATCGGCAACCGCATGGCGGCACGGGAGGCATCGTGATGCTTCGATTTGGCGTATTGGGGTGCGTCGCGTACCGCACCGTGTGCGCTGATAGAGCCGGCGGCGCGGCGAAACGACGTGGAGATTGCAGCGGTAGCGGCGCGGCGTCCCGGAGCAGCCGACGCCTTCGCCCGCGACCAGAGCATCGCAACGGTCAACGGCAGCTGCGAAGAGCTGATCGCCGGCACGACGCTCGACGTGATCTACGATCCGCTTCCGCCGCATCTTCATGCCGCGTTCTCGATCAAGGCGCTCGAAGCCGGCAACTACGTCCAGGTCAACACGCCTGGCCCAGCCCGTGTATCGTCCGCACCACGCGAGAGCCTCGTTGCCCCCGCGCAGGCAAACTGGTGACGATCTCGAGCGATTGGGGTTCGGTGTCGAACCATCCCGGCACCTATGATTATTATTCGTCAAAGGCTTTGGTGAAAAGCCAGATACGTAGCATCGCGATGAACTGGCACAAAGACGGCGTCACGGTCCTTGTCCCTTGTCATTCATCCTGGCTGGATGCGCACCACCATGGGCGGCGCCGATGCCCCGAACCTGCCGGCCGAGAGCGCCGTCCTGATAAAGCGCACGGTCGACGGCGAGCAGGCCACGGACAACGGACCCTATATCGACACGCAGGGCAACTACATGCCCTGGTCAGCGGCCGAATTCGATCAACGCAAAAAGAGACCTTCCATGCAATTCCTTGTCCTGACACGACGAAACAGCGGCGAGTTCACAGCCAAGCAGTTCGCGGAAAAGTTCGACCTCGAAGTCGCCCGCGCCCGCGAGCTCTACAAGGAGCAGTTCACACGCCAGATCTGGCATAGGGCGGATGGCAGCGGTGCCTGCCAGATCGTCGAGGGGCCAGACGAGGACTATGTGTGGGACAAGATCAGGACGCTGCCTTTCGCCAGCGCCGGGATGCTCGACATCACCATCGTTCCGCTGAAGCCCTACACGGGCTTCTCTGGATGAGAGCATCGCCGCAAGATAGCCGATGTGGAAGGGACACCAGCCCTTTCCTTTGGCGATCACCCGTGACCACACTGGCATTGGCGTGATGGGAGGAGGAGGATCGTAATGGCCAAGGCGAGCCGCAATCCAGCCGCGGACACCGGCGTCGTCAAGCTGAAGGATGTTGCGCTGCTGGCAGGCTGCTCCGTCGCCACGGCGTCGCGTGTGCTCAACGGCCATCCGACAGTCGGGCCTGCCGAGAAACAGCGTGTGCTCGCCGCCGCCATCCAGCTTGGCTATGTGCCCAACAACTCGGCGCGGGCGCTCCGGTCGCAGAATACGAGCCTCGTCGGCGTCATCATCCCGACGCTCGACCACGCCATATACGCCAAGATGGTCAGCGGCCTTCAGGAGCGGCTGGCCCAGCACGGCAAGTCGGTGATCATCAGCACCTCCGACTACGACCTGGAGCAGGAAAGAATCCAGACGCGGCTGCTGGTTGGTCGCGGCGTCGAGTCGATCGTGCTCGTAGGCCTAGAGCATCATCCGGACACCCTCGAATATCTGCGGCGGGCTGGCGTCGCGCCGGTCTTCACCTACACCTGCGAACTCGGTCTTGGCGCCGTCGCCGTCGGCCTCGACAACCGGCTCGCCGGCGCGACGGTTGCGGGTTTTCTGCTCGAACTCGGCCACAAACGATTCGGCATGGTTGCCGGCGTCACGCGAGGCAATGATCGCGCCACGCAGCGGCGTGACGGCTTTCTGGCAAGGCTCGGCGAGGCAGGCGTCCCGGCATCCGACATCGTCGTCCTCGAAGCGCCCTACAAGATCGACGGCGGGGCAGCCGCCATGCGCTCGCTCATGCAGACGCATCCGCGACCGACGGCGATTTTCTGCGGCAGCGACATCCTTGCGGTCGGCGCCATCAAGTACTGTCACGTGGCGGGCATCGCAGTGCCGGGGGAAGTGTCCGTGGTAGGCTTCGACAACCTCGAAATCGCCGAACTCGTCACGCCGGAACTGACGACGCTCAATGTCCCCGCCCGCGAAATGGGCGAAGCAGCCGCGGACGCGCTCATCCGCCTTGGCGAGAAAAAGGAAACGTCCATCGCCACCGAACTTCCCACCCGCCTGATTGTGCGGGACAGCACGGGCCCGGCCGGATCAGCTTCGAGGAAATAGCATTGCTCACCCGCGTCGAACTCATCCGCTTCCAGCACTGCGACCCGGCCGGAATCGTCTTCTACCCGCGCTATGTTGAGATGATCAACGCGACGGTGGAAGACTGGTTCGAAAGCATCGGTTTAAGCTTCGCCGAGATTCACGGGCCGATGAAAACGGCCATCCCGGCGGTCTCCCTGAATATCGACTTCAAGATGCCGACGCGGCTCGGCGAACGCATCGAACTGCGGCTGGTTGTCGAGCATATCGGGACCACAAGCATCAGGCTGGCGATCGCGGCGGCGCTCGGTGACGAGATCCGCTTCCGCTCGACGATCACGCTTGTTCACATCAGCATGCTCGACTACCGGCCTCATCCGTGGCCCCCAAAATTCCGAAATGCTATGCTGACCGACCAGTAGCCGACATTAGGCCGTCCGGCATCTGTGATGTCGAACTAAATGTTTAGTCCCGGCATTTGCTGGAGCGGGTTGACGGTGAAGCGGTCGGGCTGGGAAGTCCATGCCTTGCAGGCGAACTCGTATGGTGTGAGTGTCAATGACCGTGGAATCGGGGCTCTGACTCACATTTGCTGAATTTGACGCTGACTCTTTGTTGTCTGCAGGGAGATTTGGCCGATGGTTCAGAGATTTTCATACTCTCGATTGGCGCCGGAAGGTTTTGTCGTTGAAGCGCTCGCCAGACCCGCCAGCAGCACATGGACACGCTGCGCGAAATCTACGGCTACAAGACGTTCTCGGGCCGTGGCGCCCGTGATCTGCGGGACTGGCTTTTCGATCAGGCAGAAGACGTCCGATCGAACGAGGATCTTGCCCAGCGTTTTGTTGCTCGATGCCGGGAGACTTCGACTATCCTGCCGGCCGTCTCAACAATCGAACGCCTGTGCGCGGACGCCCTGGTCGCCGCAGAGCGCAGGATCGAAACGCGGATTGCGGAAAAGCTGGATGCTGAAGCGCGCGAGCGATTGGACGGGCTTCTGGCCGAGATGCTGGCCGGCAATGTCAGTCGCTCTATCTGGCTGCGCAATTTCGAGGTCGGCAACAACTCGGCTGCCGCAAACCGCCTGCTCGACAGGCTGGAGTTTCTGCGCGATCTGAATCTCGATCATCAGGTTCTCGCCGGCACTCCACCTCACCGTGTCGCACGCCTGCGCCGCCAGGGCGAACGCTACTTTACGGACGGTTTGCGTGACATCACTTCTGACCGGCGCTGGGCGATCCTTGCCGTCTGCGTTGTGGAATGGGAAGCTGCGATCGCCGATACTGTCGTCGAAACCCATGACCGGATCGTCGGGAAGACCTGGCGGGAGGCGAAACGGCTGCATGACGAGATGATTGCCGATTCCAAGGCAGCGCTCACCGATACGATTCGCGCCTTCACCGCGTTGGGCGCCTCGCTGCTTGAGGCCCGCAATGATGGCGTGCCGCTGGAAACAGCCGTCGCCAAATCTCCGGAATGGGGTCGCCTGGAACAACTGGTGGCGACAGGCGCCCAGCTCAGCAACTCGCTGGCCGATGATCCGCTGGCTCATGTCGGACAGGGTTACCATCGCTTCCGTCGCTACGCACCGCGCATGCTGCGATGCCTGAGGATCGAGGCCGCGCCGGTCGCGGAGCCATTGGTTGCGGCCGCTGCAGCGATCGGGAAAATACGGCCTTCAGCATCGGCAGATGGAAGCTTCCTGCGGCCCAACTCGAAATGGCATCGTCATTTGCGAGCGCAGGAGAAAGGAGACGATCGGCTCTGGGAAGTCGCAGTTCTGTTCCACCTGCGCGATGCTTTCCGCTCCGGGGATATCTGGCTCGCTCATTCGCGCCGCTATGGCGATCTCAAGCAGGTACTGGTGCCCATGGTTGCGGCGCAAGAGACCGCGAGGTTGGCCGTGCCAATCGACCCGCAGGGCTGGCTTACGGATCGTAAGGCGCGGCTCGCTGACGCTCTGAAGCGGCTCGCCCGAGCAAACCGGAACGGAACCATCCCCCACGGCAGCATAGAAGATGGCACTTTGCGGATCGACCGATTGACGGCGGACGTTCCCGACAACGCTGAGGAGCTGATACTCGATCTTTATCGCCGAATGCCGCCCGTGCGAATCACCGACATCCTGCTCGAGGTCGATGCCGCTCTCGGCTTTACCGAAGCCTTTACCCACCTGAGAACCGGAGTTGCATGCGGCGACCGGATTGGCCTCCTCAACGTTCTGCTCGCGGAAGGGCTGAACCTGGGACTGCGAAAAATGGCGGAGGCCACCAACACGCATGATTACTGGCAGCTCTCGCGCCTCGCCCGTTGGCATGTCGAAAGCGATGCCATGAACCAGGCGCTGGCCATGGTGGTTGCTGCGCAGGGAAAACTGCCGATGTCGCGCTTCTGGGGAATGGGCACGACGGCATCAAGCGATGGCCAGTTCTTCCCTTCAGCGCGACAGGGCGAGGCCATGAATATGATCAACGCCAAATATGGCGGTGAACCCGGCCTCAAAGCCTACACTCATGTCAGCGACCAGTTCGCGCCGTTCGCTTCACAGACGATTCCGGCTACCGTCAGCGAGGCGCCGTATATTCTCGATGGCCTGCTGATGAACGAGGTCGGCCGCCAGGTTCGTGAGCAATACGCCGACACGGCCGGGTTCACCGATCATCTGTTCGGGACCAGCGCCATGCTCGGATATCGGCTCGTCCTGCGCATCCGGGACCTGCCGTCGAAGCGGCTGTATGTGTTCAATCCAGATGCGACACCCAAAGAATTGCGCAAGCTGGTAGGCGGAAAAATCCGCGAGGAACTGATCGTTGCGAACTGGCCTGACCTTTTCCGTTGTGCCGCCACTATGGCCGCCGGCAAGATCAGGCCCAGCCAGCTTCTACGCAAGCTCGCTTCCTACCCGCGCCAAAACGATCTCGCGGTTGCGCTGCGCGAGGTCGGCCGCATCGAACGCACACTCTTCATTATAGAGTGGATCCTCGATACGGACATGCAGCGACGTGCGCAGATCGGGCTCAACAAGGGTGAAGCCCATCATGCTCTGAAAAATGCTCTTCGTATTGGGCGCCAAGGTGAAATCCGCGATCGCACAGCAGAGGGGCAACACTACCGGATTGCCGGCCTCAACCTCCTGACCGCGATCATCATCTATTGGAACACCGTCCATCTCGGCCATGCCGTCGCAGAGCGGTGGAACGAAGGGGCCGATGTGCCGCCTGAACTGCTGGCCCACATATCCCCGCTGGGTTGGGCGCACATCCTGCTGACTGGCGAGTATCTGTGGCCCAAGGGGAAGAATGCTTAGGGTGTCATTTCGCCCTCAGCCGGAACCGACCCCTTGGTGCGGGACATTCGGACGGATTGTGCGGTGGCAGAGTTGAAGCCGCCGCATCGTCGGACGATCGAAAAGCGTCTCGGCGACCTTGATCTGCGCCAGCGTGCACAGCGCCGGGGCGAGACGAAGATCGAGAAAGCAACGACGCCAGTTCCCGGGTCATTGTCGGCCTCCAGACCCCTTGAGATCGTTCAGATCGATCACACGAAGGCCGATATTTTTGTCGTCGACGAGGAAACCCGAGAGCCAATCGGGCGACCCTGGCTGACCCTGGCCATGGATGTCTTCAGCCGAATGGTAACAGGGTTCTATCTGACCATGGAGGCGCCATCCCGGCTTTCGACGAGCCTCTGCCTGCTGCATTCGGTTTATGACAAGACTGCCTGGCTTAAAGCGCGCAAGATCGAAGAGCCCTGGCCAGTGGCCGGCCTTCCCGACCGGGTTCATGTGGACAACGGCGCGGATTTCCGGAGTCGCACCTTCAAGCGTGGCTGCGAGAATGCAGGCATTGCGATCGACTGGCGGCCGCCGGCTACACCGCGCTTCGGCGGACATATCGAGCGGCTGATCGGCACCCAGATGGGACGGCTGCATCTTCTGCCCGGTACGACCTTCAGCAATGCGCAGGACCTCGCGGAGTATGATTCAAAGAAACATGCGGCGCTGACCTTGCGTGAGTTGGAGCGTTATATCGCCCTCGACATTGTCGGGTCCTATCATCAATCCATCCACAGTTCGCTGAGCCGCCCTCCCCTTGCCGTCTGGCGGGACCATGAAGGAGAGATCCCTCTGCGGCTGCCGGAGGATCGGCTACAGTTCTGGGTCTCTTTCCTGCCGGAGCAGGAGCGGACTTTACGCCCGACCGGCATCCATCTGTTTGATCTCCGCTACTGGTCTCCCGCGCTCAGCGCCGACGTGGGCCGGACGGAGCGGCGGCTTCTGGTGAAGTATGACCCGCGTGACATGTCGCGTGTCTTCGTGCGACGGCCTTCGGGCAACTTCGTTGAAGCCCGCTATGCAGATCTGACCCTGGCGCCCATTTCCCTGCACGAGGCTTTGACGGCGCGTCGCACCCTGCGCGAGAAGGGGCGGCGTGAAGTCGATAGCCGTGCGGTCGTGAGGACCGCGCTCGAACAGCGGAAGTTGGTTGACGAGGCCGTAAACAGAACCGCGGCCGCGCAGCGCGGCAAGGCTCAGCCGAGGCTGAGCGATGACCTCCGGGTCACGGGCACACTCCGTGGCGTCGACTCCAGCAAACCGGTGCCTTTTGTTGAGGACACCGAATGAGCTGGAGCCAGAATGACGAACGATCACCCTCATCTGACCGCCGACGCGGCGGCCCTGCTGTCTGAACCCAAGGCAGGACGCATTCGCGCCATCAGATCCCGCCGTTGGGTTCTCTACCCTCGCGCGAAGCAAGCCCTCGATCGCCTCGAGACACTCCTTGATCATCCGGGAGGCCCCCGCATGCCGTCTGTCGCGATCTATGGCGATAGCGGGATGGGCAAGACCATGATCATGCAACGCTACCGTGACCAGCATGCGCCACATCTTGACCGCCGGACCGGTATTCTAAAGACTCCGGTCCTGGCCATGGAAATGGTCAGCCGCCCCGGAGAACGGCGCTTCTATGGTGAACTGCTTTCCCTCCTCGGCGCGCCCCAGGCACCGCGGGCCGATATTGCCCAGATGGAACAGGCGACCATGCGGATCATGAAGGCCATCGGCGTCCAGGTGCTGGTCATCGACGAGGTCCACAATATCCTTGCCGGGACCTATCGAGAGCAACGGATCGTGCTCAACATGCTACGCTTTCTCAGCAACCGGCTCCAAATCTCACTGGTCTGCTTCGGCGTGAACGACGCCCGGGAAGCCATCGGCGGCGACGTTCAGCTTGCGCCCCGCTTCGAGCAGCTCACCCTGAACCGTTGGGCCGCCAACGAAGACTTCGAGACCCTGATCGCGTCGATTCTGCGCAATACGCCATTGCGGCAATCCTCTGTGCTGACGCCCAAATCCCTGCGGCGCATTCTGCAAATCACGGACGGCATCACGGCCAACATCTTCCAGATGCTGGGCAGCCTTGCGATCGAGGCAATCGAAAGCGGTACTGAACACATCACTGACGGTGCCGTCGAGGCTTGGGTGCCTGCATTTGATATCGAGGCGGCCTTCGCATGACGGGCCGCCTGCCCGTCACCTTGCCGCCTCTGCCCGGCGAACTTCTTTCATCCTGGATCAGTCGCCACGCGAACTTTTACGGGGTTGCGCCGTTAACCATGCTGCGCCATGGATTGCCGGAGGCGACATCGCTTGGGGCCGTCGACCTTTCTCTGACGAAAGCCCAGGCGAACCGGATTGCCGTGATGTTCGGCGCCAGCCCGAAACTTGTACGCAGTCTGAGCTTCGCGGACGCCCCGAAAGCCGCTCACCGCTTCATCTCCAAGGGTCCGATGCAGCGTTGCGCGCGTTGCACTCATTCCGGTGCTGATCTACTGCCAGTCCTTCGAAGCGAATTGCAAGGTTGGCGGATCAACTGCCCGCACTGTGGGGAACCCTACCAGGACAAGACCACCAGCGATGGCGATCGGACACTTGCACCATATCGCGCGGCAGCACGTCGCGGTGAGGCCTTGTTGGATAACCACGCAGAACGCCGCGTGGAAACATGGCTGCCACCACTGGAGATTGCGCGACTCTTGCTCATGCGCCGCATCCCCTGGCCGCCCCCTTTCGATGGCGATCTCTGGCGCTACCGGCTCCTCGGCGCCATCGTTCCCGATCTTGATGACCTTCTGATCAAACAGACCGCGTTCCCGTTCTCGCCAAAGCACCCCATTCTGCCGCTACACATCCGTCCCGCGATCTTGGCAGGAGTGGCCATAGTCGACCGGGCAGGGCCTGCGATGTTGAAAATGCTGAAAGGGCACATGATGGGAGAAAACAAGAACCGCTTCGTCGAGGCGGCCGACCATTTGGTAACCCCGGCGATGGAGTGGGGACCACCCTGGCAGTTGCAGCTAATATGAGAATCGAGTCCGATGATTCTCAGTTTAAAGTGCCAAAGACCTACAAAACAACCGCATTCTTACATTTAAGTGCTAAGTGACACGGCCGAGTTTCCCTATGCCTTCTTGGAGGCATTCGGAAACAAGGCAACCACCCTGAAGAAATTGCGCAGCGGTGCGTCCAACAAATCCGATCTGGGCGGCGTTCTGCAAACCAGCAATATCCATATCGCGGTCGCGCCGAGCGGAGAGGTGACGAAGACCCTTGCCGCGTTGAGGGACAGCCCGGCGACAACCCGCGCGAAAGCGAAATTCATCCTGGCCACCGATGGCCAGACCTTCGAAGCCGAAGATCTTGTCGGCGGCGATACTGTCCTCCCGCGAAAAGACTGCACCATAAGAGCCTCTGATGAAGCACGCGAACATGGCGCGTTCTGTTCCCACCTGCGGTCCTTGAGCACAAGTACTACTATGCCGCTTCCACGCCTGCCATACTGAGCATAAGCAGCATCCTGCTGCGAGCGTAGTCAGGATCGACCAGAAGTCCAGCACGATCAGCCAGTCGGAAGATGTCAGCGTAGTGCAGGATGGAACGAGATGATTGCATCCCGCCCACCATCTGGAAATGGCCCTGGTGGCCGTTGAGCCAAGCCAGGAAAACGATTCCCGCCTTGTAGTATTGCGTAGGAGCTTCGAATATCTTCCTTGCGAGTGGGACCGTTGGCGTCATCAACGCACGATACTTTTCGTTTTCTCCCTTGGCCAACTCGACCAACGCCGAACAGGCAACAGGGGCAATGGCGTCGAATATACCGAGCAGGGCGTGCGAATGGCGGTTGCTATCCCCTTCAATCAGTTCTGGATAGTTGAAATCGTCTCCTGTAAACATCAGAATGCCTTCGGGCAGCCGCCTTCGCAGCGCAATTTCCTTGTCACTGTCAAGAAGCGACAGCTTGATACCTTCGACCTTGTCCTTGTGGGTTTCGATGATCGCCAGAACCGTATCGAGTGCGTGCTCGAATCGCTCACTTCCCCAATAACCCTTCAGGGCCGGATCGAACGCATCGCCAAGCCAGTGAAGCACCACCTTGTTCGAAGCCTGGCTCAATATCCGATCGTAGACATAGCTGAAGTCGTCCGCGTCGCGGGCCACGGCAGCCAGAGCGCGGCTTGCCATGAGGACCCCTCGTCCACCGACGCCCTCAACGAAACCCAGTTGCTCTTCATAGGCCGCTATGACGTCGTCGCGCGACGTCGCCTGTGTGATCTCCAACTGATCGGTTCCGACGCCCGAGGCCAGATCCGCGCCGGTTATCGACCGGGCCTCGACGGTCGAGCGACGGATCAACTCCCTCGCTGTTTCCCAGCCCAGCCCCATGCCGCGTTGCGACGTGTCCATCGCTTCGGCAATCCGGAACCCATACTTCCAGAGATGACGTCGAAAAGCGAGCGTCGCGTCCCAATCTATGTGGGACTCCAGCCAGGGATCGAGTGTCAGCAGCGGGTCTGCAACAACATGCGCTGCCGCATAGGCTATCCGGTTGAACTGCGGAGGCGACTGCGCCTCCACGAATGCGTCACCATGGAGGGTGTAGGATTCGAGTTCGCCACCATGTGTAGGGAGGTTCAGTCTGACTGGCATGGATACTCTGCAAATTCAGTTGCTGATCGCTTGTCTGACTTCGAGATCAAGGGACCCAGGGTCCCCGTTCGCCAAGGTCCGCGAGGATCGACTTCACTTCTGTGTATTCCTCGATCCCTGACAGTCCGGTTTCCCGACCCTGACCGGACTCGCGGTAGCCGCCAATCGGCATCTCCGGACCACCGGTAATGGTCGTGTTGAGCCAGACCCGCCCAGCCTTTACGCCGCGAACAAGGTCAAGCCCATCCTGAAGACCCTCAGTCCAAACGGTGGCTGAAAGGCCATAGCGCGTGTGGTTGGCCATGCGTAGCGCCTCGTCCTTGGTGTCGAAGGCGCTGACGGCAAGCACAGGTCCGAAAACTTCTTCCCCCGAAATCGCCATGTCTGACCGGATATCGGCCAAGAAGGTTGGGGCCAGAAAATATCCCGCAAGCGGCTCTATCTGACGGCCGCCAGTCAGAAGCGTAGCACCAGACTTGCGGCCGTCATCAACCAGCTTCTTGATCCGGTTGAACTGGATGTCGTTGACGATCGGTCCGACCCGGGTTTCCGGGACAAGCGGATCACCCACCTTCACCCGCTGCATGAGGGAGACGATGCGCTCTGTGAGAGCCTGCTCGACCTCCCTCGCCACGAGCAAGCGGCTTCCCGAGACGCAGCATTGGCCGGCGTTGTGGAGGATACCGTAGACAATGCCGTCTGCGGCCTTTTCGAGATTGGCATCAGCCATAACGATCACGGGGTTTTTGCCACCCAATTCGAGGCTCAGCTTCTTGATATTGCCCGCGGATGCGATGATGGTGGACCGTCCTACACGGGTCGACCCCGTAAACGAGACCATGTCGATGTCCTGATGTTCGGCAATGCGCCTGCCAACTGGTTCGCCGAGACCCGTGACAATATTGACAACCCCCTCGGGCAAACCTGCGTCCTCGAGGATGCGCCCCATCATGATGGTCGTCGTCGACGTGTGTTCGCTCGGCTTCATCACAACCGTGCAACCAGCGCCGAGGATAAATGGCAGTCTCTCTGCCAGAATGAAGAAGGGAAAGTTCCAAGGCGTGATCAGCCCGACCACTCCTATTGGTTCGCGCAGCACAAGGCCCAGACTCTTCGAACCGAAATTATTGAACGTCTGACCGTGGATGGCGCGCGCCTGGCCCGCGGCGAAACGCCAGATGTCTGCGGCGCCTTTTATCTCGTTCACGGATTGCCAGAGTGGCTTGCCGGCTTCCAAAGTCTCGGCGAGTGAAAGTTCATCACAGCGTTCGACGATGAGGTCAGCGGCGCGCAACAACACTTCCGCTCTTGCCGCAGCTGGCAGATCGCTCCACCCGCCGTTGTCAAAGCGGGATTTCGCCGCCGCTACCGCTTGATCGACATCTGCCTCCGTAGCAAGCGGGACGACAGTCACCGGAACGCCGTGTGCGGGGCTGTTCCTCACCATTTCGTCAGAAGGAGAAAACCATTTGCCGCCAATGAGATTCTCCAATTTCCTGGGCGTTCTGGGAAGGACGGGCGTTGTGTGTAGCGTCATCTTAGACTCCGTCAACGGTGGCCAATACGGGCTTGGGTCGGTTTGTAACCGTAGTCCATAGGGGAACCGGGCGCGGGAAATACTCCCGCGCCCGACATTATGCAGCGATCAGAGCTGCGGAGGGGTCATCAGTGCTTCGACGGCAGGATCGCCCTGCATCAGGATCTTAACGCCAGTGTCGAGATCAGCGGTCGGCACATTGCCAAATCCCGGATGATTCATGTTGTCGAACTGCGTCGGATGAGCAGCAGACCACAGCTGAAGGAAGGACTGTACTCCCATCATGTAGGGGTTCTGTGCCACCGTCATGGTGAACTCCCCTTCCTGAACGCCCAGCAGGATCGGCACGTCGATGGCCCATGCTACAACATCAATCTTGTTGTCTCCCTGGTCGCGGCCGACGTTGCGCGTTGCAGCAAGCGCTCCCGTGGCGGGATTGCCGTGCGCACAGAAGATCACATTGATCTCCGGATTGGCCTGCAGCATCGCCGTATTCACCTGCTCGGCCTTTTGCAAATCGCCTTCGTCGTTGACTTCCGCGATAACTTTTGCCCCGGGAGCAACGGAGGCCAAGCCTGCCTTGAACCCCTGAATGCGCTGATTGACGGCATCATTGCCGGGGAACAGCGAGATGCCCGCACGCGCGTTGTCGCCATGCTTCTCGCCGATCGCCTTACCCGCCGCGAAGCCGGCATTGAAGTTGTTGGTGCCGACAAAAAGAAGACGCTTCGACTTTGGCGAGTCGGAATCGAACGTCAGAACCGGTACACTCTTGTCCATGGCCGCGTTGATCGAGGCGACCAGCGTATCGGCATCTCCTGCCGTGACTGCGACTCCCTTGACACCCTTGGCCACGAGTTGGTCGACGGCGCGCGCCTCGGCCGATGCATCCCAATCCGCCGGGCCCTGCAGCTCGGTGGTCGCCCCGACGGTCTTGGCCGCATCCTGGAACCCGGCATACGCCCAGTTGAAAAACTCCGAGCCCTTGAGGAAGACTACCATCGCGTAATGTTCCGGAGCTTCCTGAGCGCGTGCAGACGTGCTGGCGAAGCCGGCGGCGATGACTGCGGAAACCGCCGCCACCCCCAGTAAATTTTTCATAGATTTCATAGACTCTCTCCCTTTGTTGAGGTTGCTATCTGATCCATCTTCGCCTGCCGAATGCGCAGTTGCGCGAACAGGTTCCGACGCTGGGTCAGCCGACTGAGGAGGACGGCAACGAGGAGCATCACGCCGCTGACCACGTCGTACCAGAACGTGTTCACGGCTGATGTCACGAAGGCGTTGTGTACGACTGCGAGGAAAATCACCCCGAGTACCGTACCTCCGATCGTACCGCTGCCGCCATTGATGTTGGCTCCGCCAACTGCGACGGCAGCGATTGCCTTGAGCTCAGCAAGATTGCCGTGCCCCCAATGTGCGGCCCCGTAGCGGGCCGCCGCCATGATCCCCGCCGCGCCGGCAAGCGTCGCGGAGAGCATGTAAATGATGATCTTCACTCGATTGACGTTGATGCCGGAGAGGCGAGCCGGCCGTTCACCGCCACCGATGACGTAGAGCTGGCGGAAGAAGCGATGGTTGGCTAGCAGCACGCCGAGCACTAGGGCAGTAACGATGAAGAACACGATTGGAAAATTGATCCCGAGGACCTTGCCGGAGCCGAGGAAAACGAAGCCCTCGGAGAAGCCGGAGATGGACCGGCCATCAGTGATAGCTAGGTTCACGCCACGAAGCGTCAGCAGCGTTCCCATCGTGATGATGATGGGGTGGACCCTAAACGCGACGATCATGAATCCGTTCAAAGCCCCTATGCCGGTACATGTCACAAGGGTGATCACAATCGCAGCGGGGACGGGCAAACCCGCCTCGACCATCAACTTCGCAACCAGAATCTCCGCGAACGCAAAGACCGATGCTACTGAGAGATCGATACCGCCCGAAATGACGACGAAGGTCATGCCCAGCGCCATGATCCCCTCGAACACCAGGTTCATCGCAAGAACTTCAAGGTTCGCGGCGGTCAGCACGTTGCCGAAAAAGAGCTGTGTTCCCAGCAATATGGCCAGCGTAATTGCGAACAGCCCGATATACTGGACGAGCGCGGTCTTTTGCCCTGCCGACCTCTGAGCTCTGGATTGCCTGTCAATGATGGGTGGCATGGGTCATCACCATTTCCTGCGTTACTGCACCGCTCCGGTTGTCGAGTTCAGCAGTGACCTCGCCATTTCTGAACACGAGAATCCGGTCGCTCATGCCGATCACTTCCGGCATTTCCGACGAAACGATCACCACACCGACACCTGACTCTGCCAGTTCCCGCAGGCGGGCGTGGATCAGCGATTTTGCGCCCACGTCCACGCCTCTCGTCGGCTCGTCGACGATCAAAACTGTTGGTTGCGGGTCGAGCGCCTTGGCCAGCAGTACTTTCTGCTGGTTGCCGCCTGAAAGGTCTATCGTGCGGGCAAGAACGTTCGGTAGACGGATCGACATCGTGTCGACATAGGTCCTCGCCTTGTTACGCAGAGCCGCACGAGACAACATGCCGAAACGATTGCGATAGTGCTGCAGTGTCGACGCACCGATGTTCGCGGAAATATCGTAGCCCAGGAACAGGCCGCTCTGCTTGCGGTCCTCCGACACATAGACGATGCCGCGTCGCATCGCCTCAAAAGGGTCGGAGAGCGACACCTCGCTGTCGTTGAGTTTGAACCGCCCGGATAAGCGCCGATCGGCATTCACGATCGCGCGCATGGCCTCGGTGCGCCCTGATCCGACAAGGCCGGCGAGGCCGAGGATTTCACCGCGTCGCAAATTGAAGGTCAGGTCGCGGACATAGCCAAATCTCGACACGTTGGTGCATTCGAAAACAACATCGCCGATCTGCGAGGCTTTTGGAGGGAACAGGTCTCCAAGGTGGCGACCTACCATCATCTGGATGACGTCTTCGGTCGTGATCTCGGCTATATCCTTTGTTGCGATATGCTGACCGTCGCGGAAGACTGTCAGTCGATCGCTGATCTCGAACAGTTCCGACAGCTTGTGCGAGATAAAGATGATGCCGATGCCTCTGGCCTTGAGGTCTCGCACCACCACGAACAACTCGGCTATCTCCTTCTCGGACAGCGACGAGGTGGGCTCATCCATGATGATGAGCCTGGCGTTCAGAGAGATCGCCTTTGCGACCTCGACGAGCTGCTGCATCCCGACGCTGAGACTGCCCACAGGAGCTGCCGGATCTATGTCTACTCCCATTCGTTCGAATATCTCGGCCGCACCGCGTCGCATAGCGCGCCAGTCGTTAAAGCCGAGGGTGTTCGATTTCTCATGGCGAAGATAGATATTCTCTGCGACGCTGATATTTGGCACCAGACTGAGTTCCTGGTGCACCATGCTTATCCCAGCGGTCATGGCCTCAAGCGGATGTCCGAAATCCACGAGTTTGCCGTCGAACATGATGTCGCCGCCGTCCCGCTTCAGGATGCCGGCGATGATGTTGACGAGCGTCGATTTGCCTGCGCCGTTCTCACCAATGAGCGCGTGGACTTCGCCGGCGCGAACGTTGAAGTCGACGGCATGCAGCACCTGGTTGCCGAAGAAGCTTTTGGTAACACCGCGAAGATCCAGCATGATCACCACCCCGTCCGATATCTGCGGACGGCGTCGAAAGCGACGGCCGCTATCAGCACGATGCCGACCGTAGCCTGCTGCCAATTGGGGTTTCCGTTCATCAGGATGAAGCCGTTGCCGATGAGGGCAAGCATGAGCACGCCAAGAAACGTGCCGACGATGCTGCCGCTTCCACCGGAGATGCTGGCGCCGCCGACGATCGCTGCCGCGAGCGCGCGAAGTTCCGCACCAATGCCGTAATTGGCATAGCCGATCCTGGTGGCAGAGGTCATGAGTACTGCGGCAAACCAGACGAAAGCCGCTGCGATCAGATAGGATGCGATCAGATGTCGATCGACCCGGATGCCCGACAGCTTCGCGGCTTCCGGACTTTCTCCAACATAGAAGAGCCGCGAAAGCAGAGGGAGGTTGTTCAGGAGCAGTCCGAACAGCAGGATCACGGCCAGAACGATCAGCAACGGAAGCGGTATCCCGTAAAAGCTGTCGCCTATCTGAAGGCGAAATTCGAAGCGGCCAAACTGAGTGAACCAGCGCTCGGCCCGCGGGAACGATATGTACTGGCCGGTTGTCAGAACGGTTGCCAGCCCGCGCGCGACGGACATCATGCCAAGCGTGACCAGGAAGGGTAGAATGCCGGCCTTGGCAATGAGAAGGCCGTTGATCAGCCCGCAAGCCAGCGCCACAGCGAGCCCGGCAAAAACGGCAGGAATCACAGGCACGCCATCACGCATCAGCAACGCCATCGTTACCGATGTCAGCGCGAGCACGGAACCCACAGACAGATCGATACCACGAACGATCAGCACGACCGTCATCGCCATGGCGAGCAGAAGGTCGTAGGTCATCAGGGACAATACTGCCTTAAGGTTCGTCCAACTGGCGAACGCCTCCGGCCGCATGATCGCGAGGAACGCGAAGATTGCGACGTTGATCAGCAAAAGGAGCGCCTCACGGGTGCTCACAAAGCGGTGCACCATCGAAGTCTCGCTCGAGTTCATCTGAGTCCTCCTCCGCCGCCCTGGCGCTAACAGTCAGGCGCCGGCGCGACACGCCGCAGACGCGGATGGATCGGACGTTCGGCAGCGGAAAGCTCTTCGCTCAGCCCCATCGGACTATCGACGCAAAGGCGCTCATCCATGTGCTTGAGAGAAGGCGAAAGCCTTGGTTTGAAGTCCATAAGGGCGAGCACGTCATCTTCCAGCGAAATCCCCTTGGCGATCTCAACCAGTTCGACGACGCCATCATTCAGACGGAATACGGCCCTCTCTGTGATGAACAGCACGTCCTGTTTTCTTTCGGTTGAATAACGTCCGCTAAAGCTGACCTGCTTCACCGTTTCGACGAACTTCCTGTTGGCCCCCTCCCTGATGATGCGCAACTCGCCGTTCGCGCATGAAACCTCCAACCCTCCGGCGGTGAAAGTGCCTGAAAACATAACCTTCTTTGCGCTCTGGCTGATGTTGACGAAACCGCCGATCCCGACGATGCGATCCGCAAAGCGGCTTACATTCACATTCCCGGATCGATCGATCTCTGCCGCCGAGAGATAGGCCAGATCTATGCCGCCTCCATCATAGAAGTCGAACTGATAAGGTTGGTCCACGATGGCCGAGTAGTTGCGCCCGGCACCGAAGTCGTCGCCATCGACCGGTACGCCTCCGATGATCCCCTGCTCGTTGGTAAGGACGATATCGTCCAGGATCCCCTCTTCCGCCGCAACAAGCGGCAGGCCGGTCGAGATACCGGACCCGATATTGCAGATGGAACCCTTGCGAAGTTCAAGAGCACAACGGCGGGCGACGATCTTACGCGCATCGAGCGGCAGGCGCGGCAGGGTCGCCAGCGGCACTCTTATCTCCCCAGCATAGGAAGCATCGTAAGCGGTGCGGAACGTTTGCGGCTGATCCGGAACGACCACAACCGCGTCCACAAGCATACCAGGCACCTTCACGCTCTTCGGCGGAATCGAGCCGCGGGCAGCGAGGCGCTTGACCTGTGCGATAACGATGCCGCCCGAATTCTTCGCAGCCTGCGCCATGGCGAGCATTTCGCCGTAGACTGCCTCCTGCTCCATCGAGATGTTCCCGTCTTCATCCGCGGTGGTGCCGCGAATGAAGGCGACGTCGATCTTGAACGACTTGTAAAACATCCACTCGCGACCGGCGATCTCAACGAGTTCCACAAGCGACTCGACCGCGCGGCTACTCTGGCGTCCTCCGCCATGGCGCGGGTCAATAAAAGTGTTCAGCCCCACATGCGTGACGAGCCCGGCCCGCCCGGCAGCGATCTCGCGGGTCAACTGCGACAGCACCCCCTGCGGAAGCGTGTAGGCCTCGATCTCGTCAGCCGCCGCCAGTGCGGCGATCGGGGGAGAGTCGACGAGCGCACCGCAAATGATCCTCTTGAGCAGTCCCGGATGGGCGAATCGCGACGCCCCGGTGCTTACTCGATCTCCCAAGCCGACCGGATGAAAGGAGCAGATCTGACGAGGATGCCCACTCGCCAGGAAACGACGCTCGACTGCAGCCATCAACGCATCGGGAACGGAATGCCCGCCTCCGGATCCGCCGATAACGACCGTATCACCATCCTCGATAAGACTTCCGGCCTGATCGGCCGACAGGACTTTCATGCTTCCTCACAACGCATTCACGCGGGCCCTGTTTGAAACATACTTATCTATAAGTCAATATGTGAATCGCCATACATGTCCTCCAAATCGCTATAAGCCTATCAATATCCCTCTATTTTAAGCCGAAATTCAGGATCTCTTACACCAATAAAAATACCTATAAATAAATAAGTGCACATTGACAGAGCCCTTCAAGACCTATAGTTAGCCTCCACGAAAATGGCCGCTATTGGCGACACAGGTGGAGGAATCTGAGGAATCTTATGAGCAACCTGATCGACCTGAAGGTGGATGACGGGGTTGCCGGGGTGGCGCTGAACCGCCCTGCCAAGCTGAACGCAGTTACCGCCGAGATGGCAGCCTCGCTTCTTGATCTGACGAGGCAACTCGATGAAGACCCGAACGTTCGAGTGATCCTTCTCAGCGGCGCAGGGGATCGAGCATTCTGTGCAGGAAGCGACCTGAATTCACTTGCCCAGTACCCGGATCTCTGGGCGTACCGAAACCGGAAAGAATACTCGGCCGCATTTCGCCGTCTCCGCAAGCCGCTGGTAGTCGCCCTGCATGGCTGGACCCTAGGGGGAGGCGCTGAAATGGCGCTTTCGGCCGATGTGCGGATTGCGGATGTAACCGCCAGGATCGGCTTCCCGGAAGTGAAGCGCGGCTGGGTGGGCGGCGGCGCGGCAACGCAGTTGCTGCCCCGCCTCGTCGGCTATGGTGCCGCCATGAAGCTGTTGCTGACCGGAGATCACGTCGATGCGGCGGAGGCCCTGCGCCTTGGCTTGGTCGAGGAGGTCGTACCCAGCGGTGAGGCGCTTAATCGTGCGCGCTCCATCTGCCGACAACTGGCCCAGACGCGTCCGCTCGTTCTCGAAGCGATGAAAGCGTCGGTGAGGGCGTCGCTCTCCATGCCGCTGGAAGCCGGAGCCGAATATGAAAACGAAATGACGACGATGTGTTTTGCCGAGGGCAGGCACATGGATGGCATCCGGGAATTTTTCTCGGATCGCACCCATACCTGACGTATCCGCCTGCCTTGAAAGTGCACTCGATGGTTACTGCAACGGATTTTATTGTAGTTGGTGGGGGGGCGGCGGGTTGCGTCCTCGCCAACCGTCTTTCTGCAGATCCTCAGAACCGCGTCACTCTACTCGAGGCGGGCATCTGGGACTGGAATCCACTCATCCACATGCCCGCCGGTTTCCTTCCGCTCATGCAGACAGGCATGCTCGACTGGGGCTACTACAGCGAGCCGCAGAAGCATCTTCAGGGCAGACGACTTTATTGTCCGAGAGGCAAGGTCATCGGTGGGTCGAGCTCCATCAACGGAATGGTCTACATCCGCGGACATTCCTCGGATTTCGACAGGTGGGCGCAATTCGGGAATGTCGGCTGGAGCTATGCTGATTGCCTGCCCTATTTCGAAAGAGCCGAAGGATTTGCAGCCTCGCAGGCGAGCGAAGGGCGCGGCCAGTCCGGCCCCCTGAAAACGCTCCGCTACGGTATACATCATCCGCTCAGCAAGGCTTTCGTGGACGCGGCCCAGGCGATGGGACTGGCTTACAATGACGACCTCAATGTAGGTGAACAGGATGGTGTCGGTCCCACCGATAGCACGATGTCCGGCTCCCGGCGCTGCAGTTCGGCGGCGGCATATCTTGCTCCAATAAAGGGCCGACCCAACCTTTCGGTCCTGACGCGTGCACAGGTTACCCGTGTGTTGATCGAGAAAGGTAGAGCTGTCGGTGTCGAATACTTGAAGCGCGGCCGCCTGCGCACGATTCGTTGCGAGCGTGAAGTGGTCCTTTCCGGCGGCGCCATCAACTCCCCTCAGCTTCTCATGCTGTCGGGGATCGGCGATCCCGATCACCTGTCGTCGCACGGCATTGGCGTGAACGCGAAACTACCGGGCGTTGGCCGGAATCTGCAGGATCATCCGGCCGTAACCCTCAAACAGCTCGCCTCAGGGCCTGTTTCGCTGCTCCCCCACACAAGACCGTTGCGGTCAACGCTAGCCTTCCTGCAATACATGGCGACGGGAAGCGGTCCCGCCAGCTACCATGGCGGCGAGGCGCAGGCTTTCATCCGGACGCGTCCCGGCCTTGCCGCGCCCGACCTGCAGTACTTCATGACGAATATCATGTATACGAACAACGGTCGCACCATTCTCCCGTTCCATGGTTTCATGCTTTACTTCACTTTGCAGCGGCCGGAGAGCGTGGGGTCCATCAAATTGCGATCTGCCAACCCGTTGGACAAACCGCTCATCGACCTGAATTACTTCGAGAGCAAAGCCGACATTTCGACGCTGCGCGAAGGCATAAAGTTCGGGCGGGAGTTGTTTGCTCAGGAGGCTTTTGTTCCATATCGCGCGGAAGAGTATGCGCCAGGGCAAGGCGTCAGGACTGACGCCGAGATTGACGAGTACCTGCGTAAGGAAGTGACGTCGAACTACCATCTCAGCGGTACGTGCAAGATGGGGGTGGATCCGGACGCCGTCGTTGGCCCGGATCTCAGGGTGGGAGGCATAGACGGGCTCAGGGTTGCCGACGCCTCGATCATGCCTTGCGTAGTCAGCGGCAATACCAATGCACCGACGATCATGATTGCCGAAAAGGCCTCGGATCTTATCCTCGAGAAGGAAGTCCAGTACGGGATTTGAGGTCTCGTTCTGTAAGATCGAAACAAGCAAGCGGGACAGGCCTGTCGAATGGCGAAGCGAGCGGGAACACAGATGAAGGCTCAGATACGTGACGCCACCATTGATCTGTTAATCATGAACGGGTACCGCGGCACCAATTTCAGATTGATCGCGGAGCGGTTGGGCATCACGACCACGAACATCCATTATCATTTTGGCGGCAAAGCTAGCCTCGTGCTGGATGTGGTCTCCAATTACGTCGAAGATGCAATCCAACGGCAGCGGGGTGTCTGGATGCGCCCTAATACCACCCTGAAGGATAAGCTGCAGCTTGCCTCCGGCCTGAACCGTCAGCGTTACCTGCGCTACAATCCGGGAGAAAATACAAACCAACCCTGGAGCCTCATCTGGAGACTGCGAATGGAGCAGGAGGCGCTGATCCCTGAAACAGTTGCCTGCCTCGAGTCCTACACGACCCATCTCAGCGGGTTCATTGGCAATGCGGTGCAAGCCGCCGCCGCCTCTGGCGAACTTGCCGGCCATGCGCCGCTCGACAACATCACTACCCTGCTGACCAGCCTCGCAAATAGCGCCGCGGCTGTGGCCCTCGATTCCGGATGGCCACAGCTTGAGGCCCTCTACGCAGCGACTGCCGCTGTCGTTTTCTCAGCCTACTGTCCTACGCCCGATCTGGCCGGAGTTGCCAAATGAGTGGACCGATGGAACGTGGAACCGCCATTGTAACTGGAGGAACGAGCGGTATTGGGCTGGCGACCGCCCGCCAGCTTGCCGGAGGCGGATTCCGTGTCGCGATTACGGGGTTGAATGCGCCTGAGGACGTGACAAACTTGCTGCACGAACTGGGTGCGGCCTCGTGCTATGTCCAGTCAGACCTCTCCGATATTGAACAGCACCGCGATGTTCTGCGTCAGATCGAAGACCGGCTCGGGCCGGTCTCCTGCCTTGTCAACAACGCCGGTATAGGGTCCGTTGCGCGGGGGGATTTTCTCAACCTGGAGCCTTCAAGCTTCGATCTTGTGCTTGGCGTCAACCTGCGTGGCACAGTGTTCTTCACGCAAAAGGTAGTGGACGCTATGCTCTCCAGCAGGTCGGCAGGTCTTTTTCGATCGATCATAAACATTGGCTCGATATCGGCTACCGTCGCGTCACCGGACAGAATGGACTATTGTATATCCAAGGCCGCGCTAACTGCCTTCACGAGAAATCTTGCCGTGCGGTTGGCCGCAGACGGCGTTTCGGTATTCGAGGTTCGCCCAGGAATTGTCCGCACGGGCATGACGGCTAAAGTCACGTCGAAATATGACACGCTGATCGAGAACGGCCTTGTCCCCATGAAGCGATGGGGCAAACCTGCCGACATAGCAGGGGCTATCGAGGAACTTGCGTCCGGTTCGTTTGCGTTCGCGACTGGCTCTGTTATCAATCTGGATGGCGGCCTGTCGATTCCCGTCCTCTGACATCGGGGGCACCCCGGCGGTTGCTTCAAATGGCTCTGTTGCAAATATCCCGGATGGCTGAGAAGGGGCTTTCGTACGCTTCAGTTACGCAGGTTTGGTGTCGAGATTCCGCGCGAGCATTGCCACCACCTCAGTAAGCGCGCTCGGTCCAATCCCAAAGGCTCGCTCGACGATGCGGGCCTCCCCGCGAATGTCGCCGGTCAAGTTGAAGATCGCGGCCTGTCCCTTGCGCAGAGCCCGCATGACCTCGAAACCCTTGATAGTTGCATAGGCTGTCTTCAACGTCTTGAACCCTCTCACCGGCTTGAGCAGCTGTTTCAGCTTGCCATGATCGGCCTCGACCACGTTGTTCAGATACTTGACCTGCCGCCGGTGCACAAGCTCCTTTGGGCATTTGCCTTCGGCCTTCAACTCCCAGATTGCGGTGCCGTAGGTGGGCGCCTTGTTAGTGTTGATGACTTTTGGCTTTTCCCAATCCGTCAATCCATTCATGGCCTTGCCAAGAAATCGCTTCGCCGCCTTGGCATTGCGGGTTTGCGACAGATAGAAATCGATCGTGTTGCCGAACTTGTCGACAGCCCGATACAGGTAAGTCCATTTGCCGCGAACCTTCACATAGGTCTCATCGACTCGTCGACTGCGGCCGACGCCAGTGCCAGCGCAGTCGGTTTTCAATTTCCGGCGCGTATTTCTGCACCCAGCGATAGATCGTGGTATGATCGACGGGCACACCGCGTTCACCCATCATTTGCTCGAGATCCCGATAACTCACCCCATAGCGGCAATACCAGCGAACTGCCCACAAGATCACTTCGCCCTGAAAATGACGCCACTTGAAATCGCTCATCAAAAATCTCGCTGAAAAACACCAGCACTCTTTCCGGCACGAACGGATTTTTTGCAACAGAGCCGGCTGACCTACCCAGTATCGCTGGCAGTAATCGACGATCGAAGTCTTGTTCTGGATCAGGTAAGTCTGGAGGTTGCTGAGCAACACGTACAGACGCTTGAGCTTATGGTTGGCGTCTCGCAACCGGGCGTACTGCTCCAACTGGTAGAGCATACCCTTGACAGCTCTCGTTGCCTCCCTAACGTAACCGCTCCAAAGGAGATGCCGAAGCCGCGGCACGTGAAACGAGACGTCCCGAAGATAGATGCTCAGGTCGCCGACGGTCCTCAGCCCTTCCCATGTCTGTTCGACGTGCCGAAGCCGCATCGACAGATGGAACCAGTCAAGAATATGCGTGACGGGTTGCCGTGTCGCGCTGAGCACGATGCTCTGCAGCCCGACGTCTCGGTGGCTGAAGACGGTAACGTCGCGGCCAGGCAGCCATCCTTGCGCCCGCATCGCTGCACGAACGAGATCGTGCTTGCCGGTGGTCACATTCGGCGCAGCCGCGAACTGGCGCGGTCGCCGTCCCGGTGAGACAACGCGCCCCATGGCGATCTCGAAATGGCGGCTTTGATATCCGGGAACTGCTCGGATGTGGGCGCCATCTATGAAAACGGAAACAGGGGATCCGCCGGCTCGACTGATGCGAGAGGGGCTCGCCGCGTCCCACTTTTCGATTTGATCAGCGACCTTGGCGAGCCTATTGCTGACCGTACGATGATTGTGGGACGTCGTGGCCGGCACAAACAGATCGAGCACACGGGCGGCTTCTCGAAATGATAGCCGGGAGCCGAGTTCAGCCTGGATTCGCTCCAGTTCCGGCGTTGCTCTGCCATTCAGCAGGTTCTGGATGTTTCCCGTGCCCGATCTTGCCGACTCTCCGCACGCGCAGCTGCGGAACCGAGGCACACGCAAGCGACAAATGCCGAAGAGCGAATGGACCGTTCGAGATCGATAGTCATGAACTCCGCGAAGGCGGTTGCAGTCGCGACACCTCCGGTCTTGCTGGCAAGCTTGATCCGCCTGAGCCTGCGTGAGCGTCTCCTGTAGACGGCGCTGTATCGCCTTGCCATCCTCCGAGGAGAGGCCGAAGTCGTCGAAACTGGCTCCATCGACGTTGCGCGCGACTGATGCAATTTGCCGACGTTCCGGAACACCGTCGTCCCCGACAAGTTCGACCCAGATATTCATCTTCAGTTCCGTTGCCAACGGGCGCCCTTTCCGAAAAGGCCCCGATTACCCGAAGGTTCTTACCACCACATTTTTCCCGCTCCCAACAAAAGCGTCGCATTCTTGCATTTAACTGCCAAGCGAAAGTAGCCAATCGACCCCGAAACCGGTTTGCTCAACCCGACCCAGTGCCGGGCTCGCCGATTTGCTGGCCGCCTATTCGCGCGTGGTCGGCGATGTGCCTTTCTCCAAACCGCAAATCCAAGCGTCGGGACAAAAAAGCCCGCGATCGCCGCCATAGCTCATCTATTCCTCACCGGCGGGCTCCGCGTCATTGTCGTCCCCTCCTGCAAGTTCCGGCAGGATCTCGCCGGCCAGCAATTTTTCTCTCGACAGCAACCCTGCATCTTCCAGCGCCTCGAAGTCGGGCAGGTCCCGCAACGTGTTCAGACCGAACTCCGTGAGGAATCCAGACGTCGTCACGTAGGTGTAGGGCGCGCCAGGCGTCGGGCTGCGCGGCCCGGACGCGATCATGTCGGAGCCGCGTAATTTGCCGATCAGATCGCGGCTGATCTCCTTGCCGAAGAACGACGACAATTCGGCACGCGTGACGGGTTGGAAATAAGCGATGCACATCAACACCAGCATCTCAGATTGGTTTAGATCGATAATAGGCTCTTTGGCGCCGATCGCGGTACGGATCGCGTCGCCATAGGCCGGGCGCGTCAGGTGCTTCCAGCCGCCGGCGACAGCGACAAGATCGTAGGGACGGCCACGCAGTTCCTCGCGGATGTCATCGATGAGGAGATCGATGCTGCAGCTCTTGCCGACGATGCGCGCCAATGTCTCACGGCTTACCGGATCGCTTGCCGCAAAGATAACCGCCTCGACGCGGTTCATCCACTCGCGCCAGCGCACCTCCGCGGGCAGATGATCGAGTTCGCGGTCGAACAGGCTGTCGTCCTGTCGGCCATTGCCCCCCTGCCTTCCTGTCCGCCGTCTAGCCGAATTCTCAGCCATGGCGATCACAATCCGTAGAGCCGGAAGGTCGGCCTACCGGTCAATTCGCGAACGGCGCCGAACCCCTCGAGACGCTCGAACAGCCGCCGGGCCGCGCGCTCGCTCATCGCATCGGTCGCCGACCGGGCCGTCTGAGCATCCTCCATCATCAGGATCAACATCACCTCGTCAGCATGTTTCGCGCGCATCTTCGGCGCGGCGGCCGCGAGTCGCCCCGCGCGCCGGCACAGATCGGCATGCAGATCCGAGGCGCGCGCCGCGGCTTTGGCATAGGCCAACGCACAGGTCGCCAGCCAGCGCCCGGTGCCGTCGAGGTGCTCGGGCGCGGCGCGCAGGTCCTTGCGCCTGATCTCGAGGGCAAGCAGCGGCACCGGACGCGGCCATTTCAACCGGGCCGCCAGCATGGCGTCTGCCAGCCACAGCGCCAGCAGTTCGGCGTCGGGGCGGAACTTCACGGCGACGGCGGCGATTTCCGCAGCGGCTGCGATCGGGTTGGACTCGCCGCGCGCCAGACGCTCCGCGACCGCGTAGACGTCGCCCATCGGCTCATCGACGCTGAGTCTCAGCACCGCCGACGCCGACAGCCACCAATCGTCGACGAGCTGGGTCTGCCGGTCGGCCAGCCGCCGCCATGCCAGGACAACCTGCCCGGCCGGCCCAGGATCATCCCCGGGTCGGGTAAGCATCACGGCATCGCGCAGGGCCGCCTCGTCCTCGGCCCGCCCCAGGAGCGGCATCAAGGCCGCCGCATTGGCGAGCGCAAGGCGCTGCCGCCAGAGGCCGCCGACCGGATGCTCGTCGCAGGCTATTCGGTGCAGCCATGCCAGCGCCGCCCCGGCAAGAAAACCGGCATCCGCCGGGCCTTCCGGCTCCGTTTTGGGACGCAGCACGGCCGGCAGCGGCGCAAAGGACGGCGGTGACGGGAGCACGAATCGAGGGGATTTCACCATGATTCTAGTTACCATAGAACGGCGCTTATGACTATCATTTCGCGCATAAACCGCCGCGCCTGTCGATTACATAAAATGAACGATAATCTTGCATTATCATTCGTTTTCGTCCTTATATGGGAAATGGCCTCTCTCGTCGATCAAAATCCCGAAAAGCGTGCTCATGGACGCTCCGCTCGATCACAGGAAGCGTCCCCGGCTGTCGATCAAACCGCTCCGGCGGATTCCGCGGATGATTTGCCCGATATCGACCTGGACGCCATTTTCAGCGAGGAACCCCAGGCGAGCGCTAGCGACGAGATCGAGAGCTCCTCACCTTCCCTTCCCGTCGCCTCGCATGCCCGCCTGCCAACGGGCCTCGACGCGCTCGCAGACCGTGCGCGCGATTATGTCGAAGCGGCAAGGTCCGCCAACACCCGCCGCGCTTACGCCTCCGACTGGAAACACTTTGCGGGCTGGTGCCGGCGCCAAGGTTTTGCGCTGATGCCCCCCGTTCCACAGACCGTTGGCCTGTACATCACGGCGCTCGCCGCCGGCGCAGCGACCGGTGAGAAGAAATCCGTGTCGACGATCGAACGCCGGCTGTCCTCGCTGTCGTGGAACTATGCGCAGCGTGGCCAGCCGCTCGACCGAAAGGATCGCCACATCGCCACCGTCATGGCCGGCATCCGCAACAAGCACGCCGCCCCACCCCGGCAGAAAGAAGCCATCCTGCCCGAGGATCTGATCGCCATGCTGGAAACGCTCGACCGCGGAACCTTACGCGGCCTGCGCGACCGGGCCATGCTGTTGTTGGGCTTTGCCGGCGGCCTGCGCCGCTCTGAAGTCGTTGGCTTGGACTGCGGTCGCGACCACACGGAAGACGGCCGCGGCTGGGTGGAGATCCTCGACAAGGGCATATTGGTGACGCTGCGCGGCAAGACCGGCTGGCGAGAGGTCGAGATCGGCCGCGGCTCGTCGGACACGACCTGTCCCGTGGTGGCGCTGGAGACATGGCTGAAGTTCGGGCGTATCGCGCATGGCCCCCTGTTTCGGCGGGTCACCGGCCAGGGCAAGGCAGTCGGCGCCGATCGGCTCAACGACCAGGAGATCGCCCGCCTCGTCAAACGCACCGCAATGGCCGCCGGTGTGCGGGGCGATTTGCCGGAAGGCGAGCGCGGAAAGCTGTTTGCAGGCCATTCGCTACGGGCTGGCCTGGCGTCGTCTGCCGAGGTTGATGAACGCTATGTACAGAAGCAGCTTGGCCACACTAGTGCCGAGATGACGCGCAAATATCAGCGGCGGCGCGATCGTTTCCGGGTCAACCTCACCAAAGCGTCCGGCTTGTAGGAAGCCCCTCCCCTGCCCTACTGGCGAGCAGGGCCACTTTCGCGTCCCTTTCGTTCGGCATCCCGCCGTTTTCTCCAGTCATCCCAATCGACCGGCTCCGAAGCAGCAACGCTGAGGTCGGCGGGAGCGAAGCTTTCGGTGAACAGAACGAGGTTTTGACAAGGCCAGCGCGCACTTGGCGCGAGGAGCCCGTCAAAGCCGAGGAATGCTGCCGCATCGCCGATTTCCTGGGTCCGCTCATAGGAAAGCGATCCATAGGTCTCCGGCGCAACACCAAGCGCGTCCAACTCACCCAAGTCGGCAATTCGGAGCGTGCGTTGAGTCCGGACAGATATTCGATGGAGTCTTGACCGTATCTTGGATGGAAAGACCGGCTGGCGGCTGAGATGAAAATGAATCTCTTCGAGCGCACCTTCCCGCTCCAACGAGGTGTAGAGCACGTCGAAGGAACCTGGGTCCCAGCGCGCTCCGGCCGGGTATCCCAGCAGCGGTTCGCGATCTTCGCGAACGATACGCCAGACCTCCCCTTCAAACGGCACCCCTTGATGGGTGTCCAACAAGTCAAGAAGTTCCAGGTCTCGTGCTCGCCGCTCCACGCAACCGCCTCAAATATACGCACCGGCATCGAGACGTTCGATCACCGCCAGGACTTCCTGCGTCCTATCGGCATTGATGAGATCGATCGCGCGCTCGTTGTTGAGAAGCGGATGACGCGAATGCAACCACAGGCGTGTTTCGTCAGCTGTGTAAAAATCTGAAAGCCGGTCAACCACATAACGCAAATCGGCAATGACGGTCTGGGTCCGCAGATTTGGAGAGCCATTGCCATGCGACCACCGCGATACCGTGGCGGTCGAGACGTCGACAATGTTTGCGATGTCCTTGCCCTGCAAACCTCCGCGGGAGCGAAGATCGTCCAGAATTCGTGATACAGCAGTGGTCATGGTCGTTATCCGCGTTGCGAAGCTGTCTTCGCACTCTTCCCCTGTCGCCGCATTGGGACGGCTGCCCGTGATTGACCGGCAATTGTGCCATTCAGGGCGTCCAGAACCGCATGCATTTTTTCCAGCCGTTCGCTACTGCGGTGCAGTACGTTCGACAAGCCCTCATCCGACACTTTAAGCTTCGCAGCTGATCGCGCGACACGTTCGGCGGTCGCCAACTCCTTTTCGAGAAAGTGCTGAGAGCGCCGCGCCTCCGGTACGGCCGACAGTTCCTGTATTTGACGAGCGCGTTGTCGCAGATAGTGGGCTTTCGGATCCTTCAGCGTATCGCTGAGGCCATTCGGGCAACATGACCGGTCATGGCAGCTCAACAGGGGCTTAGCGCCTTGGGAGGCCATCAGGATCTCAATTTGCTTCACGCTTAGCAGGCGGTCCAGGCCGCCGATCAGAACTCTCTTCTCGCGCCCTCCACCCCCCTTCTGAGGCGGTTTCGCCCAATCACTCGCATCGAAGCGTTCCTTCTCCGCGACTCCGTGACATATTCCGCCGGCGGCACCAAACGCAGCGATCGCTACGCCCGCAATACCACCGACGCCATCGGCAACGATCGGGACATTCAGCCCATGGAAGTCCATCATGGCAGCAATATATCGACGCAGTCCCATCGGCGTCGCATCGGCGCCAAAGCCCGAGACCCTGAACCATAAATTGTCAAATGGCACGTTCTTCAGCGAAGCCGTAAATGCCCGGCGCTGGGCAGGATCGCGAAGAGATGCATTCCTGATCATCAACGCGTAGTCGATCCCGATGTGCTTTCCTCCCTCGGCATCCAATGCACGCCGCAATGTTGTCGTGGCATCACAATCGATGGCAAAAAGCCGATCCATCGAACCCTCAAGGAGATGGTTAGGCGCCTGAACAGCGTGAAAGCCCTGTTTCACCGCAAACCGAGCAATTTGACCAATGACATCGCGGTTCGCGTTCGGCCGCAGATCATCGGGGGTCAGAACGCTATCGGGGTTTGCCCAAGGTGCCGACCGCGCGGCCCCACTAAATCGACCGATCGAGGAAAGCTCAGCAACATTGGTGTCGAGGATAAGTTCGCCTCCGGCTTCCGCCAGCGCGCTCAGCAGGTCATGTTGCTTCAGCGCCGCAGACGCATCTACCACGACGCGGTCGATCATCATCTTGCCAGATCCCAAAAGGGTTTCCAGCTGACGATGGCCACTGGTTCCTATCCTCAGGAAATGGCCAACCTGCTTTGGCTGTCCGTGAAGATAAACGACGTTCTCGTTCATGTTCGCGCTCCTAACGCAAATTACGTTTCAATTTCCCATATGTCAATCTGTGAAATCATTCTGTAATCCATGCAGACAATTTGGCAGACGAGTCTTCGCTCGGAGGTCTGAATGAGAGCTACGCTCAAACGATCAGTTATCCGTATCTTCTATGTTTGGAGAACCGACACTCATTGATCTCTCAGGCGCTGCAGATGGCCGCTGACACGCATAATCGTACCTCGCGTCGACCACAGGGCCGGCTTATCGGCTATGCGCGCGTCTCTACAGACGAGCAGGCGACACAGGCGCAGGAAATGGAGTTGCGGTCGGCCGGCTGCGAAATGATCGTCGAGGAACACGGTTCCGGGGCTTCTCGCGCCCGTCCTGCCCTCTCACGGCTTGTTCAGGACATCGGTGCCGGCGACACGCTCGTCGTGGTGCGGCTCGATCGCCTGGCACGATCCGTCAGCCATCTGCTGGATGTCATCGAAGACCTGACAGCAAAGGGTGCGCATTTCCGTTCACTGAGGGATCCGATCGACACGAGTACGCCCCAGGGCATGTTCTCGCTGCAGGTGCTCGGTGCCGTAGCCCAGCTCGAGCGTGCCTTGATCTCCGAACGGACCAAGGCCGGGATTCAGGCGGCTAAGGCCAAAGGTCGTCTACCTGGCAATCCTGGAATCCGCGAGCGCCGGCCGGAGATGCTCTCGAAGATGAAGCTGGCGCAGAAAGCAGCCTATGGGGCACGCCTTCAGGCCACAGCCTCACAATGGCTTCCAACGGTAAAACGGATGCGCCCAGACCACACCTGGGACGATATCGCCCGTGTTCTCAAACAGCGCGGTTTCGACTGGACACCGGAACGGCTGCGTCGCGCCGTCAAATGGATGGTCTCAGAGGGCATGGCCGCTGCTTCGCTTTTGCGGAAATCGCCGCCGCGGCCGGCCGAGGACCGGTTGATGACCCTGGTCGCCGGGATCCATTCGTCCAATCCGGATCTCACACTGCGCGAGATCGCCAACCAGCTTGAGCGCTTGCACGAACGCACGCCGCGCGGAGGAACGAAATGGGCGCCCTCTTCGGTCAAGAACCTCATCGATCGTGCGAAACGCAGCGGCCTGATCGACGCCGGTGAAACAGAACTGCCGGGGTGAACGATTGGCGCGAACGCGGTACTCATCGCGCATCTGCACCCTAGCCAGAACATGGCAAACAAACCGTAAAGCCGGGAGCGCACCCCTATGGAGACGGATACGCTGATCATCAATAATCGCGAGGAGTTCGCGCAATGGGCAATCGCGCGCGCCAATGCTGTTCTGGAGGAACAGGGCTCGAACCTGGCCACGGCCGCCCGGACTGGCGATGAAAACCAGATAGCCGATGCCGCAAATGCCCTTGGGCAAACGATCGTAGACGCCCTGCTCGATGCTTTTGACTGCCTCATCGACGGCGACTGACGCTCGAACCTGTCGAAAACTCGCCCCATTGCCCCGATCCGGGTCATGAATCCCACTTCTTGATCGATTGGCGAAGGGCATCAGACACTTCGAACCCCCCTTCCCGGCTTTCTGATGTTTGCTGGGCCTGAGAAGACGCCTGGGCCGCGGCCTTGTTCGCCTCGAGCTTGGCGTTCAGCAGCGCCAAGATCATCGGCCAGACCGAGAATTTCCCTGCCCGCGCCTTGTCGGTCAGACTGCGCAGATAGCCGCCGGGGCTGTTGATATGATCCCCACGCTGAAGAATAGCTGCAAGAACGATTGCCGCGTCCCGTTCACCCAGAACGTCACAGGCTTCCTGCCATGCACTGGGGCTTACCCCCAGGAACGGACGGGCCACTTCCGCGGCGGCCAGGAAATCCCGCCAGCTGCGGATTTCACCGCCCTTGGCCAGTTCACGCCAGTCTTTGCACGCATCCAGCACAATACCCAAGGGCAATTCCCGCTTCGGCAAGCTCCGCAGGTTGTCGTTTTCCTCGGCGGTGCCGCTCGCTTCATCTTTTTTTCGAGAGCCTCTTTCAGATTCAGATATAGATTCTGGGTTTGAATTCTGTATGTGCCGCTCAAAATGAGACTCATTGGCGCTCATATTTTGTGATTTCGTGAATGATTCCAGTGTCTCATGCACCTCTGCCCAGAGCAGTTCGAGATCCTCGCAGATGGCCTCGAGGACCTGGCGTGGCGCCGTCCGGGGAAGCCTTGCCATGATATCCTGGTAAGTTCGCGTCATCAGGCCCCAATTGCCCGGCACGCCCTCTTCGATGCCGGCGTCGATCATCTTGACGATATCCCGCCGGAGCAGCGTCAGGCGCTCCCTGACGGCCTTGTAGGCGCGTTTCTCGGCCTGGACAGCCTCTGCGAGCTCCTTGAACTCTTCGGCGCGTGCGACGATCGGCGAGAGATCAAAGCCGTAGGCTTGCTCGACCTGGCCGCCCCTGCCCTTGCGTGCGAACCGCTTTCCGTTCGGGCTGTCGCGGCGGATGATCAGCCCACGGTCGACCAAACAGGCCAGATGACGCCTAAGCGTCGCCGGCGACATACCATTGGCGCGAGCTGTCAGTTGCTCGTTGGAGGGCCAAACGATCAGTTCGCCTTCAGCGGTCAGCTCATTTTCCGGATGGAAGCTCAGGAGCGCGTTGAGGATCGCCAAAGCGCGATCGGTGGCGCCCAGTGGCTCCTTGGCGTCGCGGATTGCGTGGAAGATTTTCCACTTTTCGACCGCTGCGCCTTCCCCCATGTTTTTTGCGGCGACTTGGCTTGCCATCAGGTCAAGCGTCATCGCTCGCCGCCCAAAGGGCGTCGTTGTAATATGCGTCTGCATTTTCTTTCACCTATCGCTAGGCAATAGAAATCCGCTCGCCGAAACGGCGTTAAGGACCCAAAAGAGTCTTGACTGTGATTCCGGGAAGTGCGATTCTCTAGCTACCACACTAAGAGAGGGCTTCCGGAAGCGATTTCGGTGGCCTTTTTCTTTGCCGTTTTCTGAGATGGCCGCGAGATTACGGCCGTTAGATCACGTCGCTTCCTCCTCTTTTGATGCTTGGAATTCTTCGTAGAGGCGCTCCATTCTCGTCGAGAGAAAGGCACCGAACTGAGATGCGTCCCTGGACTTCAGAGCCAGTGTAAACGCACGACCGCTATCCCTTGTGGAGACCCTGACGGCATCGTTCGACAGGCTCCAGGTTTTTTCGGCCGAGCGTGCTTGTTTTGACTTTCGTCCTTTTGAAGCCTTGAGTTTCGTGACGACCCGGTCGAACCGCTCCTCGCTCGACAAGTCCTCAACATCGGCGCTAGTCGCCACATCCAATGCGATGTCGGCGTTTCCAGGTTTGTCGAGCAAAAGTTTCAGCTCGTACCACCTGTCACGCCCAACGTTCTTCGCTCTTCCGATCGCGCTGATCAGGTTGGTATCAAGCGATGCTACAGACAGCATTTTTGACAGGGTCGGTTTGTCAACGCCGATCGCCGCGAGCGCTGTCGAGTTGTCTGCATCGTAGTTCTTCTGAACAATGTCCGCCGCGAACAGCGCCTTCTCGATGAACGAGGTATTCGCTCTCGCATTATTTTCCTGCCCTTGGGCGATCACATGATCGCGGTCGGACATCTTCTTCACGACGGCTCGAAGCTTGATCCCAAGTTCTTTTGCAGCACGGTGTCTCAGACGACCGAAGACGAGCATGTAGCGCCCGGGGGAATGTGGGTGAGGACGCAAGAGAGCAGGGGTGTTCTGCCCGGACTGGCGGATCGACTCCAGTACTTGCCTGAAGTCCGCCTCGTAATCCGCCTTGTCCAAGTTCACTCGATCCTGGGCAAAGGACTCGTCTACAAGATCAGGATCGACTTCGACGATCGTCTCGCCCTCAAGGAGCTTGTCGGCATGTGCGGCCATCTCGTCTATCGAATTAATGATCGAGCGTGACGCCCCCTTCATCGCATAGTCGAGTGCGACCGGGCTATCGGCCTTGCCGCCTTCATCATCCATGATGCTCGCAAAGGGGTTTTTCCGGGCCATCGGTTTATGTTCCTGCAAAACGACTTACGGGTTTGAAATTCTTGCGGTTTTTAGTGGTTTTGACGGCAGTCAACATCAAAGCCGACCCCATGCTTTGTGAATCAGCCCTTGAATCTCGAAGTTGACGCTATCCATGCTGTCGATAGCGCGATCATAGGTGTCACGGTTAAAGTTCGCCCTATCGACTTCATAGAGCGTTTGTTTTGTCAGCCCGGCATCCGAGATTGCCGTCGATTTCAGCATTGGGTTCTTCAGAATTTCTTCTGCGAGCATCGACTGCATGAACCCAAGCATCTGGGCTTGAGGTATGTCCGTCGGCTCGTAGCGGGTTATTAGATAGCGAAGCCAGTCGAGGCGCACGTGTGCACCCGCCTTTTTGATAGTCTTCATTATGTTGCCGAGCATCAGCAGGAACTGACTCATCGACATCAAATCCAGCATCTGAGGATGCACGGTGATAAGTACGGATGTGGCCGCAGAAAGGGCGGAAAGCGTCAGGTAGCCAAGCTGCGGTGGGCAATCGATGACAACTACATCGTAGCGGTCGTTCACCGCCTCCAAGGCTCTCGCGATACGGACGAAGAACCGCTTTCCATCCTGCGAGCCAGACTGCATCGCCAACGGCGTGTCATACTCGTACTCTTGGAGCTCCAAGTTACCGGGAATGATGTCAAGCAGAGGAAAATTCGTTTCCCGAATGACCTGGTCGATTGGCACCGCGTCTTCGTAGCGAATGGCGTCGTAAAGCGAGGGGTTCTTGTCGAGTTCGGGCTGAAACCCGTGGAGTGCCGACAATGATGCCTGGGGGTCCAAGTCAATGGTGAGAACGCGATGGCCCGTCAGCGCCAAATGCTGTGCCAAGTGGGCGGTTGTGGTCGTCTTTCCCGAGCCTCCCTTGAAGTTCACGATCGAGATGACCTGAAGCTTCTCGTCACCTTTCCGGTGGGGGACATACTGCTTTGCGTCGGATCGGCCGTTCTTGTCGAGATAGTCACGAAGTTCAGACATCTGATCCGCGGTGTAGAAGCGCCGGCCACCGCTTCCCACAAATGGGACTGGCCCCTTGTTTTCAAGATGGAGCCGTTTCAAGTTGTTCGGGCTGACGCCGAGATAATGTGCCACCTCAGCCATTGCGAAGCGACGCAGGGTCTTTTGCCCCGTTGTTGGGAACTTCTCCACGCGTAACTGGTCCAGCTTGCGCGAGATTTCCGCACCCTGGGTCAGAATTTTGTCGTCAAACTCAAATGTTGGAAGAGCCGACATACGCGGAATGCCCTTTTGATAGAAAATAGCGCCAAATCAAACCAAACGCTGGTTTTGGCGCCAGTATCTCCGATTCCAGGGCTCTGGCAAGGAAAATAAGGTTAACAGAAACCTAATTGCACGTCAGCAGACGCGGATCTGATTGGCGCTACGTGCGCCTGTTTCCATATATATTTCAATACCTTATATTTGCATACGTGGCCAATCAATGGCCGGCACTGCCCCGGCAGTTTTGTCGGGCACAACACGGATGTCCCGGACCCCTGTGAGGGATTCGACCGAGAATCGGCGGAAATCCGCGAATCTCCCGCAAAGTGAGTCGCATATCGAACCGGTGTTGGGCCTCGGTCGGACGGAACAGCTCTTGCCGCTCCCGGCAGTTCTGCCGGGGTGACCACCACGCACGCGCAGGTGAAAACAGCACATCTCATCCAGGGGTAGTGGCGGCGCATGCGATGCAAACGAAATTCGGTCAAAACCAGCAATATCTGATCCGCCAGGAAGGAGCTCGTCGATGAGCTCCGCGTCTTCTCATAGCAGATTGGTCCGGAAGCTGCGCGACGCCCTCGGCGAGGTTATCTGTGCTGCGCTTGAAGATGCCGACGTCGTAGAAGTCATGCTGAACCCTGACGGACGCCTGTTCGTGGAACGGTTGGGGGAGGGGATCGAAGCCATCGGCGAGTTGGCGCCAGGCGCTGCCGAAATCATCATCGGTAGCGTCGCCCACGCCCTGCAGACCGAAGCCGATGAAGACAGGCCAATCATTTCAGGTGAACTGCCGATCGGCGGGCACCGCTTCGAGGGCCTGTTGCCGCCGGTGGTCAGCGCGCCGAGCTTCACCATCCGCCGTCGGGCTTCACGCCTCATTCCGTTAGCCGACTATGTGACCGCCGGCGTGATGACGAAGCTGCAGGCCTCGATCGTGCGCCAGGCGGTTCGCGACCGTCTCAACATCGTCGTGTCGGGCGGCACGGGGTCGGGCAAGACCACACTCGCGAATGCGGTCATCGCCGAGATTGTCGCGGACACGCCGGCGCACCGTTTGCTCATCCTTGAAGACACCGCGGAGATCCAATGCGCCGCCGAGAATGCCGTGGCCCTGCATACATCCGACACCGTCGACATGGCGCGGCTCCTGAAAAGCACCATGCGCTTGCGGCCGGATCGCATCATTGTCGGCGAGGTCCGCGACGGCGCCGCGCTAACGCTGCTCAAGGCATGGAATACGGGACACCCGGGCGGCATCACGACGATCCACGCCAACACCGCGCTTTCCGCCTTGCGCCGGCTCGAGCAGCTGACGGCCGAGGTCAGCCAGCAATCCATGCGAGAAGTCATAGGGGAGGCCGTCGACCTCGTCATTTCCATCGAACGGACCGCGACCGGACGGCGCGTGCGCGATGTCATGCGCGTCCATCAGTACGCCGGCGACCGTTACGAGACCGATCATCATTCCCAAATCGACGAGGACAGCCATGCCGCCTAAGACTTCACCGATACCCATCCTGAGATTTTCGCTTGTCGTGCTGCTGGTGGCAGTCGCCACACCGGCACTCGCCAGTTCCGGCGGCGGACTGCCTTGGGAAGGGCCGCTGCAACAGATCCAGGAATCCATCACCGGACCGGTGGCCGGGTTCATCGCGCTCGCTGCCGTGGCGGTTGCCGGCGGCATGCTGATCTTTGGCGGTGAGCTGAACGATTTCGCGCGGCGGCTGATGTATGTCGTGCTCGTTGCCGGCATCCTGCTCGGCGCGACACAGATTGTCGGCCTGTTCGGCGCCTCGGGTGCCTCGATTGCCCTCCCTGGTCAGGCGGACCTGAGTGCGGCGGGGGAGGGGAGCGATGGCTGAATCCGTCGCTCCCCTCGTCCACTCGCGGATCCATCGCGCGCTGTCCCGGCCCAACCATCTGATGGGGGCCGACCGCGAGCTCGTGCTTCTTACGGGATTGGCAACGGTCATCCTGATGTTCGTGGTGTTGACCTGGTATTCGGTGCTGCTGGGACTTGCCATCTGGATCGCTGTGGTCGGGATCCTGCGCATCATGGCAAAGGCCGATCCGATGATGCGCCAGGTCTATTTGCGTCATATCGGTTACCGGGCGAGCTACCGGCCGACCACGTCGCCCTGGCGGAGGTACTGATCCACCATGGTCGCGCTTCGCCAGTTCCGGGATTCCAAACCGTCCTTCTCCGACCTGCTACCCTATGCGGGCCTGGTCGATGATGGCGTGATCCTGTTGAAGGACGGCTCTCTGATGGCGGGCTGGTACTTCGCGGGGCCGGACAGCGAAAGCTCAACCAATATCGAGCGCAACGAGGTGTCGCGCCAGATCAATGCCATCCTCGGACGGCTAGGATCGGGCTGGATGGTCCAGGTCGAGGCGGTCCGCGTTCCGACGACGGCCTATCCCGCCCAGGAAGACTGCCACTTCCCCGATCCCGTGACACGGGCAATCGATGAACAGCGCCGCGCGCATTTCATGGCGGAGCGCGGCCATTATGAAAGCCAGCATGCGCTGATCCTGACCTACCGGCCGCCAGAGCCGCGGCGCTCTGCCATGGCGCGCTATGTTTATTCAGACGAGGCGAGCCGGACCGAGACCTATGCCGACGGCGTTTTGACCTCGTTCAAGGCCTCGATCCGCGAGGTCGAGCAGTATCTCGGCAACGTCCTGATGGTCCGCCGCATGGTGACGCGGACTGTCACCGATCCTGAGTCCGGCGATGAAGCGCGCTATGACGAACTCTTCCAGTTCATTCGCTTCTGCATTGTCGGCGAAAGCCACCCGGTGCGCCTGCCGGCAATCCCGATGTATCTGGACTGGCTGGCAACGGCCGAGTTTCACCACGGCCTGTCTCCGATGGTCGATGGGCGGTTCCTCGCCGTGGTCGGGATCGACGGCTTTCCGGCCGAGAGCTGGCCGGGGATCCTCAACACGCTCGATCTGATGCCGCTCACCTATCGCTGGTCGAGCCGGTTCGTGTTTTTGGACGATCAGGAAGCGCGCCAGAAGCTCGAACGCACCCGGAAGAAGTGGCAGCAAAAGGTGCGGCCCTTCTTCGACCAGCTCTTCCAGACTCAGAGCCGCGCCGTCGACCAGGACGCGCTGACCATGGTCGCGGAGACCGAGGACGCGATCGCGGAGGCCTCGTCGCAATTGGTGGCCTATGGCTACTACACGCCGGTCATCGTCATGTTCGATACCGATGACACCCGGCTGCAGGACCAGGCTGAGGCGGTCCGACGACTGATCCAGGCCGAGGGCTTCGGGGCCCGCATCGAGACGCTTAACGCCACCGAGGCCTACCTCGGCAGCCTGCCGGGCAACTGGTACGCCAATGTCCGTGAACCCCTGATCAACACCCGCAATCTCGCCGACCTCATCCCGGTCAATTCCGTCTGGGCCGGCAGCGCGACGGCACCTTGCCCCTTCTATCCGCCGAATGCCCCGCCGCTGATGCAGGTCGCCAGCGGCTCCTCTCCTTTCCGGCTGAACCTCCATGTCGACGATGTTGGCCACACGCTGATCTTCGGACCGACAGGGTCCGGCAAGTCGACACTGTTGGCGCTGATCGCAGGGCAGTTCCGACGCTATGAAAACGCGCAGATCTTCGCCTTCGACAAGGGCAAGTCGCTCTACCCGCTCACGGTGGCAGCCGGTGGCGACCATTACGAGATCGGAGCAGGGGAGGGGGAGGCCGCACTCGCCTTCTGCCCGCTCGCCGAACTCGAGACGGAGGCAGACCGCGCATGGGCAAGCGAGTGGGTCGAGACGCTGATCGCCATTCAGGGCGTTTCGATTACCCCGGATCATCGCAACGCCATTGCGCGTCAGATCGGGCTGATGGCCTCTGCTCGTGGACGTTCTCTTTCCGATTTCGTGAGTGGCGTACAGATGCGGGACATCAAGGACGCGCTCCAGCATTACACGGTCGACGGGCCGATGGGACAACTCCTCGATGCCGAAGAGGACGGGCTGCGCCTCGGAACATTCCAGACGTTCGAGGTCGAGGAACTGATGAACATGGGCGAGCGCAATCTCGTGCCCGTGCTTCTCTATCTGTTCCGCAGGATCGAAAAGCGCCTGACTGGAGCACCGAGCCTGATCATCCTCGATGAGGCCTGGCTCATGCTCGGCCATCCGATGTTCCGCGACAAGATCAGGGAATGGCTGAAAGTGCTCCGCAAGGCGAACTGCGCCGTCATCATGGCAACGCAATCCATCTCGGATGCCGAGCAGTCGGGCATCATCGACGTCCTGAAGGAAAGCTGCCCGACCAAGATCTGCCTGCCGAACGGCGCCGCGCGCGAAACCGGCACCCGCGAGTTCTACGAACGCATCGGCTTCAACGAACGCCAGATCGAGATCGTCGCGACCGCAATTCCAAAGCGGGAATACTACGTCGCCTCTCCGGAAGGTCGCCGCCTGTTCGATATGGCGCTTGGCCCGGTCGCGCTCGCCTTCGTCGGCGCATCGTCCAAGGACAATCTGAAACGCATTGACGAGCTCCGGGAAACGCATGGTGCCGACTGGCCCAGCCATTGGCTCGAAGAAAGGGGAGTGGATGATGCCACACGCATTCTCACGCACAGCTAGATTTGCAGTCGCCGCATTGATGTCGGTCTCGACGTTCTCGAATGCACAGGCCAGCGTTGGTGGACTGGGCGGCGCGACGGAGTGGACGCAAATCCTCAACAATACCGAGCTTGTCAGCCTGGTCGGTTCTTCGGCTGAGCAGGTGCAAAATCAGATCACGCAGATCACCCAGCTGGCGGAGCAGATCCAGAACCAGCTCAAGATCTACGAGAACATGCTGCAGAACACGCTGACCCTGCCCAATCATATCTGGGGTCAGGTCGAGAGCGATCTGATGCGGCTGCAAAGCCTGGTCAATCAGGGGCAGGGCATCGCGTTTTCGATGGGCAATGTCGACGACGTGCTCAGGCAGCGCTTCCAGAGCTTTGCCGATTTCAAATCGGGCCTCGCCAACGGCCAGACCTTCTCGTCGAGCTATCAGGACTGGTCGGACACAAATCGGGACACGATCGCCTCGACGCTGCGTGCGGCGGGTCTGACGGCCGAACAATTCGGTTCGGAAGAAGCAACGATGAACCAGTTGCGGTCCATGTCCGAGAGTTCTGTGGGCCAGATGCAGGCGCTGCAGGTCGGCCACGAGATCGCGGCGCAGCAGGTGGCCCAGGCCCAGAAGCTGCGTGGCCTTGTCTCCCAGCAGGTCACGATGATGGGCACCTGGTATCAGTCCGAACAGGCGGCCAGGGACCTCGCGCAAAATCGCCGGGAGGAATTCTTCAACTCGAACGCACCGTCGACCTCGGGCGGACAAACCATGGAGCCGCGCTGGTGAGTAGGACTCTGATCATCGTTGCAACCGTCATCGTGGTTGTCGTCGCCGCCGTCACGGTCTGGATCGCCATTCGCCCATCTGACGATGCCGGTGAGGCAGCAACGCCGGCGCCAACGTCCCAGAGGTTCGACACGACGTCCGGACAGGAAATGAAGCCGCGCTGGAACGCCACCGAAGGGGAAGGGCAGGGGAACGGGGGAGCCGATGGCGCGGCCGACAACTAGAATTGCCCTCTATGCGGTCGTCTGCATCTTTTTCGTCACGCCTGCGCTCGCGCAGGACGGGTCGCTGCTGACGACGCTTGAGAACGAAATCGCCAATGCGGCTCAGGGCTGGCAGACGACAATCCTGAACGCGGCGCGATCGCTGTTCTGGATTCTTGCCGGCATCGAGGTCGGGATCGCCGCGGTCTGGCTGGCAATTGCCGCCGCATCGCTCGATACCTGGTTTGCCGAGCTCGTGCGGCGCATCATGTTCATCGGCCTCTTCGTCTTCATCCTTGAGCAGGGTCCGGACCTGACGAAGGCCGTGGTCGACAGCCTTTTCCAGATCGGGGCAGGGGGCGGCTCGGCCTCGCCGGCCAATGTCTTCAATGCTGGCCTGCAGGTTGCCAGCGAGATGTCATCGAAGGCCCAGTTCGGCCTGTTCGAGGACAATGCGCTGGCGATCGCCGCCGTGTTCGCCATGGTGATCGTGGTCGTCTCCTTCAGCCTGGTCGCTGCGATCTTCGTCGCGGTCATGGCGGAAATGTATGTGGGGCTGCTCGCCGGCATGATCATGCTGGGGCTCGGAGGCAGCTCGTTCACCAAGGATTTCTCGGTCCGCTATCTCGTTTACGCCTTCTCTGTGGGCATGAAGCTGATGGCGCTGGTGATGATCGCGCGGATCGGCTCCGAGGTCCTGATCGATCTCGCCAATGCGCCAACCGGCGGCGACGAGTTCCTGGCGACCCTCGCCATCGCCGGCATTTCCGTCATCGTCTTCGTCATCGCCATGTATGTGCCCAATATCATTCAAGGAATGGTCCAGGGCGTCTCGGTGACCGGTGGCATGGAAGTAATTCGCCACGGCGGTCAGGCTGGCAATTTTGCCGCCGGAAGCGCGGCCCTCGCCATGGGCGGCGCAAGGGCAGGGGGTGCGGCCTATTCCGACGCCAGGGCGTCGGGCAGTTCATTCGGCACGGCAGCGCTCAAGGGCATGGCGACGGGTGTCGGCGCCGCCGGTGGTGCGGCCGCATCCGCCGCGCGTGACAAGGCGATCGGCGTGCCAGGCACTTGGGGCGCATCAACGCTCGGTCTGGCCAACGCAAAACTCGATCAGTCTCAGGGCCGGCCCACACGGCGCCCCTCGAGCGACGACAAGGCTTGAGGTGAGGCATGGCCAGGAAACCAACGATTGATAATCCCTACATCGCAGCGCGCATGGAATGGAACGAGCGCTATGGCTCCTATGTGAAGGCGGCCTCGGCTTGGAGGATCGTCGGCATCACCGGCATGCTGATGGCGGTGATCGGCTTCTCCTATGCGCTCTATCAGAGCACGCAGGTCAAGCTCGTCCCCTATATTGTCGAAGTCGACAAGCTCGGCACGGCCGCAACCGCCGGATATCCGCAGCAGATCGAATATGCCGATCCCCGCGTGGTGCGGGCGACGCTCGGCAGCTTCGTCACGAACTTCCGCTCAGTCACACCCGATACGGTGGTCCAGAAGCAATATATCGACCGGGCCTATGCACATCTCAGATCATCCGATCCGGCGACCGAGAAGGTCAATGCCTGGTTCCGGAGCAACTCGCCCTTCGATCGCGCACGTGAGAAGACGGTAGCGATCGAGGTCAACAACATCGTTCCGCTCTCCAACCAGAGCTACCAGATCGACTGGACTGAATATGAGCGTGACCGGCAGGGCAAGGAGATCGCCACACGGAGGTTCCGCGGAATCGCGACCGTCACCCTGACGCCGCCCCAGGACGAGGCGGTCATCCGCCTCAACCCCATCGGCCTCTACCTGAAGGATTTTGACTGGACGGCGCAATTGTGAGTGCCGCGGAGGAAATTGAATGAAGAAGAACACGAACCGCGGACCCATCCTGTGCGCAGCCCTTTTGTCCGTCCTGGTTGCTTCGCCGGGCTCCGCGCAGCAACTGAGCGGAAACGAAACCCGGGGCACTGAGCTTTCGGCGCAATGGCAGCACGGACCGGGCGTCGTTGCGCGTGGTCCCGATGGCAAGGTGATTTTCCTGTTCGGTGAGATCCAGCCCTCGGTGGTCTGCTCGCCACTGCAGGTCTGCGATATCGAACTGCAGCCAGGCGAGATCGTCCGCGACGTGCTCCTGGGTGACACGGTGCGTTGGAAGGTGGAGCCCGCCACTTCGGGAGGGGCGAACGCGCAAGCCGTTCATCTGATCGTCAAACCAGCCGAAGCTGGCCTGGTGACCTCGATGGTGGTCACCACATCGCGGCGGACCTATCACATTCAGCTCAAGTCCCATCATCGCGATTACATGGCCAGGGTCGGGTTCGAATATCCCGAGGACATCAGCGCGCGCTTTGCCGAGATCAATGCCCGCATCGAGGCGAGCGTCGTGCCGGGGGCAGGGGTGCCGGCCGAGCAACTGGATTTTGCCTTTCACATGAGCGGGACGGCGCGCTGGCGGCCAACGCGGATCTATAGCGACGGGACGAAGACCTATATCCAGTTTCCCTCGTCGCTGGCCGGACAGGACGCTCCGGTGCTGTTCGTCGTCTCCGGTGGCGAGAACCGGATCGTCAACTACCGCATGAACGGCTCGATGATGGTCGTCGATTTCAATATCGACCGCGCGATCCTCGTGTCCGGGGTGGGCATGCGCCAGCAGAAGATCACGATCAGGCGGGGAGGGTAATCGTAATGACCAAAGTTCGTTCCTACTTCCGCTCGATGGTCCTGGTGGTAGGGCTCAGCACGCTCGCTGCGTGCCAGACCATGAGCGGTGCGGGCCTCACCACCAGCGAGGTCACGGCCGAGCTGACGCCGGAGAGCGCCGGCGCCATCAGCGAGAATATGGTGGCCAAGCTCGCCGAACAGATCGGGCCGGGCAGCACGACGATTGCGCTTCATTCCGACGGGTCCGTCTTCGGCGCAGCGCTCGAGGCGTCGCTTAGAAGCTGGGGCTATGCGGTTGTCACTGACCAGGAGACAGGAGAGGCGATCACGGAACCGCTCGCCTATGTCGCTGATCCATTCGAAGGTGGTGTTCTGGTACGCCTTTCGACCCGAAAGGCCGAGCTGACGCGCATGTACATGGTTACGGCCGAGGGTGCGACGCCGGCCAGCCCGCTTTCGGTGATGCAGCGTGGACCGGGTGAGACGACATGACGGAATCGCTCAAACTTGGCGGGTCTTCTGAAGGGCCGAAGATCAGGCGGTTGAACCGTGTTCCCATCATCGTGGCGATCGCGCTCGTGGTCACCTTCTTCGCTGTGATCTTCTACGGACTGTCATCGCGAGGACTGCGCTTCGGAGATGGACAGATCGAGCCCTCCTCGGCGCAGCCGGCCTCAAACGATGCGGAACGGCTCAAACAGGGCGTGCCCGATGGCATCATCGGCGAGCCGCAGCCGGCCGTGCAGCTCCAACCTGTGCCGGCCGCGGAGCCTGAGCCCGCCCGCAATCCGTTCGAAGACAATGAAGAGGAAGCCGCTGCCCCGCCACCATCGGCGCCGGCGCTTGAACCCGAAGAGGTGTGGCGGGCAAGGCTGCAGCGCGAGTTCGACGAGCAGATGCTGCGGGAATATAACCGGCAGCAAATGGCAAGCATCCAGGCCGACGAGGCGGCCGCGAACTCGCCAATTGCCATCAACCTGCAGGGACTTGAAACCGGGAACGATATGACGCCGGCCGCAAAGCCACCGCCGGGCGCCACCATCAATCGCGGGACGAGCGCCCTGGATCTCTATGGAGCGGCGCTCCAGGCGGGGATCGGCCAACAAAACGCCGATCCGAACGGCCAGGCGGCAAAACAGGAATTCTTCAATCAGGACATCGCCGATCTCGGATACCTGCCGAATTCGGTGGTCCCGCAGATGTCTCCTTTCGAGCTCAAGCGCGGCTCGGTCATTCCGGCCACGCTCGTGACCGGCATCAATTCCGATCTTCCCGGCCGCATCACCGCCCAGGTTTCGCAGAACGTCTATGACAGCGCTACAGGCCACCGGCTTCTCATTCCGCAAGGCGCGAAGCTATTCGGCCGCTACGACTCCGAAGTGTCTTTCGGCCAGAACCGGGTGCTGGTCATCTGGACCGACATCATCTTCCCAAACGGATCGACGCTGCAGATCGGCGGCATGGCCGGAACCGACGCCGCCGGCTTTGGCGGCTTCCGAGACCAGGTCGACAATCATTATCTGCAGACCTTCGGCTCGGCGATCCTGGTTGCCCTGATCGGCGCGGGCACCGAGATGTTACTGCCTGAGGATCAGGGCAATTCGCTGAACGGCAACAGCTCCACCGATGCGGCGAGGCGGTCCTTCGCCGAGACCTTCGGACAGATATCGGAGCAGACCGTATCAAGAAATCTCAATGTCCAGCCGACGCTCGAAATTCGGCCCGGTTATCGCTTTAACGTCCTGGTCGACCAGGACATCGTCTTTCCGAAAGCATATCCATGAGTTTGAGGTCGGAGGTCCTCGTTCCCGCACGCCATGGCGGCTGCGTTGGCAGCATATTACAATGTCGGATTTTGGTTATATTGAACGAGCTCTTATTGCGTCTGATCGATACACTTTCGCTACCGCTCGAAGAGCGGGCGGCGCGTCGTGCCTTGTGGAACTTCGCGGAAGATGCCGGCTTCAACTACTATGCATATCTCAATCTGCGTGGCCAGGAGAGCTTCGCCGTCTCCAACTATCCCAAGGAATGGCAGGATCGATACGTGCAGATGAATTATCTTCGCGTCGATCCGGTGGTGACGCGAGCTAAGCATGGTCCACCAATCTTCATGTGGTCGGCTGAGGAAGCCAGGCGCCTGGGGCGGCGAGACGTGACACATTTCTTCAAGGATGCGGAACGTTTTAGCATACGATCAGGCTTGTCGGTATCGGTTCCGGTCGGCTTTAAGGACCGCATGGTCTTCACCCTTGCTTCAGACAAACCGAGTGTGCGTATCGATGAGGATCCGGACCCCGTGACCGCCGCGATCGCAGTGGCGTTCGTCCATTCTCGTCTGGGATCCGCAACGCGTGACGCAGCATTGGCGTCGGACATTCGGTTGTCACCGAGAGAGGCGGAATGCCTGCGATGGTTCGCAGAAGGCATGTCCATGCCGGATATTGCCGATACTCTGGGAATCGGCTACCGCTCCGTACGTTCCTATATCGACGAAGCGACGCGCAAGCTCGGCGCAGCAAACAGCAGGCAAGCAGCCTCCACCGCCATCAGGCTCGGGCTGATCTAGCTAGCACGTTCTCTTGAACCGACTCGCTGCACAGCTTATGCTGCGATCTAAGAGCGCGAGCCAACATTCCCGCGTAATTGCTTATAGGTTAACATGATTGAATTTACTACACAGTCCATAGTTCTGGGATTGATCTCTGGAATTCTTTCCGCTGTTTTTTGGATATTGTTTTTTAATAATATTGAGTAGTATCCATTACATTGTATTATAAAAAATTTATACTGGATTAGATAGTTATCTAGGAATAGAATTTACATTTTTTTGGGTTTCATTTCTGGATCATCGCAACACCTACTGTGAGCGATACTTGAAGTGCGACTTCTGCGGATTGCAAGGGTAGGGGGCGCTCACTCATTGCGCCAGCATCTTCTCCCTGAAGACTTCGGCCGGTGTCTTCCAACCAAGGCATTTCCGGGGCGTCGCATTGAGCCGGTCACAGATCCCTTTCAACTCAAGATCGGTGACCCGGCTCATATTTAGTTTGCGGGGAAGCCATCGTCGGGCACGTCGGTTGGTGTTTTCCACGGTGCTTTTCTGCCAGGGAACAAATGGATCACAGAACCAGGTTGGGGTCAGAACAAGAGCAGTCCGAAATCGTACGCTAAGGCCGAACGGAGCGTGAACAATGCCGTAGCTCAGATTTTGGGCACTCGATCTCTGTGGATTGCCATCGACATGCGCCAGTT
>Ga0070726_10000328_pt1 | contig 63605 bp, 46 predicted proteins | sample tdAd471_FD_67275 | JGI IMG/M metagenome (GOLD analysis project Ga0070726, IMG submission 67275) | Marine sediment microbial communities from the Atlantic coast under amendment with organic carbon and nitrate - tdAd47.1 | ecosystem: Environmental > Aquatic > Marine > Coastal > Sediment | place...
GGATAAACGCAAGAACCCCCTCGCTTGCGCTCGGGGCTAGTTGGGGTGGCGTGGAGATGGCGCAGCCTTCTCCACGGCCGGGGTGTGCAGCGCCCGATGAAGGCTGCGCCGTCATCGGGGCACCCGTGCAGGGACTCGCCCATCGCGTGAGCGGTGGGGCTCGGTGTTCGGTCATGCGGGGGCACGTGCTTACGCCCGCGGCTCGGATAAATGCAAGAACCCCCTCGCTTGCGCTCGGGGCTAGTAGGGGGGCGAAAGAGGGTGGCTGGAGATGGCAGAGCCTTCTCCACGGCGTCGGGGGAAGAGCCCGATGAAGGCTGCGCCGTCATCGGGGCACCCGGCCGAGAACGGTGATGCCCTCCCCGCGTGCTTACGCACGCGGCTGGTATTCAGAGCACGGGTTGTCCTGCGGTCAACCCGTGGCGCCCCCTCACTGCGGCTTATGCGGTGGTGGGGGTGAAGCGGGTGGTGGCGATCTTGCGGTCGAGTTCGAGTTTCCATCTGGGGTCGCGTCCGGGCTCGGCTCGGACGCTGAGCGAGACGCGTGAGGTCGCGGCGGTGGGGTCCACGCCCTTGCGGGTGGCGTCGCGCATGACCTTCCAGGAGTCGCGGAAGGGCTCGGGGAGCACGGCCTCGGTGGCTGGGGGGAGGGCGGCGATGGAGAGTTCGAGTCGTGCGCCGCGGACGTCGCCGCGTGTGTCGAGATCGGGGCGGAACTCGGCGACGCCGGTGGCGGTGCCGTCGTGGGCGGCGAAGACGAGCTTCCAGGAGTAGGAGCGTCCGCTGGCGTCGAGGTCCTCGCCGGAGCTGACCGAGAGCAGGCCGCCCACGCGGGCGCGCCTGGGCCAGGCCTGTCGCGCGAGCGTCACGGCCTCGGCGGCGCTCATCGGGTCGCGTCCTGAGAGCGGGATGCGCGTGGTTTTGGACTGGAAGCTGCGGATGAGGCGGCGGCGGCGGATGTGCGCGACGACGCCGAGGATCAGCACGGTGCCGACCGAGGCAAACATGAGCACGAGCACGTTGGTGGGCGGGGCCGCCATGCCTTGGGATGATCGGACGGGGCGTGGAGTGAGTGGAGCCGGATCGCTCGGGGGCGGCGGAAGGCGGGCGGGCTGGGCGGAGGAGGTGGCGGGGCGGTGCCTGTCGCGGTCCAATAATGCGTGTCCGTGCGTGACGGAGTTCCGACAGGGGAAGCGGCATGCAGATCCGGGTTGATGATCCGAGTCGGGAACCGGTCGCGGGGTTGATGCGCGAGCATCTTGCGGAGATGGCGACGGTCTCTCCGGCCGAGAGCATTCACGCGTTGGCGGTGGAGGCGTTGTGCGATCCGGCGGTGACGTTCTGGAGCGCGGTGGAGGGGGACGCGCTGCTCGGGTGCGCGGCCTTGCTGGAATTGGACGCGGCGCACGGGGAGGTGAAGTCGATGCGGACCGCGCAGGCGCACCTGCGCCGCGGGGTGGCGTCGCGCCTGCTGGGGCATGTGATCGCGGAGGCGCGGGGGCGCGGGTACGCACGGTTGAGTTTGGAGACGGGGGCGCAGGATCACTTCTTGCCGGCGCGGGCGTTGTATTCGCGGCACGGGTTTACGGCGTGCGGGCCGTTTGGGTCGTATCGGGAGGATGCGAACAGTGTGTTCATGACGTTGGTGTTGTGAGGGGGTGGCGGTTGTGGGGGGCCGCGTGCTTACGCCCGCGGCTCGGTAAAGGCGGGGAGACCCCTCGCTTGCGCTCGGGGCTAGTTGGGGTGGCGTGGAGACGGCGCAGCCTTCTCCACGACTTGAGGGGGGAACAACCCGATGAAGGCTGCGCCGTCATTGGGGGCCCGTGTGGAGAGACCAGCCGGTTGCGTGAGCAACCGGGGAGGGGCGACTGTCGAGAACGGTGATGCCTTCCCCGCGTGCTTACGCACGCGGCTGGTATTCAGAGCACGGGTTGCCTTCGGTCAACCCGTGGCACCCTCTCTGCTTCAAGCGGCTTCGACGAAGGGGGTTTCGAAGGAGCGTCCCTGGATGTCGAGTTTCCAGACGGGGCGGCCGTGCTGGTCGGGTCTGGCGGCGAGGGTGGCCTTGGTGACGCCGGGTCCGAACTCGGCGCCGTTGCGGATGAGGTGGGCGAGGGCCGCGGGCGAGTCCTCGAAGGACTCGGTGAGCGGCTTGCCGGGCCTGGGCGGGGTGGGGAGGAGTTCGACCTGGGCGACGAGGGCCGAGCCGGTGAGCGAGGTGGAGGAGCCGAAGCGGACGACGGCGGTCCGCTGGCCGGAGTGGGTCTCGAGGGTGACGGTCCAGCGGCAGGAGAGGCCGGTGTGGTCGAGGTCGGAGCCGCTGGACAGGCCGCGGAGGGCGCCGGGCTGGGCGTGTTTTTTGAGGGCGGCGCGTGCGAGGTGGACGGCTTGTCGTGCGGAGACCGGGCCGCAGGCCTTGAGGAGTTGCGGCTTGAGGGTGACGGCGGAGGTGGAGGCCTTGGGCGATCGGAGGGCGAGGACGAGCGCGATGCCCCCTCCGATGGTGACGGCCGCGGCGGCCGCGGCGACAAAGATGAGCGTTCCCTGGTCCACGTCGTCTCCGTACGCCGGGGGTGGGTGTGTGTTCGCGATTCAGCGCTGTTCCGGGGCGCTGACGTCCAGGGACATGATAACCTCGTCGCTGAACTCGCCCGGGCGCTTCTGGAAACGGGACGGGCGGGTCCCCTCTACGACGAATCCGAGCCTGGTGTAGAGGCGGCGTGCGGGCTCGTTCTCGGCGTAGAAGCCGAGCTCGAGGCGCAAGAGGGCGGGGTGGGCCCGGGCGTGGTCCACGACGGCCCGGAGCAGGGCGGTGCCGAGGCCGGCCGAGCGCCAGTCCTCGCGGAGACCCATGCCGATGCCGGCGACGTGGGCCATTTTGCGTTCGGCCCACGGCACGAGCATGCAGTCTCCGACGACCCCCCCCTCACTTTGGCCCCCGGCGCGCGCTTCCGCCTCCGACGGGTTGCTGGGCAGGGCGAGCAGGATGAGGGCGCCCGGGCGTGCGAGCAGGTCGGTGAAGCGTTCGCGGGTTTCGTCCGGGCCGCGCATCTCGTCGGGCTGGGTGACGACGTAGTCGGTGGTGGCCTGCACGGCGCGCCCGTGGTCGCAGAAGGCCTCGGCGTCGTCGGGGGTGGCGTTGCGGAGGAGGGCGGCGCGGCCGTCGTTGAGGGTGATGGTGCGGGGCTGGAAGTGCACGGGGCGAGTGTACCGGGGGTGGGTGATCAGCCCGCGGTCTGCTCGATGAACCGCTCGACGAAGGTGTTGATGTCCGAGCCGTCGATGACGCCGTCGCCGTTCATATCGACCGAGGGATCGCCGGCGATGAAGAGCTGCACGAAGGCGGTGATGTCGGCGGTGTCGAGGACGAAGTCCGAGTTGAAGTCGAGTTCGTTGGCGCGGAAGAGGATGTCGGTGAGGAGCTCGCCGAAGTAGGCCGCGGCGTCCTCGTTGGCGGGGTGCACCTGGTACAGATCGAGCAGGTCGGCGTTGTTCTGCGGGGAGAGGAAATCGACGGCGCGGTCTGAGTAGGTGTACGGGATCGGGATGTTGGCGGAGACCCACTCGATGGCGGCGTTTGAGCCGTTGAGCAGGACGCGGTCGGTCGCCTCGTAGAGGGAGACGACCGCGATGTTCTCGACTTCTTCGGCGAGTTCGAACATGGAATCGTTCAGTTCGTTGAACCGCTGATCGAGCAGTTCCTGGTCAATGCCGACGACGTTGTGTGCGTGGGGCACCACGAGGAGGTGCTCCACGATGGGCAGGCCGATCTCGTAGGCGACGGACTCTGCCTGGAGTGTCATGTCGAGCACGCGCTGCTTGGTGGTGGGTTTTCCGGCGGAGACCTCGGTGGCGAGGTAGTAGACGAAGACAACGGGCTGGTTCTGGTCGAGGGTGGTGACGTCGAGCCAGTGTCTCATCTGTGCGCGGGAGAAGGTCTTGTCCAGCGTGCCGAACGATTCTCTGTCGCTGCCGAACCCGACATACGACCAGCTGTTGTCGGCGAGGTAGGAGTAATAGAGGCCCTTGGCTCGCTCCCCGGTCGCGGGATTGATCCTGTAGTGCACGCCCCCTGCGGGCATGGCGTAGGTGTTGGGGTCGAGGTCCTGTGTGGTGGAGTACAGCTCGACGGAGGCGTCGAGGTTGTCCGGCCCGACGGTCATGACGAGGTCTTTGTAGACGGCGTTGATCTGTCCGGCGTGAACGATTGTGGGGGTTTCGAGCCAGGGCTGCGCGCCGAGTGAGAGCAGCGCCCGCGCGTCGGTGTAGGGGTTGAACTCGAGGGGCGACAGGGCGCCGGGCGCCCGGAGGCCGAGGCTCTGGTGGAGCCTGCCGTAGAGCCTCGGTGCGAGATAGAGCGACCGGTAGGCGACGTCGTCGCCCACGGACCAGGGAGCGCCCGAGGGGATGCGGCTGAGCCTGTCGTAGTCGATGCCGGCTTTGAGGATTCCGCCCTGCGGGCCGATCTCGAACTGGCCGGAGTTGTGGTACTGGAGGATGCCGCGGAGCGGGAGGCCGAAGAACTTGATGACCGGTTCCTTGGTGAAGACCTGGTACCCGCTGGGAGTGCTGGCGTTGATCTCGAGGTAGGAGGTGGCGGTGGACTCCATCGAAGCGATCTTGTTGTCCGGGCCCGTCCCGGTCTGGATCGCGGTGACGGGCCCCTTGTCGTAGGTCATGAGGAAGGCCGGGAAGACCGCCGACCAGGTGGGTGAGGCGAACGAGTCACCCAGCACCACCATGCGGGCATCGTGACGGAGGAGGCGTGCGACGTCCATGGTGTCGTACGAGACCGGCGTGGTTTGGGCACTCGCGATCCCGGCCGTGAGGCCCAGGGACATGAGTCGTGTTCCGAAGGTTCGGTGGATCCGTCCATGCATAGGTGTGCCCTGCGTGAGTTGAATGTGCGAAACCCCCTGACACCAAAGAACATACGCCACGGGCGGAACGCGGCCACTCAAACCCGCGGAAATTTCCCGAACAGCCCCCCGCGCGTGTGAATCCGGGCTGAGTTTGCGAGTCGGGCATAGCGGAAACGAGCGGGCGTGCGCGTGCGGCGTCCCGGGAAGGGTCCGGTTAGGCTTGCGGCATGGATGAATTCCGTCCTGAATCGAGCCGCCCGGCCGGGCGCGACGAGCTCGCGGCGGTGTACCTGCGGGGGCGGGACGTGGCCTGCCCGGGGTGCGGGTACAACCGGCGGGACGGGACCGGGGCGGCGTGCCCGGAGTGCGGGGTGGGGTATCGCGTCGGGCCGGATCAGTCATCCCTGCGGGCGGGGTACGCGCGGGTGCTGGGGTGGCTCGGGGTGGTGTGCCTGGGCGCGGGGATCAACGGCTCGGTGATACTTGTGTACTTCACAATCAGCATCTGGAATAACGGCGGCATGCTGTTTACCGGGATGCCTCCGATGTTCTACCTGCAATTCCTGACGCCGGTGATCCACGCGGCGTGCCTGGTGCCGGGCGTGCTCTTGCGGGTGCAGCGTTCACGCTTTGCGCGTGGCGTGGGATCGCTCGATCGTGCACGGCGTGCCGCGTTGCTCGCCACGGTGTTGCTGACGGTGTCGCTCCTGATACCGCTCGTGGTTCAATTCTTGTTCATGTTGTACTGATCGAAGCTGGTCAGGCGGCGGTTCGTGCCCGTGCCTAAGCAGGGTCCGTTGCTTCGTGCCCGGGTCTGAGGCTTTGCGAAGGCCCGGTGTTTTTGCCGTGCCCGGGACTGAGGCTTTGCGAAGGCCCGGTGGATTTGTGGGGACCGGGCCTTCGAGGACTCAGACCCGGGCACAGGACCCGGGCCTTCGAGGACTCAGACCCGGGCACAGGACCCGGGCCTTCGAGGACTCAGACCCGGGCACGGGGGACCGGGCCTTTGTGGACTCAGACCCGGGCACGGGGGGACCGGGCCTTCGAGGACTCAGTCCCGGGCACGGGGGACCGGGCCTTCGAGGACTCAGACCCGGGCACTGGGGACCGGGCCTTCGAGGACTCAGTCCCGGGCACGGGGGGACCGGGCCTTCGGGGACTCAGACCCGGGCACGGGGGGACCGGGCCTTCGAGGACTCAGTCCCGGGCACGGGGGGACCGGGCCTTCGGGGACTCAGACCCGGGCACGGGGGGACCGGGCCTTCGGGGACTCAGACCCGGGCACTGGGGACCGGGCCTTCGAAGACTCAGACCCGGGCACTGGGGACCGGGCCTTCGGGGACTCAGACCCGGGCACGGGGGGACCGGGCCTTCGGGGACTCAGACCCGGGCACTGGGGACCGGGCCTTCGAAGACTCAGACCCGGGCACGGGGGGCTTGTCGTTGGCGCTTCGGGCTGTTCTAGAGCCGCTCGTACAGCGGCAGCTCGCCGACCAGCGGGCGGCAGTAGTCCAGGAAAGCCCGGCTGACGTTGTTGTGGCCCTCGATGAACTCGGCGGGCATGTGGCGGGTCTTGGCGGCGATGGCGCTGAGGTCCACCCGCTTGTACTCCGCGGCGTAGGGCTGGCCGCTGCCCAGGGCGTGGACGCGCTTGATGGCGACCGAGCCGTCGAGGTCGCCGCTCATGGCGAGGCGGGCGGCGTAGCGCCCGGTGCCGCGTGCCTCGCGCTGGTCCACGGGTGACTGGTCGGGGAAGCATCGCTGGACGTAGCCGAAAGTGTCGGCGCGAACGCGGACGGGCTTGGCGCCCTCGGGTGTGAGCTTGGCCTTGAGGTGGTCTGAGAGGGCGTCGCCGAGTGCGCCGGAGCCGGAGAGCTGGACGTTGCCGTGGGCGTCGGTCTGTGCGTTCTGGATGAGGGTGGCGCCGATGGGGGTGCCGTCCTTGTCGCTGATGCCCTCGGAGACGGCGATGTGGCATCGTCCGCGCTGCTCGTAGATGGTGGCGACGTCCTGGGCGAACTGCTCGAGGTCGAAGGGGACCTCGGGGAGGTAGATGAGCTGGGGCCCGTCGGTGGAGGCTTCGAGGCGGTCGTCGCGTCGTGCGAGGGCCGCGGCGGCGGTGAGGAAGCCGGCGTGTCGCCCCATGACGACGTTGATCTTGATGCCGGGGAGGGAGATGTTGTCGAGGAAGTCGGCCATGCAGGCCTTGGCGACGAACCGGGCCGCGGAGGGGAAGCCGGGCGTGTGGTCGTTCTCCATCAGGTCGTTGTCAACGGTCTTGGGGATGTGGAAGCATCGGAGCTCGTAGCCCTTCTCGTTGGCGAGCTCGTTGACGATGCGGCAGGTGTCGGAGGAGTCGTTCCCGCCGATGTAGAAGAAGTAGCGGATGTCGTACTGCTCGCAGGCCTCGAAGATGCGTTCGCAGTACGCGGCGTCGGGCTTGTCTCGGGTGGAGCCGAGGCCGGCCGAGGGTGTGCGGGCGAGGAGCTCGAGTCGGTCGTGGCCGAGGTCGGTGAGGTCGTGGAAGTCACCGGTGGTGAGGCCGGACACGCCGTGGCGCATGCCCAGGACCTTCTTGATGGGGTGCCCGGGCTGGCCGGCGCCGTCTCGGAGGAGGCCCTGGACGACGCCGACGAGGGACTCGTTGATGACGGCGGTGGGCCCGCCGGACTGCCCGATGACTGCGTTCCCGGTGATCAGATCGGCCATGGCTCGCTCCTGTGGGAGGGTGGAAAGGGAGGGGTTGGGGCGGAAGGGTAGGGGGGGTGTGGGCGGGTGGATGTGGGGGGGTGGGCACCCGCTTTCGCGGGCGGAGGGCGTGTCGGCGGGTGCGTGCAAAACGGGGCGCGGGGGGGTCAACCTCTGCGGATCGCATCTGTATAGTGATGACCATGCGAAACCATCATGCTTCCGTTGTCGCTCTGGGTGCGGCCACGCTCTGTGCGCTCTCCCAGCCGTCGTCCGACTCACCCTTCGCCCCGCCGCCGAACGGACCCCGTTCGAGCGAGCCCGTCGCCTACGCCCTGACCGGCGCGACGCTGCACGCCGAGCCGGGCGAGGTGCTGGAGAACGCCACGATCGTGATCGACGACGGCCTGATCGTGTCGGTCGGGTCGGGCGAGGCCCCGGCGGGGTATCGCGTGATCGACGGCTCGGGGCTGCACGTGTACCCGGGGTTCATCGACGCGTGGGTGCAGGTGGAGCGCGACAACCTCGGGACGGACGAGCCGGGGCGGCACCCCTCGAACATGGTGCAGGCCGACCGGGACGTGCTGGCCCAGGGCGGGCTGCCCGAGTCGCAGGCGAAGGGGCTGCGGGGGAACGGGTTCACCGCGGCCGCGATCGTGCCGGAGAACGGCATCTTCCGCGGGATGGGGGCGGTGGTGTCCACGGCCGAGGCGTACGACAACCGCTCGCAGGGGCGGACCGGGGTGTACGCGGGTCGCGCGGTGGACGTGATGGGGTTCGACCGGGCCCCGTGGGGCGGGAATGACGGGAACGACCAGCTCGCGGGATACCCCAACTCGCACATGGGCATGATCGCGCTGGCCCGCCAGACCTTCCTGGACGCGGCCCACTGGCGCGACACCGGCCCGCACGCGATGGGCTCGACGTTCGACTGGGTCCGCACGGGCGACCGCCCGACGATGTGGAACTCGTCGAGCACGCTGCAGAGCATGCTGGCGGGCAAGGTGTTCGAGGAGTTCGGGTTCGACAACCTGATCATCGTGGGGGCGGGTGACGAGTACCAGCGGTTCGACGCGATCAAGGCGATGGGGCACCCGCTGGTGGTGCCGCTGCGGTTCCCGGCCAAGCCGGACCTGTCGTCGGTCTCGGCGATCGAGGGCGTCTCGCTGGACGAGCTGCAGGCGTGGGAGCAGGCGCCCGCGAACGCGCGTCGCCTGCACGAGGCGGGGCTGACGGTCGCGCTCACGTCGAGCAAGCTGCCCGACGGGGCGAAGTTCCACGACAACCTCCGGCGCGCGGTGCACGAGGGCGGGCTCGAGCCCGACCGGGCGCTGGCGATGCTGACCACGACGCCGGCCAACATGCTGGGCGTGTCCGACTCGCTCGGCACGGTCGAGGCGGGCAAGGTGGCGAACCTGGTCGTGACCGACGGCGATCTGTTCGACAAGAAGACCAAGCTGCGGTCGGTGTGGGTGGACGGGCGCGAGCACGTGCTGCACGAGCCGGACGAGTTCCCGCTCGACGGCGAGTGGCGTATCTCGATCGGCGGCAACGAGATGCCGATCGGGTTCACCTTCGACGGCAAGAAGGTCTCGGGCTGGGAAGACCCCGAGCCCGGGACCGAGGGCGAGCGCGAGAGCGGCAAGGCCCGCAACGTCAAGGTGGACGGGGGCGTGTTCTCCTTCCTGCTCGACGAGCGCGAGGGGGACGGCGGGGCGTACGTGATCTCGGGTGCGCTGCAGTCCGGCGGCGACATCGTCGGGTCGTCGATCGACCCCGAGGGCAACGTCTTCCAGTTCTCCGCCGCCCGCGTCGAGGACGACCAGCCGGCCGACGAGGCCGACGAGGGCAACGGCAACGGCCGGCGGGCCGGGGGCGACGAGCCCACGCCCGTGCCCGACCTGCCCGAAGCGGGCTTCGGCCCGTACGCCATGGGCGAGGGGCCCGAGCAGGAGGCGGTGCTGATCACCGGCGCGACGATCTGGACCTCCGGGCCGGCGGGCGTGATCGAGAACGGCTACCTGTTCGTGGACGGGGGCACCGTCATCGCGGTGGGAGCCGCGAACCCGGACGGGACGATCAACTACAGCGTGCCAGACTCGGTGCGTTGGATCGACGCGTCGGGGATGCACGTCACCCCGGGGCTGATCGACACGCACTCGCACACGGGGCTGTTCCAGCTCGGCGTGAACGAGTCGGGCCAGGCGATCACGGCCGAGTGCCGCATCGGCGACGCGCTCGACCCGAGCCACATCAACTGGTACCGCCAGCTCGCCGGCGGCGTGACGGCGGCGCAGCTGCTGCACGGCTCGGCGAACGCGATCGGCGGGCAGGCGCAGGTCGTCAAGAACCGCTGGGGGGCGCAGGACCCGCAGGACTTCTTCTTCGAGGGGGCGATGCCGGGCATCAAGTTCGCGCTGGGCGAGAACCCGCGCGGGGCGAACTGGAACGCGGGCGGCAACCGCTACCCGCAGACCCGCATGGGCGTGGAGTCGCTGATCCGCGACCGCTTCACCGAGGCGCGGGAGTACCTGGACCGGGGCATGCGGACCGAGACCGGCCGGCGTGACCTGGAGCTCGAGGCGATCGCCGAGATCCTCGCCGGCGAGCGGTTCATCCACTGCCACTCGTACCGGCAGGACGAGATCCTGATGCTGTGCAACATGGCGGCGGAGTTCGGCATCACCATCGGCACGTTCCAGCACGGGCTGGAGGTGTACAAGGTGGCGGAGGCGGTCGCGGCGAACGCGATCGGGGCCTCCATCTTCGCCGACTGGTGGGCGTACAAGCTCGAGGTGTACGACTCGATCGCGCAGGGCGGCCCGGTTTCGGCCGAGGCGGGCGTGGTGATGAGCTACAACTCCGACTCGGACGACCTGGCGCGTCGCCTGAACACCGAGGCCGCGAAGGCGGCGAAGTACTCGCAGGGTCGGCTGTCCAAGGCCGAGGCGCTGAAGTTCGTGACGATCAACCCGGCGATCCAGCTGCAGATCGACGACCGTGTCGGCTCGCTGGAGGTGGGCAAGGACGCGGACTTCGCGATCTGGTCGGGCGACCCGCTCAGCGTCTTCTCGCGCTGTGAGGCGACGTGGATCGACGGGCGGGAGTACTTCTCGACCGAGCGTGACCTCGCGCACCGCGAGGCCATCAAGGCCGAGCGCCAGCGTCTGATCGCCAGGATCAATGCCGCGCCCGACCGCGGCGAGGACAAGGCCGACGAGGAGGCCGAGGATGAGGGCGAGCCCGAGGCCTCCGAGGAAGAGCCGGACCACGACCACGCGATCCACGCCGAGATCCTCACCGGAGGCTCGATGGCGCCCGGCGACTGCGGCTGCCACACCGCGCCGTACTACCTCGAAGAGATCAAGTAACCCCCCCCCCCATTTGACCCCCGCATCACGCACATCAGACCGAGGACAGACCATGCTGACAGCACGCACCATCACGACGGCCCTGGCACTGGGCGCGACCGCGGCCGGGGGGCTCGCCCAGGACCTGGGCCACAAGGCCCCGGCGCAGGACCACGCCATCTTCCTCGTGGGCGGCACCGTCCACACCGCGACGGGTGAGGTCATCGAGTCCGGCCTGGTCGGGTTCGAGGACGGCACGATCACGTTCGTCGGCAGCGCCGACGCGCTGGCGTCGATGTCGATGCCCGAGGGCACCGAGATGATCGACGTCTCCGGGCGCCACGTCTTCCCGGGCATGGTCGCGGCGGTGACCCAGCTCGGGCTCGTTGAGATCAACGCGGTGCGCCAGAGCCGCGACGAGAACGAGACGGGGCAGTTCACGCCCGAGGTGTACGCCTCCTCGGCGGTGAACCCGGACACGACGCTGATCCCCGTCACCCGTTCGAACGGCATCCTGACGTACGGCTCGTTCCCGACCGGCGGTCGGATCCCGGGCCGGTTTTCGATCATCCGGGCGGACGGCTGGACCAACGAAGACATGGCGATCGACCACCACGCCGGCATCACCATGAACTGGCCGAGCGTGGGCAGCGGGTACTCCGCGTTCGGTTCCGGTCGCGGGCGGGGCGGCAACGGCAACGCCCAGGTCGAGGAGATCGATGCGTACTTCGACACGGTCGATGCGTACGAGGCCCGGCGAGCCGCCGACCCCGACCACCCGATGGACATCGGGCTCGAGGCGATGCTCGCGGTGATGCCCTCGGCGGGCGAGGACCAGGAGCCGGTCTTCATCAGCGCCAACAGCTACGACCAGATCGTCTCCGCGGTGACGTGGGCGGTGGGACGCGAGCTGAAGACTGTGATCGTCGGCGGTCGCGACGCCCACCTGTGCGCCGAGCTGCTCACCACGCACGACGTGCCGGTGGTGCTCTCGGGCAGCTACGGATTCCCGAAGCGTGAGGACTCGGCCCACGACGAGGTATACGCCATGCCCGTGAAGCTCGGCGAGCTGGGCGTCCGCTACGCCCTGAACTGCTCCGACGAGACCGCCCACATCCGCAACCTGCCCTACGACCCGGGTCGCGCGGTCGCGTACGGGCTGGACATGGCCGACGCGCTCAGGTCCGTGACGCTGTGGCCGGCTCAGATCCTGGGCATCGGCGACACGCACGGCTCGCTGGAGACGGGCAAGAGCGCGACGCTGGTCGTCACCGACGGGCACCTGCTCGAGGTGACCACCATGGTCGAGCTCGCCTTCGTGGACGGCAAGCGGATCAGCCTGGAGAACAAGCAGACCGAGCTGCGGGACAAGTACCGCGAGAAGTACCGGCAGCTCGGGATCATCGAGGACGAGTGATCGTCCGCCCGCCATCAGGCATCAGGGCCCCGGCATCGGCCGGGGCTTTTTCGTGCACGGGCCCTATGGTTCTGCACCCTTCCGGCCACGTGAACACCGTCACCTCAAGGAACTCCCCATGCCCACCATGCTGACCGATTTCATCTCCGCCGAGTACGACGCGGGCACCTGGGACGCGATCGAGCCCAGGGTGCAGGACCTGCTGGAGCGTCCCATCGACTCCGCCGAGGATCTCGAGCGGTGGCTGATCGACCGGGGCGAGCTGGAGGCCGCGATCTCCGAGGCTCAGGCCGACCGCTACATCGACATGACCTGCGACACCGCGAGCGAGGCCAAGAAGGAGGCCTACCTCGACTTCGTCCGCAACGTCACGCCCAGGGTCAAGCCCGCGGCCTTCGAGCTCGACAAGCGCTACGTCGAGCTGGCCGAGCGATTCCCGCTCCCCGAGGACCGCTACCTCGTGATCGACCGCGACACCCGCGCCGCGGTCGAGCTGTTCCGCGAGGAGAACGTCCCGCTGCAGACCCGCCTGACCGAGCTCGATTCCGAGTACGACACCGTCTGCGGCGCGATGATGGTCGAGTTCGACGGCGAGGAAAAGACCCTCCCGCAGATGGGCACCTACCAGGAGTCGCCCGACCGCTCGGTGCGTCAGAACGCGTGGACCACGGTCGCCGACCGGCGCTACCAGGACCACGAGAAGCTCTCGGAGATCTACGACGAGATGGTGACGCTGCGTCACAAAGTCGCCACCAACGCCGGGCTGGGCAGCTACACCGAGTACGCCTTCAAGGCGATGGGCCGGTTCGACTACACGCCCGAGCTCTGCTTCGCCTTCCACGACGCGATCGAGAAGCACGTCATGCCGTTCGTCGCCCGCCTGGATGCCAGGCGCAAGGCCAAGCTGGGTGTGGACACGCTCAAGCCGTGGGACCTGTCGGTCGATCCGGACGGTCGTCCGCCGCTGCGTCCGTTCGCGGGCGGGGTGGACCTGGTCTCCAAGACGGTCGCGGCGTTCGAGGGGCTGAGCCCGGAGCTGGCGGGCATGGTCGCCTCGCTGGGCGACGGCTCGAACACGAAGGGGGCCGCGAACGGGGCCAAGCTGGACCTGGACTCGCGCAAGGGCAAGGCCCCGGGCGGGTACCAGTACATGCGCGACCGCTCGCGCGAGCCGTTCATCTTCATGAACGCGGCTGGGCTCCACCGCGACGTGGAAACGATGGTGCACGAGGCGGGTCACGCGTTCCACTCGATGTGGTGCGTGGACGAGCCGCTCGGGCACTACCGCGAGAGCCCCATCGAGTTCGCCGAGGTCGCGAGCATGACGATGGAACTGCTCACCATGCCCTACTGGGGCTCGTACTACGCCGACGAGACCGACGCCAACCGCGCCCGGCGCCAGCAGATGGAGGGCTCCATCGGCCTGCTGCCGTGGATCGCCACCATCGACGCCTTCCAGCACTGGGTGTACGCCAACCCCACCCACTCGCGCGACGAGCGGGGCGCGGCGTGGCTCGCGCTCGAAGAACGCTTCGGCCTGCAGGGCCACCGCGTCGGCTGGGACGGCATCGAGCAGCACCGCCCCCTCATCTGGCAGCGCCAGAGCCACCTCTACGGCGTGCCGTTCTACTACATCGAGTACGGCATCGCCCAGCTCGGGGCGCTCGGCCTGTGGCTCAAGAGCCTGGAGCAGGGCGAGGCCGCGGCCCTGGACGCGTACAAGCGGGCCCTGAGCCTGGGCGGGTCTCGTCCGCTGCCCGAACTCTTCGCGGCCGCGGATTTGCCGTTTGATTTCGGAGACGCGACCGTGGCGCGACTGGTCGAGCGGGTCGAGGCGGAACTGGACAAGCTGCCGGAGTGAGCAAAGGCCGGTACGCAGAGGCGCAGAGGGAACGCAGAGGCGCAGAGAAAGCAATGTCTGAGGAACTGCAATCCGAATCTTCTGGCACGTCCAAGTGTCCAGACTGCGGGTACGTGCTCGGCACTTTTCCTGCCGAACGATGCCCGGAATGCGGAAGCAAGCTTCGGCTGGCGTGGCAATCGAAGCACGCTCGCCAGTCTCTCTCGGGAACGCCGGGGTGGATTGGCTTGATTTTCGCCGTTGTCGCGGTGAGTGTCGTGATCCCGCACTTCAAGTGGATGCAACTCCGTTACAGTTATGACACGCTGTTCGAGTCGAGGCAGTTCCCGGCTGCCGGTGTTGCTGCAATCCTGAGTGTGGTGATGCTCGGTAGCGCGATTGGTTTCTTTGTGTCTCAGTGCCGTGCCGGCCGATCCCTCTTGAGCCTTCCGAGCCGGGTTTGGGGCGTACTGCTCGCGATCGCTGCGGGAGGGATGGCCCTCGCCGAGTTGTGGTACACCGCCATAATCCACGGCTGGCTTTGACCATCGCCAGGCACAAGGCAAAGTTCTAAACCTGGTCTTTCATCTCTGCGCCTCTGCGATATCTCTGCGCCTCTGCGTACAAAAAGCCTTTCTCACCACTGGCATGACCGAATAATCCCGCGTGAACCCCCACCAACGCCAACAGCTCGAGGCCCACCTCCGCTCGCTGCCCAAGGCTGAACTGGACAAGCTGCCGGAATAAGCTGCCCCTATGTCACACATTGAGGACAGACTTCGAGATCTCGGGTTCCAGCTCGGACCCGCCAAGGCGCCGGTCGCCAACTATCTCGGGTGCAAGCGTGTGGGCGATGTGCTGTACGTCTCCGCACGTGTGAGCGAGCTTCGTGGGGCTCTCGGCATCGATGTCACGCTCGAAGAGGGGAGGCTGGCTGCTCGCGAGACCGTGCTGGTCATCCTCGCGATTGTGAAGGATGCGGTTGGCGACCTCGACCGCATCGCCTCGGTTGACAAGATGATCGGGTTCGTCCATTCAGGACCCGGGTTCACGCAGCAGCCTCAGGTCATCGACGGAGCGTCTGATCTGCTCGTCGCGCTCTGGGGGGATCGGGGCCGCCACGCACGCACCGCAACGGGCGTTGCACAGCTTCCCTACGGTTCGGCCGTCCAACTCGAGATGACCATGTCGATGCATCCCGAGGCCTGACCCGCCTTGACGCGTTCGCGCTCCAACAATCCCGCGTGAACCCCCACCAACGCCAACAGCTCGAGGCCCACCTCCGCTCGCTGCCCACGGCCGAGCTGGACAAGCTGCCGGAGTGAGAAAAGGCCGGTACGCAGAGGCGCAGAGGGAACGCAGAGGCGCGGAGAATTCAAAGCACTGGATTCTGCCTCTCTGCCTTTCTCTGCGCCTCTGCGATATCTCTGCGCCTCTGCGTACAAAAAGCCTTTCTCACCACTGGCATGGCCGAATAATCCCGCGTGAACCCCCACCAGCGCCAACAGCTCGAGGCCCACCTCCGCTCGCTGCCCAAGGCCGAGCAGGACGCCCTCTTCAAACGCGCGGCCGAGCAACGCCGCGAATCCCAGAAAAAACAGAAGTCCGAACGCCGACGCTTCGAGGACCTCGACGCACCCCGCCCCGGCTCCACCAAACGCAAGTCCGACCCCGTCCGCCTCATCGCCCTCAAGCTGCTCGCCCAGGACCTCGCCCAGGGCAAGCACGCGGCCGACGAGGGTGGGCCCGACGCCGGCTCGCACGCGCCCGCGACGCAAGAGGGTGTTGTCGTCGCGGTCACCAAGCGCCGCTGCACCGTCCGCCCCGCGGCCGCGTTCGATCTGTCCGACCCGGACCGCCCGAACACGGAAGAGCAATGGGGGGGAGACATCGATTGCCGCCTCCCGGCCGAGCTCGCCGGGCGACAGCAGTCCGAGTTCTGCGTCGGCGACCGCGTGCAGTACTCGGTCCACGACGACGCCCGCACCGGCGAGCCCGAGATTGACCACGTCATGCAGCGCGACACCGTGCTGGCACGGCGCGACCCGCATACGCAGGAACGCCGTGCGATCGTCGCCAACGTGGACGCGGTCGTGGTGGTCGTGTCGGTCGTCGCCCCGCCGCTGCACCCGCGCCTGATCGACCGGTACCTCATCGCGATCGAGGACTCGTGGGTCGAGCGGGTGGGGGGTGCCGGGGGTGCCGGCTCGCACGCCGACGACCCGGACCCGGCCCAGGCGATCGTCGCGGTCAACAAGGCCGACCTGCTTGAGGGGCTCTCGCCCGAGGACCGGGACGCGGAGCTGGCCAAGCTCGAGCCGTACCGGGCGCTCGGCCTGCCGGTCATCCTCTGCAGCGCCACGCACGAGCAGGGGCTCGACGAGCTGCGCCACGCGCTGTCGGGCAAGACGGTCGCCTTCGTCGGGCACTCGGGCGTGGGCAAGTCCTCGCTCACCAACGCGCTCGACCCGCGCCTCGGCATCGCCGTGGGCGCGGTCGGGCAGTCGCACCAGCGCGGGCGACACACCACCACGTCGTCGCAGCTCCACGAGATCGCCCCCGCGGCCGCGGACGACGAACCGTTCTGGGTGATCGACACGCCCGGCATCCGCTTCTTCACGCTCGACGACATGACGCCCGCCGAGCTGCGTGACTCCTTCCCCGAGATCCGCGCCCACAGACGCGGCTGCAAGTTCAACGACTGCACCCACACCCACGAGCCCGGGTGTGCCGTGCGAGACGCCATCCACCCCGCCCGCTACGAGGCCTACACCCGCCTGCTCGATGAGCTCGAGACGGGCAGCGCCAAGCCCCCGCCCGAGCGCATCCGCCCGCACGCCAAGGACCCGCGTCCCGGCGACCCGATCGAGTGAGACTCGGATGTCCGCATGGGTTAGTGGGGGGAAGTGGTGGGGGTGCCACGGGTTGGCCGCAGGACAACCCGTGTTCTGTTCACGTCAACGCACGGGTTGCTCTTCGATCAACCCGTAGCACCCGCACGAGATACAGCACAACCAAAAAAGAGTGAGGCGGCGGGCGCCACGAGAGCACCCGCCGCCCCGCGATGTGGACGACCTTCCCCCCCCTTACTTTGTCCCCCGCGCTGCCCCGCCTGCAAGGGGGCAGGGGGGGTGGGGGGGGGCGGGGCTGCGCATCCCTCACGCGAGCCCCGGCACCCCTCTCTCCGCTCGCCACGCCCCGGAGACCCCGGGGGCGTGACGCTCACCATCTCGTCACCGCCCGAGGAACTGGTCCACGAAGCGGGTCAGATCGTTGTTCTCCAGCAGCCCGTTCCCGTTGACGTCCGCGGTCAGCGAGCCGGCCATGAACCGCTCGACCAGCTCGTAGACGTCGGCCAGATCGAGCACGCCGTCGTTGTTCAGGTCGGCCGCGTGGGCGGTGGCCCGCACGGTCAGCACCCGGTTCGCGTCCACGTCGAGGATCGTGGTGTTGGAGCCGTCCATCCATTCGATGCGCACCCAGTCGGCCCTGGTCGCGTCGCCGAGGCCCACGTGCGCCCCGATCTCGCCCTGCGAGCACATGTTGAACCCGCCGTCGATGCTGAGCAGTTGCTCCTCGCCGCCGGCGCTCACCACGATCGCGGCGTGCATGCCCATGGGCGGCAGCGAGTCGCGGGCCTGCGTGTCCAGGTCGATCCGCAGCCAGTTGCGGTCGGCGGGCACCGGCTGGCCCGGCGTGAGCAGCTGGTTCTCGTAGTAGTTCAGGAACTGCCCGACGTTGAACACGACCATGTCCTGATCGCCGTCGTTGTCGAAGTCCGCGTTCACCAGCCCGCGTCCCTCGCTGATGGTGTTGAAGCCCGACTCCTGGTACACGTTGCTGAACGCCATCGGCCCGGTCTGCTCGAACAGCTGCGGCGGCTGGTTGGCGAACGTCACCGGCCACCCGTTCACCTCGGCCAGGTCGAGGTCGCGGTCGTGGTCGAAGTCGGTCATCAGCACGCCCCAGCCCCATCGCCCGTCGGCCACGCCCGTCTCGTACGCGACGTTGGTAAAGGTGCGGTCCTGGTTCTGCATCATCAGCAGGTTGCCGGGCCCGTTGGTCGAGTCCCAGTAGATGCTCGAGACGTACCAGTCGAGGCGCCCGTCCTTGTTCAGGTCGCCCACCGCCGAGCCCATGCCGTTGGCGGTGGTCAGGTCGTCCACCAGCGCGGTGCGGTCGGCGAACTCGGGCACGCCCTGCTCGTTCAGGCCCTTGTTGACGAAGTAGCAGCTCGTGCCGGTGTCGGCGACGAGCAGCAGGTCCGGGCGACCGTTGCGGGACATGTCCACGAACCCGGGCACGAACCCGCTGACGCCGGTGAAGTTGAGCCCCCAGAAGTTCGTCACGTCGGTGAAGGTCCCGTCGGCGTTGTTGCGGAACATCCGGTTGCCGACCAGGTCCTGCGGATAGCCGCTGACGTACAGGTCCAGGTCGCCGTCCAGGTCCGGGTCGCCCCAGGCCGAGCCCAGCCCGACCGCCTCGCCCGGCAGCATCTGGTGCACGCCGGCCTGCGCCGCGACGTCGGTAAACACGCGCGAGCCGTCCGGCAGCAGATCGTTGCGGTACAGCTTGTGCTGCCCGTTGCGCTCGCCGGACGACGGGTCGCCGTAGCTGGTGACGAACAGGTCCAGGTCGCCGTCGTTGTCGTAGTCCGCGGCACTGCCCCCGTACCCGTAGTGACGCGTGCGGACGCCCCAGTCGCGTGATTTGTCCGCGAACCAGACGCGCTGCGTGGACGGGTTGATCCCCTGGTTGATGAACAGGGCGTCGTAGGTGTCGCCCCCGCCGATGACGTACAGGTCGGTCCAGCCGTCGTTGTTGAAGTCCGCCGCGACCCCGCCCGTGCCGTACACCGCCCAAGGGCGGCCGGCGAGCTGCACGTGCCTGAAGAGAATGCCAGCCGAGAAGGCCCGCTCCTCAAAGGCGATGGCGGTGGTGGGCTCACCGGCGGTTGCCGGCAACCCGACCACCATCCCGGCGCACACCGACAGCACGATCCCGTTCAACGATTTCCACATCGCAGAGACCCTTTACCAACATCACAACGACATATGAACGCACCCATAGCGGGGGGCGTGTGCCACATCGCCGTTCGCTTGTCCATGCCCCTCAGACAACACGGGGGCTGTGTTTCGAGGGCCTGAGAACCAGACCCCGTAGACCCACGCGGACATCGCCCGCGCTACGACGCAGACTACTCGAATCGTGCTATCCGTGCAAGAAACATACGCGAAATCTCGAAATATGTGAAACCTCTTCCGGGCAACATCCCGAACGCCACCCGGCCCGCCCGCGACCCGCTTCCGAACCCGGCCCGCCCTCCTACCTTTCGTGATGCCGGACATCCCGCACATGACCCCCGATCAGTTCCGTTGCCAGGCCGACCGCCTGCTCGACTGGGCCCAGCAGTACTGGGACTCGCTCGAACAGCGGAACGTCACGCCGCAGGGCGGGCCCGGCTCGGTGCTCGCGGCACTCCCGGACCGCGCGCCCGAGCGCACCCCGGACGCCGACTCCGAATGGGACGCCATCCGCGACGACCTCGACCGGATCATCGCCCCCAACCTGCTGCACTGGCAGTCGCCCCGATACTTCGGCTACTTCCCCTGCAACGCCTCCGGCGCGGGCACGCTCGGCATCCTCGCCGCGGCCGTCTTCAACGTCAACGGCATGCTCTGGGCCACCTCGCCCGCCGCGACCGAACTCGAGACACGCCTCCTCGACTGGTGCGCCCACGCCTTCGGGCTCCCCGACCGATTCCTGTCCACCCGGGACTCCCGCCAGAGCGAAGCGAAACGTTGGGGGGGCAGTGCGGGGAGGAGTGGGGGTGGCGGGGGGTGCATCCAGGGCACGGCGTCCGAGTCCACGCTCGTCGCCATGCTCGCCGGGCGAGACCGGGCACGACACGCCGGCGCACCCATCGACCGCCTCCGCGTCTACACCTCCGACCAGGCCCATTCCTCGGTCATCAAGGCGGCCATGATCGCGGGCCTCGCCCTCGGCCCAGACGACCGATCGCAAATCCGCCTCATCCCCACCGACCACGCCGGCGCCATGCGCCCCGACGCCCTCCGCGACGCGATGGCCGACGACCTCGACGCCGGCGCCGTCCCCTGCTCGGTCACCGCCACGCTCGGCACCACCGGCACCGAGGGCGTGGACCCCCTCCCCGCCATCGCCGACGTGATCGACGCGCTCTGCCCGGACCCCAAGCCCTGGCTGCACGTGGACGCCGCGTACACCGGCGCCGCCCTGATCTGCCCCGAGTTCCGCCACCTCGCCGACGGCATGGATCGGGCCGACTCCCTCTGCCTCAACCCGCACAAGTGGCTGCTCACCAACTTCGACTGCGACCTGTTCTGGACCGCCGACCGCGACGCCATCACCGCCGCCCTCAGCCTCACCCCCGAGTACCTCCGCAACGAGGCCACCGACGCCGGCGCCGTGATCGACTACCGCGACTGGCAGATCCCGCTCGGCCGCTCCTTCCGGGCCCTCAAGCTCTGGTTCGTGCTCCGCCACTACGGGCTCGAGGGGCTGCGGTCCTACATCCGCAACCACGTCGCGCTGGCCGAGTCGCTGGAGCAGCGCCTCGACGCCGACCCGAGGTTCCACCTCGTCGGCACGCGGCGCACCGCCCTCGTCTGCTTCCGCATGGACTCCGACGGGCACACCGAGGCCCTCGTCCGGGCCCTCAACGCGCGCGGGCGGATCTTCCTCTCCCACACCCGCTTCGTCGTGAACGGCGAATCCCGCTATGTCGCCCGGGTCGCCGTCGGCGCACCCCGCACCGAGGCCGCCCACGTGGACGAATGCTTCCAAGAGATCGACCGCGCCGCGACCGCCCTGCTCGCCTGATACCCTCAGCCCATGCCCCGGATCATGCTCACAGCCTGTCTCTCGCTCGCCGTGCTGGTCTCCTGCGGGTCCACGCCCGAGGCCAGCCCGATCCCGGTCGCCGCGTCGGGCTACACCAACGCCTTCGACGCCGTGCGCGAGGAGCTCCGCTGGATGGGCTTCGAGCTCGAGCGCATCGACGCTCGCGCCGGGGTCATCGAGACCCGTCCCAAGCCCACGGCCGGCCTCGCCACGCCCTGGGACACCGAGCAGTCCACCCCCGGACAGGAATGGGACGACTTCGTCAACGACCACCGACGCATCGTCCGCGTCACCTTCACCCCGACCGGGGCAGACTCAGGCGAGGCCGACGCGGTCCCGTCGGACACCGACACGCAGCTCGGCGTCGAGGTCACCATCTACCGCCTGCGCGCCCCCGGCTCGCGCATCGAGACCGAGTCGGTCTCACTCAATTCTGTGGCGGTGGACGTGCTCGCGCAAGAACGCGGCCTCGCGGGGCGCTACCTCACCCCCATCGGACGCGACCCGAGGCTGGAAGCCCGCCTCAGCGAGCGCCTGCGGGCACGCCTCGACAAAGCCCCGTCCTGAGTCGGAGCCCGTCCTGAGTCAGAGCCCGTCTTGAGACAGTCACTGTCCTGATCGAACCAAATTGGTGACGCGTTACGCGGGGGGCGTCAGCTTGCGAGCCTGGCCCACGCCGCTCGTGGCGGGCGTCCCGTCGCCCCGCACGACCTTGGCCAGCTCGTCGTGGGCGCTGCTGGTCCCGCTGGGTTTGGGGCTGGCCTCCGAGAACGGGCCCCGCACGCGATGCTCCTGGTCGAGGTAGCCCAGCGCCCGCGCCACGAGCTCGCCGCGGCTGGAGGCGTTCAGCTTCCGGTGCAGGCTCTTCACGTGGTCGTGCACGGTGTGCGGGCTGCGCTCGATCGTCTCGGCGATCTCGCGCACCGACAGCCCGAGCGTCAGGTGTTCGAGCACCTCCTGCTCGCGTGCCGTCAGCCAGCGCGTCTCGCTGCTCTTCTCGTGTCCCACCGCCAGCTCGGTCCGGGCCAGCAGCCGGGGCATCGCGGCCCGGAAGATCTCGATCTCGGTGGACTGGAAGCGCGGGCGACGCTCGCCCTCGCCCGTCAGCCCCACCATCGCGATCAGCACACGCCCGGGCTCGGTGCCACCGATCGGGCCGATCCCGATCGCCAGGTCACTTGTCTCCAGCCCGCCCCACAGTCGTTCCAGCGCCGTGTCGCGCCACGTCGGCACGCTCACAAGCTGGTTCGCCCAGTCCACCACGCACCGACCGTCGCCGATGGCGTGCGGCAGGCGGAAGCCGATGTCGCTCAGACGCTCGGCCCGGCTGCGGAGCTCGATCACCGCCTTGCTCTCGCCCTCGGTCCGCTCGTCCCCGGTCGTCGCCACCCCCGCCGCCTCGTGCGAGCGGATCGTTCCCGACGAATCGAGCGTTGCGATCAGCAGGCAGACGCGGCTGGGCGATTCGATGTGTGTCAGGCTCTCGGCCGCGCGGTCGCCCCAGTCCAGCGTCGCGACCGCTGGCAGCTCCAGCACGCGTTCTGTGACCCGAGCCATCCGCTCGAACGGGGGGATCGCCGTCCGATCGAGTTCCGCCGTCTGTTCGTGCATCGCTGACCGCCTTTCAATGCCAAGGCCGCCTGGCGGAACACAACCGGCGCCTCGCCGGAACAGGGGGACCGGTCCCTCCTGTCCGATAGTCTATCTCAACTATGCCTATTCCGGCGCGAAAGACCACCGGAAGCAGGGTTCTACTGCACCCCCTTTATCATCGGCCTGTCGGCACGCGCAGGCTTTCTTTCGGGTTGAAAAGATTGTGCCCGTGTTCTGGTCGGGTCTCCCGAATCTGGCCCACCTCGACACGCGCACGGCAAATTGGGTAATCTACCCCCGCCTCCATCTGACCCCTCCAGGCAGAAATCCCGGCATTTTCCCACCCGATTGGTGGAGTCGCTGGCCAGACGTCAGAATTGAGGCATCTTGATTGGACGGGTGTGCAGACCCGTGTGGTTCTCCAGTCTCGTGAATGGGCAAAGCAGAGCACGGACGCCGAGTAGGGCGATCCCTCCAGCCCAGTAGGGTGTGTTTATGTTTGGAGTCGCAGATTCAGCCCCGTCCATACTCGGCAGCCGGCACTGGCAGCCGGAGGTCATGGCCGGCCTCGATGACCAGCACCTGGTTGCCTGGTCAGACCGTCCGCGCCTCCGGGCCCGGTTCGCCGCGGAGCTCTACCGCTTCCTCTCCCACCAGCAGCGCGTCGAGACCGTCGTGCTGCACGGGCGCTCCATCACCTCGCTCGACCACCTGTGCGATCAGATCGAGCGACAGATCCCCGGGCCCGATCTCCATCGCGAGATCGACGGCCCGCACGGGCTGACCGAGCTGCTCCGCTCCAACGAGTCGTGGCCCGGCCAGCTCCCCCCGCGGGCCCGCTACCTCATCTGGAACGACGCCGACGTCCTGCTCCGGGCCGACCCGGAGCTGTTCTCTCGCGTGGTCGATGCCGTGCTCGGCGTCGCCGCCGAGTCCGAGTACTCCAACTCGCACCGCCTGCTCTTCCAGCGGTCGGTGTTCACCGGCGGCCCGAATCTGGAGCGGTACGCCCGCGACCAGAAGGGTCAGTTCCGCTGCTGGATGGCCGAGGGCTCCGAGGAGCCCTTCTGGAGGCTCGTCTCCGGGCTCGACAACCCGCCGGTGGTCACCAAGCCCGTTGACCTGCTCATGGAACGGAACCGACGCGAAACCGCCTGACCGATCACACTCCCCGCGACTGTTGCCACAGAACGCCCAGTCCCAACGGGGCAAACAAGACCGCCTGGCTTCCCGCAAGGGTCGAGCCAGGCGGTTTTTCTTGCGCCCTCCCCGCCCCCTCGCCTTGACCCACCAGCCCGCGCGGCGTTTGGTCTGCCATGCGCATCCTGGCCGGCCAGCACAAGAACAAGAAACTGCTCGGGCCCCCCGAGTCCGCCCAGACACGCCCGCTCCCGTCGGTCGTCAAGGGGGCGCTGTTCAACCTGCTCCGCGGGCACTGGGAAGGAGCACGCGTGCTGGACGGCTTCGCCGGCACCGGCTCCTTCGGCCTCGAGGCCCTCTCACGCGGCGCCGAGCACGTCGTCTTCTTCGAGAAGGACAAACGCGTCGCCAGCGTGCTCGAGAAGAACGCCCGCGCCATCGGCGTCCTCGACCGGTGCGAGATCGTCACCGGCGACGCACTCGGCCCCGCGGCCCTCGCCCGCTGCCCACGCCCCGCCGACATCATCTTCTTCGACCCGCCCTACCCCCTCGTCCGCGACCCCGAGCAGTGGCCCCGGGTGGCGCTCGCCTTCTCACGCCTCATCGACCGGCTCGCGGACACCGGGTTCGCCTGCCTGCGGACCCCCTCGCCCTTCTTCCACGTCGTGTCGGGGGGGACTCCTGAGACCGACGCCCCGCCCGCGGAGCCCGAGATCGTCGTCATCGAGGGCGAGGAGATGGTGGAGATGACCGACGAGGAGCTCGACGCCCTCGACGCGGCCGAAGGTTGGAACGAGCTGTTCGAGGGCCCGAAGAAGAAGCCGGAGCAGCGCGTGGACGTCTCACTGAAGCTCGACAACGCCGACGGCCCGGAGACGCACGTCTACCGCCAGACCGCCCTGCACCTGTACATGAAGAAGGGCTGCGGCTGACCTCGGTACACTCGGAGCGATGTCCTCTTCGACGCCCTCTTCTCCGCTGTACGACCAGGCACACACGCCCGCCGAGGCCGAGGCGTTCGGTCTGAACGAGGCCCAGCAGCGTGCGGTCGAGCACGACGCGGGCCCGCTGATCGTGCTCGCCGGGCCCGGCACGGGCAAGACCCGCGTGATGATCGCCCGGATCGAGCACCTGCTCACGCAGCGACACGCCGATCCCGAGTCCGTGCTGGCGGTGACGTTCACCAACAAGGCCGCTCGCGAGCTGGCCGACCGGCTCGCGGTGCGTATCGATCCGTGGACGGCAGACCTGGTCCGCACCTCCACGATCCACCGGCTGGGGCTCTCGATCATCACGTCCCACGCCGACCGGGCCGGGCTGCCGCCGACGCCCGAGCTCATCGACTCCTCCCAGCAGCGGCTGCTGCTCGAGGAGCTGACCGACCGGAAGCGTCTGTTCCGCGAGCTGGCGGCCTCCGGCATCCCCGCCGCGATCGAGGGGGCGACCAAGACCATCTCGCGTCTGAACAACGGGGCGGTGTCGCCGGAGGACGCGGTCGCGCACGCCGAGTCCCGTCTCGCGGAGCTCGAGTCCGACGGCTCGCCGGAGGCCCGACGCGCGCGGGCCATGCTGGCCCGCTTCCGCGAGGAGGCCGTGCTGGCGGGGCTGTTCCGCGATGCCTGTCTCGAGCGTGGCTGGGTCACCTTCGACGACCTGATCCGGCTCCCGGCGGAATTGCTCGAGCGTGACCGGTTCGCGGCGGATCTCTGCCGCGGGGCGGCGCGACACGTGATGGTGGACGAATTCCAGGACGTCAACGCGGCCCAGATCCGGCTGCTCGAAGCGCTCTGCCCGCCCGCGACCAACCCGGACCTGGCGGTGGTCGGCGACGACGACCAGGCCATCTACCGCTTCCGCGGGTCGGACGAGCAGTCCTTCACGCGCTTCCGGTCCGTCTGGCCCACCACCACCACGATCACGCTCGACACCAACTACCGCTCCACCCAGCCCGTGCTCGACGTGGCCAACGCGATCATCACGGGCGCGAGCGCCCGCTTTGCGCCCGACAAGGAGATCCGGCGTGATCGCGAGCACGCCGACACGCCGCCGCCCGTGCTCGCGATCCGCATCAAGGACCAGAAGCAGTCGGGCGAGGCGATCGCGACGGCGATCCTGCGGATGCGACGGGGCGAGCTGCACGCGGACAAGGGGATCGCCTTCTCCGACATGGCGGTGATGTGCCGCACCAACGGCGAGGCGCAGCGCGTGCTGGCGGAGCTGGAGGTCGAGGGCATCCCCGCGATCGCGGCACGCCGACCCAGCCCGACCGACGACGCGGCGGTGCAGGACCTGTTCGCCTGGATCGACCTGCTGGTCAACCCGACCGCGCCCGCCGAGGTTCTGCGACTGCTCACACGCCCGCCCGTCTCGGCCGAGCCGCAGCACGCGTTCTCGCTGGTGCGCGCCTTCCGAGCGGTCAGCTCGCGGGCCCGCCTGAGTTCCGCGCTGGATGACGCTCCGCCAACGGAGTCCGACGAGGACCCCTCGCCGACGTTCATCGCGTACCTGCGCGAGCACCACGCCGAGGACCCGACCGCGCAGTCGTTCCTGGCGATCGCCGAGGACCTGGCGCCGTACGCGGCGGAGGCCCGGGCCGACGAGGCGGTCCTGCGGATCATCCGTCGGGTGGGGCTGATGACGGCGGACCTGGTCAGCAGCGACCACCACCTGGCGCGGGCCGCGTCGGTGGCGGCGGTGCTGCGCTTCGCGCGCGAGCGGATGCCGCGCCTGGAGCAGCCACATGACCTGCGTGCGTTCTGGCGGTACTACCACCGCCTCGACGAGAAGGAGCGTGTCCGCTTCGACCCCGCCGGGGAGGCCCGGCTGGAGGTCGATGAGGACTCCAACCCCGAGGGCGTGAACGCGGTGAGCGTGGTCACGGCGCACAGCGCCAAGGGGCTGGAGTTCGACACCGTGTTTGTCGCACGGGTCGGGCAGCACGGGTTCCCGCAGGCGAACAAGGACAAGGACGGGGGCCTGCCCGAGGGGCTCGGCCCCGAGGACGTGTCCGGCCTCACCCAGCCGCAGCGTCACACCGACGAGGAGCGGCGGGTCTTCTACGTCGCCTGCACGCGGGCCGAGCGTCAGCTCGTGCTGGTCGGGACGGTGCCGAAGGACAAGCGGTCCAAGTCGTACATGAACGAGCTGCTGAATCAGCCCGGGCTGGTCGAGCCGATCGACGCGTCCGATCTGTTCCTGACCGGGGCCGCGCGGGACGAGCTGGAGACCGAGGCGCTCGAGTACAAGCAGCGGGAGAAGGCGCGCGACCTGCTCGACCGGGCCCGGGCCGAGGCCCGTCGGGACGCGGCCCGGGCGCTCACGCATTCGGAGCAGCACGACGGCGCCGAGACCCCGCCCGAGGTGCTGGAGACCCTCGCCGGCGCGTCCGCCCGCCTCCGGCTCATCGAGCAGGCCCGCCGCACCAAGACCGTCCCCGACTGGGGCGCGTCCGCCGGGCTGGCAGAGCTCGCGGAGACCATCCGGCACGCCCTGGTGGGAGACGCGGCGCCGTCGCGGCGCTATCCCGTCGCGGGCCCGCTCGATCTGTCCTTCTCCAAGATCAAGCTGTACGACACCTGCCCGCGCTGCTATTTCGTCGAGCACGTGCTGAAGCTGCGCGACCCGGGCAGCAGCGCCCAGCTCGTCGGCACCGCGGTGCACGAGGCCCTGCACCGCTTCTACACCGACTGGCAGGTCGCCGACGCCGAGGGCCGACCCACGCCCACGCTCGCCGACCTCCAGCGGATCGCGAAGGAGCTGTACCTCGAGTCGGTCCCGGCCGACCAGGAGGTTGACCCCGCCCAGCTCGTGCAGATGCGCTCGCAGCTCGACCGCTTCTGGGAGGACCACCACGCCGACGACCTGCACATCGCCGAGCTCGAGCGAGACGTCCGCATCCGCTGGGAGCTCGAGGGCGCCACGCACACCGTCCGGGTGAAGCTCGATCGCGTGGACCTGACGCCCGCGGGCGAGCGGATCATCGACTACAAGACCGGGCACCCGAAGAGCGACTTGGTCACGGTCAAGAAGACGGACCTGCAGATGGGGCTCTACATGCTCGCCCTCCGCCAGCTGCGCCAGGACCCGGAGCTGGACGGCACGTGCGAGTACTGGCTGCTCCAGTCCGGGGAGGTCGGGCCCATCGCCTTCGCGGACCTCAACGAGGAGAAGATTCGCGCCAGGGTCGATTCCGCCATCAGGGGCATTCTCGGGGGAGAGTTCGAGCAGAAACCGTCCGATTGCAGGGGTGTCTGCACCGTGCTGGACCCGCTCTGAGGCGTCCGGAGACCGCAGCTGATCGTCCGCCGGCCGGTACCACCCCGGACCGATTCCGTTTTCTCGTGACACGAACCCTGACCATCCTGGCCGCGTGCCTGATCGCCCTCGCGACACGGACGCTGCACGCGCAGGGCGAGACGCACACCGAGAAGCTCCCCAACGGGCTCACGCTCGTCGTGCGGGGCGTGGAGGACCCGGACGCGCCGGCCGCCTGCTGGCTCATGCTCGGCGTCGGCTCGGCCCACGAGCGTCCGGACGAGCGCGGCGCGGCCCACGTCGTCGAGCACCTGGCCCTGAGCGGCCCGGACCGGGGACAGCCGGGGCACGAGGCGGTCCGGGCGCTGGGGCTGCCCGTCGGCTCGAAACGCAACGCGTACACCAACCTCGAGCACACCGCCTACTGGGTCGTCGCCGAGCCCGAGCGACTCGGCAAGGCGTTGCGTGCCCTGGCGACGGTCCTCGAGCCCACGCCCGCATCGAGCGAATCCTTCGAGCGTGAGCGGGGCGTGGTGCTGGCGGAGTACGAGGAGGAATCGCCCGAGACCCGTGCCCAGCGGACGCTGCTCGCCGGCCTCTTCCCCGGCACCCCGCTGGACCACCGCTGGCCCTCGGTCGAGCCGGAGACGCTGGCCCGCCTCACGCCCGAGACGGTCAACGCGTTCCGGGCCCGCACGTACACGCCCGACGGCGCGACGCTGGTGATCGTCTCGGCCCTCGATCCGGGGCTGGTGCTGGACAAGGCTAAGGCGTCCTTCGCGCCCCTCAAGGGCCCGCCGGCGCCCGAGCGGTACGAGGGCCCCGCACCCCACACCCGAACCCCCCGCCCGCCGCGGGCCGTCCGGGCCGAGCACCCGGGGCTGAGCGAGACCGAGATCACGCTCGCGTGGCCGGGCACCTTCGGGGGTGAGTACTCGCTGACGCAGGCCATCGCGGTGCGGGTGCTGGGGGACCGGGCCGCCCGGGCGGCCCGCGAGGACCCCCGCTGGCCCGGCTCGGACCCGATCGCGATCGACGTGCTGCTGCCGGTCTCCGGTGAGCGTCCCGGGTCGAGCCTGCGCCTGGTCCAGCTCAGCGCCGAGTTCCCGCCGGACAGCGCCTCGCAGGGCCTGCGCCTGCTGTCGGGCGTGGTGGCCTCGATCAACGACGTGCCGGTGACCAGCGAGGAGGTGGACATCGCGATCCACGCCCTGCGTGCCCGCCTGGAGAAGCGTCTCGACCAGCGTGCCACGCTCTCGTCCTCGAGGCTCGCCTCGACGCTGGCGCGCGAGGCAGGCGACGAGGAACGCTCCCCGGCGCGACTGCTCGACCTGCTCAACGACCGGGCCGCGACGCTGCACCCCGAGCGGGTGTCGGACGCGGCCCGCCATCTCTTCGACCCCGAATCGGGCGTGATCGCGGTGCAGGGCCCGCCGGAGAACCTGCCCGGCTCGGTTGCCCTGCTGGCCGAGTACCGCCTCGGGCTGGCCGAGCGATCGGTCACCACCACCGCCCCGGAGGGCGCCCCGGCGCAGCCCCGCCCGACCGCGCTGCGCAGCGCCTCCTCGGGGGTGGAGTGGGTCTCGATCGATCCGCCCACCGGCGTGCTCGAGGCCGAGCTGCTCGGCGGGCTGCTGGTGCGGCACCGCCCCCTGAACCGGGGTGGGGGACGCGTCGCGGTCCGGTTCACGCTCGCCGAGCTCAACGCCGAGGCGGACGACGCCCCGCTGGTGCTCGCCGCCCTCCGCACGCTGGCCGAGACGCCCGACACGAGCTCGCCCGACGCCGAGGCGCTGCTGTCCGCGGCCCGGATCGCGGACCTGGACGTCCGCCTGGACCGGACCGACGACACCGTCTCGCTGCACCTGGTGACCACGCCGGGCGATTTCGGGCTCGCCGTGCGTCTGCTGGGGGCGATGCTGACGCACCCGAAGCTCGACGGGGCGGACGTGCGACGCTGGATGGAACGCGAGGAGGCCCGCGACCTGGCGACCGACCGCCAGCCCGACCGGCTCGCCCTGCGCACCATTGAAGACCTGCTGCGTGCCTCCGGAGAGCTCGACCGCGCCCCGCGCGCCGGCCTGTCGCGGCGCGACCCCGAGCACGCCTCCGAGGCCCTGGCGCGGGCGCTGGGCAACTCCGCGTGCGCCATCGGCGTCGCGGGTGACATCGACCGCGAGACGGCGCTCGACGAGATCTCGCACGCCTTCGCCGGCCTGCGCGTCGCTGCTGTGGCGGATGCGCCGGGCGATCCCGGCGCCGGCCCCCTCGCGGCCCCGGTCCGCGTCTCGGTGCGGGCCTCGCGCGACGGTGAGCGCGATGCGGACCCCGTGCTGGCGATGGCGTGGCCCGTCCCGCGCGACCTCTCGATCCGGGAGGTCCGCCAGCTGGTGGTGGGGACGTCCGTGCTGGCCAAGCGCCTCGAGGAGGCCGGGCTGACGCCCATCGACCGTCGCTACGACCTGGCGACCATCGCCTACGACGCCGCGTCGCCGCAGCGGGTGGCGCTGATGATCCTGACCGAAGCCCCCGCCGACACGCTGGACGACGCGCGTCGCACCGCGCTCGAGATCGCGGAGCGGCTCGCACGTCTCGGGCCATCGAGCGATGAGCTGGACGAGGCCCGGGCCAGGGCCGTCGCGGCGGCGGAGCGGTCGGCCAACTCCGAGTACTCGTGGGCGTCCCGCCTGGCCAGCGGGGCGTTGACCGGGGCCCCCCCGAGCGAGATCGCGCGGATCGTGTCCGACTACGCCTCGGTCACGGCGGTGGACTGTCGGGAGCGGCTCGACGAGGCCCTCGGCGCGACGCCCATCTCCGTGCTGGCCCGCCCCGGCGACGGGGACTGACGCCGACGGGCGGGTGGCCCGATTCGCACCGAGCTGGCCTCGAAAGGCGGAGGCCCCGAAAAGTGGCCCCGAAAAAAAGCCCCCAGCCGAAACGGCCGGGGGCTTGGCGGTGTCGCGAGACGCCCGTGAGGGCATCCCGCGTGGGGGGGCTTGGTTGGGCCCATTCTACTCTAAAGCCGCGGCTCCGGAAATGATTTCTGTCAATTCCGTCGTAATCTGGGCCTGGCGGGCGCGGTTGAACTGACGCTTCAGGGCGTTGCCCATCTTGCCCGCGTTGTCGGTCGCGGCCTTCATCGCGATCATTCGGGCGACGTGCTCGGAGACGACCGCGTCGTTGAACGCCTGGAAGAGCAGGCTGCGCACCGCCGCGGGGAGCAGCGAGCCAAGCAGCGTCTCGGCGTCGGGGCTGAACTCGTACACGCCGGCGCCGGAGTTCTCGGAACCCGCGCTCTCGGACGTGTCGAACGGCAGCAGCTGGCGGATCTCCGCCTTCTGCGAGCCGGCGGAGTAGTACCGCATCGAGACGATCTTCACCCCGGAGATGTCGCCGGCGGTGAACGCGTCGATGAAGTCGTCGGCCAGGCGCTGCACGTCCTCGTAGGCCGGCTTGTCGCCGAACTGCGTGTGCTGACGCGCCACCGAGACCCTGGCGAACCTCAGGGCGCTCATGCCCTTCTTGCCCACCACCTCGACGCGCGTCTCACTCTTGCTCGCCCGCTGGTGGCTCAGCGCCAGGCGGATGACCGAGCCGTTGTACGGCCCGCACAGCCCGCGGTCGGACGTCAGCACCAGCGTCAGCTCCGGCGCCGATTGGTTCGCGGCTTTGAGCAGCGGGTGCGAGGCGTCGTCGCCCGCGGCCGAGGTCAGCTGCGCAACGAGATCGTTCAGCGTCTCGTTGTACGGCTTGCCCGCGGTCGCCGCGTGCTGCGCCCGAGCGAACTTGCTCGTCGCGATCATCTGCATCGTGCGCGTGATGCGCTTGATGTTGCCCACCGCCTTCATGCGGCCCTTGATTTCGCGGCTTTTGCCCATAGGAGGGGAGTGTAGACCCCCCAAAAGCCCGCGGAAAGCGCCGGCAAGCCCGCGAAAGACCCCTTTCTGGGGCCCGAGCCGCGGACCGATCGCCCGTCCCCGCTCACGGCACGCAGGCGGGGCATCCGGGGGGCCGGTCGCGTGGGCGACCCGCCCTCAGAATCGTGCGGCGGTGGGGGGTGTCAGCCCCGGACCAGCCAGCGGTCAGTCGGTTTGGTCAGTGCGTTGATTCGGATCCGGTCGCGAGGTCACGCCGTCCGACTCCACGCGGAGTGGCCAGGCGCTGGAGAGTCCGGTCAGCCCGCGTCCGAGGTCTTCGGCGTGGGAGCCCGGGGTCGGAGCATTCGGGGTGTTGTCCACCGGCTCAGACATCGTTCACCTTCTCTCGCAGTCCCGCCGCCGAGCCCCGGGGTCATCCCGGCACGAAAGACACGGCGTGGGTCGCACCACACTTGCGATGCGTCGGATCAGCCTGCATTCGACCACATAACGGAGGACATTTCAACTTTTCAATTCGACATCGGACGACGAAAGGATTTCCATGCCGTCATACGCCAGACGGATCCCCTCTCCGAGGTCCGATTCGGTCGGCCCGTGGCGCACGTCGTGGGTCATGTGCACGAAGAACGTCCGATCAGCACCAACCCTCGACGCGATCCCCTCGGCCTGGCCCACCGTCAGGTGCGTCGGGTGGTGGCGGAACCGCAGGGCATCGAGCACGAGCACGCTCAGGCCCTCCAGGTGCCCCCACGTTTCGGGCGGGATCGCGCTCACGTCGGTGCAGTAGGCCAGCGGGAGCAGGCCGTCACGCGTCCCGTCGGCGTGCTCCAGGCGGAACCCGAGCACCGGGAGCCGCCCGTGCAGCAGCGGGAGGGGGGTGATGCGCAGGGCGTGCAGCTCGATGGGCTCCAGCGGGGTCAGTTCTCGGGCGATCAGCTCGGCGATGAAGCTCTTCTGCACGTTGGTGTGGGGCTCGAAGACGTGCCTGTACACCCGCTTGAGGCTGTCGAGCGTGTGGGCGTTGCCCCAGACGTCGATCGGCTCGCCCATCAGGGCGTTGAACCGTCGCACCTCGTCGAGTCCCCAGATGTGGTCCACGTGGTTGTGCGTGATCAGGATCGCGTCGCACCGGTCCAGCCCGGCGGTGAGGGCCTGCTGGCGGAGGTCCGGCCCGGCGTCGAGCAGGATCGTCCGCTGCTGGCCGTCGGCGTCGGTGAATCGGAGGCAGGCGCTGGTGCGCAGGCGGGCGTCGCGTGGGTCATCGCTGGTGCAGGTGGCGCAGTCGCACCCGATCACGGGGATGCCCGCGCTCGTCCCGGTTCCCAGAAACGTGAATCTCAGATCGCGTGCGGTCGGCATCGGTACACCGTAGCCGCACGGGCCGGGCGTGCGTGGCGAACCGCCTGCTCAGCAGCCGTCCAGGAACGCCGCGACGAAGGCCTGGATGTCGCCGGTGTCGAGCACGCCGTCGGGGTTGAAGTCCGCGGCGAGGTCGCTGGCGAGGAACAGCGCGACGAAGGCCTGGATGTCGCCGAGGTCGAGCACGCCGTCGTTGTTGATGTCCGGTCGGCAGGCGGGCGCTCGCAACGCGCCGGGCCAGAATCCGGGGCTGAGGGTGAACTGCCCGCCCGAGAGCGGCGTGGACGCGTCGTGCTGGCCGATGGTCCCGCTCAGGGTGTACGAACCACCGCTGCTGGTCCCGCCGCCGCCGTCGATGGTGTACCACTCGATCTCGTAGGGCTGGGCGGAGGCGGACTGGACCGCGACGGTCAGCACCAGAGCGGACAGCACGACCGTGACAACGTTGCAGCGCATGAGATCTCCCTTCGGACACCCGAGTCTAACGGATTGTGAGCGGGAGACCAAGCCGTATCTCACGTGGCGGTGGGGGGGGCGGGGCACAAAAAGAAAGCGGGCCCGCCGGAGCGGGCCCGCGATGGGATTGGGTTGCGGCTGGCGAGTTACGGGCAGCCGGCGAGGAAGGCGACCACGAAGGCCCCGATATCGCCGTTGTCGAGCACGCCGTCGTTGGTGAAGTCGGCGGACAGGTCACCGGCCAGGAAGAGCGTGACGAAGGCGCCGATGTCGCCGTTGTCGAGCACGCCGTCGCCGGTCACGTCCGCGGCACAGTCCTGCGGGGGATCGCAGGCGATCTGCGTGATCGCGAAGTTGTCCATGCCGGCCTCGACGACGTTCTGGCCGCCCTCGTCGGCCGCCAGGAAGCGGACGCGACCGTTGGCGGTCAGCCCGATCTCGGCCTCGATGTCGATCGAGTCGGAGATCCAGGCGTCCAGGGCGGAGTTGTACGTCCGCACGCGGGTCCAGCTGGAGCCGCCGTTGGTGGAGACCTCGACGAACAGGCCGTCCTCGGGGGTCAGCGTGCCGTTGGCGATGTCGCTGATCCAGTAGTCGTACGACACGAAGCCGGGCGACGACAGGTCGAGGATGGGGCTGGTCAGGATGGTGGTGCCGTTGTCCACGTCGGTGTTGGTGGTTCCGGCGTCCCACCCGGTCAGGAAGGCGTTGCCCGAGCCGTCGGAATCGGTGGCGGGGTCACCGCGCCCGTTGCCCTGGGGGAGGTTGCGGGTCCAGCCGCCGGAGAGCTGCGCCGTGACGCCGCTGACGGTCCAGCCCAGGTCGCTCTCGGCGTTGTCCTGGAAGGCCACCACCGAGCCGGTGGAGACGAGCGCGTCGTAGCTGGAGCCGTCGGCCGGGAGCGTGAAGCTCTCGCCGCCGGTGGAGTCGGCGCTGAAGGAGTACGACACGTTCTCGCCGCAGTTGACGGGCGGGAAGGCGAACTCCCAGGTGTCGCCGCCGACGTTGGTGCCGGAGATGAACTGCACGTTGGCGCCCTGCTGGACGCGCATCTGCACGCTGCCGGCATCGACGGACGTGCTGTTGGCGACGATGTCGATCTGGGCGGTGTCACCGCCCGCCGGGTCGAGCGTGGCGGGGGTGCTGACGGGCGACAGGTCCAGGTTCTCGAGGTCGAGCCCGAGGACGAACAGGCCGCGTTCGATGTCGGAGATGACGATGGTGCCCGAATCGAAGAACGGGTAGTTCGACCAGTTGCCGTTGAAGGCCGCCGAGTCGGAGCCGGGGAAGGAGTCGAACCAGGCGATCTCAACAGGGCTGAGGGGGTTGCCGGAGATGTCCAGCACGCGCAGCCCGGAGCGGTAGTTGGACTGGTACATCAGGCCGTCCTTGATGTACAGGTTGTGGTCGATCGAGGGCAGGCCGGTGGTCGAGGTGCCGACCTGAGAGGGGTTGGCCAGGTCGCTCACGTCGATGATGCGGGTCGTGGTGGTGCTCACGAAGCCGTTGGCCTCGTCGAGCTCGTCGTTGAGGTACAGGTACTGGCGGTCCTCGCTCAGCCACACCTGGTGGCTGTAGCCGGGGGTGGAGTAGAACAGGGTGGAGAGCACCTGCGGGCTGTTCGGGTTGGTCACGTCCACGATGCGGAGGCCGGTGTTCGTGGAGCCGTTGCCGAAGCCCGAGGCGCAGAACGCGATCTCACGCCCGAGGTACGAGCCCGCCTGCGGGTCGCCCGGGTTGATGGTGACGACCTGCGCGTCGTGCACGTACATGTCGGTCCAGCCGCCGTCCACGACCGGGGCGGTGGGGTTGGAGATGTCGTGGTGGATCAGGCCGCCGCTGCCGAGGTTGCCGCCGACCACCCAGAGGGTGCCGGCCTGCTCGTTGGCGACGATGTTGTGGCTGCTGGAGTGCCCGCCGTTCTGCACGTTGCCGAGCAGGGTGACGTTGCCGTTGTCGATGTCGGACAGGTCCATCACCTGGATGCCCAGCCCGCCCTCGGAGACGCCGTAGGCGTACTGCCCGATCACCTTCACGTCGTGCCAGGAGCTCTGCACGGAGGAGATGACGGCCACGATCTGGGAGTTGGCCGGGTCGGTAACCTCGACGAACCCGTACCCGTTGCCCAGGCACATGATCGCGTACTCACGCCCGCTGAGGCTCGTGTACCCCCAGACGTCGGTGCCGTTCGAGGAGTTCAGCCCGAAGGTGTTCAGGGGGAAGTTCGCGTAGCAGACCATGTTCAGCGAATCGAAGGAGTTGTCCCGGGTCACCGGGTCGCCCAGCCGATACACGTCGCCTTCCACGGCCGGCACGCGGTCCGCGAGTTTCCGCCAATCCTCGTCGTGGGCGATCACAAAGCCCGCCGCCGCGACAAGTCCCGCGACACCGATCAAACCTGCCGTCGTGCGTGCACGCATTGCTGCTCCTGACATCTCTGGATGGTGTTCAATCACTCAAACCCGCGGCCGCCAAGGTACGTACACCCCGGAAAAGACCACATCTACCGCGAGCCCTCTACGATACATATACCCCAACCGGTCCATGAACGCGAGGAAAACATGCCCAATTTGTCACGCCCACTCCCGATTCTGATAGCGCTTGCAACCGCTTTCATAGCCCCCGGGCTCCTCGCACAGCCGGATGACGCCAACACGACCGCCGGGTCCGATTCCCAGCCCGACGCCCAGGATTCGCAGACCCCCTACCCCTCCATCCTGCTCGTCGAGCCCGAGAAACACCCCACCGTCTCCCTCTCGTGGCACTCCCGCTCGCGTGGGCTGGTCCGGTACGCCGCCGAACTGCCCTACAACATCGACGCGCTCCGCGTCCACCTCGACGACAACGTCGAGGCCTTCGCCGCCGTCGGGGGCACCCGCATCTCCAAGGCCGCGGGCCACCCGCAGGGCAGCGTGGTGAAGGCCGGCTTCTACAAAAACGACCCCGGCGCACCGTGGTTCTCGGACATCGACACCTCCATGCCCATCACCATCACCGTCCGAGGCGTCCGCTTCAACCAGCCCGTTGACCTCCACACCGACACCGCCCTCCTGCACGCCAAGTACGCGCCCGAGGACCTCGAGTCCTGCGGCCTACCCGGCGACGCACGCGAGTGCTTCGCCACCGGCTCGCTCACCGAAAACCTCAACCGACGCGTGCGACCCGGCATCGACACCACCCTCGGCGCACTCGCCTCGGCCGGGGACGGCTCCGTCACCGCGACCCAGGACTCCGACGGGCTCGTGAACTACACCTTCACCTTCCCCTACGCCATGCTCCGCAACCTGCAGGACCCCTGGTTCTCCACCCTCCCGGGCACCTTCCTCGAGCCCTACCACTTCCACGTCGAGTTCCAGGTTCTCAAGGCCGGCGCCGAGCCGCTCGACTGGGTGCAGCTCAACCGCAACAACGACGCGCTCCGCGAACGCCTCGAACGCGAGGGCTCCTTCTCCGTTCCCGGCACCGTCTACCCGCCCGAAGCCCCCGAAGACTTCCAGCCCAAGGACGCGCCCCCACCCGAGGACAACGCCGAGCCCGAAGAAACCGAGACCTAACCCCCTCCCTCCCCACACACACACACATTGAGCCCGGAGCGCAAGCGACGGGCCACGCGGGCTCGCACACAACACCTCAGGCCTGAGACATTCCCCGCCACCCCCAACGAGCCCGGAGCGCACGCGACGGGACAGCGTTCTTTACCCCGCCCCCGCCGCCTCGAGCGCCGTCTCCAGCAACCGGTTCACACCCTCCGCGTCCGTCGCGCTCGCCGGCGCTTCGATCAGGCGACGGTCCGGCCCCACCAGCAGGATCCGGGTCGGGTGCAGGATGTTGGCGATCGTCGTGCCGTCCAACGCCGTGACCGGGTCGCTCGCCCGGCGCACCAGCGCGTACCCCAGCATCTCGGCCAGCAGCGCCTCGACCAGCGCCGGGTCCCCGGTCGCGAAGGTCCACCGCTCCGGATCGGCGTTGTAGCCCTGGGCGTAGCTCGAGATGACTTCGGGCGTGTCCCGCACGCCGTCCACGGAGATGCTCAGCAGTTTCACGCCGGTCCCCGCCGTCGCCTCCTGCAGGTCCTTCATCTTCGCCGAGATGATCGGGCACGGCCCGGGGCAGCTCGCGAAGAAGAAGCTCAGCAGCGTCACCTCCCCGTCGAACGCCGCCTCCGTCACCGGGCGACCGTCCGCCCCGGTCAGGCTGAACGGCGGCACCCGGAACTGCGAGTACGGGTTCGCCGGGTCCACCCCGGTATCGACGTACGGGGCCTCCTCGCCGGTGCGCTGGTCGGGCACGCGCTCGTTGTTGGGCAGCCCGCGCGTCAGCAGCGCCACCAGGGCGCCCACGCCGGCGCCGGCCGCGAGCAGCCCGCCCAGCATGATCGGGAATGTCAGTCGGTCTCCTGCCATGTGCACATCCTACCCGCGCGCGATCACGCGATTACTCCGCCACCTCGCGCTTCAGCTCGCGGCTCATCAGCAGACCGATCGCGTCCACCGGGTCCAGCCCGTCAAACAGCACGCGCCGCACCGCCTCCGCGATCGGCATCTCCACCCGGTACTTCCGCGCCAGGTCGATCACCGACGACGTCGTCGCCACGCCCTCGACCACGAACGGCGACTTCGCCAGGTACCCGCTCAGGGTCTCCCCGCGCCCCAACGCCTCGCCGCACGAGCGGTTCCGCCCCTCCGGGCTGAAGCACGTCGTCGCCAGGTCGCCCACCCCGCTCACCCCGCTGAAGGTCGCGGCGTTGGCCCCCATCGCCACCCCCAGACGCGTGATCTCCGCCATCCCGCGCGCCAGCAGCGCGCTCTTGGCGTTGTTGCCCGCCGCCAGCCCGTCGATGATGCCCGCCGCGATCGCGATCACGTTCTTCGTCGCCCCCGCCAGCTCCACCCCCAGCAGGTCCGGGTTGGTGTACACCCGCAGGAAGCTCGTCGAGAACAGCCGCTGCAGACGATCCGCGAACGCGTCGTCGTCGCTCGCGATCGTCACCGTCGCCGGCAGCCCCTTGGCCAGCTCCGTCGCGATGGTCGGGCCCGAGAGCGAGGCCAGCGGACGCGGCGCCCCGTCCGGGTCGTCCTCCAGCACCTCCGCCACGATCTGCGTCGGACGCAGCAGCGTCCCGTTCTCGATCCCCTTCGACACCGACACCACGCCAACGCCCTGCGGCACCACACCGCGCAGACGCACCCACGCCTCCCGGATGAACTGCACCGGCACCGCGTTCACGATCAGCGTCGCCCCCTCCAGCGCCTCCCCGTCGTGCAGGCTCACCCGCGCCCCCTCGGGCAGCCGGAAGCCCGGCAGCTTGTCCGATTCCCGCATCTGGGCCAGGCGCCCGACCTCACCCTCGTCGTGCCCCCACAGCCGCACCTCGGGCGTCTCGCCCCCACGGTCCGGGCTCATCAGGATCGCGGCGCAGCACAGCCCCATCTGCCCCAGCCCCAGCACGCACACCCGTTCCTGTCCGCCCGCGTCGCTCATCACGCTCCCAACCCGGCCACGCCCGACGGGGCCGACCGAAAAACCGGCACGGCACACGCGAACCCGCGCCACGCCGTGTTCGTAGCGTAGGGGCAACCCGAGCGCCCGGGGTCCGCCCGGACACGGCGTAAGGGATCTGCAAGGATTCGCTCGCCCCGCGGGAACACCCGCTCCCGGGCGGGCGTTCGCACCCACGGGGGCTACCATCCCCGCCCACGATGGCCTCTTAATGCCGGATCGCTCGATCCCGGCCCGGAGCAGTGGGGGGAACCAGCAAGGACTCACACCCATGGCCGACACCCACACCCACGCCCACGACTCCGACCTCGGCATCGACTGCTGCTCGCACCACGAGATCGAGATCGACCGCTACATCCTGCTCTACCTCGTCGGCGGCATGCTCGCCCTCGTCTCGCTCATCGCCGGCTGGTTCTTCGGTCGCGAGCAGGACACCATCACCGTCATCCCGGCGGTGCTCGGCGCCCTCATGCTCGGCTTTCCCCTCTTCAAGTCCTCCTTCGATGAGATCATCAAGCGGAAGGTCTCGTCCTCCTCGCTGGCGGCGCTGGCCATCCTCGCGGCCATGGCCGTCGAGCAGTACGTCACCGCCGCCTTCCTCGCCTTCATCCTGCTCGTCGCCGACCAGATCGTCCGGCGCACCGCCTTCGGCGCCAAGGCCGCGATCGAGGGCCTCATGAAGCTCACCCCCGATGTCGCACGCATCGTCGAGAACGGCTCCGAGCGTGAGATCGAGGCCAAGTCCGTCACGGTCGGCCAGATCGTCCGCGTCCGCGCCGGCGAGAACCTGCCCATCGACGGACGCATCATCGCCGGCTCCTCACTGATCAACCAGGCCTCCCTCACCGGCGAGGCCGAGGCGGTCGAGGCCGAGGTCGGGCGCGAGGTCTTCGCGGGCACCTCCAACCTCACCGGCAACATCGACATCGAGGCCACCCGCGCCGGCGACGACTCCTCCATCGAGCAGGTCAAGACCCTCATCCGCGAGGCCGAGCAGGCCAAGTCCGAGCGACAGCTCCTCATCGAGCAGGTCGCCAAGTTCTACGTCCCCGTGGCCCTCTCGCTCGCGGCCCTGGTCTACTTCCTCGCCCGCTCGTCCTCCGACGACGACGTCGCCGCCCGCGCCGGCCTCACCGCCGTCACCGTGCTCGTCGTCACCTGCCCGACCGCGCTGCTGCTCTCCAGCCCGTCCGCCATGGTCGCCGCGTTCGCGTCCTCGGCCCGCCTCGGCGTCCGCGTCAAGGAGACCACCTACCTCGAGGCCGCGGCCAACATCGACGCCATCGTCTTCGACAAGACCGGCACCATCACCTCCGGACGCTTCGAGGTCTCCCGCCTCGCACCCGCCGAGGGCGTCGAGGGTGCCCACCTGCTCCGGGCCGCCGCCGTCGGCGAGCAGCACTCCAACCACCCCCTCGCCCAGTCCATCCTCCGCACCGCCAAGCAGGCCAAGGTCGCCTACGAGGACAACGGTCGCTTCGAGGAGGTCCACGGGCGCGGCGTCAAGGCCGAGACCGCACTGGGCACCCTGCTCGTCGGACGCGCCTCCTGGATCCTCGAAGAAGCCCCCGGTGCCGAGCACGCACTCCGCCAGGCCGAGAAGAAGATCGACGGCATGTCCGGCGTCCACGTCGTCCAGGACGGCAACTACCTCGGCGCCGTCGGCCTCGAGGACCGCGTCCGCGACAACGCCCGACGCACCATCGACCGCGTCCGCGACCTCGGCGTCCGCTTCGCCGCCATCTTCACCGGCGACCGCCTCTCCGTCGCCGAGCGCGTCGGGCGACAGGTCGGCGTGGACGGCGTCGAGGCCGAGTGCCTCCCCGAGGAGAAGCACGAGCTCATCAAGGACATGAACAAGCAGGGCTACCGCGTCCTGATGGTCGGCGACGGCATCAACGACGGCCCGGCCCTGGCCGAGTCCGACGTCGGCGTGGTCATGGGCCGCTCCGGGTCCGACGTCGCCGCGAACTCCGCCGGCGTCGCCCTCATGACCGACGAGCTCAACCGCCTCCCCTTCCTCATCGAGCTCTCGCGGCGCACCCGCGGCATCATCACGCAGAACATCGCCGTCTCCATCCTCATGGCCATCATCGGCCTCGTCCTCGCCGCCACCGGCACCTTCGTCTCGCTCGGCTCGTCCTCCGCGGCCGCGGGCCTGGGCGTCGGCGTCGCCGCCCTCTTCCACTTCGCTCCCGACGTCTTCGTCATCGGCAACTCGTTCCGCCTCTTCCGCTTCGGAGAGGACTTCCTCGCCGCCGAGGCACGCGCCACCCAGCAGGCCGAGGGCGCCCAGCGCCTCCGGCGCGAGGCCTCCGTCCGAGGCCTCGGCACCACCCAGCCGGCGTAAACCCCCTCTCCCCAACCGGGGGAAAAATCGCCGATCAGCGGGCGGACGAGGCATCGACGGCTCCGCAACAATCAGAATGGAGCCCGGAGCGTCAGCGACGGGCCGCGCGACCAAGCCGACTGACCACAACCCGCCATTCCACCGCCAAAGTTTCCGATGTACATGCGGCATGGGGCACACCCACCCGCGTCGAAGCATCCACTCCCCTCCGCCTCCGGATTTCTCCCCCCTCCACGCATCGGGTCGCTCCGAGCCTCGAACCCACCCCCGCAAGTCCCCTCATACACGACTGTTCGGGGCCGTCTACGCCCCGTGGCGAATCGCCGCGCACACCCGAAAGGATGAACCGATGACCACCACCGCCGACCAGACCCAGACCTGGCCCGACCTCGCCATCGGCCTGTACGACCGCCTCACCGGTCGCAACGCCGAGATCACCTACGCCTTCCACGACATGGACGTCAGCGTCCCCTCCGGCACCGGCGACAACGCCACCCACGCCAACTGGAAGCTCGACGGCAAGCTCTCCATCACCACCACCAACAACGGGTGAGCGCGCACGAATCCCAAAGCCTGCGACTCTCGGGCGAGCTCACGCTCACCCGCGCTGACCGCGCCGCCGTCCGCGTCGAAGGACGCGCCGACCGGCTTGCCATCCACGCCGACTCCCTCGCCGACCTCCGGGCCGCCGGGGGCCTCTTCGCCTCGTTCCGGTCGTCCCTCCCGAGCCTCGACCCGTCCCGGGCGCCGTGGTGGCCGCCCGCCACGGTCCTGCTCGCGGGGCGACCCGTCGCCGAGATCGACCCGCAGGGCAACGCTTCTCTGCTCGCCAGGCTGGTCTGTACCATGACGGGCATGCCGGTCACGCGACTGCGTCCGCTCGCCCTTCTCCGCGCCACGCTCGGGTAAATGACCTTCACCAACACCATCCCACCCGGCTCGACCCTGCTCGTCACCGGCGCGACCGGCTACGTCGGCGGCCGGCTGGTTCCGCTGCTGCTCGACAAGGGCTACCGCGTCCGCTGCCTGGCCCGCACGCCCCGCAAGCTCGAGGACCGCGCCTGGGCTGACCGCGTCGAGATCGTGCAGGGCGACGCCGAGGACCCCGAGTCGGTCCGCAACGCCATGCGCGGGTGCGACGGCGCGTACTACCTCGTCCACTCCATGCGCTCGAGCCGGGACTTCCGCGAGCACGACCACAGCCTGGCCCAAACCTTCGCCGACGCCGCGACCGCCGAGGGCGTGCGCCGCGTGGTCTACCTCGGCGGGCTGGGCGAGACCGGGGCCGACCTCTCGCCCCACCTCGCCTCGCGCCGCGACGTCGAAGAGGTGCTGCGCACCTCCAGCGCGCAGGTCACCGTGCTCCGGGCCGCGATCATCCTCGGCTCGGGCTCGGCCTCCTTCGAGATCCTGCGCTACCTCGTCGAACGCCTGCCCGTCATGGTGACGCCGCGCTGGGTCGATACCGAGTGCCAGCCCGTCGCCATCCGCACCGTGCTGCACTACCTGACCGCCACGCTCACCACGCCGGAGACCGCGGGCGAGACGCTCGACATCGGCGGGCTCGACGCGATGCCCTACAAGGACCTGATGCGCACCATGGCCGAGGAACTCGGGCTCCCGCGCCGCCTCATCATCCCGGTCCCGGTGCTCACGCCCAAGCTCTCGTCGCTCTGGATCGGGCTGGTCACGCCGGTCTCACCCCGCATCGCACGCCCGCTGGCCGAGGGGCTGCGCAACCGCGTCGTCTGTCGCGACGACCGCGCCCGCACGCTGATGCCCTCCGACGACCCCGAGATCCCGAGCACCGCCCGCCTCGCCATCCGCAACGCGCTGAGTCACATCAACGCGCGCCAGGTTGAGACCTCGTGGTCCGCCGCCGGACCCATCCCCGACGCCGGCCTCCCGACGGGCGCCGACCAGCCCGGCGCCCCGCAGCCGGGCGACCCCGACTGGGCCGGCGGCACCGTCTTCACCGACCAGCGCTGCATCGCCATCGACTCCGACCCGCAACGCGTCTTCGACGCCGTCTGCCGCGTCGGCGGCGGGCACGGCTACTACGCCGCCGACCTCCTCTGGCGCGTCCGAGGCTGGATGGACCAGTTCATCGGGGGACCCGGACTCCGACGCGGCCGGCGCGACCCCGAGCACGTCCGCTACGGCGAAGCGCTCGACTTCTGGCGCGTCACCGGCATCGACCGCCCCGAGCGCCTCCACCTCACCGCCGAGATGTGGGTCCCCGGCACCGCCACACTCGAGTTCACCACCGACGCGGGCGACGGCCAAAGCAACGACCACGAATCCACCGCCCTCACCATGACCGCCCGCTTCCGCCCCAGCGGCCTGCTCGGGCTCGTCTACTGGTACGCCGTCCTCCCCCTGCACCACGTCGTCTTCCGGGGCATGCTCCACGGCATCAAACGCGCGGCGGAGACCCCGCCACTCGAGCCCGAAGCGTCAGCGACGGGCCACGCGGACCGGTAAGACACCCCCCTCCCAACCCGCCCTACTTCCGCACCGGCATCAGCCGCTCAAGAAACGTCCGCTTGAACCGGCTCTCCGGGTTCTCCGGCGAGTTCACGGGCGACTGGATCGCCCCGTCCGCCCGGTCCACCCGCTCCACCGTGATGAAGGCCGCGGGCGCGTGCTCGCGGAGCAGTGTGCGGATCTCCGGCACCCGCCGGCGCTGGATCACGCTGAAGCTGACCTCCACCGGCCCCTTCTGCCCGCTCCCCTCGATCCGGGTCACGCGCAGCCCCTTCTCGCGCAGCATGTCCGCCACGTGCACCTCGGAGTCCGGGTTGATCACGCGGATCATCCGCAGCCCGACCGCGATCCGGTCCTCGACCGTCATGCCCACCAGGATGCCCGTCGCGTACCCGCCCGCGTACCCGATCACCGCCAGCGGGTTGGTCAGGTACTTCATCACCCCGCCCACCGCCAGCACCCAGATCAGCACCTCCACGAACCCCAGCACCACCGAGATCTTCTTGTACCCCGACACCACGAAGACCGTGCGCACCGTGCCGATCGACACGTCGCAGATGCGGGCCACGAAGATCAGGATCGGGACGAACCAGGGCACAGGCGCTCCTCCGACACACGACGCTCGGCGAGCGCAAGCGTAGACCGCCCACCGCCCCGCCCTCCTTCCCCGCACCCATACATTCCGTGCGCGCACTCGACGGACTGTGCGCGCGCCGCCGCCCACCCCGACCCGAATCGGACCAAATGTTCCACGTGGAACATCCCCCCTCGCCCGGGGCGTGATACTCGGACGGACCCGCCCCGCTAATCTTCATCCATGCACTCACCCACCGCCGAGCTCCTGGCGCCCGACGTCGAGCTGCTGGTCCAGAACCAGCAGTGGCGGGACGTGCGTGAGACGCTGTCGAGGCTCGAGGCCGCCGACGTCGCGGAGGTCATCGACACCATGCAGCCGCACGAGGACGCGGCGATGGCCTTCCGGATGCTCCCGCGCGAGCTGGCGGCCGACGTCTTCGCCCACTTCGAGCCCGACAAGCAGGAGAACCTGCTGAACCTGCTCGGGGGCGACCGGGCCGTGCGACTGGTCGAGTCGCTGGACGCCGACGATCGTGCGGCCCTGCTCGAGGAGATGCCGACCGAGGTCTCGACCGCCCTGATCGCCAAGCTCAGCCCGGCGTCGCGCCGCGTCACGCAGGCGATCCTGGGCTACCCGGAGGAGTCGGTCGGTCGCCTGACCACGCCCGACTACGTGCGGGTCCGCCCGGAGTGGACCTGCGCCGAGGCGATCGAGCACATCCGCCGGTTCGGGCGCGACGCCGAGACGGTGCACTGGCTGTACGTGATCGACCACGAGCGCAAGCTGCTCGACGACATCCACCTGCGCCGGGTGCTGCTGGCCGACCCGGAGACGACCATCGCGGACGTGATGGACCACGAGTTCGTGGCGCTGGACGCCCACGACGACCGGGAGGAGGCGGTCCGCATGATGGCCCGCTACGACCGGACGGCGTTGCCGGTGCTCGACTCGCGCGGGCTGCTGCTGGGCATCGTGACGGCCGACGACGTCGCGGACGTCGCCGCGGAGGAGTTCACCGAGGACGTGCACAAGCTCGGCGGCCTGGAGGCGCTGGACACGCCCTACCTCGCGACCGCGGTGCGGGACATGGTCAAGAAGCGCGGCGGGTGGCTGGCCGGGCTGTTCCTGCTGCAGATCGCGACCATCTTCGTGATGACGTCGTTCGACGAGGCGCTGGAGAAGGCGGTGATCCTGGCGGTGTTCGTGCCGCTGATTATCTCCTCGGGCGGGAACACGGGCACGCAGGCGGCGAGCCTGCTGGTGCGCGCGATCGCGCTGGGCGAGGTGACGTTCGCCGACTGGGTGCGGGTGGCGGGCAAGGAATTGCTGTCGGGCCTGCTGCTGGGGAGCGTGCTGGGGGTGCTGGGGGTGGGCGTGGTGCTGGGGCTGGACGCGGTCGGGCTCGCGTCGAGCGAGCACTCCGGGCGGGTGGCCTTCGTGGTGGGCACGTCGGTGGTGGGGATCGTGATCTGGGGGACGCTGATCGGCTCGCTGCTCCCGCTGGTGCTGCACAAATTAAGGCTGGACCCGGCGACGTCCAGCTCGCCGCTGGTGGCGACGCTGATGGACGTGAGCGGGCTGACGATCTACTTCGCGGTGGCGCTGCTGCTGCTGAGGGGGTCGCTGCTGTAGGCGAGCCCCCCGCGGGTCTCAGACCCCGGCGTAGGCCTGATCGGCGGCGTCGAACTGCTTCTTCGCGGCGTTGTACTTGCTCTTGGCCCGGACGGTCAGCTCGCCCATGCGCTTCAGGGACTCCTTGATCTGCTTGTCGTTCTTGAGGTCCTTGGGGACGCGCTTCATGGCGTTCTTCATGGTGGCCTCGGCCCGCTTCATCAGGGGTTCCATCGCGGCCTTGCCGCCGCTGACCTTGGTGTAGTAGACGTCCACGGCGTCCTTGAGGGCCTCGGACTGCCCGCCGTCGTTGTAGCGTTTGATGGCCTTGCTGAGGTCGTCGCAGCTCTTCTTGGCGGCTTCGGCCTGCTTGAGCATGGGGTCGAGGTTCTTGTAGAGCGTGGCGAGGGTGGTCTTGCCCTTGGGCTTGGTGAGGTCGTTGAGCACGTGCTGCTTCAGCTCGTCGCCGCCCTTGGCGAAGGCCTTGGCCTGCTCGGCCATGCCCGAGATCTCCTCGGCGAGCTCGCCGACCGCGTCGCGCTGGTTGATGCACGTCGTGCCGTTGTTCACCGCGGTGGTGAAGGTCTTGGCGAGCTTGGTCAGCTCCTTGGAGTACACCGCCTTGGACTTGTCGGAGAAGCCGTAGCGTTCCTGCGTCGCCTTGGCGTTGAGGCGGTTGCGGTCCTTGAAGTACGGCTCGAGCACCTTGTCGTAGAGCTTGGAGGCGTCGGAGTGCAGCTTGGCGGCGTCCTTGGCGAACTTCTCGATGAGCTTGGCGGTGCCCGCGGCGCCGGCGGTGTCGCCCGAGGTCGCGGCGGCCTCGGCCTGCGCGAGCGACTTGAACGCGTTGGCGTGCAGCGTGTCGGCCATGCTCTTGAAGTTGTTGATCTTCTTGAGCAGGTCCTTGGAGTCCGCCAGGTGCTTGTTGCGCGAGTCCCGGGCGTCCTTGATCGCGTTGTCGAGCTGCTTCTTGTCACCCGCGGCGGCCGCGGCGTCGGCGACGCTCTTGCCCTTGCCCTTGGTCTCGGCCTGGTCGTCCACGAGCTTCTCGGCCGCCTTGTCGTAGGCGTCGAAGACCTTCTGCATGTCGAGCCCGAACTTCATGAGGGGTCTCATCGCGGTGCGTTTGACCTTGGCGTCGGCCTTGGAGGCCTTGTCGAGCTTGGTGTAGTAATCGTCGAACGACTTCTGCATGGTCGATCGGGCCGCCTCCATCAGCTCGCGCGAGCGCCCCTCCTCGGTGTCCATCAGCTTGGCCGACTTGAGCAGGAAGCGACGGTTGTCGAGCTGCTTCTGGAACGGCGCGCCGCCCTTGCCGGACAGGGATTCGTCGAGCTTCTCGGCGGCGGTCTTCAGCTTGGCCTGGACATTGACGGGCATGGGGCGTGCTCCTCACGAGACTGGTGACAGGGCGAGTGAACGCACCGGACGGCCCGGGAACCCGCGGGCAGGCAGCGTACCAGAATCGGGGGGTGAGTCGCAACGGATTTGAGTGGGCGCGCCTGCAGCGACGAATCGTCGAGAAGGCTGCGCCGTCTCGACGGCACCGGTTCCGGATCACTCGTCGTCGGTGCGGGCGGCGATCCAGTCGGCGATGGCCTCGAGGACCTCGGGCTCGATGGTGGTGGTGATGGTCGCGTACTCGGAGATCGCGCCGGTCTCGCTGCGCTGGAAGAGGTGGTTGAGCCCGTCGAAGACGGTGACGGTGACGTCGGGGTTGTGGGCGAGGGCCTTCTCGATCTCGGGAACGTTCTGGTCCGTCAGCACCTGCAGGTCGTTGGAGCCGTTGAGCACGAGCACGGGCTGGGTGACTTTGGGCAGGTAGTCGCGCGGGTCGAGCGTGACGAACTGGCGCATCCAGTTGGACTCGAACGGGGCGAGGGCGCCGTCGAGCAGGGCCTGCATGGTCTCGTCGTCAACCGGGAGGATGGACTGGGCGCGGATCAGGTCGGCCGTGAGCTCGCGCAGGGTCTCGGGCTCGGCGCCCGCGGCGTAGGTCTCGAGCAGTTCGGTCTGGATGCCCTTGGCGTTCTCGACCATCGCGGGGGGCAGGCCGCCCGCGGTGAGCAGGGCCGCGGTCTGCTCGATGAGGATGTCCTTGCCCGGCACGCCGGTGCCGGCGAGGAGCACGGCGAAGTCCACGTCGTCGTTGTCGCTGGCGACGATGGGCGCGATCAGCCCGCCCTCGGAGTGTCCGACGAGGCCGACCTCGTCGATGTCGTCGCGCTGGCTGAGGAACGCGACCTGGGCGCGGGCGTCGTCGGCGAAGTCGAGGGTGGTGGCGGTCATGGGGTCGCCGGTCGAGCCGTAGACGCCCCGGTCGTCGCAGCGGAGGGAGGCGATGCCGCGCCGGGCGAGGTGGTCGGCGATCACGGCGAAGGGCTTGTGGTCGAAGAGGGTCTCGTCGCGGTCCTGTGCGCCCGAGCCGGTGATGAAGACGACCGCGGGGTAGGGCCCGGCGCCGAACTCCGCGGCGTCGGGGAGCGTGAGTGTGCCGGCGAGGGTGTGCCCGCCGCCATCAGCATCGACCTCGACGGTGACGTCTTCGGTGCGGTAGGGGAAGGGGGGCCTGGGCGTCTGCGGTCGCGCGGCCTCGCGCGCGGCGGCGATGGCCTCGTCGGAGGTGGACTCGAACGTCGCCTCGAAGGTCATGCCGCTCTGGGTCATGGGCCCGGAGAGGGTGCCGTCGGGACCGACGGCGAGGTCGAAGCTGGGCTGCATCGCCTCGGGCATCCCGGGGAAGGCGACGGTGAAGGACAGGCGCCCGTCCTCGAGCGTGAAGGCATCGAGCGGGAATTTCTCGACGCCCTGGGCGGGGACGGAGAAGTAGAGGGTGGGGGTGCCGTCGGCGTCCTCGAGGTGGAGTTCCATCGCGAGGTCCTGCCCGGTGGGCAGGGTGATGCCGCCGGTCCAGGCCTTCGGCGGGGCGAAGGTAAAGGGGACGGCGTCGGTGAGGGAGGGGGGCGTGACGGGGGGGAGCGTGGGGGGAGCGTCCTGGGTGTGTGCAGGAGCGACGAACAGCGCGGCGGCGGCGATGGTTGAGATTGCGTGCATGGGTAAGACCTCCGCGAGTGTTATACGGGATTGTGGAAGCAGCGTTTCTGATCGTTGTCAGACGCTCCGCGCGGCCCGTCGCTCACGCTCCGGGCTCTATGGAAGGCCCGGAGAACGCGCTGTGCCGTCTCCATGCCCTTGGAACGCGGTATGGTGTTGGCATGGCACGACGATCCGACAAGCTGCGCCTGGGGGTGGTGGGGCTGACGCACGTGCACGTGGGGTGGTGCCTCGACGCGGGGCGGCGGGGCGAGGTCGAGCTGGTGGGGGTCTGCGAATCGAACGGGGCGGTGTACGACGGGTACGCGGCAAGGTTCGAGGGGATGGGAACGGCCTGGGGCACCCGATTCATTGACCTGGAACGGATGATCGAGGAGACGCGCCCCGAGGCGCTGTCGGTGATGAACTCGACGCTCGAGCACGAGGGGGTGGTCGAGCGGGTGGGGCGGGTGTGCGGCGAGCGTGGGATCGTGCTGTTCGTAGAGAAGCCGCTGGCGGTGAGCGCGAAGGCGGCGGAGCGGATCGCGGCGATGAGCGAGCGGTGGGGGGTCACCGTGCTGACCAACTACGAGACGAGCTGGTACGCGTCGATGCGCGAGGCCGAGCGTCGGCTGCGGGCGGGCGAGCTGGGCACGCTGCGCCGGCTGGTCTTCCGGACCGGGCACGGGGGGCCGGTCGAGATCGGGTGTCCGCCGGAGTTTCTGCGCTGGCTGTGCGACCCGGTCGGCAACGGGGGCGGGGCGCTGATGGACTTCGGGTGCTACGGGGCGGTGGCGAGCCTGTGGATGATGGGCGGGCGAGAGCCGGACGTGGTGACCGCGACCGCGGCGACCACCAAGCCCGAGGTCTACCCGGACGTGGAAGACGACGCGACCATCACCTGCCAATGGAAGGGAGACGGCGACGGAGACGGGGTCGTCGCGGTCATCCAGCCGAGCTGGGCGTGGACGCACGACGTGAAGGACTGCGACATGTACGGCGAGATCGCCAGCGCCCACTGCGGGCGGTGGGACGACCTGGTGGTGCGGGAGAGCAACCACGAGGGGAAGAAGGCCCAAGTGCCGCCGACGGCGTGGTTCGAGCAGGGCGCGACGCTCGGGGGCATGTGGAACTACGTGCGGGGGGTGGCGCGCGGGGAGGAGCCGGTCGATCCGATGAGCTCGCTGGAGCTGAACGTGAAGGCGTGCCGCATTCTGGATCGGGCGCGGGACGCGGCGGGGCTGCCGGTGCCGGGGTGAGTGACGTAAAGTGAGAGTGGTGCCCGCCTTCGCCGCGCAGCGCGAAGGCGGTTGCGTGCTTCGCCCTGCGGGTCGAAGCACGGCACCGGCCTGCGCACGCGGCTCGGACAGGCGGTCCCGTCGCTGGCGCTCCGGGCTCGTTGTGGGTACGGCAGGCGTGCCGGACCCACATCCGTCCGCGGAACGGATCCCTTCTCACCCGGTGGGGGGGGAAGGGGGCAATGATGCCGCATGCCTGATGCACACCCGATCGATCTCCGCTCCGACACCGTGACGCACCCGACGCCCGCGATGCGGGAGGCGATGATGAGCGCCCCGCTGGGTGACGACGTTTTGGGGGACGACCCGACGGTGAAGGAGCTGGAGCGGGTGTTCGCGGAGTTGGTGGGGACCGAGGACGCGTGCTACGTCGCCAGCGGCACCATGGCCAACCAGACCGCGATCCGGGCCCACACCGAGCCGGGGGACGAGCTGATCGCGGACGCGACGTGCCACATCTCGCACTACGAGACCGGTGCGCCCGCGGCGTTGTCGGGCGTGCAGATCCGATTCGTGGACGGCGAGCGGGGCATCTACACGCCCGAGCAGATGACGGCGGTGATCCGGGGTGAGGCGGACTACCTGCCGCGGACAAGGCTGGTGTGGCTGGAGAACACGTGCAACGGGGGCGGCGGGAGCGTGTGGGCGCTGGAGCGGGTGCGGGCGGTCGGCGAGGCGGCTCGGGCGCGTGGGCTGCGGGTGCACCTGGACGGGGCACGGTTGTGGCACGCGGCGATCGCGAACGGTGGGGCCTCGGGATGGCGGCAGTCCATGCGCGAGTATGTGGGCGCGGTCGATTCGGTGAGCTGCTGCTTCAGCAAGGGGCTGGGGTGCCCGGCGGGCTCGATCGTGGGCGGGAACGCCGAGGTGATCCATCGCGTGCGTCGGTTCAAGAAGATGTTCGGCGGGAGCATGCGCCAGGCGGGCCTGCTGGCCGGGGCGTGCCTCTACGCGATGGAGCATCACGTGGAGCGTCTGGTGGAGGACCACGCCAAGGCGAAGCTGATCGCGGAGGGGGTCCACGGCGTGGGGCCGTACTCGGTGGACCTGGCGGGGGTGGTCACGAACATCGTGAACGTGCGGGTGGACCCGGGGTTCTGCTCCGGGCCGGAGCTGCAGGATCGGTTGGAGGCGGCCGGGGTGCGGCTGTTTGCGCTGTCGAACGAGGCCGTGCGTGTGGTGACGCACCTGGACGTGTCGTTGGAGCAGTGCGAGCGTGCGGTGGGGGTGTTCCGGGAGGTGGCGGGGGGGTGAGGGGGGGGAAGTGTGTATGGGGGGTGAGGGCGCGTGGCGTGCGGGCGGCGTGATCAGGCATTGAGCCCCGACCGTGAGGGAGGGGCCGCGCCTTGGGGTGCGTGTGTCCATTTCCGCGCGGCCCGTCGCTGACGCTCCGGGCTCAAGAGTGCCACGCATCGGGGGCGAGCCGGTAGGCTCTGGACTATGAAGATTCACACGCTGTCGTACGGGCTGGTTGTTGGGTTTGTAGCGCTGTCGGGGCCCGTGTTTGGGCAGCCGATCGCGAGCGAGGTGGTGGGGCGGGTGGTGGAGCGAGCCGGCGAGCGCGGGCTGCGGACGCCGACGATCAAAGACATCATGCGGGACCCGGAGTGGATCGCGCGGTCGCCGAGCGGGGCGTGGTGGGCCGACGACGGGAGCGCGGTGTATTACCGGCGCGAGCGGGCGGGGGACGAGGGGATCAGCGACACGTGGGTGGTGCGGTTCGACGAGGACGGGGTGGCGGGCGAGCCCGAGATCGTGGCGGACGAGGAGTTGGACACGCTGCCGAGTCGCGGGGGGGACTGGGAGGAGTTCGACGGCGGCGCGATGAAGGTGTACACCCGGTCGGGAGACCTGTGGATCCTGGATGCCGCGCTGGTGGACGGCGAGGTCCGGCTGAGCGAGCGCCAACTGACGTGGACGAGCGCCCGCGAGAGCGGCCCGTTCTTCGTGCTGGGCGGGGCGGCGCTGGCGTTCGACCGGGGCGGGACGATCCTGGTGCGTGATCTGATGACCAGCGAGCATCTCGGGCTGGTCGAGGGTCGCGAGCGCGAGCTGATCTCGATCGAGCTTTCCGATGAGCCGAAGGATCTCGAGGAGCGGTGGGAGGAAGCGGACAAGAAGCAGGACGACCTGGAGGACCAGCAGGAGCGGCTGTTCGAGATCGTGCGTGACCGCGAGCGTCGCAGCCGCGCGAGGCAGGCGCGGGGCGAGGAGACGCGCGAGGCCGACGAGTTCCGGATCCCCACGGTCTACCTGGGCGGCAAGCACCAGAAGAAGTCGATCCGGCTGAGCGGGCGGAGCCTGAACGAAACGACGGACTGGATGGCGGTCATCGTGCGAGAAGAGACGAAGGACGCGAAGCGCGACGTGATGCCGGAGTACGTGGAAGGGGACGGGTACGTCGGCACGCGCAGCATCCGACCGAAGGTCGGGCTGGTGGACCGCGCGGCCCAGTGGGTGGCGCTGGTGGACATCGAGAATGAGACCGCCCACTGGCTCGACTGGGGCGAGCTGCCCATGGTGCGGGACGACCCGCTGGCGTGGCTACAGAAAGACGACGGGGATGAGGAAGGGAACGCAGAGAACGCGGAGGACGGGGAGGTCGCAGAGGAAGAGTCAGAGGCCGAGGAGGAGAAGGAGGAAGACGAGGGGGCGGTCCGCGAAATCAGCGTGATGCGTCAGGCGTGGAGCTACGACGGGTCGCACCTGGCGCTGATGCTGCGGTCCAACGACAACAAGGACCGGTGGCTGGTGGTCGTCAGCGTGCGTGAGGTCGACGAGGATGGGGTGCCGCGAACGACGGTGGTGGAGCACCAACGCGAGGAGGGGTGGATCAACTGGAGCTTCAACCAGTTGGGGTGGACGCGGACCGGGTCGCTGTGGTTCACCAGCGAGGCCCCGGGATACTCCGGACTGTACACGTGGGACCCGCAGTCCGAAGAAGAGCCCGATCTCGTGGTGGGCGGGGACGGCTTTGTGGTGGACAGCGTGGGCATGACCCCGGACGGCCTGTGGCTGTACTGCCGCACGAACCGGAACCACCCGACGGAGTGGGAGCTTGAGCGGTACCACGTCGTCACTCGGCGTCACGAGGTGGTGACGGAGTTCGGGCACTCGGTCGATTCGTACACGGTCGTGCCGGTGGAGGACGCCCCGGAGGCGGGCGGTCGTGACGGGCATCGCGTGGTGGTGAGCTATTCGACGCACACGGTGCCGGGCGAGCTGTACCAGTTCTCGATCCCGAGCATGATCGCGCGGCCGCTTGCTCTGGACGACACATCGCGCCTGACGCACACGGTCGAGGAGTCGTACTCCGAGTTCGACTACATCGAGCCCGACTTCGTCGAGATCGGCAGCTCGCACACGGACTTGCCGATCCACGCCCGGGTTTATCTCGACGAGAACGCGCCGGTCGGCCCGAACGGTCGCCCGGTCGTGATCTTCAGCCACGGCGCGGGGTACCTGCAGCACGTGTACAAGGGGTGGACGGGGTACTTCCGCGAGCACCTGTTCCACACGCTGCTGGCGCGGGCGGGTGCGATCGTAATCGCGCCGGACTTCCGGGCCAGCCGCGGGTACGGCAAGGAGTGGCGCCAGGCGATCTACCGTCGCATGGGCGAGCCTGAGCTGCAGGACTTCGACGACTGCCTGGCCTGGGCCGCGGACGAGCACGGGGCGGACCTGTCGCGGGTCGGGATCTACGGCGGCAGCTACGGCGGGTTCATGTCGATCATGGCGATGTTCGAGCGACCCGGCGTGTACCGCGCGGGTGCCGCGCTGCGACCGGTGACGGACTGGATGCACTACAACGACGGGTACACCGCCAACATCCTGAACACGCCGCAGGTCGATCCGGAGGCGTACCTGAAGTCGAGCCCGATCGAGTACGCCGAGCGTTTCCGCGAGGGCGGCGTGGACGGGCGACTGCTCCTCCTGCACGGCATGGTGGACGACAACGTGGTGGTGCAGGACTCCATCCGGCTGGCCCAACGCCTGATCGAACTCGAGAAGGAAGGCTGGGAGATGGCGCTCTACCCCATCGAGCCGCACGGCTTCCGCGAGCCGACCGGCTGGCTGGATGAGTACCGGCGAATCTTCGGTCTGTTCGCCCAGGAAGTGCTGGACCCGGCGTGGCTGGAGGGTTGGCCGGCGGAGTGAGTTGATCTTCGGTGCCCGTCTTCGACGCGCAGCGCGAAGGCGGACTTGCGCAGGACGCGTGCTTCGCCCTTCGGGTCGAAGCACGGCACCGTTTGCTTCGCTGTGCGGGGTCACGGGGCGCGTGCTCACGCCCGCGGCTCTGAAAAGACAGCCCCGTCGCTGGCGCTCCGGGCTCGTCAGAGATTCGAGAGCGAGTCGAACGAGGTCAGCCCGATGGGCTCCTTGGTGTAGAACGGCTCCGCGGCCTCGGTTCCGATGCGGGAGCCGAAATACGTCGCCGCGGCCTCGACCCAGTCCACCACGCGCCGGTTCTTCTCGGGCAGCACGAACTGCGTGCGGTAGGCGTTGATCGAATCGATCTTCGCCTCCACCAGCCCCGAGATATCCAGCAGGAAGTTCGGGTCGGCCACCCAGCGCAGGTGCGTGGCGTAGTAGTAGAACAGCCAGCGCGGGTGGCAGGTCGGCGGCTCGGACGGGTCGATCGCGGTGCCGTCGATTGAGGGCGCGGGGAAGGGCTGCCCGGTCCAGTGGTCGGTCGGCCAGGGCATCGCGACCTTGCTCAGCTTGGCGTCGAAGCGGGCGTCCTCCACGATCTTCGTCACCGCGAGGTGGTCCGGGTGGGCGTCCTCGAAGAAGGGCGTGAACAGCACGTCGGCCTGCCACGCCCGGATCACGCCCGCCACGGCGTGGCGCGTCTCGATCGAGTGCTCCACGTACCGGTTCGGCAGCCCCAGGCAGAGGCGCTGGATGGGCACGTGGGTGCCGCGATTGGCCTCGGCGTGCGCACGGGACGCCTCGTTCAGCACGCCCAGCGCGTCGATGGCTTCCTGCTTGCGTGTCTCGGGATCCCCCAGCGGCGTGGGCTCGCCGTTGGTGACGTCGAGCAGCAGCAGGTGGTGCCCCTGGGCCGCGAGCCGGATGATGGCACCGCCCATGCCGAGTTCCTGGTCGTCAGGGTGTGGGCCGGCGATGAGGATGCGTGCCATGAGAGAATCCGATTCGTGACAGAGCACCCCCCCTTCCCACCCGCTGACCCCTGGGCCAAAGTGGGGGGGGCGGCAGTTATTCGGGGTTGTCGTGGACGATGACGAAGGGGTGGAGCTGGTCGCCGATCTGGAGTTCGCAGACCACGACGGGGTCGGGCGTGCGGGTGGCGAAGAAGCCGCCGGCCTTGAAGGCGGTCGCGTACTCGTCCACGAACTTGGTGAGGTCGAGCTCGAGTGTCTCGCCGGGCGGGAAGGCGGGGACGTCGCGTGCGTAGCGACGGTTGATCCAGAGCGTGCCGGGCGGGAAGGCGGCCGCGGTGGTGTTGGTCAGGCGGAGCCGTGTCACCTCGCGGAAGACCTGCACGTCGCTGACCGATTCGGGGTCGAGGTGGTGCGGGTACGGGCGTGGCTGCTGCCCGTCCTCGGTGGGCCCGGGGTTCACCTGCGCGCGGTCGGTGGCGGTGCTGCACCCCCCCCACGACAGGAGGCCGAGCGTTCCCAGCACGCAGAGGGTGTATCGGAGCGAGGTACGCTGGTGGGGAGGTGTCACAGGGCTATCGTCGCGTGCGGGAGTGCGTGGGGCAAGTCGAGGAGGCACGAATGGGCGAGAGCGCGTCGAATCGGGTGGTGATCGCGGGCGGGAGCGGGTTTCTGGGCAGGAATCTCGCGGCCCACCTCGCCTCGTCCGGGTACTCAGTCGTCGTGCTGTCGCGTGGGGAGGCCAGCGCCTTGCCAGATGGGGTGAGGGGGGGGCGATGGGACGGTCGGTCGCTGGGCGACTGGGCGGGCGAGCTGGACGGGGCGTTCGGGCTGGTGAATCTGTGCGGGCGGACGGTGGACTGCCGCAAGACCCCGGACCACTGCGACGAGATCCTTCGCTCGCGGGTGGAGTCCACGCGTGTGCTGGGCGAGGCGATGGGGGCGCTGGTCCCGGAGCAACGCCCGGACGTCTGGGTGCAGATGAGCACCGGTCATATCTACGGCGACCCGCCGCGTGTGGTGTGCGATGAAGACGCGGCCCTCGGGTACGGGCTCGCCCCCACGGTCGGCAAGGCGTGGGAAGCGGCCTTCGACGAGTCCTGCCCGGAGGGCGTGCGCCGCGTGATCCTGCGGACCAGCTTCGTGCTGGGCAAGCGCGGCGGGGCCTTCCCGATGCTCAAGCGTCTGGCGAGGCTCGGTCTGGGCGGGCGCGTCGGCAGCGGCACGCAGGGCGTGAGCTGGATCCACGAACGCGACATGGACCGGCTCTTCGAGCGGGCTCTGACCGACGGCTCGATGCGGGGGATGTACCTCGCGACCGCTCCGGAGCCGGTGGGGTACGCCGAGTTCATGCGGTCGCTGCGCCGCGTGGTCGGCATGCCGATCGGGCTGCCGGGCCCGGCGTGGGGCGTGCGCCTCGCGGCCGCGACGGTGCTGCGGACCGACCCGGAGCTGGTGCTGTACGGTCGCCGCCTCGTGTCGAAGCGACTGGAGGAGGAGGGGTTCGAGTTCGAGCACGGGGGGTTGGAGGGGGCGCTGCGGGAGCTGTGCGGGAAGGGGTGAGGGGGTGTGACGGAGAACGAGAGTGGTGCCCGCCTTCGACGCGCAGCGCGAAGGCGGACGAGCGCAACACGCGTGCTTCGCCCTTCGGGTCGAAGCACGGCACCGGGCGCGATTGGGAGTGGCACGTCCGGTCCCGCGCGGCCCGTCGCTGACGCTCCGGGCTCAATGAGTTGTGGTTCCTAAGATTTGCCTATGGGTTGCGAGACCTCATCCAAAAACGCCACGGGCCCGACTCCCGCGATTGCGCCGGGGGGCGGTCGCGTCGCGCCCGCGGGGGACCTCGACCCGCGCCGCGTGGCGCAGCAACTCGTCGAGCGGTTCGGCGACGGCGGCATGGACCCGCGCGTGCGTGAGCTGGTGCCCGGGTTCGACGCGCCCTTCTTCCAGGCCGGGCTGGCGGGGTACTCCGACGCCGCGATGCGGATCGTCGCCCGACGGCACGGGTGCCCGTTCTGCGTGACCGAGGCCCTGCTGGATCGTGCCCTGCTGGGCGGCGGCAAGGGCTTCGTGAAGGCCGACCTGGGCGACGTCGCCGACAACGTGCCGGGCGGGGACGAGGACCACCCGCTTGCCGGGCAGATCATGGGCTCGGAGCCCGCGGAGATGGCCGCCGCGGCGGTGAAGATGGTCGAGCAGGCCCGGCGCGAGGCGGTGGCCTATCGCGACATCGCGTACACCGACCCGGTGCCGTTTATGGCCAAGCCGGTGAAGGAACGCCTCCGGGACGTTCCGGACCACGACCTCGACACACACGCCAGGCTGGAAACCATCGAGCAGACCTTCGCGACCATCGACGTGAATCTGGCCTGCCCGGTCAAGAAGATCTCGTCCAAGGCACGCGGCGGGCACTGGCTGCGCGAGCCCGAGGGCGCGATCCGCATCCTCGAGGCGGTGCGCGAGGCCCTGCCGCCCGAGATCGCGGTGACGGTGAAGATGCGCCGCGCGTTCGACGAGACGCCCGAGGCGCGCGAGCGGTTCCTGAGGGTGTTCGATGCCGCGTACGACATGGGGTGCGCGTGGGTGACGGTCCACGGGCGCACGGTCGAGCAGAAGTACGTTGGCCCGAGCCGGTGGGACCCGATCCGGGAATTGGTGCAGCGCAGCCCGGAACGCGTGATCTTCGGCAGCGGCGACGTGTGGACGTGGGAAGACATCTTCCGCATGGTGGGGTACACCGGCGTGTCCGGCGCGAGCGTCGCACGCGGCTGCATCGGCAACCCGTGGATCTTCCGCCAGGCGCGCGACGTGCTGGAGGGCCGCCACCCGCGATCGCCCTCGGTGCAGGAGCAGAAACAGGTGCTGCTGGAGCACTTCGAATTGGCGGTCGCGGTCAACGAGCGCTGGGTGCGCGGCAAGACCGCGTCGGTCAAGCACGAGCGGGCCGAGCGGTTCACGGGCAAGACCATGCGGAAGTTCGGCATCCGCTTCGCCGAGCACCACCCGCGGGGCGACGAGGTCCGCAAGGCGTTCATCCGGGTGGAGACGCTGGACGACTGGCGCGGGGTGCTGGAGGAGTGGTATGCGGAGGCGTAATTTAAGCCCCCTCAACACTGGATTGTTCAGGGTGAGGGGAAAGAGTGATCATTCGTCCTCCGATCAACCCCAGCAACGCAGAAAAGCCACTGACGAAGACCATTCCGCACATATCAATGATCTTTGTGACTGACGGACTCTGCTGCGCCATCACTGCCAAGCCGACCGCAACGGCAAGAGCACCGATTGAAATTACGACAACGCAAGCGAGAATTACGAGGAACAAGCGCTGCGATTCAAAAGGCGGCTTTGATTCAGTCATTTGAGCGGCCTTCCGAATGACTTTGGAGCGACACCTCTTCGCGAATGCTTTCCAACAGCGCCTCGATTGCTTGCTTGACACGCGGCGGCACACTTGACATCAGATCCAGAATATGAGCATCTTGTTCTGTCCCGAGAATAGAACTCAGACGGTTACTCGCAGCTTGGAACTCCGGGAGCGACTCCAATGAGTTCTGAGTTACGAAGTCTCTTCTAGCTTGTACCCACTCGGGTTTGTCAAGAAGTTGGTCTAGTGCGGCGCGCTGATTGTGATTTGTAATCCGTTGAGACAAGTACGACTGATGAGGCTTCAGAGCATCGGAAAGCAGCACAATGTTCTGGGAGAGGGCCCGAAGCTCGTCGAACAATTTCTCATAGCCCAGCCAGAGCTCGCGTGAAACTTGTTTCAATGATTCGCGTGACTCCCCGCCGAATACACTCCTGTGATCAAAGCCGAAGTGATCGATCAGTCGGAGGATCGCTTCAACGGGAAGCGCACGCTTTCCGGTCTCGCAAAGGGAAATCGTCCCCTGAGAAACCCCGGCGAGGTGTGCCCACTCACGCTGAGAGTGCCCGCGGCTCTTTCGTTGCTTGGTCAGGTACTTGGTCGCGTGATCACTCATTTAATCAACCTATTAAAAATTCAATCATCCAGCTGTACACGAATGATACGCTGAACGACACTCAGTCGGCCACTCTCGGCGGGCTGTAGACACCCGCATAATCAGATTGTTTACGGTGAGGCGCCTATCTAGACCTCATAGAGCCGGATATGCTCTCACTCTGGCTACTCAAAGATTTTTTTGATTGAAATTAGAATGTCCGATTTGAGCCGAAAATCGCGAATTCTTACTCCAGGTTACGAATTTGGCGATGCTGGCGATGGCGGTGTCGTCGCGAGCTACCGCCAGGTCTTCGAGCGTCAGAAACTCTTCGGCGAGCACGCGATCAACCAACTCGACGACGAGGGGTTCTTCTGGAGCCCGCCCGGCCCACCCCACGTCCCGAGCGGGCGCGGGGCCGGGATCAACCCCGTCGGCGTCATCGCCCAGCACATCGGCGGCAACCTGAAGAGCCGCTGGACCGACTTCCTCACCACCGACGGCGAGAAGGAGTGGCGCGACCGCGACGCGGAGCTGGCCCGCCCCGCGGGAACAGACATCGCTTCCATGGCCCGCGAGCGGGCCCGCATCACGGGCGAGTGGGAGGCGGGCTGGGCGGTGTTGTTCGCGGCGTTGGACACACTCACCGACGCGGACCTCGCCCGCACCGTCACCATCCGCGGCGCCCCGCACACCGTGGCGCTCGCTCTGGCCCGCTGCCTCGACCACATGGGCTTTCACGTCGGGCAGATGAACGTGGTGGCACGCCAGTGGGTCGGCTCGGAGGCGTGGGAGTGGTTCACCCTCCCGCCCGGGGGCACGGCGGACTTCAACGCGGCGATGCGGGAAAAGCACGGCGGCTGACACCATCCTCCCGACACGAGAGAGGGTGCCCGCCTTCGACGCGCAGCGCGAAGGCGGACGGTTGCGCCTCGCGTGCTTCGCCCCGGCGGGTCGAAGCACGGCACCAGCTCAGATATGAAGGGGCGCACGGTGGGATGTTGCGTGCCCGGCGCGCGGCCCGTCGCTGACGCTCCGGGCTCAATGTGCTAGGCCCGCTTTTCCTGCGGCTCGTCGCCGGCGTCCTCGTCGTCCGGGGCGTCGGGCTTGGCGGGCTTGGGCTCCACCTTGCTCTCGGGCGGGGTGTCCGGCTTCTTCGGGTCGCTGTACGACACCCGCCCGTGGTAGATCGAGGCGACGGACTTCGAGATCGAGTCGGAGATGGTGTTGAGCTCGCGGAGGGTCAGATCGCAGTCGTCGAACTGCCCGTCCATCAGGCGCCGGTTGGCGAAGTCGCGCACCAGCGCGTCGATGCGCGAGGGCGTCGGCTCGGGCAGCGTGCGGGTCGCGCTCTCCACGGCGTCGGCCAGCATCACGATTGCGACCTCCTTGGTCCGCGGGCGCGGGCCGGGGTAGCGGTAGTCCAGCTCGGAGGGCAGCTTCTCGCTGTCGGCCTCCTGCTGGGTCTCGGCGGACTTGTCCTCGGCCTTCTGCTTGGCACGCCGGAAGAAGAACTCGACGAGGGTCGTCCCGTGGTGGGCCTCGATGAAGTGGTGCAGGGCCTTGGGCAGGCGGTTCTCGCGTGCCATCTCCAGCCCGTCCTTCACGTGCCCGACGATCACCAGCAGCGACATCGCGGGCGACAGCTTGTCGTGCTTGTTGTGCCCGCGCGCCTGGTTCTCCACGAAGTACTCGGGCTTGTTGATCTTGCCGATGTCGTGGTACAGGCACCCGACGTAGGTCAGCAGCGCGTCGGCACCGATCGAGGCCGCGGCGCTCTCGGCGATCGCGGCGACGTTCAGCGAGTGGTTGTACGTGCCCGGGGCCCGCTGCTGCATCTCACGCAGCAGCGGCTGCTTCGGGTCGCGCAGCTCGATCAGCGTCATGCCCGTCGCGATGTCGAAGACCCGCTCGATGTACGGCAGCACGAACAGCGTCACCATCCCCGCCAGCAGCCCCGAGATGGCCGCCTGCAGCGACTGCGTGAGCGTCTGGGCGAGCAGCGCCTCGGTCGGCGGCTGGTCGATCAGCGCGATCCCGGCCGCGGCGATGGCGAGCACGCCCGCGACCGACACCGACATCCGCACGATGGCCCGCCGGCGAGAGATGTCGCCCAGCAGCGAGACCGCGGTGGCCACCCCGATCGCGCACAGCAGGTAGGACGTGAAGCCGAGGTTCAGGGCCAGCACCGCCAGCCCGGCCAGCACCGCGCCCAGCGCCAGCGCCGTGCGGGGGGTGTAGGCGACCGCGAGCAGGATCGCGACGAGCGTGGTCGGCGTGAGCAGCGCCATCAGCGTCAGCTCGGGTTTGAGCACCGCGATGATGGTGGTCGAGGCGAGCGCCACGAACAGCACGATCGCGAGCCACAGGATCCGGGCCGAGCGCCGAGCGATCGACGGCGAGAAGACCCCGACGTACCCGGCGAGGATGCCCGACAGCGCCAGCACCGCGACCGCGACGCCGAGCCGGCCCGCCCAGATCGACCACGCCGGGGCCTGGCGGTGGAACTCGGCCATCTCGCGTCGGAACAGGTCGAGCTGGGCCTGGTCGAGCACGTCGCCGCGGCTGAAGATCACCTGCCCCTTGGGCACCGAGCGGACCACGTCCTGCACCGCCGCGGCCGCCGCGGTCTGGGCCTGCGTCGTCGCGTCGGCCTCGTAGGTAAACGTCGGGCGACGCGGCTCACGCGTCAGGCGCTCGCGCACGATCTCGCCCGGCAGCCCGCTGAAGCCCGCGATCTGCACGATCCGATCGATCTCGGCCCGCAGCGACTCGGGGGCGTTGAGGTTGATCGGGGCGTCGTTGCGCGAGACCAGCGCGGTCTGGTCGCCGATGCGCAGCTCGATCTGCGTCGCCAGACCCTCCTGCGTCGCGGTCTGGAACTCCGTGCCGGTCAGCATCGGGCGTCGGGTGCGCAGGATGTCGTCGAGCACCGCGACGGCGCGGTCCCACGCCTCGAGGTTGGGGTTGGGCAGCGGGGCCGGCTCGACCGGCGCCGCGTCCTGCTCGGGCGGCTGCGTGGGCCGTGCGGTCTCGCCCGCCCCGTCAGTCGCGGTCTCGCCCGCGTTCTCGCCCGCGGTCTCGGCCGGGTCGTCGTCCTCGATCGGCGCGCCCGGATCGGCGTCCGGGCCGGCGGGCTGCTCGCCCGAACCGTCGGGCGCATCGTCGGGTGTCGTGGGGCCGGGGGGGGGCGGGGGCGCGGTGGCCTGCTGCAGGGCCGCGAGTCGCTCGTTGGAGAGCCCGAAGCGCCGGCGGATGTCCTCGCTGAGCTCGCCGATGTCACCGACGCCGACGACGGTGCGCGGGAGCTGGGTGAGCGAGGTGCGGATCTCGTCGAGGGCCGCGAGGTCCGCCCGGAAGATACGACGGGTGCGCTGGCGGGCGTCGGTGCGACGCTGCTCGGTCGCGGTGTCGTCGGTGTAGGTGAACTCGACGCGCACGGTGCGGGTCTCGTCCATGACCTCGCCGACCGCGATGAGAGGCTGCTCGCGCGACCACGACGCGAGCACCGTCACGGAGAGGGCGAACGCGAGGGTGACGCACACGCCCCACAGCAGGTGGGTGCGCTCCAGCAGGTCGCGCAGGCGGTCCCGGAAGGAGGCGTCGCGAACGCGCAGCACGGCCCGGCGCCGGCGCCCCGCCCCCTTGGGCGAGGCTTTGGGCGTGGTTCGCTGGGTTGGCTTGGGTGCCTTGCTCACGAGCGGGGCTCCGTGTGGTCCGGGTCGTCGGACAGGGCGGCTTCCAGATCTCGCCGGAGTCGGGCGGGGGCGGATTCCTCCGGCTGGTCGTCGTCGTACGCCGCGATCACACGCTGCACCAGCGGATGACGCACCACGTCCTGCGCCGTCAGCAGGTTGAACGAGATCCCCTTCACGCGCCGCAGGCGACGCGCGGCGTCCACCAGCCCCGACTCACGCGGGTCGGGCAGGTCGATCTGCGTCGTGTCCCC